>JADMIO011113508.1_pt1 | contig 60996 bp, 48 predicted proteins | sample 8958161 | NCBI WGS metagenome assembly JADMIO01 (sample SAMN16585339, study PRJNA669376) | soil metagenome | isolation source: Crop rotation soil | place: USA: Cullars Rotation, Alabama | collected 2011
GCAACCAGCATCCAACGCGGTTCGATCTCGATCGTCAGGTTGGTGGTTCTCATTACCACCAGCCGCGCCAGCATCGTCAAACCAATCCCAACCATCACGCCGAGAAAGCTGACGATGATCGCCTCCTGCTCGATCACCCACGCGATCGACGACTTCGACATGCCGAGCGATTTCAAAATACCAATTTGACGCGTGCGCTCCGTCACCGTCGTATACATCGCCAACAGGATCACCAGCATGCTGATCGCGGCCGCAACGCCGACGACGACCTTGATGAATACATTCAACGCCGGAACGCCGCTCGCATAGATCTCCGGAAGATCGCGTGTGAAGACGAGTTGGTCGTCGGGAAACCGCTGCAAGATGGCGGCGGCGACGTCGTCCTGTCTCGCCGGATCGTCGCAGGCGATCAGGATCGCCGACGCTCGATTACCGGCGCCTTCCTGTTCCTGCATCGTTGCTAATGGAATTTTGATGCGGCCGCCGCCGGGCGGTTCGTAGACACCGACGATCCGAAACGGGCGCTCGAAAAGTGCAACCGTGTCGCCGATTTTTGCGCGCCGCCGTTCCTTCCACTCGGGATCGACGATCGCCTCGTCACCCGATTCGAGCTTTCGCCCTTCGCGGATCGTGATGCGCGCGATGTTGGCGTACTCGTCGAAGTTGATGCCGTCGATCAGCCGTTGACCAAACCCGGAGTCACTCTTATCGAGCGCTTGTCCGACCGGCGTCGCTGCGCGAACGCCAGGGATGGTCGCCAGTTCAGCCGCGTGCGCCGCCGGCACGCGAAACTCGGATGCGCCGAGTCCCATCGTTCCTGAAGCGCGGATCATGATCTCCGCGCCGATGTTGGATTCGCGCCGCCCGCGTTCGTGCAGAACTCCGCGTGACAGTCCGACCGTGAAAACGATGAGCAGCACGCCGACTCCCGTGCCGAGAATGCTGACGGCAGTGCGCGCAGGACGATGAGCGATGTTTGAAAGTACCAGGCTATCCATAAGACGTTGCAGACGGGGACTTCGATCCATGATACGACGCCACGCGTTTGGGAGCGTGCGCCACGTGAGTACGAGCAAGCCGATTGATGTCCAGCAAACGATTGCCGCCTTGCGGACGAGGGCCAACGCAAGACCGGCAGCGGGCGTGAACCCCAAACCCTTTTGCAGAATGACTTCGGTGCCGCCTTCGTAAACGCCAATCGTGCCGGGAACAAAAGCGAACACCGCGTTGATGACTTTCGTGAGCGACTCGATGATGTACGCCTGCGCCACGCCCGTTTCGAAGCCCAGCATCTTGAGCGCGAGAAAGACCTCGGCGACGCTGGCCGCGTGGGCCACGAGGTTGCAGGCGATCATTACGAAGAACGCCGTCGGATGATGTTTGTAGAAGTCGTAGACCTTCGACTCGAGGTGATAGATGTGATGGCGTTTTTTGAGTATGACTTTCGGACTGAGTCGAAGTTGGGCCAGGCGGTCGATGATCCACGTCAGCAACATCACCCGCCGTTTAGCTGCGATGCCCGCGATCACGATTCCCGAAGCCGCTACGGCCGCGATGATGAGCAGCACCATGTTGACTTGTGGGGCCAACGGATACGTCACCAGCATCACAACCGCGCCGCTCAGTATGAAGAACACGACGGACAGGTTGTAAATCAGGTTGTCGACCACGAGCGCCGGCACGCCGTACGTCAACGGCACTCGTTTTCTGAGCAGTGCAACCTTCGTCGCTTCGCCGAGCAAGGGACCGGTGAAGTTGAGAAAACTGATTGCTTCGCCGCCGAGTCGCGCCGCAAACGCCTGTTGGAAACTAATTCGTCGATGCTCCGCCGGGATTGCCGCGCGCATGGCGATGGTCCGTAGCACGTGGCGCACTCCGCTGAGCCCGACGATGAAGAAGAAACCGAAGCCGATGCGCAGCAGTGCGTCGAAGAGCGGTTGCACGCCGACGCGATTGATTACGTAAACAAGGAGGCCGAGACCAAAGAGGAAGGCGAGTGCCTGCAGCCAGATGAGATAGCGGCGAGAGTTGCCGGCGGGCGCAGCGTCGGGCGCTTCTGAGAGTTCTTCTTCTACTTCCGCGGTTTGCCAGTTGGTTGCCAGCTTCTCGGTCGATTCACTCAAGGCGCTAGAGTCCTACTCTCATTCTTCTTTGCATCCGTGGCCGGTGAAATACGGTTAGGCAGCAGCTCTTTCACGACGCGTCCCGGAAAACGTCTGAACCCTTTGTCCCAAAGACTCTGAACGGGAGTGTTATCATCGCGTAATTCGCCCGTTAGTGCCAGCAGCGTCGGCATGAAACTCAAACTGTCGTAAGGCTCTTCGATGGTGACTGCTCGCGGTAGTTTCGTGTTCTCCCCGCCTGCGATCATGAAGATCGAGTGCGTCGAGATACGGAAAAACGAACCGTGATTGCCGCCGGGATTGAAACCGCGCACGTCGAAGTTCCAATGATCGTTCGCAACGATCAGCATGTCAGGTTCCACCAGTTCGCGTTTGTGCCGCGCGTAGTGCCGCATTAGTTTCTCGTCGGCGCTCAACCCGGGATCGTCAGGCGAGAGCCGCTCGTTGTGATGGCGCGCAAGTTCCTCGTGCAGGCCAACGAAGCCGTTTGAATAGTGCGTGCGATGCAACGCCTCGAGCCATTCAGTGTCCGTGTGCCACTGGCTGAGCCATGCGGCGCGATTGTTGCCCGGCGTCGCGAGGTTTGGATCTTCAAACATCTGTAGCGGCAAGCCGGGCTGCCAGTCGATGAGCTTGAATTGCAGCTTGCCATTCGCGTCCTGCCTCAGGTTACTCACCGGCAAATAACGAAGACTCAATTGACCATCAGCATCGCGGCGCGAGAGCAGTAATGCCTGTCGATCGGCGCCGGCGCTGATCCAAATCACGTCTTCGGCGATGTCGCGTTCGTCAATCAACGGCAGCACGAGATCCCGTGTCAGCCGCGTGGCGATCAGGTCGATGGGCCGGTTTGTGACGCCGCGCTGAACGTTGTTCCGCACAGTAATGCCCTGAAGCATTGAGAAGTAATCGAGCCGCAGGAAACTGCGTGCGAGATCGAGCGACCCGTCGTTGTTGAGCCCGAGTCCGTCAGGCGTGAGACCGTAAACGTAGTTCTGAAGTTTGTAGATGGTGTTGCGATCGCCCATCGCCTCTTTCGGAATCACGTCGCGAATCTTCAGTTTCGCCGGCGCGAAAGCCTCCGGCGACAGCGAAAGAAGATTGCTGAGCGCCGTCACGTAGTCGGTGTATTCGCGTTGTTCGAACTGCCAGCGATCGAGTTGCACCCAGATTCGTTTGGCGGCGTCGTCGAGTCCGGCGTTCTGCTGTTCCTTCGTGAACTTCTTCGGCTGCGCCTCCCAGAGTTTTCGTTGTTGCTCGATAGCGGTGTTGAGCGCGCCCAGTTCAGTGCGTAGTTCGGTGACCTTCTGTTTCCATTCGGCGCGGCGTCTGTCGATAACGGAGAAGAACGCTTCGATCGCGGCTTCGCGGACCTCGATGCGCAGGTCGTTTCGCTGGAGCTGTTGCAGCAGGATGTGCAGCAGGTTGAGATCGCTGTCGCGCAGGTGCACCGATGCGCGTTCGTTGCCGTCGAAGTCGAGCATCGCGGTCGGGTAAACGGTGCTTTCGCCTTTGAGATAGTAGGAATCGGGCGTTGTCGTGGTGATCAGCGGTACCAACGGATTCACGCCTTTGATCGCGTAGTCCAGCATCAGACGTCGTTTGGTTATGACGTGATGACCGCCGCCGGCGCGGCTGCCGAGTAGTTTCACGAGGTTGTAGCCCTGGCTGTAGAGGCGATCGTCGGTATTGAAGCCGTGATCGGAAACAATCACTAGCGCAGTTTCACTGGCCTGCGGCGTTTTCTGAATCGCGGTCCAGACCTGACCGATTACCGAGTCCATCCCTTTCAAGACGAAGGTCTGTGATTCTTTGTCGTTGTTGTGATGGGCGATGTGGTCGAAGTCGGGGAGAAAGAGGTCCGCGTAACGGATCTTCGGATTATTGAGCTTCGCGAGCAACTCTCTCAGGAGCTGATCCGTTACTGCGTTGCGGATCTCCAGACCCATCGTCCATTCGTCAAAGAGCTCCTTTGGCGGCCGCAGGAATTTGTTTTGCAAACCATTCTGGAGCGTCGCATAACGAGGGCCGCCGCGCAGGAAGAGTGAAACCGTCATGGAACGCTCGTCGTGCGGGTAAGCGTCCGCCATGAGCGGGAGACCAAGGGAGTCGAGTATCTCGACGGCGGGCATATCGACGCGAGCGCCGACGATGCCGGCGAGATAAAACGGAAAGAAGTTCAGATAATCGTAAGAGCGCAGCGTGTATCGGTCGAATTCGACGTTGCCTTTGATCTGTAGATGTTGTCCGGTTTCGAGGAGCGACCATGACGGCGCCGAGAGGCTCATGCCGCGGACGTAAAAGTTCGAGAGTCGCGCGCCGCGCTGGTAGAAGATGTGATCGATCCACGGCAGTACGCTCTTGCCCGACTGTGGATCGTGTTGCCGCACAAGCCGGTCGACCATGTCGTAGGGCAACCCATCGCACTTGATCACGACGAGGCGCTTCGGCTGCGCGACCGCGGAGGTCCAGGCAACGAGCAGCAGCAGAAAAGCCACAAGCGTCGGAACCCGTGTTTTGTTCGAGCGTTGCATCACTTGAAACGCAGAATACTGGAACACGGATTTCAGAGCCATCAAGGCTGGCCCACGGCGATTGGTGTGCCGCTGACGGTAGTCACGGCGATTGGCTGGTCGCGTCGAACGCCGCGCAGGTATTCGCTGGCAATATCGCGCAGAGTTTTATCGACGTCAGTGTTTTGCGAGATGCGCAGTAGTTCGTTACGGGCCTTCGAGCTGCGGATGCGCGAGAGACTGTCCAGGCACGTGCGCCGCGTCTCATTGTCTTTCGTGCGCGAAAAAATCCGCGCCGTGACGGTGGCGGCCGTTGCATCAGCCTGTTCGCCATGCTCGGCGATGAAGCGCAACGAGCGTTTCACGTCGTCGAGGTTCCAGGTGATGTCCACCTCCGCAGTCGACTTCGCAACCTGCTGTAGGAACCTGGTGTGGAACTGAAGCCGGCGCGCGATGTCGAGCTGGTGTTCCATGTCGACGCTGCGCTCTTCACGATGAACGTACTTGCCAAACGTAAGCACGTTGAGCACGCGAAAAGCGACCTGCGCTTTCGAACCATGCTCGAGCGGCGTCAACTCCGCGCGTCGATCCTGTTCAATCTTCGCGGCCAGACCGTTCGGATCTTTAGCGAAAGCGACGAGCGTCGCGTACTGTTCGAGTGCGATGTCCGCCTCCGCTTTGATGTCGTTTTCGAACGGGTTCAGCGACATAGTCTCCAGCCGCCCGCTCACCTCAGTTCGCAGCGCGGGCTCCATCGAGTTGTTAAGGGCCAGCAACAGTTTGAGTTGAGAATAAGTCGCGAGGCGCGACGGTTGATTGATGTCCATGCCGCGGCGCCCGGTGACGAAATCGAAAACAGTCTTGCCGAGGAAGTACGGCATGTTGCCGAACTTCGAAACCGATAAAATGTTGCGTGTCACATCGTTGATAACTCGCCGCGACATTTCCCGTTTCTTCGGATTGTAGTTGTCGCGAAAATCGACGAGCAGCATCGGGATCTTCGGATTGTCCAGACCGTAAAGCCCGAGCGGGATCATCTCCACGGCTTCGGCGCCCGGCGTGTCGCTGCTGACGGGTTGATGGTCGGCGTCGAAGTAGCGCGTCTCAACGTAACCGTCCCAATTCAACAGGCGCTTGTCGGTCCATGGGTTCGAGATATTCAGAAAACGTGCGCTGAACTTTGCGCCCTGCTGTTTCAACAGGTCGCGTTTCGCCACCCAGATAAATGCGTGCGTGGCGCTGCCGTCAGGCATCATCAACGGTTCGAAATACAGCGACTCGGCCTCCGCTCGCTGCCGCAGTAACTCCCAGTTATGACCGCGGGCGTCTCTGGTTTGCGCGGTCCGTTTCGTGTAATAGGTCTGCAGGTTTGAATCGTCGACGAGACCGCCGAACGTTTTGTCGGTCAACATCAGACGCGCCTGGATCGTCGCCATCTCCGCTTCCGAGAAAGCTGACTGCCCCTCGACTTCCTGGTAGAGCGCGAGCACTGAGAGAGCGCGAATGATGTGCGACTTGCGATAGTCGCTCGTGTTGCGACGATAAGAGCTGGTCGACGCTTTGATCGGCGTGCCGTACGGATCGAGCAGGATGTTTTGCAGCGCGGTCCAGAAGATCTTGTTCCAAACGTCGCTCTCGGGCGATGCGAGATCGAGCGCGGGCGGCGGCGTGCGTTTGGTCCCGTCCTTGTTGCCGACGCGCGCGTAGAAGAAGGGAATCGCAGCCGCGAGACGTTGCTTGAACGAAGGGCGCGTATAAGTCAGCGGCCAGACGTAGCGCAGACGATTGTTCTCGACTGCGTTATCGCCGAGCGTGTCGCGCAGAATGGAGACGAGCGGGATCCATTTGTCGTTATTTGCCGGGTCGAGTCCGTCGAGCCGGGCCAGGACCGTGATGAGCTCGGCGCCGCCGTCGATTGGGATGCGCTCGAGTCGCATGATCTGCGAAAGCGCGGTGGCGGGGTTGGTCTCGTCGACGCGTGTCGCAGGAGCGGGGGGTTCGGTTGGCGCATCTGACCCCGCGGCCTTGCTGATCGTCGAGAATATTGGCGAGACAGCGAGCAGTAAAGCGATTAAGACGCTCGCAATCCATTGTCGGGGACTAAACCTGTCGATCCTCATCCTGTTTATTTGAACGACGCAACAATAGTTGGCAGATGGGGAGTTTGTGCTGCATTTCCAAGTTACTGATTCCTAAAAACTCGAATACTTCCTGGTTCGTTCTCACCTTCTGCAACAGCTATGCCCTTTCGCGGGCCAATTTAATATACACGAGTCTGCCCGCGGTTGGACCGATTTTGTGTCGAACGTGTGACAGAGCAGGCATTGTAACAGTCTGGTTCAAAAGACGATTTTGGGCACTGATCTGTTAATTCAACGCTGTGACTTTTATCAGGTTCCGGCTTATCAGATTACCTCGAGGCTTATTCGGTTGGATGTGAAGATTGGCCGGCGGTCTCGACTTCTTTTCCTTCTTTCGGCGGAGACTCCCAGCCGTTACGCTCAAGTAAGTTTAGCGCAAAACGAATGGGAACGGCGAAATTTGACGCCTGGTTCTCGGTGAAGACGGCGAAATTGACACCGATGACGCGACCGGATGGGCCAAAAAGGGGCGCGCCGGATCCGCCCTCTGCTGTTCGTGCGTCATAAACGATGCGCCGGACGTCGAGGTCGGTGATGCTGCCTTGTGTGGTCAGCGGTTGAATGCGTTTAGTCTCGGCGAGGTAGCCGAGTTGCGCCATCGGCGTTCCGTATCGTTGCTGGATTCCGCGCGATTCCGCGTCGTCGAGCAATGCGAGCAAACGATCTGGACCAGACGGGTAACCCATCATCACTACGGTCTTACCAACGGCGACTGCGTCCGGATCACTTTCCAACGGCAGCGCCGGAAGCTTCTCCGGCAGCTCAGGCAAATCGAGCAGGCACACAGCCAAATCGTCTCGTTGGGCCGCTGCCTTGAACTTCAACGGAATCGCCTGCGAGTAATCGGGAAAATATGCGATCAAGCGCTTGAGCCGCGGCTGCGCTTTCAAACTGATGCTTTGCGCACGGTCGTCGGCGATCCACGGTTGAACGATGTGACGGTTTGTCATCACAAACCCGTTCCCGACGTGAAACCCGGTGCCGACAAACTCATACTCGGCGACAGCGGCATTGCCTTCGGGCGTCAATGCTTCGGGAGCGCCACTCTGCACGGCAGTGCCATTGTCGTTCAACTGCGCTTCGGCGTAACGAAGCGGGCGGCCCGTTCCCGTCTCGACGAAATAGAACGAGCCGGCGATCAGGCAAACACCCGCGCCGTATTCGCTGCGCAGTTTCACCGCGAGCGAAAGACTGTCTTGCAGCGCTTTGGTGCGGTCGCTGATGTTTGTGAGTTGATCGTTGGTTCGCGAGACCTGATCTCTCATCTGGCCGAGTTGCGCGCCCTGGTCGGCGATCAGCGCGCGGCTGCGGCGAATCTCTTTGAACATCGCGAAACCGAGATAAAGCACGCCGCCGACGAGTATCACAACGAGCGCCAGGGCGATTAGCTTTGTGCTGGGACGAATCTCGCGTACCAGTTCGCGCGTGAACTCCCGCAGGAAGACTTTTGCATCGTCGCGGCGCGCGGTGGCTGCCGATTCAATAGCGGCAGCTTCTATAAACGGAGCGACGTGAGTTTCTCGCGATGCAGGTGGAACGACGGCCGGAAGTGCGCGGACCGGGAAAAAGTGGATTAACAGGTCGGCGTCAGCGACGCGCACCTCGTCGCCGTCGCGGATTTCCGCCCCCGCGGCGATCGGTTCGCCGTTCAAGGTAACCGGGACGGACGGAGCATAGTCGACGACGCGATAAGAGCCGTTGTCTCGGGTCAATTCGAGAACAACTGTGTTCGCCAGCGTTTTAGGCAGAGTCGAAGATCTTAACCGCAGGTCACAGTTGTCGCAGAGCCAATGCGAATCTGATCGTCGGTGAGGATTTCGGTGTGCCGGTCGTCGCCCGAGGAGATGTGGATAACCAGGCCGGTAGCCATATATTTCTGAATCAAACCTCTATCATCAAAGCGGCGGCCGAATCAGACCGCCTAACTGCTTCTTGCGCGGTTGTCTTCGGTCGCCCACGACGAGCATTCTACAGGAAGTCGAGCTAAAGGGTTAGCGGTAAAAGCGGGCGTCCGTGATAGCATTATGTCGCAGTGAGGTTACACACCATTGGCGAATGTGGATTACATCGACGACTGTGAACGGCTGATGGAGAAGGTGCCCATCGTGTCGGCAAACATTCAGCGTCACGTGTTTGTTTGTACCGGAAAATCGTGCTCCGGAAACGATAGCGTGGCCGTGAAAGAAGCGTTTGAGCGCGAGTTGAAAGCGCGTGAACTTCAGTACGGTAAGGTTTCGAAAGGCTGTAGTCCGAATGGGTCGGTAGTGTTGACCGAATGTGGTTCGGTTGGGTTTTGCGCCGTCGGCGCGGCGGTGATGGTCTATCCGGACGGCGTGTGGTATGCGCACGTGCGTGCGTCAGACGTGCCGGAGATCGTGGAAGAGCACATCGTCAACGGCCGCCCTGTCGAACGCCTCGCGCTACTCAGAGTCCCCGCGAATCCCTCAACTTAGCTTCGTAACTAAAACTCTTAGCTTCGTAACTAAAACTCTTAGCTTCGCGAATAAAACTCTTAGCTTCGTAACTAAACCTCGCTTAGCTTCTAAGCGAGTCTCACGTTTAAGATTAGAAAAATCCGTGTTTCTATGTGTCGTTGGTTTGAGGCTTCCAACGCAGCACAGGTCTACGCGCGGCTCCCGCTTCATCGAGACGGCCGATGCGCGTACTGTGTGGCGCATTCATCACCAGCTCCCGATTCTCCACCGCTTCATTCGCTATCGATCGCATCGCCGCGATGAACTGGTCCAGCTCCTGCCGCCCGACTGATTCCGTCGGCTCGATCAGCATCGCTCCCTGCACGATCAACGGGAAGTAGATCGTCATCGGGTGAAAGCCGTAATCGATCAGCCGCTTCGCAATGTCGAGCGTGTGCACGCCCTTGCGGCTCTGCCGCTTGTCCGTGAACACCACCTCGTGCATCGGTGGATTGTTGAACGGCTTGTCGTAATCAGAAGTCAGACCATACGCGATATAGCGCGCGTTGAGCACCGCCGCTTCGGTGGCTTCCCGCAGACCGTCGTTACCATGCGTCAGGATGTAAGCGAGTGCGCGCAACATCATCCCGTAATTCCCAAAGAACGCCTTCACCCGCCCGATCGACTTCGGCCGATCGTATTCGAGCTTGAACGTTGGTTCGCCGACGGTCCAATCGGTTTTGACGATGCGCGGCACCGGCAGAAACGGCTCCAGCTCGCTCGTGCAACAGCACGGACCCGAGCCTGGTCCACCCCCGCCGTGCGGCGTCGAGAACGTCTTGTGCAAGTTAAGGTGAATAACGTCGACGCCCATATCGCCGGGGCGCGCAACGCCGACGAGCGCGTTCATATTCGCGCCGTCCATGTAAACCAGCCCGCCCGCTTCATGCACGATGTCGCAGATCTGCTTGATGTTACGTTCGAAAAGTCCGAGTGTATTGGGATTCGTCAACATCAATCCCGCGACGTCGCCGTGCGAGCAGAGTTCGCGCAAGTGGTCCAGGTCCGTGAGACCTTCGCTCGTCGAGCGGATCGTCTTGACTGAAAAACCGGAAAGATGGGCCGATGCGGGATTAGTGCCGTGAGCCGAATCGGGAATCAGCATCGTGCGCCGGCCTGACGCCGTGCCCTCGCGCGCGTCCAGAAACGCGCGGATCATCATGATGCCCGTCATCTCGCCGTGCGCGCCGGCGGCGGGTTGTAAAGAAACTCCGGGCAGGCCCGTGATTTCCGCGAGATGTTGCTCGAGCTCGTAAATCACCTGCAAGGCGCCCTGCGCGTCATGTTCCGCGGTGAGCGGATGAACGTTTGCGAACTCGGCGATGCGCGCCACTCGCTCGTTGAGGCGCGAGTTGTACTTCATCGTGCACGAGCCGAGCGGATACATGCCGAGATCGATTGAGTAGTTCCACGTCGACATGCGCACGAAGTGTCGAATCACGTCGACTTCACTGACTTCGGGCATGCCTTCGAGATCGTCGTCGCGCTGAAACGCGTGCGGCAGCAGATCGTCCACCGGCGATTCTTCGACGTCCAACGCGGGCAGTCGATAACCGATCCGGCCTGATTGCGAGCGTTCGAAGATCAGTTGCTCGTTGGGACTGATGTGAGAAGTTACTTTTGAAATTCCGTCGCTCATAGATCTGTGTTTACTGCCTGGACACGGATTCCAAGCCGTCTACAAGTGCATCGATCTCGGCGCGGCTGTTGATCTCCGTCACACAAACAAGGAAATCGTTTGCGCGATCGTTAAAGAAACGCCACAGCGGAATGCCGCCTTCGATGCCTTTATCTTTCCCGAGACGCGATAGCAGTTCGCTCGCGTCGAGTGGACCACGAACGACGAACTCGTTAAACCGCGGTCCGGAGAAGGGAAGTGAAAAGCCTTTCAGCGAAGCGATGCGGCCCGCAGCGTACGCCGCCTTTTGCAGGCACTGGTGCGCCGCTTCCTGGATACCGCGCCGTCCCATCGTTTCCAAATAAACCGTGGCGGCGAGCGCGATCAGACCTTCGTTGGTGCAGATGTTTGACGTCGCTTTCTCGCGGCGAATGTGTTGCTCGCGTGTCGCGAGCGTGAGCACGAAGCCGCGGCGTCCCTGTTTGTCGAACGCCTCGCCGACGAGGCGTCCCGGAATCTGGCGCGCGTACTTCTCGCGCGTGGCGAATAACCCGACGTATGGTCCACCAAACGACAACGGCACGCCGAACGACTGTCCTTCGGCGACCACGATGTCCGCGCCACACGCGCCCGGCGATTTCAGGAGGCCGAATGACATCGCTTCGGTGACTGCGACCACAAGTAACGCGCCTTTCGCGTGCGCGGCGTCTGCGAGTGCGGCAACGTCTTCGACACAGCCGAAGAAGTTTGGCGACTGGACTACGAGCGCCGCTGTTTGATCGTCAACCGCCTGCGCCAGCGCCGCGACCGATTGGCCCGTTTTGGCGTCAAATTGGACGACTTCCAGATCGATGCCCGCATGTTGCACGTAAGTGTGAACAACTTCGAGATACTGCGGATGGACGGAGGTCGACGCGATCACTTTCGAACGTCGCGTTACGCGTTCAGCCATCAACACCGCTTCCGCCAGCCCTGTCGAGCCGTCGTACATCGACGCGTTCGCCACTTCCATCCCCGTCAACTGGCAAACGAGAGTTTGAAACTCAAAGATCGTTTGCAACGTGCCCTGTGAGATCTCGGGTTGGTACGGCGTGTAAGCAGTGAAAAACTCGGAGCGCGAGATGATGTGATCGACAATCGTCGGGATGTAGTGCGAGTAGGCGCCGCCGCCAAGAAAGCTCGGCCGGCGAGCCCCCGCGTTGCGTCTACCCATTTGTTCGAAGCGATTGAGTAACTCGATTTCCGAGAGAGCAGCGGGTGTGTCAAGGGCCCGCTTCAGGAGCAAATCTTGAGGAATGGAATCGAATAATTCTTCAGCCGATTTGAGCCCGATGGCCTCAAGCATCTCTGTGCGCTCTTCCGGCGAGTTGGGAATGTAGCGCAAGATTATTCGCTCTCAGCTTTCGTAAAATCTTCGTACTCCGCCGCGGTCAACAAGCTATCGACCTCGCCGGAGTTCGACATTCGGAGCCGCACCATCCAGCCTTCGCCGTAGGGATCCGAATTCACTTTCTCCGGTTCGTCGGCGAGTGATTCGTTGATGCGCGAAACAACGCCGGACACTGGCGTGAAGATTTCAGACACTGCCTTTACCGATTCGACGGATCCGAACGATTCACTGCCGCTGAACTCGTCGCCGGCTTTTGGCAATTCGACATACACTACGTCGCCGAGTGAGTTTTGGGCGTAATCGGTGATGCCGATGACGGCTTCCTCACCCTCAACCCTGACCCATTCGTGGTCCTTGCTGTAGTGCAGGTCTTCTGGAACGTTTGCCATGGTTCCTCCAACTGATTGAGAATTATTTAGTGCGTTTGTAGAACGGCGTCTTAACGAGCTGCGCCCCCACAAGTTTGCCGCGAACGTCGATCTTGATCTGCTGTCCGGCTGACGCGTATTCAACGGGGACGTACGCCATGCCGATGTTCTTCTTCAAGAACGGCGCGGGGCTGCCCGAGGTTACTTTCCCGACTCTTTCGTTGTCGACGAGCACGTCCTGTTCGTCTCGAGCGATACCGCGTTCGATTACTTCAAAACCGACGAGCCGTCGTTTGATCCCGGCTTCCTTCTGTTGGGCCAGCGCCTCGCGTCCGACAAAATCGCCTTTGTCGAGTTTGCAAATCCAACCGAGGTTGGCTTCAAGCAGCGTCGTCGTCTCGTCGATCTCGTGACCGTAAAGCGCCATGCCGGCTTCGAGCCGCAGCGTATTGCGAGCAGCGAGCCCGCACGGAAGCACTCCGGTTGGTGTGCCTGTCTTTCCGGCGTCGAGAATCTTGTTCCACAGTTGTTCCGCGCGATCCGCGGGTGCGTAAACTTCAAAACCGTCTTCGCCGGTGTAACCGGTGCGCGAAACGATGCCGCTCACGCCGTCAACCGTCCCCGGGCGGAAGTGGTAATACTTGATCTCGGAAAGCGGCACATCGGTAAGCGGCTGAAGGATCGACTCGGCGTCAGGTCCCTGCAACGCAAGCTGACAATACTCAGCACTGGCATTCCGCAGTTCGACAGATTCGCCACTGTGGTGCGACTGGATCCAGTCCCAGTCTTTCTCAGTCGTTCCCGCGTTAACGACGAGCAACAAGTGATCTTCTGCAAGACGATACACGAGCAGATCGTCGATCACGGTTCCCGCGGTGGTTGTTAACGCGGAGTATTGCGCCTGGCCGTCGACAAGTTTCGTTACGTCATTCGAAGTCAAACGATTGACGAAGGGGATCGCATCGCTGCCGCGAACGTCGATCTCGCCCATGTGCGAGACGTCGAACAGACCCGCGTGCGTGCGGGTGCGCAGATGTTCCTCGATCGTGCCGGCGGGATACTGGACGGGCATGTCCCAGCCGCCGAAATCGACCATGCGTCCACCGAGTTGCCGGTGGGCGTTGTTAAGTGGGGTGTGTTTTAGTTGCGGCGCTGTTGCGGTCAAATTAATCACTCGCGCGGCTTGCTTCGAGGCCTCACGTTATTTTTATCATTTAATAAAGGTGAAGCCGCAAACTAGCATGCGACGTGCGGTGCGTCAAGCGAGGGGTCAATAGGTGCTTGACATCGAACGTTAACGAGATCCGCTCGGGCCGAGTTGAGCAGCTCAGTCCTTCTTGATGAGTCATAAGGCACGGTAATGCAGTTGAGCAGATTCAGGCTATTTCTCGCAATTCGCCGTAGGTAATGGCAGGGTCGTGGAGATGTCCTGATTACAGGGTCAAGCTACCGATGAAATTAGTTGCGGCCGTCGACTTCGACCTTTTGCACGGCGCCGCCGCGGCACCAGAAAACGACGCGCATTGTGTCGGGGCGGCCGTCGAGGGAAGCTTTGACGAAGGCGGCGTTCTGGCGCAGCGCGGACTCGAAGTCGTCCAGCATACGCCGGTCGCGCGGTGGGTGGACCACGTCGGCCAACGAAGCAGCGCCGTTAGTGAACACGTCGGCGACGACAAGCATGTCGTCATCCGCCGCGTAGTAACCATCGTTTGGTTGGGCGTAAGCGCGGGTCATCTTTGCCAGCGCCCCCGCGGGATCGAGACTCGGCGACTGTGCGCCGTACGGAGCACGCTCGGCGGCGAGCGACTCGGGGCTGATCGGCCTGGTCAAATCGTACATGCCAAGCCGTCGTAAATCTCCCTCTTGAAAATCGGAAGTTCCGAGCATCAGCACGGCGTGCCTTTGAATTGCCGCCTCTCGCAACGCCACGAAATGGGGTCGCAGCGCCGTAAACATGAGGAAGAACATGATGACTGACGCGAAGGTCCCGACCGTGTACGGCATCAACCGCGGTTTGAGGAAACGCGCGACACTCGTTCCCATCGACGGACGGGGCGCCTGCCGGCGTGCGGCTGCTTCGGTGTAAAGCCTGTTGGAAATTGAAACCGCCAGACCAGCGGGCGGCGTCGGACGAGACAAAAGGCCGAGACCGCGAGTCAATGATCGCAGCTCGGCTACTTCGGCTCGACACACCGGACAGCGATCCAAATGCTCATCGATCGCCACTCGAGTCGGCAGAGACACACAATCGTCAACGTACAACGAAAGCGATTGTCTTGTTTCTTCGCACAACATAAGCAAACACGAATCTAAAACAACATCTTGATTGACTGGATGGCTGACCGACCCCGGCTGCTCCCTTTTGTCAAAAGAAGCAACTCCGACAAGTCAAAGGGCAACCCCTTCAGGCTTGAGTGAGCGATGCTTTCAACGGGTGTTGCTGGCCACGTTTTCAATACGCCCTCTTCATGCCACTTCGGAAGCCTTGAGCCCGCCGTTTTCTCACTTCGACCCATTTGGCACCGAGTTTCGTGAGCCGGGGCGGGTCAGCCATCCTTTACAAAGATCCTTCCAGCTTGCGCCGGAGTTCCTGGCGTCCACGCGCCAGTCGAGACTTAACAGTTCCTACACTGATGTCGAGTGCAACAGCTATCTCCTCGTACGCAAAACCTTCAATGTCGCGCAGCACTACTGCTTCTCGATAAACCCGCTTCAAACCACTCAACGCCTTCCTCAATGCTCGTTCACGTTCGTGAGCAATCGCGCCCTGCTCGGGATTACCGGAGTTACCGGAACTCAACTGGGCAATGACTGACGTGTTTCCGGCTGCGTCCGCGGCATCGATCGAGATCGTCGAGTCGCGATGTCTCCGCCGCCACCAGCGCCACCGGTTTCGCGCCTGGTTGATGGCAATGCGATAAATCCAGGTCCGCAGGTCTGACTCACCGCGAAACTGCCCGATGCTCTGAAACGCCCGTAAAAACGTTTCCTGGGTCAGGTCGCGGGCTTCTTCCGTGTTCTCCGTCAGGCGGTACAACAAACCGTAGATTTCGCCGGAACGCTCATTTACCAGTTTTTCGAAGGCCGCCGGGTCGCTGCGCTTCAGTCTTTCAATGAACTGATCTTCTACCGGAGCCCGAACGTCGACCACGGTCGCCGGTGCAACCTGCTCCAATTCCATTTGCCCGCGGAGGGCTATTGGCTCTCCGTAGCTCACTGATTACCCCCTGGGGCGGGAATCCGAGCAGTTAAAAATTTTTGCCCTTTCCCGGACAGGCTGCCCTTTTGACACCCGAACCTCAGCTTTTGTTCCCGAACAAAATTCATCCGCTTTTTAGATGCAAATTTTTGAATTACAGAGATAGTACGGTTGCCTTGACAACTTTTCATACGCGCCATTAGAGTGACGGTTTTCGTTATCATACACCCAACAGAACGCAGCCGACTATGGAGGCTTGCAAGAGGAATCTAAGTGGCAAAGTATAAAAAGAAGACCGTCCGGAAACTCCAACAGGACAAGTTCCGCGACACGACGATGGGTCTCTTCGACCGATTAGGCAACCTGCTCGAAGGCCGCGGACGGCAGATTCTTTACGGGCTGGGCGGATTGTTGGTCGTTGGGTTGCTCGTGCTTTTCTTCGTTAAATGGAGCAACCGGAAAGCCGACGAAGCGCGACAGGCGCTGGGACGCGCGATAACGATCTCGACCGCAAACGTCGGCGCGCCCTTGCCCGGAGCTGAGGAATCGGCTGTCACGTTCAACTCCGAGCAGGAACGATCGCAGCGAGCCATCGAGGAATTTGAGAAAGTCGCCGCCAAATACGGTGACCCGTACCGCTCGCAGGCCCGTTATTTCATCGCCTCCAATCGTCTCGCAGTCGACCGGCAGAAAGGTATCGCCGAACTGACTGCGCTGCAAAACAACAGCGTTCCCGAGGTCGCAGCCCTGGCGAAGTTTGCCCTCGCGCAGGTGAAGGAAAGCGACGGTAAACTCGACGAAGCCGCCCAGATATACAGCGATCTCGCCCGGATGAACAGCCAGACGGTGACGGCCGAGACGGCGAACCTCCAGCTTGCGAAAGTCTACGACAAACAGGGAAAGAAGAAGGAAGCCGCTGACCTTCTATTCAACATTGTCGATGCTTCTCGCAAGGCGAAGGGCGCGGACAACCAGCCGGCGCCGATTTCCTCCGCTGCGCGCGAAGCCGCGACTGAGTTGAAGAAACTCGATCCCGCGCGCTACGCACAGCTCCCACCTGAGACAGCCCCGTCATTACTAGGTTGATTTTCCGGCGCAACTGTCACGACGGGCATGGATAACCTGACTCATTCACTCGTCGGACTAACTGCGGCCAAGGCGGGCCTGGAGAGACTCTCTCCCGGAGCAACGATGCTCTGCATTCTCGCCGCCAATGCTCCTGACGTCGATGTGGCCATTCTGCTCGGCGGAGATCGTTGGACGTACCTTCATAATCATCGCGGCATCACTCACTCGATCGTCGGAGTTGCCAGTCTCGCGATTTTGCTGCCGCTGATTTTTTACGGTGTCGATCGGCTCTGCGCGCGACTTCGCCATCAACGTGCGCAAACAAAGTTGGGCGGGTTGATGTTGGCGTCGATCCTCGTCACCGCGACGCACCCGCTGCTCGACTGGACTAACAGCTACGGCATTCGTTTCCTGCTGCCATGGAACTCACGGTGGTTCTACGGCGATCTTGTCTTCATCGTCGATCCTTATCTTTGGCTGCTCCTTGGCGGGTCCTGTTTTTTGCTGTCGGCGAAGACGAGGAGCGGAAAGATTATCTGGGGCGCGGTGGCAGCGGTGCTGACGGCACTGGTGATAATCAGTCCGCGTGCCGGCAGTGTGCCGGCGTTCTTTGTCGTGTTTTGGATCGCGGCTGTCGTTGGTCTCGTCGTGTTGTTTGTGCTTGGCGTTGGCCAAAAATGGGGCCGGAAGATCGCATACAACGCGCTCTGGATGGTGGTCATGTACTGGTTGGTACTCGATTACGCCCACGGCGACGCGCACCTCATCGGCACCGAGCGGGCGGAACTAATTGTGAAGCAGAACGGCGAGACTATTGGACGGCGTGCGGCCATGCCGACGCTCGCGAATCCGTTTCGTTGGGACTACGTGTTTGAAACGGACCGCGCCACTTATCGTTTCAGCGTGGATATCAGGAGTGATTCGACTACGACGCTGCCGGCGCAAGTCATCCGTTACGAGAAACCGTTCGGACCGTTGGCCGGGGTGATGCAGCAAGTTTCAACGGAGCGCCCGGCGCGCATCTTTCTGGATTTCGCGCGATTTCCCGTTGCGCAACTGGCTGATCCGAACTGCACGACCGCAACTCTCGTTCGATTGGCGGACTTACGCTACACTGAGCCGGGCAGATCGCGCGGCGCGTTTGGACTCGAGCTGCCGGTTGATTGTCCAACGAACATAAGGGCGAACGACAAGGGAGGCAGATGAGCGAAACCAACGAGTTCTCAAAGGATTTCGATAGCCTCCCCGCGCTTGCGGAAGTCAGCCAGCAGCGCGAACGCGCACGGAAGCGACTGACGATTGCCAGTGTGCGTGTCTCGCCCGGTCCGTATCTCACCGTCGCGGCTGTGCTCACTTTCTTCGCCGCTCTATTGCTGCGTATTGAATACGACGGTTGGGCCTTGATGCTCGTGTCTGGCGCCTGGTTGATCCTGCCGCTGCTCGCGTACACGGATCGAATCGTCTTCGACGGTCTTTCATTGCGGCGACAAGGTCCGATCTCGTCGCTGCTTCACCTGCTCATCGGTTATCGCAAGCAACTCTGGATCGACGATTTCGAAACCGTTGAAACACACGCGGTGCGAACGTTACGCAGCGGCGGACGTGTTCGTTATCGCTATCGCACGCAGATCGCCGGCAAGGGCAAAGACTTTGTCATCGTCTCCGGCGGCCGCGAGTATCGAAAACTCGTCCGCGAGCTCTTTCCCCTCATACATGAAAACAAGCTCGACAACCGCAGCCGTGATTTGCGCGATTATCTTCACGAGCCGGGATTTTTGAATCGCAAAGCAGAACTCTCGCAACTCGCGTCGTCGGCAGTGCTCGACGTTGCCGACTCGAATTTCAAGGTCGGCGGCAAACCGCAGCGCCGCGAGACTGAAAAAACCGAAGCCACTCCCGAAGATCTCGAGCGGGCGCGACTGCTGCGTCGACTGGGCAATGAGCTGCGTGTTTCGGGACGTTTGCGAGAAGCGGGTGAAGCGTTTCGACGCGCGCTGAACGTTAGACCAAACGGTGCGTGGTTGATTTACGACTTCGCGCGTTTGTTGCGTTCGCAGGCGAGTGCGAATGCCGATGCTCGTTTGTTGTCGAGAGCACGCGCGGCATTGCGGCTTGCGAGTATGCGAGCGCGCAATGACGTCGTGCTGCTGCCGCTGATTGGTGAGAGCTTTCTCGAGTGTGGCGACGCGCGACAGGCGAGACACGCGTTACAAAAAGCGATCGAGATAGACAGCGGAAATTTTAAGGCCCGTGTTGGTTTGGCGGACATCGCGTTGCGGGAAGGGAAGTTGGCCCACGTCATCCACCATTACCACGAAGCCGCTCGCGACGCTTCCGAGCAAGCGCTGGCACGCTATGCCCGGAGCGAAGGTGAATACTACATGCACCTGAACAACGACGACGACTACCTGGCCACGGAACTACGCCGGATCAGTTGGCTCCAGAGTGTTACGAGAATCCGTCGTCTTGCTTTACGCGTGACGAACGCCAGTGTGTTGCTGGCGCTGATCGCCGGACTCATCGATTCGTTGGCCGGAAGCTTTGCCTGGTCCATCGCTTCCTCCGCGCTGTTCGTCTGGCTCGCGTCACTGCTCGGCACGAGAGTGCTCTTCAGCCGTAGTAACTATTCGTAACCCAAAGATCCGTGTTATCCGCGGTTTTCTAAACCGACTTCTTCTTCTTAGACGCCGATTTCTTAGTTGTAGCCGCGACATCGGGGTTAGGCGTGATCGTACGCGCCTGCTGTTCAGCCGCCGAAGCGACAGCAAACGCCTGCACCGGCTCGGGGCTGAGTAATGCGTCCCAACGATACCGCGGCCGCTGCGCAGTTTCATTCAATCGTTTAAACACCAAGTCGATAACGGCGTTCGTAATCCAGTTGTGGTAGAACTCGCCGACTGACGCGAGCTCCGCATCGGGCGCCGGATTCATGAAGTCGATCGCGTACGGCACGCCGTCCTTGATCGCAAACTCCACCGTGTTGATGTCGTAACCCAGCGCAGTGCAAAGCGTGCGCACGTCTTTGCGGACGCGATCCGCCAGCGCAGGCGCAAGATAATCAGGGTCGTGGACGTACTGCTCGCCCGACAAATACGGCTTGCGGGGATCGTAAGCCATGATCATCACTTCTTCCTGGCCCACGCAGTAACACCTGACGAACTGGTCGAAATCAATCCCCTCCTGGAGCGTCATGCAAAGCGTGCCGGTCTTGTTGTACTCGGTCAGCAGCTCTTCGAGTGAGTTGATCTTCGAAACGTTTTTCCAGCCGCCGCCGTCAAACGGTTTCATGAACGCCGGCAGGCCGACGTAATCGACGATGCCTTGCCAGTCCATCGGGAACGCGAGGTTGCGCAAGCTCTCGCTGACAATCCCTTCCATGTAATCCTTCTGCGGCAACAGCACCGTCCTGGGGATGGCGACGCCGAGTTTCCGTCCCAACGAGTAGTTGAAGAACTTATCGTCGGCGGACCACCAGAATGGATTGTTGATGATGATCGTGCCTTCGAGCGCCATGCGTTTGAGCGTGGCGCGATAGAACGGAACTTCATGCGAGATGCGATCGATGACGAGATCGTACTGCGGCGGCGCATCGTAACGAACGCCGTCGAGCTTGATGTATTCGGCGACGACGTTGCCGCGCCCTTTTTCATTGATTCCATTGATTATGGCCTCGGGGAAGGTTTTTTCCCGGCCCACGAGGACTCCGACCCGCTTCATATGTATGGATTTTCCTTTCTGCAAAAACGAAGCAACATACGCGCGCGGCCTTTACTTGTCAATCGGCGGTCTGTGCTACAATCCGGCTCTCCCTAGTGTTTGGTTGAATCCCAAGGAGACCCGTAAGTTTGCGTCGTTCAATATTTGCCCTGATAGTCCTCTCTGCGCTCTTACTCCCGGTTTCGGCACAGGACCCAAAACCCGCAGAAACGCCCGCAAAAGAGCCGCCCGCGAAGGAGACGAAAGAGTCTCCGGCGAAGGACAATAAGTCCAATCAGGACGTCAAGTTTACCGCTGAGCAGATCGTCGAGTCTGTAATCCTGCTGTACGGCACGCGGCCCGGTTTGGACCACATCCGCCGCAACGGCATCGAGCGCGGCAAGATTACGCGCTTCACTCCGGACGGAAACGCCGAAGAAGCGGATTACGAGCGCCGGTTTGTGCGCGGCGAGAACCTGGATAAAGACAAGATCCGGCTCGATCAGAAAATGCCGACGCTGGAGTACTCGCTCATCTTTGGCGACGGCAAACTGTTTGGCCTGATCAACGGCGCGGCGTTCACTCCGAAGCAGGAAGCGACCACCAGTTTCATCTCCCAGCATCATCACAGCATCGACTCGCTGCTGCGTTACAAAGAATGCGGCTCCACGCTCACCGTCGTCGGCAAGGACCAGCAGAAGGGCTTGGACCTGTTCGTAGTCGATCTTACCGACAAGGAAAAACGCAAGACCCGCTACTACATCAGCTCGCGGTCGTTGCGCATTCTCTGGCTGGAGTATGAAGAAGGCCCTCCGGGTGGGACGGCGGTGAAGTACACGAAGAAGTTCCTCGACTACCGTCCGGTGCAACAGACCCTCGTGCCCTACCGCACTTTGTTATACGAAAATGGCCGCGAGGCGCAGGAAGTCCGCGTGCTGAACATCACCTACGGCATCAAGATCAACGAATCACTCTTCAAGACGCCCGAAGCTTAGTGGTCCTGGTGCGAAGCGCCGAGCGCGGCGGTTCGAATCCACTCGCCTTTACTAGTTAAATCAACGATGCACGACTGTCGCGGTCCTAAGCTGCGGAGTTCTGCATTTCCGTCCCGAGGAGTCGTGGGTCAACCATCTTTCCTTGAAATGAAAATCCGATTTTTCTCATTACTAAGCAGTAAAGATCTCTCGCACTCAAATGAGATGAAAGGTACGGTTCCAGGACAATGAAATGCTTGAGGTATGCGGCGATATTCGCAATGTGCTGGTTAACAACTGGCGCTATCGCAAGAGCCCAGGAAGATCCACCCCGGGTACGCGGTGTCAGCGTCCAGAAAATATCTCTCTCGGACACCGATCAATCCAAGGCGACGCTCGTCCTGGTCGTAAGTGGCGAAAAATTCGGTAGCCCGCCCCGAGCACCTGCGCTGCGTCTCATTAATCAGCAAACCGGCGTAACAGTCGGGGCACGAATCATCTCGCAGACCGACAGCAAGATCGTCGCGAGTGCAGAACTCGACGTCGGCACCCAGGCCGTAAACTACGTTCCACAGTTGACGTTGGCTGGCAGGGATGTAATCCGCCCCGAGCACCTTTCGGATTACATGATCGAAATTAAGCGAGAGGAAAAGCCTCCCCAGGACGCACAGCCCTTCGAGATCACCTACGAGACGTTTAAGAGCGAGCAATATCCGAACCTCCACTCCCTCCTGATCACTAACAAGAACGCGAACAACAAGCCAGGCTTCTCTTCCAACCCGTCACTGATGAAAGTCGACATCATTCCGGCGGGCCCGGCGAACGTGAGTATTCAGCCCGGCAGCAGCCCCCATCAGATGGTCGTCACGTTTCTCGCTCCGGAGGACTTCGAGACGAAGGGCGTGCTCGTGACGGTCTTCGACCCTGCAGGCACGCTTGGGGCCGGCGACCCAGTAGCCTTCTCGACACCTTTTCAGCAGAAGCAACCGAAGACGGATCCAAATCAGCATAAGATCGCCGAAGTTAAAATTCTCGCCATTCAGCGGCGGCTTGGGATCGGCCGCCTATTAATTGAAGGCACCGGCTTCGGCGACTATGAACGCCCACCGATCAGTGGTGAGCGTGAGTTACTGTGCTGTGTCGCGCGTCCCATGGCTGCCTTCGAGCGAAACAATCCTGACAAGAAAGATCCGCGCGGTAATCAGTTACAAGAGTCCGGCTCTTTCGCTGAAGTGTGCAATATCGCGCTAACCTCGCAATGTGAAGCGATGCGAGCCTGGCGCCATAGGATTGAAGAGCGGGTGAACGTCGCTCTGGTTCCGCGCAACCCAAACTTGCGCGTTGAGCGAACGCAGATCTTGTACATAGACGACAAGGTCATCGATGTTTATTTTGAGTTCACCCATTTCCCTGGGTACAGCCAACCTTTCCGTCTCGCAAGCGCCACCGTCTCAATCAACAAGGGTGCTGTTAAGGTGACGCGCGAACAGGCCGCGAACGCTACCGTCACGGCCACAGTGTCCGGCCCCCAAACTTACGCCGACACCCGGGACATCGGTGTGCCCGCGGATAGGAACCTGGAATATCGCTACACGGTGCTTGACCAGAAAGACGCGGCGCTGCTCTTTGGTTCGGGCGTCGCCGATAAATTCTTCGCTATCGAGTTGGCCGTGCTGAACAGGGCCGAGAAGAAGGTCGCCGTACCGCTTTCGGCAATCCAGGCGGAAATCGAGTGGGCCTATGGTGAAGATCCTCGCACTGACCAAATTTATTACGAAGAGGGAGACGCGACGATACCGCCGCTCGCCCTCTCGGAGATAACCGCCTACTTCGACACCTATCAAAAGACGAAGGGCCGCCGGGCGAGACTCTTCAACGTGCTTAGCGGTGTTGCCACTCTCGGCGCGTCACTTGTGCCCGTCTTTGGCCGGAACATCGAACGTCCGGTTGCGATCTTGACGGGCGGCCTTACACCAGCTCTGCGGACCGCATTCGGCGATTTATCCAGCGAGCAATTGCAAAACCTCACGTCGCGGACATGGGAGAACGTCGAGGAGGTGCCCGCGAAGAGCGGGAAAACTAAATTCATCTTCATCCAGCGGGGAGACCAACTCTTTAACGGCGACGTTCCGCCGATAGTCAAGAAGCAGATAAAGAACATCCGAGGCCTCGAAGTGATCGGCTTTGAAATCGTCGAGAGCAAAGAAAAGCTCGCGACACAACAACAGCAGTAAAAGCAATTTAGATCACATCACGTGTTTACGTCTGGAGGAACTCCATGGCAACTAACAAACGTAGGAGCAAGAAAATGATGAGCGCAAAAGCAGGCGGCACAAAGGGCGGCACCGCCGGCAGCACCAAGGGTGGTACAGCGGGCGGGAAAAAGGGCGGCGGCAAAGCAGGCGGATCGAAAGGTGGTTCCGGCGGCGGTAGCAAGGGCCGACGTTGAGGAATTGAACTACGCGGAGTGCACCGGCAGATGCTTTGTCCGTCTGTCGGTGCAGATTCGCGGCTCGCTCTGCCGGTACGACGCCCGCGCAGGCTACAACCTACCTGCCTTACTATCACGCGCCTTTGTAGCCAAAATTCTAGGTGAACTACATCCGCATCTCTGTGCCCATTGACAACCGCTAATATTGGGCATAGAACTACTCGACATTCCAGTAACTCCCGCCCAGCGCACCGAATAATTCATTCCCGCGCCCAACTGCCTCCCAATCACTAAGGAGGTTCTATGAGTTCAGCTCGCAAAATCCAATCTGGTCTCAGTCTCGTTGTCTTGTTGCTTTGCATCGCACGCGTGGGCGCGGCCCAAACCACTTGCCCGGCAACGTGGGTTTCAACATCGGTCTACACGGCCGGCAATACGGTCAGCCTAAATGGAGTCAAGTACACGGCGAATTTCTGGACGCAGGGTCAAAACCCCAGCACTAACAATGGCGGACCCGGAAGTGGTCAGCCGTGGACCAGCAATGGGCCATGTAGTGGATCGGGAGGCGGCGGCGGAGGTGGCGGGTCGTGCGCGCCAACGTGGAACAGCACCACTGTTTACACCGGCGGCAACACGGCAAGTCTCAACGGCGTGAATTACCAGGCGAACTTCTGGACGCAGGGCCAAAACCCGTCGACAAACAACGGTGGACCAGGAAGCGGCGCGCCATGGACCATCATCGGAACGTGCAGCGCATGTACGACAGTTCCCAGCGTTCCGACAGGACTACAAGCCTCGGGAACCACAAGCAACAGCACGAACCTGAGTTGGACCGCGTCAACGGTGGCAGTTAACTGCGTCTTAACCGGCTACACCGTCTTTCGCAACGGCGTGGCGATCGGTACTACAAACAGTCCGAACATGTCCATAACCGGCTTGTCTCCGGTGACTACCTACAGTTTCAGAGTTGCAGCCAACGACGCCGCGGGAAGTTCCGCACAGAGCACAGCCATAAACGTAACCACGCTCAACGGACCGCCTCCCCCACCACCGGGAGCAAAAGTGTTCGCGCCTTACGTCGACATGGGCCTAACCGCCGACTGGCAACTCCTGACCATTCAGCAGCAATCCGGAATCAAGGTCTTCACTCTCGGATTCATTGTCGGCAACGGCGGCTGTACGCCGACGTGGGGCGGTGTCGGAGCGACAGTCGCGAACGACACGCTGCCCAACGGCACAACGATACTGTCGCTGGTCCAGGGCGTACGCGCGGCAGGAGGCGACGTCATCATCTCGTTCGGTGGTGCGTCCGGAACTGAGCTCGCGCAGGGATGCTCCACTGTTTCCAGCCTGCAGGCTGCTTACCAGTCCGTGCTCAATAAATACAGTGTGAACAGCAGTACGCCGGTGCGCCTCGACTTCGACATCGAAGGCGGCGCAACTACCGATCAGACGTCGATCAATCGTCGCAACCAGGCGTTGGTTGGACTCAAGGCAGCGAATCCCGGTCTCGTGATCTCCTACACGTTGCCGGTGCTGCCGACGGGGTTGGTGGCGAGCGGTGTGAACATTCTGAATAGCGTGAAGTCTTCGGGACTCAGCCTGAACGTCGTTAACATCATGGCGATGGACTACGGTTCGGCCAACGATAACGGCGGACAGATGGGACTAAGCGCTCAACAAGCCGCAAGCAACACGCACAATCAGGTGGTTGCGGCGGGCTTGACCGCCAGCATCGGAGTGACGCCGATGATCGGCATCAACGACGTCAACACCGAGATCTTCCAATTGGCGGATGCGCAATCGCTCGTGAACTTCGCGAACGCAAACAACTACATCAGTCGAATATCGATGTGGTCAGTGGCGCGCGACAACGGCAGTTGCGCGAACCAGGGCTTTGCTTCGCCGGTTTGCAGCGGCATCTCGCAGAGCAATTGGGCGTTCTCGAATATATTCAAGCCGTTCGGAAACTAAGGTCCGAGAGGCTAGCGGTAGTTCGAATTAAATCGCGCCGGGTGGTTCTCGATGATTTACTCCTCACGCAAGGCCTTCATCGGTTCCACCCGGCTCGCTCTCAACGCCGGAACCAAACAGGCCACCACCGCCACAACCAGCAGCAACGCCGCTGTTGTGCTGACCGCGAAGACATCCATCGTACCCACGCCATACAAGGTCGAGTGCATCGCGCGGCCCACGAGGTAAGCACCGCCGAGTCCCATAACGGCCCCGACAACCGCGACGATCGTGCCTTCTTTCATCACCAGACCGATTACTCGCGACCGCTGCGCTCCGAGCGCCATCCGGATGCCAAATTCATGCGTGCGTTGCGCGACGCCAAACGCCATCACGCCGTAGATACCAACCGCCGCAAGCAGCAACCCAAGCAGTCCGAAACAGGCGAACAAAACCATGCTGAACCGATCGATCGCCAACGACTCGCTGACTATCTCATCAACCGTTTTCACACCGGCCAGCGGCAAATCCGGATCGACTGAATTGACAGCGGCAGCGACACTCTTCGTCACTGACTTCGGCTCGCCATCCGTTCGCACCACCATCGACGTGTACGCCCACGGACTCTGCCAAAACGGCACGCTGATCTCCGGATACTCCTCGCGTATCCCCGCACCGCGCACGTTCTGAAACACGCCGACGATTTGCCAATCTACCGGTTTGCCTAGCAATCCACCGGGAAGAAATTCTTCGACGGAAATCCGTTGCGTTAATGGATCGACTCCGGGGAAATAACGCTGGACGAAGTTTTCGTTGACCATCGCGACACGTGGGCTGGTTTCAGTGTCGCGCTCATCGATCGGGCGGCCTTGGGTGATGCGAACTCCCAAAGCCTCCGTGTATCCCGGAGTCACCATTTGAAATCCTGCGCCGGGACGGTCGGCTGGGTTCACTTCAGCTTGTCCCACGATCGTGAACGGCATGCCGAACATTGGACCACGCGCGGGTACGCCGGTCATCACGGCTACTTTGTTTATACCCGGAACAGCCTCGACTCGCTCGAGCATCTGCCGGTAATAGGATCTGATTTGATCCGGTTGCTTGAGGCGTTCTTCGGGAACAGGCAGTTGAAACGTAAGGACGTGTTCAGTACGGATGCCGAGGTTCACGCGCGTCAGGTTCCAAAATCCCTTGAGCGCCATCCCACCGGTGGCCAACAACGTCAACGCCAGCGAGAACTCTGCAATCACGAGGAAACGAAGTGCATTGCGCCGTGTTCCACCACCCGTGCGTCCTCCGGTCTTCAACACGTCGTTCAAATCGAGACGTGTTGCCTGCCACGCGGGCGCGGATCCGAACAGGACTCCCGAGAGTCCGGTAATGGCGATCGTGAAGAGCAACACCGGCACACTGATTCTGATCTCAGCCTCGGAAGGCAACATCGTGCCCACTGGCGGCATGACGAGGGTTATCGCGTCGAGAATCAATCCCGCGAGCAGGATCCCGAATCCGCCGCCGACAAGCGCCAGCACCAGGCTCTCGGTCAGGAACTGCCGGAAGATGCGAAGCTTTGAAGCACCCAACGCTGCTCTCACCGCGACTTCTCGCTGACGCGACGTGCCGCGGGCCATCAGCAGATTGGCGACGTTCACGCAGGCGATCAGCAACAGAAAACCGACCGCACCCAAAAGCAGCCAAAGGTTTCTGCGCGTTACCGGGTCGAGGAAATTTAAATGCAACGGTTCTACGCTCGCGCCCCAACCGTTATTGCTTTGCGGAAACTCCTGTTCCAATTGAGCAGCAATTCCCGTCATTTCGGCTTGTGCCTGGCTGATGGAAACGCCGTCTTTCAATCGTCCCATTACCAGAATTGAATGCGCATTGTGGTTCGTCACTTGTTCCGGCGTGAAAGCCAACGGCACCCACAACTGCATCGGCAGCCGATCGTACATGCCGGGAGGAAGCACGCCGACGACAGTGTAAGGATCGCCATTCATGCGGATCGGTTTACCGATGATGTCGCGATCCGAAGCAAAGTAACGGCTCCACATTCGATTGCTCAGGATGACGACGTGATCCTGGCCGGGTATGCCTTCTTCAGGCAGGAAGTCGCGGCCGAGAAGCATCGGCAGTCCTTCCATCTTGAAGAAGCCGGGGGTTCGCGGTGAACCTTCGATCTGTTCGGGCCGCTCGCGGGTCGCCACGTTGTACGAGCCGCCGCTCCATGCATTCAGGTCCTGGAAGGATGTGCTCCGGCGTTTCCACTCGAGGTAGTCGCCCGGCGCACTGACATTTCGCTCGCCATGAATTTTGGACCAGACCATGACGAGTTGTTCGGACTTGGGGTAAGGCATCGGCTCGAACACGGCATAGACGACGCTGAAGATGGCAGTCGTCGCTCCAATTCCCAGCGCAAGCGTCAAGACTGCTGTCAGTGTGAAACCGAGATGCTTGAATAGTGTCCGGATACTGAAGGTGATGTCTTGAATGACGAATCCTCGCATGTTGCCTCCTGACTAATTTGTGTACTGGCGGGTTCGAGACAACGCTGATCGAGCGCGAAAGACGTACGAAAGGCAGTGCAGCCGTTCAATCTTTCGTAAAACGCAGGTCTTCCGGAGAAAACTCAGTCAAGGGCTGTTCCACGCGCGTGTTTACAGGGATTTTCGAGATTTGGCTTTCGATCAGTTTCGCTTGCGGGACTCCAGCCGTCCCACTTTCGAAAAGTTTGCGGCAGATGCACGGATTATCTGTGGAACTCACTGAAAAAGCGGGCGTGTATTGCTGTCGGGTAGCGGCCGGTGTGGGTATAATCAAGACCCGGCGCAACTCTTTGTCGAGCCCGCGATACTTATCGTTCGAACCGAGGTCCCTCCGGTGGAGGTTCCTCGCTCAAAGACGCATGAGAGCCTGCCTACCCTGATGAATACGCTGACGACCATCGACGAGCTGGCCTTCGCCCCACCGCTACAGCAAGAGGTGCTGGAGGACAGAAGTTCGGATCATGCGTTGTTGGAGGCGACCCGAACCGGCGATGAAGACGCATTTGCTGAATTGGTCAGTCGTTATCGAAACCAGATCACGAGTTACATCTACCGCATGACCAGCGATTACGACAACGCCGTCGATTTGGCTCAGGAGACCTTCGTCAGGGTTTACCGCGCGAGAGATAGATACCAGAGAAGTTACGCCTTCTCGACGTACATCTATCGCATCGCGACGAACCTCGCGATCAGCGAACTGCGCAAACGAAAGCGGCGCAAACTGGTTTCGCTGACCGGGTTTTTCCAATCGAGCGACGGCTCGGAACCGCAGGAGTTGAATCCGCCGGATCTCCGCCCGTTGCAGGACTCGGAACTGGTCGACGCCGAACGCCGCAATGCTGTGCAACGCGCAATCGGAACGCTGCCCGAGAAATACCGCGCGCCGCTGATCCTGCGCGACGTCGACGGCCGCAGCTACGACGAGATCGCACGCATCCTCGAAACGAGCGAGGGCACGGTCAAGTCGCGAATCAGCCGGGCGCGAGGGTTCCTGCGAGAGAAGATGCGGGCTTATTTGTAGGTGAGAAACTATGAAAGAAACTAAATGTGAAACAGTTCGTCACGAGCTCGAAGAGCTGATGCTGAACGAAGAGTGCAGCATGCATGCCACGCAGCATCTGCGTGGATGCAGCGACTGTAGCGAGTTTCACCAAAAGCAAACAAGATTACGGCAAATCGTCGGCAGCCTTGGTACTGTCGAAGCGCCGCCTGATTTCGATTTCCGCTTGCGCGCGCGCCTGGCAAGTGAATCCAGCAGCGCCGGATTTCATCTGCGGATGTTGCAGTGGTCCTTTGCAAGCAAGGGTTTCGCTGTTGTGACCATGATGCTGTTATTTATCGGCGGCGTGGTTTATGTGCGAACACTACTCAATCAACCGGCCAGACTGAGCGTCGCAGAGCAAAGGCCCGCGCCGTCTCAACCAACTCCCAAGCCGGTTGAAAACGAAACGACCATCAGTACCGGCGCGCCCGTGATAGCTTCCACTTCGGATAATGGACCACGGCGGGTCACGGGCGAGCGGCGCGCGACGCCGAACAAAAGAGTTCCGCTCGTAGCCGTTGATTTCGGCAGCGAACGTGCGCCGGTAATCTCCGACGCGCAGCGACACTCGGCGATTTTCCCGATCGATGCTTCGCTTCAATCACTTAAATTCTCACTCGACGATGGCCGCGGCAATGCACGCACGATCTTAGTGCCGACCATCACGTTTGGCTCGCAACGAGTTTTGCCCAGCACGAACCAGTTAGCGCAAAAGAACGTGGGCGATTGGTAATTTTTGAGAGTTTTGGAATGGCTGTAACGATGAGAAGGCAAGTCGCGACAATTACGAGTCTGGTGCTGTTGTATGCAGCGACGTTCGCGCACGCTCCCGCGCAAACTCTCAAGAAGACCACCTCACCCCCGCGCGTGACGACACGCGTTGAGACGAAGATCACCGCGCCGCAGGTCGTCACGATCGTTCATCGTCTGAATGGTCTGAAGATGTTTCGTCTCCTCCTGCGCTCGCAACAACAGCCGCAGGCGGTTGCCAGTCTCGATGCGGCTTTCAACTTGATGGACGACGTTCACACGAACGTTATTGCCGGAGTCGCTATGGACGACGGTGAGACGATTGCCGCCTGGTTGCCGGAAGCAGACGTCGAATTTGGATTTTCAGATTTTTCAGCGCCTCCCACACCTGAGGCTTCCGCGGTTCCGGCCGTGCCGGGTGTTCCTGCAATGCCGTCGACTGCGGCCGCCGCCGCAAATCAATGGCAAGCATTCAAAACCGATTTTGGCTCCTTCGAACCGCCTGACGTGACTGTAATCGGCGCCGACGGCAAACCTCTGCTGGCGAAATACATCGGTCTCGATGCGGTCACAGGTCTTTCGATACTAAAGCTCGTCAACAAGAATCCTGCCGCCGCCGGCACGATCAAAGACGAGGCGGTCGACGTTGGCGAAAATGTGCGTTTGTTTGGTCCTGAACCGGTGACAGGTCAGCGCGGATTATTGAATTCAAGTTTGTACGTGCGCATTGCGGCGACTGAAGGACGAGTGTTTGACGTTCGTCGTGCGCCGTCCGGAGGAATCGCGCGGTTCAAAGTGGCTTCGACGCGTCTGTCGCAGGCGATCGTCGGTGGTGTGGCGGTCAACGATGCCGGCGAGACGCTCGGGATCGTAAACCGTCTTGAAGGCGGCGAGGCAAGCGTGCTTCCCGCTGTCTTGATTCGACGCGCGGTGGAACGCGTGATGGAACGGCAGGCGAGTGTGCCCAAGCCATATCTCGGCGTGAGGGGCGAAGCAGTTGCGCAGCTCAAAGTCGATCAGATGCTCAGTCATGGGTGGAAGCCCGAACGGGCCGCGGCGCTGGCGGAAGATCATCGCGGCATCCTGCTGACTTCCATCGTTCCCGGCAGTCCCGCGGCGAAGGCTTCGTTGCGCGCCGGCGACGTGATTCTGAAAGTGAACCAGTGGGAGATCGAGAATAGCGAGGATTTCACCTGGTTCCTGGAACAGGCTGGAGCAAGCAACCAGGTGTCGTTCACAGTCGCGCGGCCCGATCGCGCCTTTGCGGAAGCGCTCGAGGTGAAGTTGAGCGGCGTGCTGGATACCGCGCGAAGTTTCAAATGGCGTCTTCGCAAACGGGAATCAGCCGACGGCTTTGGCGCACTGATGGACCGGGGAATCGAAACCATCACTCTGCGAGCCAGCGTCGCTTTGCAACTCGGAACGACAGCCGGCCTGCTCGTAGTCTACGTCGAACCCACAACTGCTGCCTTCGAAGCCGGCCTCAAACCGGGCGACGTCATTCTCTCGATCAACGGGCAGGGCGTCTCACGTCGTCCCTTCCTGTCCCCGGCAAACGAGAACGCGACGTACACCTTCGAGATCGTGCGCGGCAAGGAAAAACTCACCGTCACGGTCACCAACCCGCCTGCAAAGAAACAGTAAGTTTGTAGTGCGCTATTTCTGCTGTTCTTCAATCCGTGTTTTTGTTGGTCGTCTCTAACACGAGCGATTGCCAATCTTAGGTACACGAACAAACCCCGCTCGTACACGGATACAGCAGGCGTGTGATACCCTAACCGCCCATGTTTCCCGAAGCGGTTGCGCGGTATCACGAACTACTCGCTGACAACGATTTGACTGAAGAGTCGCGGACGATGCTCGACGAGGGCCTCGAGAGGGCGAGGCTCGTCTTTGGCGGACGACGATTGTCGCCCTATCTGCGGCCGCACTTCGTGGCCGAGACGGATTTCGCGCGGATCTGTCGAATTTGCGAGACGGTCTGGTCGGCGATTCAGAAGGTTAAGGATGCCGCCGTCGCGGACGGCAGAATAATCGACGACCTGGGATTGACGACCATTGAACGCGAATTGGTTGCAATCGATCCCGGTTACGCCGCGGTTTCGCCAACTTCGCGGCTCGATTCGTTTCTGACTTCCGACGCCTACAGTTTCGTCGAACTCAACGGCGAGAGTCCGGCGGGCATCGCTTACGCCGATGCTGCTTACGAAATCTTTTCGAGTTTGCCCGTCATGAAGAAATTCGCGGCTGAGTACAACCTGCGCGCGCTTTACGGGCGGCGGTTCATGTTGGAAGTCCTGCACGAGTCATATGAAGAGTATCTCGGACGCAAACCCGAACGGCCGCCGTGCATTGCGATCGTCGATCTCGCGGGCGTGCCGACCGTGAAAGAGTTCGATCTGTTCCGCGAGTTTTTCGAACGCGCCGGCTACCCGTCGATCATCTGCACGCCACAGGAACTTGAATTCAAAAATAACCGGCTGAGTTACGCGGGGCAGGAGATCGACATCGTTTACAAACGGCTGCTGGTGAACGAGTACCTGCCGATCATGAACGACTACCCGGCACTGCTCGATGCGTACCGCGCCGGCGCGATCTGCATGGTCAACAGTTTTCGGTCGAAGCTGATTCACAAGAAAGCGCTGTTCGCTGTGCTCACCGACGCCAAACACGCGCAACTTTTCACGCCGGCAGAGCTCGACGCGATTCATAAGCATGTGCCGTGGACGCGCCTCGTCAGAGACGAACAGTCGGATTATCGTAACGGCACGGTCGAACTGCTCGAATTCATTCGCAACAACGGCGAGCGACTGGTATTAAAACCAAATGACGATTACGGTGGTCACGGCATCACGATCGGCTGGAACGTATCGGCCGCGGATTGGGAGAAGGCAATTCAGAGTGCGCTTGCCGACGGCGACTATCTGGTGCAGGAACGCGTCCCCACTGCGCGCGAGACTTTTCCGGCGTTGACCGGCGACGGCAGGATTGAGTTTGCGGAGCAGCTCGTCGATCTCGACCCGCTGCTTTTCAACGGCAAGGTCGGCTCCGCGTTCACGCGGCTGTCCGCGACCGAGCTCGCAAACGTCAGTTCCGGCGGGGGCATGGTGCCCACCTACATCATCAGCCAAAAATAAAGAAAACGGGTACAATTCAGAGGGCCGATAGTGGTGTTCTAAATTTCAGTTCGTTTATCCGTGTTTCCCATGAGTGCTGTGTTAGCAAACGTTAAGTAGACAGCGAGAACACGGATTGGAGGAGGCAGGACGTGGCCGACGACGTCGAGGAAGACTATCAATCGCAGGACGAGCGCAGGGCGCACGATCGTTCCAGACTGATCGTGGACGTGTTTTTCGACGGGCAGGACGTGACCGGCGTCGCCAGCACGAAAGACATCAGTCCCGGCGGACTCTACATGAACACACAGGCGCAGATTCCGGAAGGCGCCTTTCTGATGGTGCGAATACCGTTCACAAAAGACGTGCAGGTCATCTGCAACGCCGAGGTCATCTACAGCAACCCCGGCCGGGGCGTCGGCCTGAGGTTTCACGACGTGCCCGACGATGTGCGCGCGACGCTCGAGCGAGAAGTGTCGGAGAAATGAGTAAACCGGCCGCCGCTATGAATCAGCTCAGGTGGAACGACCTGACTTCCGGCGCGCGCGAACTACTGCAAGGAAAGCTCGCCGGACTGTGGGGCGCTCCATCGGATGCAGCGGCCTTCGATTCATGGTCCATCGACAAGCAGCAGGCGATGTTGATGCTGCTCGATCGCATGCAGGAGAAGGGGCTATGGCATTTGGTCAAGCGAGTGACGAACGTCTACGGCGAAGGCGGCGTCGGCTTGCAGTTCGAAGCCTGGCCCATGATCGAGTCGACGCTGACGCGGCGTCGAGACTTTACGCAGTTGATGGCCAATCACAAGGACACGACCGGCGGCTTCTACGAACGGCGAAGAGGCGAGGCTGTGCTGCATTTTTTGTTTCAGGAAGGTGAACCGCGGACCTGGTACGTTCACTTCGATCTGTACAGCCCGGTCCATTCAATCGGCAGCGCGTTCAGGCATCTGCGTCATGAATTTTGGGGCAAGGTCACGCCCGACTGGCAAATGATCGCGAAACACCTGACCAACAGTTAGAAAGAGGACAAATGTTCGATCAATTCACGCTGGGTATCGAAGAGGAATTCCAGATCGTCGATCCGACGACACGCGAGTTGCGCTCGCACGTCGCCGAGATTCTCGAAGAGGGCAAGATGCTGCTCGGCGAACAGATCAAACCGGAAATGATCCAGTCGATGGTGGAAGTGGGCACCGGCATTTGCCGCAACATCCAGGAAGCACGCGCCGACATCACGCGGCTTCGCAGCATCATTGCCGGACTCGCGAGGAAAAACGGACTCGTAATCATCGCCGCATCCACGCACCCGATTTCGCGTTGGCAGGACCAGGAGATATTCGACGACCCTCGTTACGAGTTGCTGGTCCAGGAGCTTCAAACCGTCGCGCGCTCATTGTTGATCTTCGGACTGCACGTGCACGTCGGGATGGCTGACCGCGAACGCGCAATTCACATCATGAACGCGGCGCGTTACTTTCTGCCGCACGTGCTCGCGCTTTCGACGTCGTCGCCGTTCTGGATGGGCCACAACACCGGGTTGAAATCGTATCGGACGGAAGTCTTCAAACAGTTTCCCCGCACCGACATCCCCGATCACTTCGATTCCTACGGCGGTTTCGAACGCTATGTCGAGCTGCTGATCAAGACCGGATGCATCAACGACGGAAAGAAGATCTGGTGGGACCTGCGGCCGCACCCGTACTTCCCGACGCTGGAGTTTCGTGTTTGCGACATCCCGACGCGCGTCGACGACACGATTGCGATAGCGGCGCTCTTTCAGGCGATCGTGGCGAAGTTGAATAGCCTGATCGACAAGAATCTTGGTTTTCGGCTTTACCGGCGGATGTTGATTCAGGAGAACAAGTGGCGCGCCGTGCGTTACGGGCTTGACGGCAAGATGATCGATCTCGGGAAACAGACGGAAGTGCCCGTGCGCGACCTCGTGCTCGAGCTGCTCGAGTTCGTCGACGACGTGGTTGACGAGCTCGGCTCGCGAAACGAGATCAATCACGTTCACACGATTCTGCAACGCGGCACGTCTGCCGATCGCCAACTTCAGGTCTATCGTGAGACAAACGATCTGAAAGCAGTGGTTGACGATCTGATCGAGTTGACGATGGAGAACGTTCCGCAAACGATGCCAACGGGAATACCGAGGCCGACGACGACCTCGTCAACGATCGCCAAATAAGTAATGCTGCCACAGCATGCGCGCGGCGACCGCCCGATACGGCCGCCAGCGTTCGGCCAGCCGTTCGAGCTCGTCGAACGTCGGTTTTAGTTCCAGTCTCCACAATTCTTTTGCCGCGACCGCCAACGCGAGGTCCCCCGCCGGCCAGACGTCAGCACGCCGCATCGCCATCAACAAGTAAACATCCGCGCTCCACGATCCGATTCCTTTTATCCGTGTAAGACTCATCCTCGCGTCGTCGTCATTCATCCGTGAAAGCGCGGCGAAACTCAACTTACCGTCGACAATCGAACCCGCAAGGTCAAGCAGATACGCGGATTTTTGGCGCGTCACTCCGAGTCCGCGAAAATGAGACTCACCGAGGTCCACAAAGTGTTCAGGCGTGAACGGATCGATCGCGGTTTGCAATCGCAGCAACATCGACTTCGCTGACTTCAACGAAACCTGTTGCTCGAGAATTATGTGGACGAGTGTGGTAAACCCGGTCGCGCGTCGCCACATCGGCGGCGCTCCGTGAGTCGCAAGTATACGGGCGAGAATCTCGTCGCGCGAGGCGAGCTCGTGTGCCGCCTGGACCAGAGTTTTTGTAGTCAGTGAAGCCAACAGCTAGCGCGTAGCCATGAGCAGGAAGTTTTCGAATAGGATGCGGCCGTCGCGCGACTCGTTCGGATGCTCCCAGCGCGTGCGGTTCTTGTTCCAGTCTTCAAACGACTTTTCGAGATGGAACTGCACGGTGTAGATGAGTTGCCCGGCGCTGCGCTTCACCATCATCTGGTTGCGACAGAGATAGGAAGTCGCCAGCAGCTTGAACCCTTCAGGAACGCGATCGAGTTGCAGGCCATGGTTTTGCCAGACGTGAAGAATGCGCGCGCCCTTCGAAACGATGTCGGTCGATCCATTGCCGCCCTCGCACTCGACGGCGATGTTCTCGAAGATCGGATCGTCGGGCTCCATGATGCGAACGAAGCGATATTGATACTCCTGTGGCCGATCGACACGTTGTTCGTGCTGCTCGAGTTTGTCCAACGTGATGACGCGCGCGCCAAAGCTCAGGCCGACCAACTGGTGACCGCCGCAGATCGCGAGCACCGGAATCTTCGTCTGGCGAATGAAGCGGCTGAAACTGGCGAGGATCGATTCCTGGTAGTAGTCGAAATCGCGGAGGGTGCCGCTGACGACGATTGCGTCGGGCTTAAAACGCGCCGCCGCTTCGGCCACTTCCGAAACATGGGCCACCTCGGTCGTCGGTTCGTTCACGAGCCGCGCGATGTTGTTGAGAATGTTCTCGACCGCCATGCTCGCAATCAGGCGTTCGCGACGCATTTGCGCGGCGAGCATCTGGCCCCAATCGGTGCGCGCAACGTCGGAAAGGTCGCCCTCGTCGCGCAGCAGGCTGTCAACCACCAGAATGCGGGCCGCGGCGATGCTCTGCGCGACGGGCTCATAGCGGCAAAAAGTTTGTTGAGTGAAGGGGAATGGAATCAGGTCTTGGCTCATCTGTCGTGTCGTTAATCTGGGTCTGGGGTTTCTGATTACTTCTTCTTGAATTCCGGCATCTTTGTTCCCGCGCCGGCGGCGGTAATTTCCGTTCGAACCTGAGCAATTAGCAGGCCACGCAACCGGCTACGGACCCGCGGACCCTCCTCGGCGGCCGCCTGTTCAACCAGCAGCAACATTCTATACCACGACGAGTCCAATTCGTCGGCGATGTGTGAAATCTTTGTGATGTCGTAGGGCACGGCGACGTCCGTGACGCCGATCCGCGCGAAAACTGACAGGTAGCGCGCCGTCGCCAGGTCGGGGCACAACAGCCGCCGGCGTCCGATTTTCAACTCGACCCCGAGCAGCGTGTGTTGAATAACAATGCGCGCCTTCGGGTTTGCCGCGTCGAAGTGATACGAGCGCGTGCGCAGGCGCAGGATGCGCTCGCGGTAGATTCGCGGCAGCCACGCGTCGCCGAGTTTTTCCTGGATCTGTAGTGCGTAGCTTTCGGCAGTCGCGGCTGTCACTGGCGCTTCGTAAAGAACTGGGATTCGATTTTGGTCTGCAGGCCGTTGATGACGCGGCCCGGAAAGATACCGAGATACAACACGCCCGCCACCGTGATGATCAGCGCCAGCGCGATGCTCGCGGGAATGCGCGGCGCCGCCCACGCAGTGGTACGGTCGCCGAAGAACATGAGGATGATGAGCCGCAGGTAGTAGTAAGCGGAGACGGCGGTGTTGAGCACACCAATCACGACGAGCGGGTACATCCGCTGATCGATGGCCGCGCCAAACACCATGATCTTGCCCATGAATCCGGCCGTCAGCGGCATTCCCAGCAGGCTCAGCATGAAGAGACTCAACGAGAACGCGAGCACCGGCGACTCGAAACCGATACCGCTGTAGTCTTCCATCGACGTGCGGCGGTCGCCGCTGCGCGCGATCAATTGCACGACGGCAAACGCGCCGATGTTCATCACGGCGTAGGTCAAGAGGTAGAACATCACGGCCGTCATTGCGCGATTGCGTTGCGCGGGATCGCTGGCGGCGCCGGCTGCAATGACACCGATCAGGGCATAGCCGGCGTGCGCAATCGACGAGTACGCGAGCATTCGCTTCACGTTGTTCTGGACGATCGCGACGACGTTGCCGAGCGTCATCGTGAGTATCGCCATGACGACGAGCGCGCCGACCCACGCCTGGTGCAGATTGCTGCCGGCGTTGCTGTACGACGACACGACGAGCGGCAACCCAAACACAAACACGCGCATGAACGACGCGAAACCCGCCGCTTTTGGACCAGCCGCCATAAACGCCGTCACGGGCGTAGGCGCGCCTTCGTAAACGTCAGGCGTCCAGATGTGAAACGGCGCGGTAGCGATTTTGAAGCCGAAGCCGACAAACATCATCGCCACACCCGCGAAAAGCAAGGCGGGATACTGAGCATCATTTAAACGACTGGCGAGTTGCGCGATGTTCGTAGTGCCCGGGACCATGCGGGCGAGGCTGCTTCCCACCTCGGGCTCGGCAATCGACGTTGCGCCATAAACGAGCGCGATGCCGTAAAGCAGAAACGCGGACGAGAACGAACCAAGAATGAAGTACTTCAACGACGACTCGTTCGAGCGGACGTCAGTGCGGCGAAAGCCGGCCATCACGTAAGTCGCGATCGAGAGTATCTCGAGCCCGAGAAATACGATGACGAGGTCGTTACCCGAAGCCATCAACATCATGCCGACGGTCGCAAACAGCAGCAGTGAATGAAACTCGCCCGCGGGAAGTTGTTCGCCGTCGACCCACACGTTCGCGATCAGCAACGTGAGAAACGAGACGAGCAAAAAAACCAGCGTGAACCCGAGTCGGAGTTCATCGAGCACGATCATGCCGTTAAAGGCGTCGAACGAAGCAATGCCCGACGCCCACAGCCAAACGGTCGCCACAGCGGCGGCGAGAAGTCCGGCCATCGCGATACCGCCGGTGACCCAGCGCTGTGTCTGACGGCCGAAGGCGTCGACGAGCATCACGATCACGGCAGCGGCACAGACGATCACTTCCGGCGCTATCAGCGACCAATTGACTATCGGAATCAATGATTGCGCGAGTAACAAGTTCATTCAGTCCTGCGTTCCAGGTTGGCGGTTTCGATCGATCCGCCGGCCTGTGTTCGGATGACGCGTGCGCGAATCGTTTCCACGGCGGCCTTTGAGCGATCCAGGAACGGCCGCGGGTAAACACCCATGAACAGCATCAGCAGCATCAGCGGGAGTATCAGTGCGAGTTCGCGAGTGTTCAGGTCGCGAAGCCGCGCGTTTTCCGGGTTGTTCGTCTCGCCAAACAGCACGCGTTGCAACATCCACAGCATGTAAACGGCCGCCCAGATCACGCCGGTGGCGGCGAGCATCGTGACGACCCATGAACGGCTGAAACTCGACGTCCACATTCCCGTCAGGATCAAAAACTCGCCGACAAACCCGTTCAAAAACGGCAGGCCGATTGATGATAAAGAAGCGATGACGAATAGCGTCGCAAACCACGGCATCGGTTGGGCCAGACCGCCGAATTCGCTGATCTTGCGCGTGTGCCGGCGCTCGTAGATGAAGCCGACGAAGAGGAAGAGAGCGCCCGTGGAGACGCCGTGATTCAACATTTGATAGAGCGCGCCCTGCATGCCGAGCTCGGTGAAAGAAAAGATCCCGAGCACCACGAATCCCATGTGACTAACAGAGGAATAGGCCACGAGACGCTTGACGTCGGGTTGGACCATCGCGACGAGGGCGCCGTAGATAATTCCAATCACCGCGAGTGTGATCAGGTAAGGCGCCCACGCTCGGGCCGCTTCCGGAAACAGTGCGAGGTTGAAACGCATCAGCCCGTACGTTCCCATCTTCAGCAACACGCCGGCGAGAATGACGGAGCCGGCGGTCGGCGCTTCGGTGTGCGCGTCCGGCAACCAGGTATGAAACGGAAACACCGGCACCTTGATGCAGAACGCTAGTCCAAACGCGATGAACAGCCAGAATGCCGCGCGTCCGGTCAGCGGGTTCGTTTGCATCTGCTGCAGGATCACCGTGTAGTCAAACGATTGATACGTGAAATAGAGCGCAATGATGGCGACCAGCATCAACAAGCTGCCGACCGCCGTGTAAATGAAAAACTTCACGGCAGCGTAGATGCGACGGTCGCCGCCCCAGATTCCAATCAGGAAAAACATCGGCACGAGGGACGCTTCGAAGAACAAGTAGAAGAGCAGCAGGTCGAGCGACACGAAGACGCCGATCATCGCCGACTCGAGGATCAGCAGAAAGACGTAGTAAGACAGTTGACGCTTGTGTACTGCGGTCCAGCTCGACAGGATCGCGATGGGCATCAACAGCGTCGTCAACAACACCAGCCACAGGCTGACGCCGTCGACGCCGAGGTGATAGCGCGCGCCGATCGAGCCGATCCAACTGATGTTTTCCTCGAAGCGAAATTCAGGGCCCCAGCCGATGCCGCGCAACAGCAGCAACGAAACCAGGAACGTCAACGTCGTCGTACCGAGCGCGATCCATTTGTGATAGCCGTCGCGGTTGCCGAAGATGACGCTGTAAAGGACCGACACCAGCGCGCCCGCCGTCGGAATCAGAACCAGGATGGTGAGTAAGTACGGCATGTTACGGTCTCACCCCCGGAAACCCGAGATACGCAAAGAGTCCAATCAGGATCAGTGCGCCGACCAGGATGATTGCCGCGTAAGCGCGAACGAAGCCGGCTTGCAGGTAGCGACCGAGGCGGCCGAGTTCGGTTACTGACTGGCCGATGCCGTGCAGCAGACCGTCGATCACGCCGACGTCGATGAGTTTCCAAAGCCCTTCGCGCGAGCCGGCGACGATCGGGCGGATCAAAGCGGCGTCGTAGATCTCGTCGACGTAGTACTTGTTTTCGAGTATTCGCGGCATCGCGAGCGTCGGCCGTCTCCTGAATATGGTCCAGCCAATACCGAGCCCTAACAGGGCAATGGCTACTGAGCCGGCAGCTAGTAACCGTTCAGCATTGATCTCGTCATGTGAATGGACAGCCGCGCTATCCGTGTGAGGTACGACTGGCTCGAGCGTGTGCTCAATAACATTGATGTCTCTATTCACCAGCGCATACGGAACACCGATAAATCCACCGACCGTCGCCAATACCGCCAGCACGATCAAGGGCACGGTCATGATCTTCGGCGATTCGTGTGGACGATGATGCGCCGCGTCGAACCGCTCGCTCCCCCAAAACGTCATCACCATCATGCGCGTCATATAGATCGCGGTCAGCAGCGCCGTAATCGCTCCGACGACCCACAAGATCTTGCTCGCGGAGCCGATGCCGACGGCGCTCCAGGTCTTCCAGAGAATTTCGTCTTTCGAGAAGAAGCCGGCAAAGATGGGAATGCCGCTGATCGCCAGCCAGCCGATGAACATCGTCACAAACGTCACGGGCATGTACTTGCGCAGGTTGCCCATGCGCCGCATGTCCTGTTCGTGATGCATGCCGTGAATCACCGAACCCGAGCCGAGGAACAGCAACGCCTTGAAGAACGCATGCGTGATGACGTGGAAGATGGCCGCGATGAACGCCCCGACGCCGCACGCCAGAAACATGTAACCGAGCTGCGAGACGGTTGAGTAAGCGAGTACTTTCTTGATGTCGTTTTGCGCGATGCCGATCGTCGCAGCGAACAAGGCGGTGGCCGCGCCGACGATCGCCACGATGAACATCGCCGTCGGCGCGTGGACGAAAATTTCCGAGCAGCGGACGATCATGTAAACGCCGGCGGTAACCATCGTCGCCGCATGGATCAAAGCGGAGACGGGAGTCGGTCCGGCCATCGCGTCAGGCAGCCAAACGTAAAGCGGAAGCTGCGCGCTTTTTCCCGCCGCGCCGATGAACAACAGCATCGCGATCGACGTAGCGCCGCCCGCGAAAATCGCGCCGGCGGTAAACGGCTCGACAGGTTGGCTCCTGAAGAATGATAGGGCAGTGGTCGCTGCTTCCCCCGCGGCAGGGTTCGCGAAAAAGCTCACCGAACCAGTCACGAAGAACGTCAACATCACGCCGAGGACGAAGCCCCAGTCGCCGATGCGGTTCGTGATGAACGCTTTCTTCGCTGCGTCAGCCGCTTCTTTCCGGTCGAAGTAGTAACCGATCAGCAGGTACGAGCAGAGGCCGACACCCTCCCAGCCGACAAACATCAGCACGAAGTTGTCCGCGAGCACGAGCGTCAACATCGCGAACATGAACAGGTTCAGGTAAGCGAAGAAGCGATAGAAGCCGGCCTCGCCGTGCATGTAACCGATGGCGAAGATGTGAATCAGCAGCCCGACGAACGTGATAAAGAGCGCGTACGTGCCGCTGAGGCGATCCATCGCGAGGGCGAAGTCGGCGCGAAGGGTGCCGACTTGCAGCCACGTCCAGATGTGGTCCAGCAACGGCTCTTCGCCGCGCAGAGCGCCGTGGGAGTTGAAAGCCAGGTAGAACGCGAACACAGTCGAGATCGCGATCGATCCGCACGCCACCAGGCCGATAAAACGCTCGTCGCGTAGACGCCGCCCGATAAACCAATTGATCATCGCGCCTGCGAGAGGCGCGAAGATGATCACGCTGAGAAGATTCGTTTCCATTACAGCTTCAGTATGCTCGCCTCATCGACGTCCAGCGTCTCGCGGTTGCGAAAGATGGTGATGATGATTCCCAGCCCGACTGCCGCTTCCGCAGCCGCGACCGTCATCACGATGAACACGAACAGTTGTCCCGTAACGTCGTGAAAGAAACTCGAGAACGCCACAAACGTCAGGTTCACGGCGTTCAGCATCAGCTCGATGCACATGAACATCGAGATGATGTTGCGCTTGATGATCACGCCGGTTACGCCAATCGTGAACAGCACGGCGGAAAGCGCCAGATACCAGGAGAGTTGTGGTTCCATAACGTTTTAATCTCGCCGTGGCGGTTCGTTCACGCGATCGATGCCGAGCAGTCGCGCCGCCTCGTCAGTTGTGTCGGCCTCAACGGCCCGCGTGTCTTCGTGATGGACCAGGGGGTCGATCAGCGAAAGCGGGAGTTGAGCTGCGCCCGGGATGATCCGAGCAGTCGGCGACAGCAGTCCGCCGCGACGCGCGAGCGTCATCGCGCCGACGATGGCCATTAATATCAGGATCGAAGTTATCTCAAACGGCAGCAGGTACTGGGTGAACAAGGCCGCGCCGACGGAATGTGTGAGTCCGACGTCGGGTGTGCCGAGAGGCCCAATCATCGTGACGCGCGGCGAGTTCACCGTCACCAGGATGAACGCGACTTCCGCGATCAGCACCGCCGCCAAAACGATCGCTGTCGGCACGAGAAATTTCAAACGCGCCCGCCGGTGTTCCTCTTCCTCGACGTTGAGCAACATGATTACGAACACGACCAGCACCATGATCGCGCCCGCGTAGACAATCACCTGCACCGCCGCGATGAACGGCGCCGCCAGCATCACGTACAGGCACGCGAGGGAAATAAAGACCCCGATCAGCGAGATCGCGCTGTAAAGCGGATTGCGCTGCACGACCACGGCGAGCGCACACCCAATCGCCATTCCGGCAAATAAAATGAACAGCAGGACCAGCATCACAAACCCGGAAACAGGAAGATCAACGTCGCGGTGAGGAAGATGCTGAAGAGAGCAAACGGCAGCAGTATCTTCCAGCCAAAGTCCATCAGTTGATCGAAGCGAAAGCGCGGCAACGTCCCGCGCAGCCAGATATAAAGAAACAGAAAGAAGATGACTTTCAGGATGAAACCGATCGCGCTGACGAGGCCGAACAGAAACGTTCCGCGCCCGAAGATGTCTTCAGCAAACGGCACGTTCCAGCCACCGAGAAACAACGTCGTGGCCAGCATCGAGACCGTGAACATGTTGATGTATTCGGCGAGGAAGAAGAGCGCAAACTTCATCGCACTGTACTCGGTGTGAAAGCCTGCCACGAGCTCCGTTTCCGCTTCCGGCAAGTCGAACGGGACACGGTTCGTCTCCGCAATCGCGGCAATCAAATAGACGACGAAGCCGAGCGGATGAAAGAAGATGAACCAGCGCATGCCGTGCCAGCCCGACTGTCTTTCGACGATCGACCCGAGGTCGAGCGTGCCCGCCAGCAGGATGACGCCGATTAAACTAAGGCCCAGCGCGAGCTCGTACGAGATCATCTGCGATGACGCGCGCAGACCACCCATCAAGCTGTACTTGTTATTCGACGACCAACCGGCAAGCGCGATGCCGTAAACTCCTATCGACGTGATGCCCAAGACGTAAAGCAGGCCCACGTCGAGACGCGCAATCGTCAACGGCAGCGAGATATCGGTGAAGGGAATTCGCGTTTCCGGTCCAAACGGATAGACGATCATCGTCATCAACGCGGCCATCGTGGCGATTACGGGCGCGAGAAAGTAGATGAAGCGCGTCGATTTATCGGGGACGATGTCTTCCTTGAGAATGAACTTCAGCAGATCGGCAAACGGCTGCAGCATTCCGCCTGGGCCAACTCGATTCGGCCCGAGCCGTCCCTGGATGAACCCGAGCACACGACGTTCGGCGAGCACCGTGTACGCGACGATCAGGAGAACGACGGTAAAAGCCACGGTGATGGCTACAAGTTTCAGACCGATGTCGATAAGAAGTTGTGGATCCATTTATCAACGACTGACGCTGATTTGATAGAGCGGAGAGATCGCCGTCGTCTCAGGCCGCGGATTGCCGGATGCCAGCAGGTGAAATTGCGGCACCTTGTCCGTCAGGTTGCCGATGCGGAACAACTCGTGCCCGACTTTCGGCGTCCCGTAAATCTTCTCGCCGGTTTCGTCTAGTGCTTCGACGCCGTAGCGCACGGCGGCCAACGCTTCGGAAACGTCAGTTTGTGCAACTGCGTGTTTGGCCTGGACGGGACGGGTTTCGTCTTTCAAGAGCGGGTAACGCATACCCGAATACGCCGGCACGTGCTCGCCGATCGCGCGAAAGACCGCGCTGGGCGACAACTCGAAGCCGAAATCGAGTCCGAGCTCTTTCGCGAGTTGTGCCGTGATCATCCAGTCGGGTTTTGATTGATGCACCGGCGGGATCGACTGACGCACTCGTTGGACCAGCCCGTCGTTGTTGGTAAACGTGCCGTCCTGTTCGGCGTACGAAGAGGCAGGCAGGACGACGTCCGCGGCCGCTGTCGTTTCACTTTCAAACAGCTCCTGGACCACGAGAAAATCGAGCTTCGCGAGCGCCTCTTCGGCGGCTTCCAGGTGCTGCGGCAGGAAACTGCCCGCCACGTACATCGCGCGAATCGCGTCGCCGGAAGCGGCCAGCATTTCCGACGGCGTCATCGCGCCGTTCATCATGCCCATGTCGTGCGCGCCGATGCTGTTGTTGAATAGCGGCAGCGGATGAAACAACACGCGGCGGCCCTCCGCCGCAAACACCTGCGGCAGTTGGGCCACGACGGCCTGCGCTTCGCGACTGAGCTCGCCGCCAAACATCACGATCAGATCACCCTGCGTGTCGGCGACGATCTTCCGCACGCCGTCGAGTTCGGTCGTTTCAATGCCGGCTTTGTTCGCGGCCAATTTATCGTTGTCAGGCAGCGCCAGCGCGAGAGCGATCGCGTCCTCACTTCCGGGCCGGATGTGCAGGAAAGCAGCCGCTTGTTCAACCAGCCGGATGCGAACGGGATTCGCGATGATCAGTTTCGCGCCGCCGTTTCTCACTGCCTGGCGGATCTGTTTGCCTGTCAACGGCTGCAACTCTTCCGGCTCGCCGCCGATCAGCAGGATCGTCTTCGCATAACGGATGTCGCGATGCGTTGCGAGTGGCGCGCCGAGATTGTCGAAGAATGGTTTGAGCGTGAACACGTCGGTCGCGGTGTAGTTGTCAGTGCCGACGAGGTCGGTCGCAAACCTGTGCAGCACGTAAAGTGCTTCGTTCGTCAAACGAGGACTGCCGACAACACCGATGGCATTCCGTCCATGCTCGTTCGCCGCCGCGTCAAGACGTTCCGCGACGTGACGAATCGCTTCATCCCACGTCGCGGGAATCAGCTTGCCGCCTTTCTTGTAACGAATCATCGGCGTGCGAATGCGCGCTTCGTGATTGACGAATGGATGACCAAAGCGTCCTTTAACGCACAGAAACTCGCCGTTGATGCCGTTGACGTAACGATCGCGCGCGACCACGCGCATCAGCTCACCGCCGCGCGTGCCGAGCGACATCTGGCAGCCGTCCGAACAGAAGTTGCAGGTCGAGATCGTTTGGGCCAACTCCCACGGGCGCGTCTGGTGACGATAAGTCGCGTCGAGTAGGGTCCCGGTCGGGCAGACTTCGATGCAGTTGCCGCACTGCGAACAGTCGAGCCAGCCCATGTAGGTGCCGATCACGGTGTGCGCGCCGCGCCCGCCGGCCTCGATCGCTTCCTCCCCCATCCACTCGTCGCAAACTCGCGTGCAACGCTTGCACAGGATGCAGCGCTGCGAGTCGTTCGCGACCATCGGCGAGAGATACTTCTCGGCGTAGTAATTTTTCTTTTCGGTGAAGCGTTCTTCGAGACCACCCCAGTCGAACGTCATCTCCTGGAGCTCGCACTCGCCGCCGCGATCGCAAACCGGGCAATCAAGCGGATGGTTGGCGAGGAGAAACTCGGTCATGCCGCGCTGCGCCTTCTCGATCTCTTCGCTTTGCGTGGTGACGATCATGCCGTCGGTGCAGGTGATGGTGCACGACGTTTGGAGCTTCGGCATCTTTTCGATGCGCACGAGGCACATGCGACACGAGGCTTGCAGCGCGAGGTCGGCGTAATAACAGAACGAAGGGATGTCGAACCCCTTTTCGCGGCACACGTCGATGAGCGGCGCGCCTTTCGGGACTTCAAAGAGCTTGCCGTTGATTGTGACTTTTACTAATTCAGTCGCCATTTCTTTGTAATCTGCGAGCGAAATCTTCCGGGAACCGTTTGATCGCCGACTGGATGGGCCACGAAGCCGCGTCGCCCAGGGGGCAGAACGATTTGCCTTCGATGTTGTCGCAAAGATCGAGCATCAACTGCGCGTCTTCGAGCCGCCCGCCGCCCTCGTCGATGCGTTTGAAAACCTTTACCAGCCAATCGGTGCCTTCGCGACACGGCGTGCACCAGCCGCACGATTCGTGTTTGTAAAACTCGGTCAGGTTCTTGGTCGACTCGAAGACGTCGACTGTTTCATCCATGACGATGAAACCACCCGAACCGACACTCGAGCCCGCTGCCACGAGCCCTTCGTAATCCAGGCGCACGTGCTTCCCGATGATCTGATCGGCGCGCATGATGTAGACGGAAGAACCGCCGGGAATCACGGCCTTCAATTGCTTGCCGCCGATCATGCCGCCGCAGTCTTCCATGATGAACTTTTCCATGTCGTCGTAGCCCATCGGCAGTTCGTAAACGCCGGGACTGTTGACGTGCCCGGAGACGGACCACACTTTCGTGCCGCCGCTCTTCTCCGTTCCGAGTTTCTGATAAGCCTCACCGCCCATCTTGATGATGTCGGGCACGGCGGTCAGTGTCTCGACGTTGTTCACCACCGTTGGACAGGCATACAAACCCGAAACGGCGGGGAAGGGAGGCTTCATGCGCGGATGGCCGCGCAGTCCTTCGAGTGAACTCAGCAGCGCGGTTTCTTCACCGCAGATGTAAGCGCCGGCGCCGGTGTGCGTGTGAATTTCGCAGGAGAAGTTGGTGCCGAGAATGTTTTCGCCGACGAGTCCGGCCGCGCGTGCTTCCTCGAGCGCGACGTCCATGATGTCGATCAAATAACGGTACTCGCCGCGCGTGTAGATGTAATTGGTCCTCGCGCCAAGAGCGTAGGCGGCGATCAGCATGCCTTCGATCAGCATGTGCGGGTCGCGTTCCATCAGGTAACGGTCCTTGAACGTGCCCGGCTCCGATTCGTCGGCATTGCAGATGACGTATTTCGGCTTCGGCGAGTCTTTCGGCACGAAGCTCCACTTCATTCCGGTCGGAAAACCCGCGCCGCCGCGGCCGCGCAGCGCCGACCTCTTCACCTCGTTGATCACGTCGTCCGGCGACATACCATCGAGCACCTTCTTGATGGCTTCGTAGCCTCCATTTGCCCGATATACGTCCAGGCTGCGCGAGTTCTCGAGATGAACTCGACGAAGTTGAAGTGGTTCACAGCCGATGGCTTCGATACGCATAGAACGTTAGGACAACGAATCCAATACCTGGTCGATCTTTTCCGGCGTCAGGTTTTCGTGATAGTCAAAATTGATCTGCATCATCGGCGCCGTGCCGCACGAGCCGAGACACTCTACTTCCGAGAGCGTAAATCGCCCGTCCGCAGTCGTCTCTCCAACCTGGATTCCGAGTTTATTTGAACAATGCTCGACGACTTTACCCGCACCCATGATTTTGCACGACAACGTGCGGCAGACCTGGATGTGATACTTCCCGATCGGCGCCGTGTGGATCATCGAGTAGAACGTCGCGACTTCCCAGATGTCCGTCACGCGCAGCGCCAGCCGGTTCGCGAGATACAACACGCCCGGCGGGTCGAGATAACCGCGTTCACGCTGCACGATGAACATCAGCGGCAGGATCGCCGAACGCGGCACCGGATACTTCGCTAGATGGCGGTCAATTTCAGCCTCCACGTCGGCAGAAAACGTCGCCGGCTCGACTCCGAGCTCGACCGGTTGGGACAGCGGTTGAATCTGTGTCAGTTGCGTACTCACCGATCGATCTCTCCCAACACGATATCGAGCGAACCAATAATCGCGACGACGTCCGCCACCATCTCGCCTTCAGCCATCACCGGCAGCGCCGATAGATTCACAAAACTCGGTCCGCGGAAGTGCACGCGACTCGGGCGTGGTCCACCATCCGACTTCATGTAAACGCCCAGCTCGCCTTTCGAAGCTTCGATCGGGTGATAAACCTCGCCGGCGGGAACGTCGAAACCTTCGGCGACGATCAGGAAGTGATGAATCAAGGCGTCCATGTGACTCTTCATCGCTTCGCGATCCGGTAACACGACCTTCGGCGCGTCGGCCTTCACTGGACCAGGCCGCAGACGCGACAGCGCCTGCACGGCGATCTTGTGCGACTCTTTCATCTCGCGCATGCGGACCATGTAACGCGCCCACACGTCGCAGTCCGGTTCGGTCGGAACTTCGAAGTCGTACGTCTCATAACTCGAATACGGGTTCGCGCGGCGGATGTCGAGATCGATGCCGCTGCCTCGCAAACATGGACCGGAAAGTCCCCAGTCGATGGCGTCCTCGGCCGAGATGTAGCCGATACCCTGGGTCCTGCGTTGAAAGATCCTGTTGCCGCTCAGGAGGGTGTGAAACTCGTCGACCGACGGCGGAAAACCATCGAGAAACTGTTTGCAGCGCGCCTCGAATCCGGCGGGAAGGTCCATCATCAATCCGCCGATACGAAAATACGACGGCGTTAAGCGGCCGCCGGACGCGGCTTCGATCAGGTTCAGTATCTTTTCGCGCTCGCGAAAGCAGTAGAAGAAAACGGTCATCGCGCCGATGTCGAGCGCGTGCGTACCGAGCCACACGAGATGCGAGGCGATGCGCTGGAGTTCGCACATCAGGACGCGAATCGTTTGCGCGCGCTCCGGAATCTCGAGGCCGAGCAGTTTTTCCCCAGCCATGACGTAGGCGAGGTTGTTGCCGAGCGGATTCAGGTAGTCCATCCGATCGGTGATGACTATGCCCTGCTGATACTTCTTGTACTCGAACAGCTTCTCCATGCCGGTGTGGAGATAGCCGATGTCCGGCGTCGCTTTTACGACCATCTCGCCGTCGAGCACGAGCTCCAGACGCAACACGCCGTGTGTCGACGGGTGTTGCGGGCCCATCGAGATCGTCATCTGCGTATCGAGCGGCTGATCGACGATTTCAAACTGCGGCGGAATTGTCGGTGCGGAACTCATTGATATTTACTTCAAGCTGTACGGTTCGTAACCGCGCAACGGAAAATCCTTGCGCAGCGCGTGTCCCTGCCAATCGTCAGGCAACAGGATGCGACGCAGATCCGGATGCCCGTCGAAGATCACGCCGAACAGATCGAACGTCTCGCGCTCGTGCCAGTTCGCCGTCTTCCAGACGGTGGTCACAGTCGGCACGTGCGTGTCGTCGTCGTTCAACAAGACCTTGAGCCGCAGCCGATGATGCTTTGTTGTCGAGAAGAGATGATAGTTGACCTCGAAACGCGGCTCTTCTTCGACGCCGCGATCGGCGCCGCAAATGTCCGCCAGAAAATTGAACTGCGTTTCGGGCGAGGTCTTCAGGAACACACAGGCATCGACGATGTGTTCGCGCGGCACGACGATCGTGTACTCGCCAAAGGCAAAGATCGTTTCGCTGACCCATTCCGGGTGCTGATGCTGCAACGCCGCCACAAAAGGCGGAGTTGTCGCTTCGGAACTTTCAATCGGGTTTTCCGTGGACATCGGTTTTTATTATCTATCTGAATCCGTGATTACGACGAACGGCGTCGCTCGTGCCGGGAGGCGATCGTGTACGGCCGCGATTCCGGCAACGTGTTCTGAACCGCCGTCGACCCGTCGGTGACAGGCAGTGTGCCGGGCACGACGGCTTCGCGTGCTTCCGCTTCGGGAACGTCGCGTCGATCGCGCACGCTCTCCTGCGACACCTTCTCCTGCAACATCATCACCGCATGAATCAACATCTCCGGCCGCGGAGGACAACCCGGAATATACACGTCGACGGGAACGATCTTGTCCACTCCCTGGACGATCGCATAGTTATCAAAAACGCCTCCGGACGTGGCGCACGCGCCCATCGAGATTACCCATTTCGGTTCGGGCATCTGATCGTAAATCCGGCGCAACACCGGCGCCATCTTGCGCGACACGCGTCCCGAAACGATCATCACGTCAGCCTGGCGCGGGCTGGCGCGAAACACTTCCGACCCGAAGCGCGCCAGATCGTTTCGCGATGACGTCGCGTTCATCATCTCGATCGCGCAGCAAGCGAGTCCGAATGTCGCGGGCCACAGCGACGATTTGCGCGCCCAGTTGATCAGCGAATCGAGCCGCGTGGTCAGCACTTCCGGCAAAGCTTCGGCGATTACATTTTCCAGTCCCATACCAAAGTTACTCTCGCAAGTATCCTGATCGGAGTTGTTCGTTTTTTTCAAAGAATCCGTGTTTTCGGCGAACCTCAGTCAACACGGATCAAAGACAAAAACTCGACCCGGACACCACTCTTAAATCTACGCGGCCGGCCGCTGCTGCTTGAGCCGTCGTGCTTCCATATCGCGCAGCGCACGCGCTTCGGCTTCGGCTTCGCGGCGCGCCTTCTCTCCCCAGTCGAACGCGCCCTTCTTTACGACGTAGATATAACCGGCCAGCAACAGACCAACAAATACCATCATTTCCAGGTACACAAACCAGCGCATTGCCGGTCCCTGTCCCGCGAGCGTCTTGAACACCGCCGCCCACGGCACCAGGAAGATCACCTCGATGTCGAAAAGAATGAACAGCATCGCGATCAAGTAGAACTTGACCGAGAAGCGCTCACGAGCAGAGCCGACCGGGTCTTTGCCGCACTCGTAAGGCATCAGCTTAGTGCGCGTTCGCTTTCGTTGTCCGACGAACTGCGACAGCAGTACATTGCCGACGGCGAAGCCCGCCGCCACGACGAACATCAAAAGGATCGGCAGATAGTCGTAAAGCTGAAACGTCATTCAAGCACACGACGCCACGTGCCGGAGATCGGTTTCGCCCGGAAACCAATCTTGCGCGGCGAGTGGCACTCGATCACGAGATTGAGAATCATTGTACAAGCGTGATGCTAGACGAAGTGATCAAGGGTGTCAAGTAAGCTATCCGGCCCGAAATTCCGCAATAAAAATGCTGATTGACCGTGAAAAAATGCTTGTGTTACCGTTCAGCAAAAGCCGCTTTCGCGCGGCGTTTCTTTGAGGGCTTTCCTTGAGCTTGTGATTACCGGATTCAACACTGACATCGAACATGATGGCGTCGTCTATCATGTGCAGACCGAGGACAAAGGGCTCGACGCACCGATCATCCTTTCACTCGTCTATTCCGGCGGGACGATCCTGGCCAGCAAGCGCTCGCCTTATGCCGATCTCATCGAGCAGGGGTTCAGCGACGAGGTGCTCGCGGAACGTCTCAAACGCCAGCACCGGTTGATCTGCGCCGCCATCCATTCAGGGCGCATCAACGATCTCAAGAAGATGGGCGGCCGCGTCAAACGAGCCCCGCAAGTGGCCGCAGAAGCAGTAGTCGATGTTGCTGAAACCGAGGTGGTCGCCAAGGTCGAGGTCGAGGCCATCGAGGGTGTCGAGGCCGATGCGGTCGAGGCAGTTGACGCAATTGAGGCGGTCGAGGCAGCCGAGGTTGCGAGTACATCTGCCGAAGAACCGTTTGAAATCGAGTACTGGCCGTTGACTCAGGAATGGACGCCTCCGCCGCCGAAAGAGGAGACTGAGACGGTCGAAGAAGAAGTAGTTGTGGCTGAGGAGGAGAGCGCCGGCGACTCGTCCTGGACAGTCATCGAGGAAGAGCCGCAGCCGCTGGAAGAACCGGCTGACGAAACGCTGCCTGACGGTCTCATTATCGACCTGCTTGACGACGAAGCGTTTTACTCAGGCAAGGCTTATACATTGCGCGTGCTGATCACGAATCGTTCCGCCGGCGAGGAGAACCCGCTCGCGAACGCCGTCGTGTCGATCAAGATCCTGGGAACGACCTTCCGTCCTTTAATCTACACGTTGAAAACGGAAAGCGACGGTGTTGCGACTGTTGCAACCGAGATCCCCCAGTTTTCTTCCGGGCGAGCGGCCGTGCTCGTGCGCGCTGTGGTTAAAGACCAGGCCGCCGAGCTGCGCCGCATCATCCATCCCGCCGTTTAACGAGGCTGGCGAGGTTTGACGGTGCGCGTTTACGTAAACGGTGAGCCTGGCGAGTACTCCACTCCACTTTTTCTCTCCGATCTTATTGCCAGGCTGGATCTGCCGGCTGCTCGAATCGCCGTGGAATTGAATCGCGAGGTCGTGCGCCGCGGCGACTGGCTCACTACAGAGTTGCGCGACGATGATCGGATCGAGATCGTCCACTTCGTCGGTGGTGGTCGAAGCTGAATCCGTGTAAAGTTTCGAGTATGTCCACAGCAATGAAAGAGAAGGTCCCTGGATCTTTGGGTGAGGGGCTGATTATTGCCGGACGCGTTTTTCAGTCACGGCTGATCATCGGTACCGGGAAGTATCGGAGTTTCGACGAGATGCGTGCGGCACATGCAGCGTCGGGAGCGGAGATGGTGACTGTTGCGGTCAGACGCGTGCCGCTCGATCGGAGTAGCGAGTCGTTTCTCGATCATCTCGATCCGGCTTTGCAGATTTTGCCGAACACGGCGGGTTGTTACTCGGCGGAAGACGCAATGCGCACCGCGCGTCTCGCGCGTGAAGCGCTGCAAACGGATCTGGTGAAGCTTGAAGTGATCGGCGATCAAACGACATTGTTTCCCGACAACGAACAGACACTCGAAGCCGCGCGTGTGTTGGTCAAAGAAGGGTTCGTGGTCCTGCCGTACTTCAACGACGATTTGATCATGGCGAAGAAGCTGATGGACGTTGGCTGTGCGGCGATCATGCCCCTCGCGGCGCCCATCGGTTCGGGTTTGGGCGTGCAGAACCCCGCGAACCTGCGCATCATGCGCGAGCAACTTCCGGACGCGACGATCATCGTCGATGCCGGTGTGGGCACGGCGAGTGACGCTGCCGTTGCGATGGAACTCGGCGCTGACGGCGTGCTGATGAATACGGCGATCGCCGAAGCTGCAGATCCGGCAAAGATGGCGACCGCGATGAAGCTCGCGATCCAGGCAGGACGGCTGGCGTATCAAGCGGGTCGAATGCCGAAGCGGTTGTATGCGAGCGCGTCGAGTCCGTTGCAGGGCGTTATCAAATAAAATCCGTGTCCGTGCTTCTCACGGCAGACTCAGTTCAACTTTCTCTTGCTCGCGCATGACGCGATCGCCGAGGTCGGTGGTGCTGACAGTGGGGTAGGCGCCTCCTTTGACCCGCAGGCAGCGCGCCTCGACCAATGCGTCGACGTAGAGTTGGAGCTCGTCGTTGGGCATGTCCTTCAATAAGCCGTAAGTCGAGAGTTCGTTTAGGCCGGCGCTCATCACTTGTTTTGATGCTGAGCCTCGCAAGGTTGCCACCAGCATCTTCTTCCCGAATTTTCCGTTCATTCGTTTAGCACACGCGAGGATTTTTCGAACCCGCAGCAGTTCGTCGTCAGTTAATGCACGCGGCTCGGAGTTGATAGCTCTCGGTGTGTCTTCAACTTCAATCTGTTGAACTTGTCCGGTGGGTTTCGGGCGGCAGTTGCCGCAGGTGCCACACTGGCGATCGTGATTGCGGTCGCCGAAGTAATTGAGGATGTGCGCGCGGTAGCAGTAATCCGTGTAACAGAGATTGATCAGCTCGCGAAGTTTACGACGTTCCAGGTCCGCACGACCGGAGATCTGTCTTGCATCAACACGGATCGGTGCGTTGTCGAGCATGACGATGGCGCGAGGCGCACGGCAACCGCGCTCGTTGCGCGCCAGTTTGCCCCCAGTTGCCTCGCGCGAGATGTGGCCTGCACGTTCGAGCATGTAGAGCGCGGACTGCACCGCCATATCGTTTTTCTCGCCGGCGAGTTTGCCGATCTGCGCCGTCGGTAATTCAATTCTTTTGTGACCGGTTCCGAGCAGCGCCCGGTACACGTTGTTCACCGTGCTGATGTCCGGATACGACCCTTCGATGAAGAAGTCGTGCGTGTTCTTGTCGGCGTAGTTGAACAGCAGCACGCACGTCGACGGCAGCCCGTCGCGACCGGCGCGTCCGATCTCCTGGTAATAAGCCTCGATCGATCCGGGAATCTGGTAGTGGGCCACAAAGCGGATGTCAGGCTTGTCGATGCCCATGCCGAACGCATTCGTGGCGACGATCATCTGCGTCCGGCCGCTCATGAAATCTTCCTGCGCCTTGATGCGTATTCCGTCACTCATGCCGGCGTGATACGTCGAAACTTTCAGGCCTGCCGTTTTCAACTCGCGCCCGACTTGCTCCACCGCTTTGCGCGTCGAGGCGTAGACGATTCCCGAACCGCCGGTTTTATTCGCAAGGTGACGAATGCGGCTGATCTTTTCCTTTTCTTTTTCGGTATGGACCACCTCGATCGACAGGTTCGGGCGATCGAAGCCGCTGATGAACGTCTGCGGTTGCGACAGTCCGAGCTGTTGAATGATGTCGGAGCGGACGTAAGGCGTCGCGGTCGCCGTGAGCGCGATGGTTTGAATCCGGCCAAGTGAGCGAATGACGTGTTTAAGTCGCAGGTAGTCAGGCCGGAAATCGTGACCCCACGTCGAGATGCAGTGCGCCTCGTCGACCGCGAACAACGAAACGGGAATCGACTGCACCGCGGAAGTGAACCGGCTGCTGCGAAAACGTTCAGGCGCGATGTAGACAAGCTTGTGCGCGCGGCGTCGCAGCGAGTCGATACGGGCGCGTTGCTCGACGTCGGAGAGCGAGCTGTTGATGAAAGTGGCCGGTAGGCCGCGCGCCTGGAGCGCGTCGACTTGGTCTTTCATCAGCGCGATCAGCGGCGAGACGACGAGCGTGACTCCGTCGAGGATCATTGCCGGAAGCTGGTAGCAGAGAGACTTGCCGCTGCCCGTCGGCATCACGACGACGGCGTCTTTGCCTTCAAGGATTGAGCCCACAACTTCGCGCTGGCCTTCACGGAAATCGTCGAAGCCGAAGTGCTGTCGCAGAGTTGTGATTGCGTCGCTGAGCGAAGGCATTCGAAAAATAAGTTAACACGGATTCGGTGATCGTACATTGATTTAAAGGTGCGCTGAGGTTGCGCGGATTCGGCGGCGCGAGTGTGAAGTCGGCCGCGTTGTTGCGCGTGTCGGTGCATCCGTTTCCAGTTCTGATGGCCGCGTTGGTGTTGCTCGCAGCAGGCGCTGCGCCTGTGCCTCTGAAACAATTCGCAGTGGCGCCGTAGCCGGCGAAGTCGACGATGTTTGGATCGCTTGGACAAGCGCCGGTCAGTGCGGTTGTGTTTTTGACGAGAGCGACTTTGCCGGCGCCCGCGGCCATCGCGATCGTCCCCGTGGCGTCGGGAGTTGGCAGCGCGGCGCCGTTGTTGCCACCTGCTTGCTGAATCAGGTAATGCTGGCCCGGCGCCAGGGTAATTGAGGTCAGCGGCGTGCTGGACCACGTCGATGCGGTTGCGCTCGCGTATTGCACAGACCAGCCGGCGAGGTTTACTGGCGTGCTGCCTGCGTTGAAGAGTTCGATGAAGTCGTTGCGAAATGGTGCGCCGGAGTTTCCACCGCCGCCGTATATTTGACTGATGACGACTTTGTCTTGCGAAACTGGCGGCACACCACCGATTTTTACAGACACCGGATTGCTCTGAATGCCATCTGCATCGACGATCAGTGTTGTTGTTCCTGATCCACTCAATGTCTGCGGTAGTAGAACGTGAATCTCATCGAGTCCCGCTAGCTCGCTTCGCCCTACATTTTCGACGACGGTTGCTTGTCCACCAATCATCACCGATACGGACTGAGCTTGTCTGACGCCCGTTAGAAAGATAGAGAGCCGTCGCTGACCGTTCGACGGATCGAATGTTCCACGTGTCAACAGATCCGAATCAAGAATGATGCCTTCGCCTTTTCCATCGGCGCTGACTGTAAACACGCCGGGCGCAGCGGCACTGATAGTTGCGTCCGCCTTCGACGAAAACCCGTCCGCGTTGGTTACGACGATCTCGGCCGGTCCAATGGCTACATTCTCCGGGACGACGAAGATGACTTCAGCCGGCGACGCGTAGAACACGTGCGCCGCCTGTCCATTCACCGTGACCGTGCCTCCGAGCGCGCTGCCGCGAAAACTCGCGATACTTCCCGGCGCAAGCCGCGTCGCGGCTGACGGTTCCGTACGCAACGACGCGGCATTCAAAACAGTCCCGCTGCCGAACGCCGGTCGCGCGGCGAGCGACGCCACGTAGATCTCACTGTTATTCGCAAAATCGTCGTCGACCGCCGGATCGGACAGCACGCGCGGAAAATTGAAAGCAACGATACTGCCGTCGAAATTCAACGAGGCGACGACTTCGGCAGTCGCTCTCGACGGCGCATTCGTAACCTGCTGGACTTGTCCAGTCGGCAGATCGAGCACGTAGAGTTCGACGCTACCATCGCTCGCCACCATCACCCTCCGCCGTGTCGCAAATGCGACGCGCTTTCCATCGCCGCTGATCGCCGGTTGCAGCTTCACGTCGGTGACTCGCGTTCCCAACTGCGTGAGTTGCCGATTGCTGTTGTCGCGCGCGTCAAACATGAACACCTGCGTTTGATTCGACGCAACGCTCGCCGAATACACAAACCGCATCCCGTCGTTACTGACCGCGCGTCCCGTAGTCACGGACAGTTCAGGAACGGCGGATTTAATCGGAGTTTCGATTTGGGTTTCTCTGTCGATCACAGAAAGCTCGGCGTTTCTCATAACGTAAATCCGCGAACCGTCACCACTGATCTTGCGTGTCTCATCGTTAGAACCAAACACGACCAGCTTCCCGTCCGAACTGATCGATGGCTGAACATTGGTTTCGTTCCGCGTGTGCGTGAACTGCTTCAGCATCGGACCATCAAACAGGAAAATCTCCGAGTTTCGGTCCTGATTCTGCCCAACGAGATCTTCGCGCGAGGCAAACGCCACCACCCGCGCATCATTCGACAGCGCAGGCGAGACCATGCGCCCGCGCGCGAGCTCCAGAAACGCACCGTCTAAAACATCCGCACGAACGCCGCGAAACGACGGCCCGCCGCCGCCATCTCCAAACACATCCGCCGACGACTCAAAAACGACCGTGCGCCCGTCATCGCTGAGCGACGGGTTCAAATTCAAAGTCTCGGCAGGCGTATTCGTCAGTCGTTTGATGCCGGAAACAGTTTCAGAACGTGGCAGTCCGACTAAAACGAAAGGTAAAAGGAAGATCGAAAAGGCGATGAGGATACGAAGCATCGTGAGGTTGCTCCTTGCGCAAAATTTTTCTGCGCATTATACGCACCAAAGCGGAAAACGCAACTCGAATCTGTTGTAAGCTATCCGCCGTGCACAGAACAATGAAGATCCTCATCAGTGGTTCGCATGGTCTCGTCGGCAGCGCACTCATCAAATCGCTGACGACGGACGGCCATGAAGTCATTAGACTCGTGCGTCACGCGCGCACCGTCGGCGCAGCCGAGATCGAGTGGCAGCCCGACAACGCACTCATCGACAGAGAACAACTCGAAGGCCTCGACGCGGTGGTCCATCTCGCGGGCGAGAACATCGCCGAAGGCCGTTGGACTGAGGAAAAGAAACGCGCGATTCGCGACAGCCGCGTCAAAGGCACCGCCCTGCTCAGCGAGACACTCGCGACGTTGCGCAGGCCGCCCGCGGTCTTCCTTAGCGCGTCGGCAATCGGTTACTACGGCGATCGCGGCGATGAGCTACTGACCGAAAGCAGCACGCCGGGAAACGACTTTCTCGCGCACGTTTGTCTGGAGTGGGAGAAGGCGGCGGCGCCCGCGGCGGAGAAGGGAATCCGGACCGTCCTCGGGCGCTTCGGGATCATCCTCGACAAGAACGGCGGCGCGCTCGCCAAGATGCTGACGCCTTTTCAAATGGGAATCGGCGGCCGCGTCGGTAACGGGAAACAGTGGATGAGCTGGATCGCACTCGACGACGTCGTGGGCGCGATTCGTTTCATGCTCTTCGATCAATTAGTTAATGGACCAGTAAACTTCGTCGCGCCTTTTCCGGTCACGAATGCAGAATTCACGAAGACACTCGGCAGCGTGTTAAGTCGTCCGACGTTCCTGCCGATTCCTGCTTTCGGCGTCCGTCTTGCTTTCGGCGAAATGGGCGACAGGCTGTTGCTTGGCAGCCAGAAAGTTGAACCAGCCGTGTTGAAGGCGCGAGGGTTTTCCTTCACCTTGCCCCGCCTCGAATTCGCCTTGAAACACATCCTGCACGGATAGCAAGATGCTTTTCGTAATCCGTGTTCCCGCTGAGTCTGAGGTTAATGCGTCGACGGCGATGCAAACTCGGGCAGCACTTCGAAGACTTCCAGCGCGTACTTGACGTTCCCAAACGGCGCCGACACCTGCACGCCCTGAATCTCGTCGCGCACTTCCATCAGCGACTCGCGCGCGATGCGCAGACCTTCGTCGCGTCCGGCTTCTTTACTGATCGTCGACGCCTGGCGCATGCGCTCCATGATCTGCGGCGTCACGCGCACGCCCGGAACTTCGTTGTGCAGAAACTCCGCGTTGCGATAAGAAACGAGCGGCCAGATACCCGCGATGATCGGGATACGCACGTGTTCGATGCGCTTCAGAAACTCGCGTAACTGTTCGGTGTCGAACACCGGCTGCGTGATTGCATACTGCGCTCCGGCTTCAACTTTCCATTCGAAACGTTTGATCTCCTCGTCGAGGTTGATCGCGCCCGGATTGACGCCGACGCCGACACAAAACGCCGTCGGCTCGCCGATCGGATTGTTGCCGAGATCGAGTCCATGGTTCAGCTTGTTGACCATGTTCGTCAAACCGATCGCATCGATGTCGAAAACGGCGGTCGCGTCGGGATATGGTCCCATCTTCGGCGGGTCGCCGGTGATCACGAGCAGGTTGCGCAAACCGAGCGCCGCCGCGCCGAGCAGATCCGACATCATGCCCAACAGGTTTCGATCGCGGCAGCAGTAATGCAGCACCGACTCGATGCCGATCTGTTGTTCCACTAACACCGCCGTCGCGAGTGCACTCATGCGCGACTGCGCCCGCGCGCCGTCAGGAATGTTGACACCGTCAACGCCGGCATCTTTGAGCAAGCGAATCGAATCGAGCGTCTTTTTCGCGTCGACACCTTTCGGCGGCAGCACTTCAACCGAAGTAACAAACTCACCGCGTGCGATCTTGCGTCCCCACTTGGATCGTTCTTCGGGCGGTACCACCTTGATGTCCGGCGGCGTGATCTCGGTCGCGGTGGGCGCGCCCGACGTGAAGGCGATGCTCTGCGCGCGCGGAGATGCGGCGCGCACCGAGTCGCAGATCAGTTTGATATGCGACGGCGTGGTGCCGCAGCAGCCGCCGATAAACTTCGCGCCCGCTTGAATGAATCGTTTCGCGAATTTCGACATGTACTCCGGCGAGCACATGTAAAACTGCCGTCCCTGCACGTCGCGCGGCAAACCCGCGTTCGGCTGCGCCGACAGCTTCTTCTTCGTCACGTCGCGCATCTTTTCGAGCGCGTTGAGAATGATCGCCGGACCAACGCCGCAGTTCAGGCCGATTACGTCGGCGCCCCAGTTATCGAGTCGTTCCGTGAAGAGTTCGGGCGTCGTGCCAAACAGCGTGTTGCCGTCAGTCATGATCGTCATCTGCGCGATGATGGGGAGGTCGCAGAGTTCACGTATGGCGGCGATTGCCTGCCGGATTTCGGAGACGTCGGAGAAAGTCTCGAGGCAGAAGAGATCGATGCTGCCTTCCAGTAACGCTGTCGCTTGCGCCTTGAACAGCTCCTTCGCTTCTTCGTACGAAGTTGGACCATACGGTTCGATGCGCAGGCCGAGTGGTCCAATCGCGCCGGCGACGTAGGCGCGATCGCCCGCGGCTTTGCGGGCGATCTGCGCGGCGCGGGCGTTGATCTCGTGCATGTTTGCTTCGAGACCGTATTGCTGGAGTTTGTGCGACGTGGCGCCGAAGGTGTTTGTTTCGATGATGTCGGCGCCGGCGCGAATGTATTCGGTGTGAATCTCGGCGACGAGGTCGGGACTGCTGAGGTTC
>JADMIO011482784.1_pt1 | contig 60994 bp, 66 predicted proteins | sample 8958161 | NCBI WGS metagenome assembly JADMIO01 (sample SAMN16585339, study PRJNA669376) | soil metagenome | isolation source: Crop rotation soil | place: USA: Cullars Rotation, Alabama | collected 2011
CCGCGACTTCAAGTCACGTGAATTCCAAGCTTCGGATCCCACTGTGCTGGAAAGATGAAATGGCATCATGCCCAGCGCGGTGCCCGCAAAGCCGATGGCGCCGCCGATCATGGCGCTGTCGCCCAGACGCAGGGCGGTGCGCGCCGGAACAAGCACAAGCCCGCCGAGAAAAATCACCAGCGCGACCGCCGCGGCCGCCACCAAAGTCATCAGGACAAAGATCGCGACATTCATCAGTGCCGCTTCCAGCGCGATGACGCGCGCTCACGCGCCGAAAGCGGCGAACGCACTTCACTTTGCGACATCAGGGCGACAGGCAATTCCTCGTAGAAACGCCGCGCCACCACGCCGACCCGGCGGGCACGCATTTCCTCGGCCTCGTCGCGGGTGCCGAACATCTGGGCTTCAAACAGATAGCGGGTGATGCCGGCGGTCTTGATTTCCTGCACTTCTTCCACCTGCTCATCGGCCACATCCAGGGCATGGCGGAAATGGGCGTTGCCATCGGCCTTGTCGCGCTCCTGCTGCGCGATCCGCGCGACATTGGCTTGATCGAAGCGCTTCAGGCGCGGCAGAACGAAGCGATAGAAACCCAGGCAGGCCAGAACAAAGGCGCAGGCCCAATAGACATTTGTCATTGTGTCAGCCCATGAACGCCGTGACCGCGCTTGAGATAGTCCTCGCTTTGCATTTCCACAAGCCGAGAAGCGGTGCGGCGGAAGGCGTCGGAGGCGATGCCCGCCGGATAAAGCGCCTCGGGCGCCGCGGCGGCCGAGCAGATCAGCTTCACGCCTTCGTCATACATGGTGTCGATTAGCAGGGTGAACCGCCGCGCCACATTGTGCATATTGTCGGTCATGACCGGGATATGGTCGATCAGGATTGTGTGAAACTCCTGGGCCAGGGCCAGATAATCCGCGGCGGCCAGCGGGCGGTCGCACAGTTCCTCAAACGAAAACCGCGCCACGCCGCGCGCCGCCTGGGGCACCGGCACCTGGCGGCCCAGAACGGTTATGCTGCACGGCTTGCCGCGCTTGCTATCGGTCAGTTTCTTCCAGGCTTCGTCCATCGCCGCATCGGCCGCAGGCCCCAAGGGAGTTAGATAGACGTTCAATCCGGAGATGCGTTGCAGGCGATAGTCGGTGGGACCATTCAATTCCACCACCTCCAGCCGCTGTTTGATCGCCTCAATGAAAGGCAGAAAAAGCTGGCGGTTCAGACCGCCTTCATAGAGCCGGTCCGGCGGCGTATTGCTGGTGGCAACGATGGTAACGCCTTCCGCCAGCAGCCTGTCGAACAACCGTCCCAAAATCATGGCATCAGCGACATCGGCGACCTGAAATTCGTCAAAGCAGAGCAGCCGCGCAGTTTCCGCGATGGCGCGCGCCACCATCGGAATGGGATCGCTGCTGCCGGGCTTCTGCCGTTCGGCATGAATGCGGGCATGTACATCCATCATGAAGCGGTTGAAATGGGCGCGGCGCTTCCTGGCGACCGCCGCTTCTTCAAAAAACATGTCCATCAGCAACGTCTTGCCGCGTCCGACATCGCCCCAGATATAGAGACCTTTGGCGGGTTCGTCGGGTTTGCGGAACCAGGAGAAGCCCGGTTCCTTGGCCAAGGTCCGCGCCAGCTCTTGCAGCTTATGAATGGCCTTTTCCTGGGCCGGATCGGCGCGCAGCTCGCCCTTGGACAGTGATTTGCGATAGCGTGTCAGCAGCATCACAGGCCGCTTTCGATGGCTTGGTGCAGCGCCAGGATACGCTCGGCTTCCTCGGCATGCAGGCGCTCGATCATGCGCCCGTCCAGAGCGATGGCGCCCTTGCCCGGATTTTTTGCGAAGGCCTCGATGATGCGGCGCGCTTGAACAATCTCTTCCGGCGACGGCGCGAAAATCCGGTTGCAGGCCTCGATCTGGCTGGGATGGATCAGACTCTTGCCCTCGAAGCCGAAGGCCCGTCCCTGGGCACAGCTTTCGGCAAAACCCGCCTGGTCTGCGATATCGTTATAGGTGCCGTCGATCACGCCGGCGCCATAGGCCCGTGCCGCCAGCACGGTGGCGTTCAACACCGGCCAAAGATTGCGCCGGTCGGGCAGGGGCTGGGCGCGCATGGCTTTGAGCAAATCGTTGGCGCCCAGGCACAGGCAGGCAGCGCCGGCGGCAGCAATGGCGGTGACGTTCAACACACCCAAGGGCGTTTCGATCATCGCCCAAACCGGCAATGAGTCCGCCTCGACATCGGCAGGTTTCTCCACCTTGGGCAAAAGTATCGCGTCAGGACGGGCGGCGCGGACGGCTTTTAAATCGGCTTGATGCCATTGCGTGCCGATCGCATTGATCCGCACCACGACTTCACGGCGTCCAAAGCCCTTGATGGCGGCACAGACCGCATCGCGCGCACCGTCCTTTGCCTGGGGTGCGACGGAATCTTCCAGATCCAGAACAACCACATCGCAGGACAAATCCCGCGCCTTGTCCAACATGCGAGGGTTGGAGCCCGGGACGAACAAAATGCTTCGGCGCGGTCCTTTTGCCCCCTGGGGGCGTCGCTTGTCGCTCATGGACGCTTCTCTGTCCATATCGCTCCTCGCTCCTGCCCAGGGACCAAAATTCCTCGCGCCAGTTTTGGTGCTTTATTCCAGGCCTTCGACCAGGACGAATTCGCCTTCGCTCACTGTCTGCCGGATGGCACGGGCGGCGGTATATTCCGGCGAGTTGTAGCAGGCCAGCGCTTCTTCCATGGAAGGGAATTCGATGATCACGTTGCGGCCGCGGGCTTTGCCTTCCAAGACTTCGGTTTTGCCGCCGCGGGCCAGGAATTTGGCCTGGTGGCGTTGAAATGCCGGCGTCGCGGTTTGAACATATTTTTTGTAGGTCTCGGGATCTCCGGTCAAATCCACCCGGGCGATCCAATAGGTCTTAGCCATCTATGCAGCCCTCAGTAAGTTGCGGTTGATAAGAGATTCGGCGATCTGCACCGCATTCAGCGCGGCGCCCTTGCGCAGATTATCCGAGACGATCCAGAGATTCAGCCCGTTTTCCACCGTCGGATCCTTGCGGATGCGGCTGACGAACGTGGCATCTTCGCCGGCGCATTCGATGGGCGTGACATAGCCGCCATCCTCGCGCTTATCCACCACCAGCACACCCGGCGCGGCGCGCAGGGCGGCGCGCGCCTTGTCCGCCGTCACCGGCTTTTCGAACTCGATATTGACGGACTCGCTATGGCCGACAAAAACCGGCACCCGCACGCAAGTGGCCGTGACCTGGATGTCGGGGTCGAGGATTTTCTGGGTCTCGACCGCCATCTTCCATTCTTCCTTGGTGATGCCGGAATCCAGGAAGACATCGATATGGGGAATCACATTGAAGGCGATCTGCTTGGTGAACTTGCCCTGCTCGATCGGGTCGGCCACGAATACGGCCCGCGTCTGGCGAAACAGCTCGTCCATCGCCTCATTGCCCGCGCCCGAAACCGACTGATAGGTCGAAACCACCACCCGCTTTATTGTGAACTGGTCGTGCAACGGTTTCAGCGCCACCACCAGCTGGGCGGTCGAACAATTGGGATTGGCAATGATACCCTTGCCGATGTCGTTCAGGGCGTCGGCATTGACCTCCGGTACCACCAGCGGCACTTGCCGGTCCATGCGCCAGGCGCTCGAATTGTCGATCACCATGCAACCTTGCGCCGCGATTTTTGGCGCCCATTGCTTGGCGATGTCCCCGCCCGCGCTCATCAGGGCGATGTCGGTGCCCTTGAAATCGTAATAGTCCAGCGCCTTTACTTTCAGGGTGCCATCGCCGAACGAGACTTCGCTGCCCACCGACCGGGTGGAGGCCAGCGCCACCACCTCGCTGATGGGGAATTGGCGCTGTATCAGGACATTGAGCATCTCCCGGCCAACATTGCCGGTCGCCCCGATCACCGCGACTTTATAGGCCATCTGTATCCGTGCTCCTGCGCGCGGGGCACCAATACTAAACTGTTTGAGTGGGGGATAGTCCGGCTATAGGCCCATTACTGTCCGGGACGCCATTGCAGGATCAGCATCGGCCGACCGCTATCCAAGCTGCCCTTGACGCTGGGCATATCGCTGGAACGGGGGGTGAAGGCTTCCCATTTGCCTTCCTTGACCCCCAACGTCTGGGCCGCCTCTTCAGCGTAATTCATGGCGTAAGGCTGAGTTTGGGTTTCGGCAACACGCAATGCTTTTTGGTGGTCGGTGGGCCAAGCGGTACTGCCATCGGGCACCCGATAGGGCGAAGCCGAGGCAGCTCCGGCGGCCAATACCGCAAATGCAAAAGCGAGGGTGCCGAAGCGATGCATGTTATTCAAAACGTGCAAAGGCCGTTCCCGTTTCATAAAGGCCAAGAGCAGTTGGGAAAGTTCCTCCTTTCCAAAGGCTTGGCGGGCAGGAGGGGATACGGTTAAGGTCCCCCGCTGGGACGTCCGAAGAGGGTTTCGATGAAAGCGATGAAATTAAGCGCACTTGTGGCGGCCGCCAGTCTGGTCGCCATGTCGGCGGCCAGTTCGGCGGCTCAAGCCCGGGCGGTTTCCTCGGCCTGCGCCAGCGCGGCCGAAGTTCATGCCATCCAGGTGGCGGCTGTGCACCAAGAGCTGACCGACGCGGCCTTGGCTTGCGGTCCCAAGGCCGTTTCCCTGTTCAACCGGTTTCAGACCCTTTTCAGCAAGGAGCTGCGCCGCTCCGACGCCACCATGCTCAGCATGTTCAAACGGATTAATGGCAATGCCCGCGGCAATGCCGCCTATGATTCGTTCAAGACCCGCACCATCGCGCGTGCCGAAATCCGCCGCACCAAACCGGGCGCCCATGACAATTTCTGCCGCGCTGCCGAACTGGTATTTGCCGCCGCCTTGGCGCCCGACAAGCCGGTCCTGGAGGATTTCGTCTCCGGCGTGCCGGTGAACGAAACCTCGCCCGTGGACAGTTGCGAGATAAAGGTGGCCGTGGCGCTGCAGGGTGTGCAGGCGGGACCGGATATCATGCCTACTCCCCGCCCCGATCTTCCGAGCGATGGGCAAGGCTCGGCTTCTGCTTCGGCGGCCGTTCCCAGATAATCTTTTATTTTTTTGACGGCCGGGGTGACTTTGCAGGCCTCGCCTCGCGCCCTGCTTGAGCCGCGCCCCGCGTCCATACGCTGCCGCTATGGACCGTTCGTCGCTCTCGCAGGTCCACCGGACCTGCTCGTCCGCCACCCTACCGCGTCGGGGACCGCTCCTCACCCCAAGCTGTGACGGATGGGGTGGGCAAAAATAAAACAAGCCCAAAAACAAAAAGGGCGGACCGTGAGGTCCGCCCTTTCTGATTCAATGTTGGGCTGATCAGCCGCCCAGGTCGATAACGGCCCGGCGGTTCTTGGGCTCGCGCACACCAGGACCGGTGGGCACCAGCGGATCGTGGAAGCTCTTGCCCTCGATCGCGATGGAGTCGGTACCCAGACCCTGACGGACCATTTCGTCCTTCACGGTGTTGGCGCGGCGGATGGAGAGCGCCTGGTTGTAGCGGTCCGAACCGACGGTGTCGGTATGGCCGGTGACCATGATACGGACGGAGCCCAGCGTCTTGGCCGCGGACACAGCCTCGGTGACCGTGCTCTGCGCTTCCGCGGTGAGATCCGACTTATCGAAGTCGAAGAAGACGATGTACGTCTTCGCCGGCGGCGGAGGCGGCGGCGGCGGGGGAGGCGGCGGAGGCGGAGGAGGCGGAGGAGGAGGCGGGGGAGGCGGCGGCGGGGGCGGCGGGGGCGTCAGGAACCAACGCAGGCCGACCATCACCACATTCTCGCGAATCGAGGAAACGTGAATGGGAGAGAGAGCGGTATAGGAAGAAGCGAAGTTGTGATCGGTCTCGTTGGAGCGATAGCGATACTCACCGAACAGATCCACATCGGGCGACACGGTAACCGCCAGGCCGGCGATCGCCTGCCACTGGAATGCGGCATTGGCGCCGCGGAAGATGTCCAGGGTCGTGCCATTGACGCGCAGCGCGCCACGGGCGCCGCCGATACCGACGCCGCCGCCGACCGTGAATTTCCACGTGTCGCTCAGGGGGAAATCGTATGCCAAGTTGATCATGGAGGAGGTGATCTGGTTGCCGCCGGTGGCGCCGGTGATCGACAGATCATGCTGGGTAAAAGCCAGCTCGCTTTCCAAACGCCAGCCGGTTTCGGCCCATTTATAGCCGATGGCGACCGCGCCGATGAAATTGTCGTTGGAATTGGTCTTCTGGTTGAAGAGCGCAGGCGCCGGAACGGACGTGCCGCGAATTCCAGGTTGGTTGTCCCAGCCGCCACCCAGACCCAGGTACCAGCCGTCGCCGGCCACCGCAGGAGTGCTGAGAGCCGCGGCGGCAACAGTCGCCATGGCGAGCAATCGAAGTTTCATTTTTTCTACCCTCGCTGAAAATATCAACGGCAGGGGACCCCCCGCCAACCCGTTTAATTCACTATGTCGCTTATAACGTCGGTTCCCCGATTTGTCTCCCACGCAAATGCTGCTCTGCGGCAGAATAATGCTCGCTTTCCAAGGTTTTATTCAGACCCTGTGCCTCGCTGGCAACAGTCGAAATTGGGAATTGTTCCCATGGTACAGTCCTGGCTTTCTGACAGTTTTTCAGTTCAGACAGCGGCTTCCCCTTGCCGGAATGAAGGGATTTCGTATTTTATATAATAATATCAAATAGATATGTGACTTTTTGTCGGAAATGGTGAGAAAATGTCTGACACGGCGTTGGCCAGGCTTCTGACTTTGCTGGACCTGGAAAAGATCGAAGAGGATGTGTTCGTTGGGCTTTCCCCAGACGAAGCGGCCCAGCGCGTGTTCGGGGGGCAAGTTTTGGCCCAGGCGCTGGTGGCAGCGATGCGTACCGTGGGGCCGCAGCGCCCCTGCCATTCCTTCCACGCCTATTTTCTGCGTCCAGGCGATCCGAAAATCCCGATCCAATACCGGGTCGATCGCTCCCGCGATGGCGGCAGCTTCTCGGTCCGGCGGGTGGTCGCGCTTCAGCGCGACGCCCAGATTTTCATCCTGGCGGCCTCGTTTCACAAAGTCGAAGATGGATTCGAGCATCAATCCTCGATGCCGGTGGTGCCCGATCCGGAGTCACTGGAAGACGAACAAGAAGTGCTTTTGCGCGATCCCGATCTTCGGCCCAACATCCGCAAATGGGTGGCGCGCGAACGCCCCTTCGAGCTGCGCTCCGTGCTGGGAAGCGGCTTGTTGGGAAATTCCGGCGATCGGCCGCCGCGGCCGGGCATTGATCATATCTGGCTGAAGACGCGGGGAGGAGTGCCGGACGATGGCGATATTCATCGCGCGCTTCTGGCCTATGTCTCGGATATGTCTTTGCTGGACACTGCGTTCCTGCCGCATGGCAAGAGCATTTTTTCCGACATTCAGGTGGCGAGCCTCGACCATGCCATGTGGTTTCATCACCCCTTCCGCGCCGACGATTGGCTGCTCTACGCTCAGGACAGTCCCGTCGCTTTTGGCGCGCGGGGGTTCAGCCGTGGCGCGATTTATCGGCGTGACGGGACGCTGGTGGCGTCGGTTGCGCAAGAGGGCCTTATCCGGCCGCGTTGATCAGGGGCAGCCGCCGGTGGGCGACGCAAGCTGCGCGACGCGGCGCGGCTTGGCGTAGAAATTGTTGGTGAAGTTGATCGGCCCGGTGATCACCTTGGTGGTGGGCGAGGCATAGTTATAGGCAATTTCGGCAATAATGATGCTGCCTTTGTCGGTCATCAAAGGTTGCGGCAAGGTCACGGTTTCGTTCACGGCGCGCGTCGCCGGCGATAAGGTGCCGGTGCCCGTCTGGGTGCATGTCCAGGCGACTTTTCCGGTCAGTTTATTTCCATTGGCGGCGCCGCTGCCATCGTCATTGACGGCGGTGATACGGATGGTCGGCTTGCCCGATGACGGCGAAGCCGGGTCGTAATAAGGATAGAGAACCGTCCCGGCGGCCGAGTAGATATTGCTGATATCCGCCTTGGTGGCGATATTGGCCTGGGCGATCAGATCGCCCGCCGTGGCGGCCATCAGCGAGACGTCGGACCGGCAGATCAGAGCCATGGAGCTTTCCACGACCCCGAAAAACAGGGTGATCAAGACGGGCAGCAGCAATGCGAATTCCACCGCCGCGGTGCCATCCGTATTGGCGGCGCCCCGCGCGGTCTTGCGCGCCCGGCTCCAAATCGCGATCTTGGTGCGCAGCATCCTCAGCACCCTCCCACGTTGTTGACATAGGGCTCGTTGCGGAATGCCGCCGCGGTGGCCAACAAATGATTTTGGCCGTTCATATTGGCGAGGAAATAGCCCAGACCGGGCGTAAACACCGGCCAGCGATAGAAAGCGCGCACCAGCACCACATCGCAGGCATTGCCGGTGTTGAAGTCGGTCAAATTGGGCAAGGTGCCGCCAACCAGCGGCGAGCTATTGGTCACATTGCCGAAGCCGGTCGTATAAGCCTTCACATCGAATTGCAGGTCGCTATTGCCGTTGACGTCTTTCTCGCACACTTTCAAAAGTGTTTTGACTTCATCGCAAATCTGCTGGCGAAACTGGTCCGCCGTCATTCCCTGGCAATTGCCGTTGCCGTCCTTGGTGAAGCAAGCGCTTTGGCCGGTCTTCACAAGCCGCGCTGTGTCGTTCACGGCATTCTGCAAGGCGGACTGGGCAAAGAAAATCACGCCCGTTTCGATCGTCGCCATCATCATCAAAAGAAAGACGGGGGCGATAAACGAGAATTCGATCGCCACGGAACCCTTGGCGTCGGCGCGCATGCGCCGAAAAAAGCTTTTGAAGCGTGCGGAATCGATCACGTCGGTAGCCTCTTCGACCGGTGATTTTTAAAGCCGCGCCGCGCTGGAATGAAGCCAAACAGGATTTCATCCTCAACGGGAAGTTAAGCACCTCGTTACAGTCGTAACCCGGGGTAAAGGATTTCAGCCGCTTGGCCGCTTGCGTTAACGGTTCGAGGCTTTCCGTTAAGGATTGCGTTACTGGCTTTCGGGAAATCAACAGCATCTTCACGTCTTCTGGGAGAAAATACCGGCTCGAATAGAAGGGGGCCAGTCCCATGGAGTTCACACGGAAATTCGCCGCCACGGCGCGGGACTTTTTGAGGTCCAAGCGCGGCAACGTCGCGATGATGTTCGCGATCATGCTGGTGCCGCTGATGATCGGCGCGGGCGCCGGCCTGGATTTCGCGCGCGCCATGATGGTGCGCCAGCAAATGGCGGCGTCGCTGGATGCCGCCGCGCTCGCGATCGGTTCGACCACCGGCCTGGATGCGACCGCCGCCCAAGCCCTGGCGCAGAAATATTTCGACGCCAATTACACAGTGGACAAGGCCCAGTACGGCACCGTGACGATCAATCCGCCGGTCTACGACTCAAAGGGGTCGGTGACTCTCTCCGCCACCAACAACATGCCCACGGTGCTGATGAAGATCGCGGGCATTACGGCCGTTCCGGTCTCGACCTCTTCCACCGTGGTGTGGGGCCAAACCAAATTGTGGGTATCGCTGGTGCTGGATAATTCCGGCTCCATGTGCGAGCCGGTCAACAGCAGCGGTCCTTGCAAAGACACCACCAACACCTCGAGCAAGATCTGGCAGCTCAAGGATGCCACCAAGACGATGCTCACCAAGCTGCAGGCGGTTTCGACCACTCCTGGCGATGTGCGGGTCGCTATCATTCCCTTTAACCGCAACGTCGATGTCGGCACTGCCAATGTCAACGCCAGTTGGATCGATTGGAGCCTGTGGAATGCCGCGCCGGCCAATTCCGGATTGTCCTCTGTGACCCCGGACCTGATCGGGCCTGGCGATGCCTGTCCCTGGACAAGCGGTTCGAAGGGATACGGCTGCCAATCCACACCCGCGAACAATTCGGCCACCACCACCACCATTCCTGCCACCGGGACGACTTACGCCGGAATGATCTGCCCCACCTACGACACGGGCAGCGTCAATACCGGACGGGCCGATCGTTTCTACAACGGTTGCTACGACAGCGTGGCGACCGGCAACACCAAGCAGGTTTCCAGCGGCTCAAGCGCAACCTGCAGCGGCTATACCAATTGCACCTGCTCCGGCAGCGGCTCCAGCAAGAAGTGCAATGCCAAATATTACACGCACACATGGACCGCCAATTCCCACAACACCTGGGGCGGCTGCGTCACAGACCGTACACAGGACCTGGATATTGGCAATGGCAGTATCGCCTCGAGCTTCCCGGCCGACAATCCGCGCTACAAAACCGGCAGCACCATCACCGTGCCCGAAAACTTCTCCACGCCCAATTGCATGGCGGGCAATGTCGAGCCGCTGGGTTATGACTGGACCACTCTTGCCGCCAAGGTCGACGCCATGCAGGCGAACGGCAACACCAACCAGGCGATCGGCGTGGCCCATGGCTGGCAGGCGATAACGACCGGCGGTGCCTATGGCGCCCCCGCGGTTCCCGCCAACACCACTCGCTACATTATTTTGTTCAGCGACGGTCTCAATACCCAGAACCGCTGGTCGAGCAATGCGTCAAGCATCGACACCCGCATGGGCCTGGCCTGCGATGCTGCGAAGACCGACAAGGTCGTGATCTACACGCTATATGTTCATACGGGCGGCGGCGGCAACTCCGCGCCCTTGCTGGACTGCGCTTCCGATCCGTCGAAATATTATGACCTGACATCTTCGTCGCAGATCGCAGCGGCCTTTGCCGACATCACAAAGAAGATCACCAACGTGCGCGTGAGCATGTAATGGAAATCGCGTACCAGGTTCTTGTCCAGATTTTGCTGACGCTGTGGCATGTGCTGCCATGGCTGGTGGGCTTGAGCCTGGTTTTCGCGCTTTTGTCGCGCTGGTCGCCCTGCAATGAAGGGCGGCCCTGGTGGGAAAAGCGGGGGTTATTCACCGATCTTTGCTACTGGATATTTTCCCCGGTCTTCACACGCTATATCCGCATCTGGCTGACGGTGGCCTTGACCGTCGTCCTGTTCGGCATCACCGACGGCAATGAGATCACGGAATTCTATAAGAACGGCCACGGCCCGCTGTCGCATCTGCCTTTGTGGGTGCAGGGCGCGCTCTATGTGGTCGGCACCGATTTCGCGCTCTATTGGATTCATCGCGGCTTTCACCGGGGCTTCCTGTGGAAGTATCACGCGGTGCATCACGCATCGGAAGATCTGGAATGGACCAGCGCGGCGCGCTTCCATCCCGTCAATCTGGTGCTGGGCGCGGGATTGGTGGATGTGGTGGCGCTGCTCAGCGGCATATCGCCCATGATCTTCGTGGTGATCGGTCCGTTCAATGTCATCTCATCCTGCGTGGTTCACGCCAATCTGAATTGGACGTTCGGGCCGCTGCGCTATGTCATTTCCAGCCCGGTTTTCCATCGCTGGCATCATGCCGCCAGTGTCTGCGACAAGAACTTCGCCGGCACGTTCGCGCTGTGGGATTGGATGTTCGGAACCTTCCACATGCCGGCGCATGAACTGCCGGGCGGTTACGGCATCGACGATAAGGAAATGCCGGAAGGCTTGATGCCGCAGCTGCTCTATCCGATCACGCAGCGCGACCCTGTCCAGCAAGCGGCCTGAAGAAGGCTTGGCGCAAAGGCCCAGCACAAAAGCTTGGCACAAACAGCCTGACACAACGGTCTGAGACAAAAGATCTGGGACGCGGGCGGTTTCGCCGCGCGTCCAGACCCGTTTTGGCGCTAGAGGAGAGAGGTCAGTTCTTTTCGCCGATGGCGGAGGCGGTGCGGGCCGCGGTCTGGTGCGCAGCGATCTGGCCGAGGATGCCGTCGGCGTCCTTGCTGTCGCCTGGCATGGGGGTCGGTTCGCAGCGGCCGCCGGCGCAGTTCAAGGTGACGCGCTGGGCGCCGCGATTGAGGGTGACGGTGCCGCCGCCATTGCTGCCGGTGACGGTGACATGGGTGTTGAAAACCATCACATTGTCGCGGTTCAGCGCCATGATGTTGGTGCGGCCATAGCCTTTGCCCTGCACAAAGGCGTGGCGGGCATCGATCATGGTGACGTCGGCAATGGACGGATTGCCGACATAGACGGTCGATACCGGCGTGCGGAAGGTAAGGGTGTGAACCTCGTCCAGCGCCAGCGCGACGGAGTCGTTCTTGCCTGCGGCATAGACCGGCGAGGCGGCGATAAGAGTAACGGCGAAGAGGGCACGGCGCATGGCGGACTCCGGCAAAATCATGGGTCCACACTAGGCCGCGCGCCATTAAATAAGCCTTAAGTTTCGCGGTCAGAATCCATGCAGTGGCGGCGAATAACCCATTCTTAAAGGCCGGCCTGACATGCTTGCTGAAACCTTACCAGGACCCAGATGACGAAAATTGCTCTCCTGGCGCGCAGCGGCGATTTCCTCACCCGCGAGCGCGCGATGCTGTGGGCGGCGGGGCTGATCCTGGCCTCGATACTTTGCGTTCTTTATCTCGGCATCACCGCTCAGGGACTGAACGACTATGCCGGGCGTCCGCTTGGAACCGATTTCTCCAATGTCTATGCCGCCGGCATCGCGGTGGCCCAGGGCGATCCCGCCGCGCCTTTCGATGTTCAACGTCAACTCGCAGCCGAGCGGGCCATTTTCGGGCCCGATACGCCATTCTATGGCTGGCACTATCCGCCCATCTTCCTGTTTGTCGCCGCCGGCTTGGCCCGGCTGGACTATGTTTCCGCTTTGCTGATCTGGCAGGGCGCTTCGTTGCTGCTCTATCTGGGCGCGATGGGCCTTCTGCTTCGCAACAGCGCGGCGCCGGCGATATTGCGTGACCGGCTGTGGCTGCCTCTCACCTTGGGCTTCACCGCCATCTTCGTGAATCTGATTCATGGGCAGAACGGTCTTCTCACCGCGGCGCTGTTCGCGGCTGCTTTAGCCGTGCTGGATGAGCGCCCAATTCTCGCCGGTCTTCTATTCGGACTGCTTTGCTACAAGCCGCAATTCGGCGTGCTGATTCCGGCGGCATTGGCGGCGACCGGGCGTTGGAAATGTTTCGCCGCCGCCACCGCCACCGTCGCCTGTCTTGCCGGTTTGGCGACATGGAGTTTCGGCTGGCAGGTGTGGCCGGCGTTCCTGGACTCGCTGGCGTTCACGCGCACGGTGGTGTTGGAGCAAGGCAATACCGGATTTCACAAGATCCAAAGCGCCTTCGCCTGGGCGCGGATGTGGAAGGCGGATATTTCGCTCGCCTATGGCGCGCAGATCGCGGTTGCCGCAATCACATTTCTTGCCTTGCTCGAGATTTGGCGATCCCGCGTCGCTGACGGTTATAAGAAGGCCGCTTTGTGCGTCGCCACCTTGCTGGTCACGCCTTATTGCCTGGATTACGACCTGATGCTGCTGGCGCCGGCGATCGCGTTGCTCGCGGCGGAAGGAAAAAATCGCGGCTTCGCAGATTACGAAATTCTATGCTGCGCGCTTCTGTGGTTGATGCCGATCGCCGCGCGAAATTTTGCCCAGGCCACATTTTTGCCGCTTGCGGTGCCCATCATGCTTTTTTCTCTGGTGCTGATTTACCGGCGATGCCGCGCCGAAAAATCGTTCCTTGGTTGCGCTGCAACCCTTCAAAAATTTGTCATGGTAAAGAAACAGTGAAGGAAATGTCGAAGGCCCTTGATTGCCATAGCTTTTCGCCACGAGTTCCCTACAACATTAAAAAACTGCGCGCTTTACCATTAAGTGCAAATTAAACCGCTCCCCTTAGTGTGGCGATGTCCGCAACGAGCGAAGAGAGTTCGTCCGGGGTTGGGCATCCTAGGGTGTTACTAAAGTTGGAGACTGAAATGAATCTCATCTCGCGTTTTATCCGCGATGAATCGGGCGCCACCGCCATCGAGTATGGCCTGATCGCCGCTCTCATCGCCGTCGTCATCATCACCGGCGTGACCGCTGTCGGTACCAATCTGTCGGGTACCTTCAACACGCTGTCGACCAAGCTGCTCTAAGGCTGGGCGAATTGTTCCAAGAACGGCCGCCTTTTTCAAAAGGCGGCCGTTCGTTTTTCTAGGCTTCTGCTGAACACTTTTTTTCCAGTTTTTCCGGAAGATCGCGAATGCTCGCGGAAATTTTGGTTCTAGGCGCATTGCCGCTCCTGCTGGCCGCTGCCGCGGGATGGGATATCGCGAGCTTCACCATCCCCAATTTTCTCACCTTGGCGCTGATGGCGGCCTTTGGTGCTTTCGCCCTTGCCGCGGGCTTCTCCGCCGCCGATATCGGCTGGCATGTTTTGGCCGGTTTTGTTGGGCTTTTCGTCGGTTTCACCCTGTTCGCCCTGGGCTTTATCGGTGGCGGCGACGCCAAGCTTTTTGCCGCCGTCCTGTTGTGGCTGGGTCTGAAGGATTTGTTGCCCTATGCGCTGTTGGCCAGCGTTTTCGGCGGCATTTTGACCCTCGCCCTGATGTTATTGCGCCGTTGCCCCTTGCCGGCATTGTTTTCCCGCCAGGCGTGGATCGTCAAATTGCACGATGCGCGTTCGGGAATCCCTTATGGCGTGGCGCTGTCCGCCGGCGCTTTCTTCCTGCTGCCCTCAACGGAAATTTTCCGTCTTGCAGCAAGTGCTTAACGAGCTCTCGGCGCCGGCTCCGCCGCGGTTGAGATAGATTTTAAACAAGTTCAACGCGAAACAATTGTTTTATAAGGCAATTGCGTGGCTCCGTCTTAAGCAATTTCTAAAGGGTTGCATGGTGAATTGTCGCCAAAGGAGCTGCCCTCATGAACACCCAACGCATTATCGTGCTTGGCTTTGCCCTGGTAGCGGCAGGCGGCGCGGCATTTCTTGTGCGCGGCATGCTCGGCGGCGGAACGCCTGTCGTTCAGGCCAAGCCCGCGCCCTCAATCGCAATGAGCGAAGTGCTGGTGGCCGGCACCAATCTCACGCCCGGCCAAGCGCTTTCCGGCGAACAGGTGCGTTGGGAGAAGTGGCCGTCTTCTTCGGTTGATCCGCAATTCATCACGCGCGCATCCGCGGGTGAAGCCGAGGCTGTCGTGAAAGGCACCGTCGTGCGCGCGATGATTTTGCCCGGTCAGCCGATCACGCAGACCGCGATCGTTCGCGGCGATGCATCCGGCTTCATGGCCGCGACATTGAGCGAAGGCATGCGCGCGATATCGATCGCCATCAACACCGACTCCGGCGCCGGCGGCTTTATTCTTCCCAATGATCGTGTAGATGTGATCTTGACCCGCAAGCCGGACGGCAACGGCCAGCGCGCCTTCGCCAAGACGATCCTGTCCAGTCTGCGCGTACTGGCGGTGGACCAGACGTTCAAGCAGGAAAAAGACACGCGTACCGTGGTCGGCAAGACCGCCACTGTCGAAGTCTCACCCGAACAGGCGGAAATAATTTCGGCCGCCGGCATCTCGGGCCAATTGTCGCTGGCGCTTCGTCCCTTGAGTGAAGTCGCCTCGCTCAACGATCCCGGACGCAAGCGCCGCGCCGCGGCAACTTATGACGGTCCTGTTTCCGTGATCCGTTACGGCATGACAGGCGCCACTCGGCAGGAGAACGATCAGTGATGTCCCCCCGCAAGATTCTTCTCGCTTTCGCGCTGGCGCTGATCGCGCCTAGCACCGCTTTCGCCGCCTCCGCCTCTTTGCCGCGTCCCGTCATCGACGAGGCCAATGCCAAGGTGATGACCATATCGACCAAGGGTGCAACGCATCAGCGTCTGACCCTGCCGTTGGATAAGGCGGCGGTGGTGCAGCTTGATGCCGATGCCCGCGATGTGCTGGTGTCCAATCCCGAGCTGGTGGACGCGGTTGTGCGCACGCCGCGCCGTATCTTCTTGTTGGCCACCAAGGTCGGCCAGACCAATGCTTTCTTCTTTGATGCCCAGGGCAAGCAGATCCTGGCGCTGGATATCCGCGTCGAGAAGGACGTAGTGGACCTGGCCAGCCTGATGAAGGCCAGCATGCCCAATTCCGCCATCCAGGTGCAGGCCCTGAACGACAACGTCATTCTGACCGGTCAGGTCGCGAGCGCCTTGGAAGCCACGCGCGCCGCCGATCTGGCGGCTCGCCTCACCGGCGATCCCAAGAAGGTCATCAATATGATCGGCATCGCCGGCGGCCAGCAGGTGATGTTGAAAGTCCGTATCGCCGAAATGAACCGCAATGTCGCCAAGCAGTTCGGCATCAATCTGGCGGGGGCGAAGATCGTGGGTGGTTCCACTCCGATCGGCGTTTCAACCTCCAACCAGTTCAATCTGGTCGGCCAGGCGCTAAGCGACCTGTCGGGCGGCCAGTTCGGCCAGGTTTGCCAGGGCGGCTCCGGTCAGAGCCTCAATCCTTTTGCCACGCTCTCGCAGGGCGCTGGCAATTGCAATATCAACAATAACGTCCAAGGTCAGCTCAAAGCGCTGGAACGCGTCGGCCTGGTGCATATGCTGGCCGAACCCAACCTGACCGCCGTCAGCGGCGAGACCGCGAAGTTCCTAGCCGGCGGCGAGTTTCCGGTCCCCGCCAGCCGCGACCGCGACGGCAACGTCACTGTGGAATTCAAGCCCTTCGGCGTCGGTCTCAGCTTCACGCCTGTGATCGTGGCGCCCGGCCGCATCAGCCTGCAGCTTTCCAGCGAAGTCAGCGAATTGACCAATACCGGTTCGTTCACCCTGGCGGGCGGCAGCGGCGGCGCCGGCCTTACCATTCCCGCTTTATCGGTGCGCCGCACCGCCACCACCATTGAATTGCCGTCCGGCGGCAGCTTCGCGGTGGCCGGCTTGATGCAGCACAACACCAAGCAAGTGCTCGACGGTTTCCCCGGCGCGAAGGATTTGCCGGTGCTGGGCGCCCTGTTCCGCAGCCGCGATTTCGCCGACGACACCACCGAACTGGTGGTGCTGGTCAGCGCCTATCTGGTCGAACCCACCAGCGAATCCGCGCTGAGCGTGCCGACCGACGGCTTCATCGCGCCGTCCGATCCGGAAACCATTCTGCTGGGCCGCTTGAACGCGGTCTACAAGAGAAAAGACGAAAAGCCCGTCTCGTCGCAGGCCTCCGCGCCTGTCGGCTTTGTCGTGCGCTAGGAGGTTGTCATGAAGCCTGAATATTTCCTTCGCGGTGCAGCCCTTGCCACGATCCTGATCGCCGGTTCTTGCTCCACCACCGATCCCAATTCGGTGGTTTGGGAGGACGGCGCCCGCAACCATCCCATCATGGTGGAACCCAGCTATCGCGACTTGAAGGTCCAGTTCGCGGGCGGTGCCGACGGCATGAGCAGCGATGACGCCATCAAATTCGACAATTTCCTGGCCGATTATCGCGCCCATGGCAATGGCAGCCTGGGCATCAGCGTGCCCAATGGCCCCGCCAGCCGCGCCGCCATCACTTATTTCGGCGAACGCGCCGCGGCGACCGGCATCAGCCGGGACAAAATCCTGGTTTCCACGCGCGACGTCGCCAATGGCGATACCCGCGTCGATGTCACCTACATCGCCTATTCCGCCCGCACGCAGGCCTGCGGCGATTGGTCGGAAAATGAATCCTTCACGATGGATAACAGCACGCCGAAGAGGTTTGGTTGCTCGGTGCAGCAGAATATAGCCGCCATGGTCGCCGATCCGCGCGATCTGCTGGGCCCGGGCCGCATGGGTCCGGTGGACACGGCGCGCCGCGCCACCGTGATGGACAAGTACGAGAAGGGTGAAGTGACCCAGGCTACCAAGCGCTCTGCCGATATCGGCAGCGAGCAGTCCGCCAATACCTCCTCCGTCGGCCAGTAACGCGTGAAACGGAACCAAACATGAGTAAGCCCCCGCAAGTCGAAAATTTTGGTGCTGCACCGCACGAACGTCCGGTGCCGCGCATTTCGATCCATGCCTTTTGCGAGTTCCCGGATACCGGGGCCGCGCTGCAACGGGCCGGCGGGGATCGCCGCCTGTCCAAGGCGCATCTGCAGGTGCAACTCGGCGGCGTCGATGCCGCCGTTCAGCATTATCATGGCCAGATCACGCCGAACCTGCTGGTGGTCGAAACCAAGCTGCAAGGCGAGGAAGCGCTGCTGGAACTCGACCGGCTGGCGGAAGTCTGCGATCCCGCCACCAAGGTGGTCGTGGTCGGCCGCAGCAATGATGTCGAGCTTTACCGCGAATTGATGCGCCGCGGCGCCTCGGAATATCTGGTGGCGCCTTTGTCGCCGCTCCAACTGATCGAAGTGATTTCCGGTCTCTATCTCGATCCCGGCGCGGCCCCCATCGGCCGCGTGGTCGCCGTGGTCGGCGCCCGCGGCGGCTCGGGTTCCTCGACCCTGTCGCACAACATCGGCTGGTGCATCGCCGAAGAACTGCACATCAACACCACCGTCATCGATATGGATCTGCCGTTCGGCACGGTGGGCCTGGATTTCAACGACGAAGCCGGCCAAGGCATTTGCGATGCGCTGAGCGCCCCGGAACGCCTGGACGATGTTTTGCTCGACCGCCTGCTGATCAAGCGCGGCGAGCATCTATCGCTGTTCACCGCTCCCGCCCTGTTGGACCGGGATTATGAAACCTCTCCGGATGCGTTCGAGACCGTGATCGACTCGGTGCGTCAGAACATTCCTTGCGTCATCCTGGACGTGCCGCATGGCTGGCAACCCTGGATCAAGGCCTCGCTTCTGGCGGCCGACGAAGTGGTGATCGTGGCGACGCCCGATCTCACCAGCCTGCGCAATGCCAAGAATATCATCGATCTGGTCAAGGCGGCGCGTCCCAACGATGCGCCGCCCCGCCTGGTGATCAACCAGGTCGGCGTGCCCAAGCGCCCGGAGATTCCCGCCAAGGATTTCGCCGAAACCATGGGCCTGGACCCTTCCGCCATCATCGCCTTCGACCCGGCTTTGTTCGGCCAGGCCGCCAACAACGGCCAGATGGTGATGGAAGTGGCGCCCAAGGCTCCGGTCACCGAGTCTTTGCGCCAGCTCTGCCGTTCGATCACGGGCCGCACCCTACAGGGCGTGGTCGCCAAGAATTCCGTCTCGTTTTTCCGCTTTCTGAAGGTGAAGAAGCGGGCCTAAGGACATTCCATGTTCGGTAAGCGTAACGCCTCTGAGTCCGCCATAGCCAAGCCCGCGCCCGCCGCGCGCGAGCCCGCAAGCACGGCTCCACGTCCCAATGCCGCCGCCGCTCCGGCTGCCCCGGCGCCGGCCGCGCCGCCGCCGCCGCAAGTTGCGCCGCAGGCTTCCAAGCCTGTTGCGAAAGCGGTGACCGACAACCGTTCGGAAGACTATTATCAGATCAAATCCACGATCTTTAATGCCCTGATCGACACCATCGATCTGGCCCAGTTGGCCCAGCTCGATCCGGATTCGGCGCGCGAGGAAATTCGCGACATCGTCAACGAGATCATCTCGATCAAGGCGGTGGTGATGTCCATCGCCGAGCAGGAACATCTGCTGCAGGATATCTGCAACGATGTTCTGGGCTACGGACCGCTGGAGCCGCTCCTGGCGCGCGACGACATCGCCGATATCATGGTCAATGGCGCCAACCGGGTCTTCATCGAAGTCCAAGGCAAGGTGCAGCTCACCAATATCCGTTTCCGCGACAATGCCCAGCTGATGAACATCTGTCAGCGCATCGTGTCGCAGGTCGGCCGCCGCGTCGACGAGTCCTCGCCGATTTGCGACGCGCGCCTGCTGGACGGCTCCCGTGTCAACGTCATCGGCCCGCCGCTCAGCCTGGACGGTCCCACCCTCACCATTCGTAAGTTCAAAAAAGACAAGCTGAAGCTGGAAGACCTGGTCAAATTCGGCTCCATCAGCCCGGACGCGGCGCGCGTGCTGCAGGTGATCGGCCGCTGCCGCTGCAACATCCTGATTTCCGGCGGTACCGGTTCGGGCAAGACCACGCTCTTGAATTGCATGACCGCCTATATCGATACCGAAGAACGCGTCATCACCTGCGAAGACGCCGCCGAACTTCAATTGCAGCAGCCGCATGTGGTGCGCCTGGAAACCCGCCCGCCCAACCTGGAAGGCCAGGGCCAGATCACCATGCGCGACCTGGTCAGGAACTGTCTGCGTATGCGCCCCGAACGCATCATCGTGGGCGAAGTGCGTGGACCCGAGGCGTTCGACTTGCTGCAGGCGATGAACACCGGCCATGACGGGTCGATGGGCACGCTGCATGCCAACTCCCCGCGCGAAGCCATGGGCCGCCTGGAATCCATGATCACCATGGGCGGTTTCTCGCTGCCGATGAAGACCATCCGCGAGATGATCGTCGGCTCCATCGACATCATCATCCAGGCCGAGCGTATGCGCGACGGTTCGCGCCGCATCACCAAGGTGACCGAAGTGATCGGCACCGAAGGCGATGTCGTGATTACCCAGGATCTGGTGACCTACGAGATCACGGGTGAAGACGAGAACGGCAAGCTGCGCGGCAAGCATGTCGGCACCGGCGTGGTGCGGCCCAATTTCTGGGAACGCGCCCGCTACTACAATCTGGAAAAAGAGCTGGCCGACGCGCTCGACAAGGTCAATCAATGATCTTTCTGGTCGGCATCCTGTTCGCGCTCGCGCTTGGCGGCGCGGCTTTCGCTTTTACCGGCGGCGATGAGATTACCCAGAAGCGGGTAGCCGCGGTCGCCAAGCCGCCGGGTCAGGCCCGGGGCCGTGGCGCCAATCCGATCCAGGACGCCGCGCAAAAGCGCAAAAACGTCGCGACCATGCTCAAGGACGTGGAGAAAAACCGCACCGCCAAGAAGGAGCGGCCCACCATGCGCCGCCGGCTGGAGCAGGCCGGTTTCCCCAAGGCCAGCCCGCGCACCTTCTGGATAATTTGCGGTATTTGCGCTTGTTTCGCCGCCGGCATCGCGATCCTGACCCATCAGTCTGCGCTGGTGATCGCCCTGGCGATTTTCGCCGTCGGCCTTGGTCTGCCGCGCTGGGTGCTGGGCTTTCTCACCGCCCGCCGCAAGAAGAAGTTCACGGAAAACTTCGCCACCGCCATCGACGTCATCGTGCGCTCGGTCAAATCGGGCCTGCCCACCAACGAAGCGCTGCGCATCGTGGCGCGCGAAATTCCCGATCCGGTGGGCAGCGAATTCCATGCCCTGACGGAAAGCATGAAGGTCGGCGTCACCCTGGAGCAGGGCCTCAAGCGCATGATGGAGTCCATGCCCACGACGGAAGTGGGTTTTTTCGCCATCGTCATGACCATTCAAAGCAAGTCGGGCGGTAACCTGTCCGAGGCCCTGGGCAATCTCGCCGCCGTGCTGCGCGACCGCAAAAGGCTGCAAGGCAAGATCAAGGCGATGTCGTCGGAAGCCAAGGCCAGCGCCATGATCATCGGTTCGCTGCCGCCCGGCGTCATGGGCATCGTCTATCTCACCACCCCGGCCTATATCGCCAAACTGTTTACCGAGCGGACCGGAAATCTGATGCTGGCGGGCTGCGTCATCTGGATGAGCATGGGCATCATGGTGATGCGCAAGATGATCAATTTCAAGCACTAGGCGCACGTCCCATGAACGCTCTCATGAACCTGTTGTTCGACAGAGACTTCCTGGCAATGGTCTTTGTCGGAATCCTGGCCTTCGCCACGGTTCTGACCCTGGGCATTCCCTACCTGGAAGGCAACGGCCTTAACGAGCGCCTCAAATCGGTGGCCGCCCGGCGCGAGGAACTGCGCGCCAAGCATCACGCCGCCCTGAATTCCAAGCGCGCAAGCCTGCGCGTCGAACCCGTGTCCTACATGAAGGCGACCCTGGACCGCTTCAAGCTGGGCAACATTCTGGAAAGCGAAAATACCCGCGATAAACTGTCCTGCGCGGGCTATCGCGGCCAGGCCCCGCTCATCACCTTCATGTTCTTCCGCTTTGTGATGCCGTTCATCCTGTTCCTGGTGGTGCTGTTCTATCTGTTCGTGGTGCTGCATCTGGGCTGGTCGCCCGTGCAAAAGGTCGGCGCCGCCTTTGTCGGCGCCCTGATCGGCTTCTATGCCCCGGACATGTTCGTCAACAATATGATCGCGCGCCGCCAGCAATCGATCATGCGCGCTTTCCCCGATGCTCTGGACTTGATGCTGATCTGCGTGGAATCGGGCATGTCGATCGAAAGCGCCTTCACCCGCGTCGCCGCCGAAATCGGCACCCAGTCGGCCGAGCTGGCCGAGGAGCTGGCGCTTACCACCGCCGAACTCAGCTATTTGCCCGACCGCCGCCAGGCCTTCGACAATCTGGCCAAGCGTTGCGGCCATTCCGGCGTCAAGGCGGTGGCCACCGCCCTCAACCAGGCCGAGAAATACGGTACCCCGCTGGGCCAGGCGCTGCGCGTCACCGCCACGGAAAACCGCGAAATGCGCATGCAGGAAGCCGAACGCAAGGCGGCCTCGCTGCCCGCCAAGCTGACCGTGCCGATGATTATCTTCTTCCTGCCGTGCCTGTTCGTCGTGATCATGGGCCCGGCGATTATCACTATCAAAAAGATGATGTAGCGCGGGTCTTTTGGGCCCTCAGTGCGTCGCGCGTGCTCACGTGCGTCAAGCACGCTCCCGCGCGCTCCTACTGAGGCCCCAAAATCCATCGCGCTGAGCTTCCTTAATCTGAGCACCTTCGGCAGTCGCGGCTCGCCCGCAAAGCCTCTCGTGCCGGCTGCGCGATACTCTTAACCGCAAAACTCCGCGCGTTGCCTACGCCATTGCAAAGCAGGCTAGCCTTGGTGAAGGCTCGAATGTCCGCTTTGCGCCAGAAGCGGTCATTACACATTGGATTTTCTGCCGCCTTAGCTCGGGCAGCCGTGACGCATCGGGGCCACGTGAAACGCTTTGACTTTGAACACGCCTTGCGCGAATCAAGCCAAACAACCTCCTGAACGCATACGATAAAGCCTGATCATGGCGTACCAGATCGGTTCATTGGGTCTTTATCCGCCGGGCTGCGATGCCACCCGCCTGTATTGCTCGTTCAGATAGTCGTCTATATCGCCAACAATGCGGTGGAGATCACTACCGCTGATCCCCAGCGTTCTGGCTTCACCCGTCATGCAGGCCGCCAGCCTATCCACCTCTCCAGAAATATTGGAAAGGCCATTCACGTTACGCACTTTTAGCGCCACCCAGTCCGTCACAAAAGTTCGAATTTCTGTCTCCGGCGTCATGGGTGCATTTCCTCGAATGGTCATTTTTGTTGGGTTACACGGACGGCGACGGCAAGTCCGACGAGATCGTTGCTGCCCCCTGTGAAAGAACCGCTAACCGGCATGGCCTGCGACAGGTCGCGTGCCACCGCAACGGGGATCAGATTGTGCCCACCCATCTGGCGGTTGGTGGGATCGAAGGTGATCCAACCGGCGCCCGGCACGAATACTTCGGCCCAGGCATGCGTGGTGCCGGCGCCGTAGGGTTGACATGGGTTGAAGATGTATCCTGAAACGATGCGCGCTCCGAACCCCAAGGCACGGGCCGCTTCCACGAACAGCACGGCGAAATCCCGGCAGGAACCCCGGCCAAGGTCCAGGGTGCGGGCTGGCGGTTGCGTACCTTCCGCTTCGCGCGCCTCATAGCTTGCGGTGGCCGAAATACCGATATTCAGATCCTTGAGCAAAGCCAAGGTGTCGGTGGGCCTGCTGCGGACAAAACCGGCAGCCCATGCGGAAACCCTTCCCTTCGAATCGGGATATTGCAGGCTAAGCAGCGCCCCCAAGTCGGTTCGCTCTTCGGCAGAGTAAGAAAAGGGATATTCGATGGCGCGGGATGCAATGGGAAAAACCGGCCAGGCCGCGCTGGTCAGTTCCAACTCGGCACTGCTTTCGATCTCCAGAGTATCTGAAATTGTATCGAATTCGGCGGTCGCTATGGCGTTACCGAACACGTCGCTTGCCCAAGTGATGCGGCTTGCCGGTGTGGAACGGATGTCCATGGAAATCAGACGCAATTCCAGGCTTTCGCGTGGGCGCAGCACCAAACGGTGCGGCCCAATTTGAACCGGGTGGTTATAGCGGTAAGATGTGTGATGGTGAATTTTGAAAATAGTCAAATCGCACTCAACGCGCGACGGGGCGCTTGGCGGCACGCGCTTTCCTTGCAGGCGCGGGCGGCGGATTCAGAGCGTCAAGCCTTTCCTTCTCTAGCCGCAGCGCCTTGAGGCGGGCGGTCTTGGCGTCGTTGGCGGCGCTTTCTGCGTTGTTCTGATGCTTCACCAGCGCGGTACGCTTTTCCCAGGCCTCGAGCACGCTGCTCGCGGTACGATTGCCTGTGGTAGGGCTGCGTTCGCTGTTGGATTTGATCATGACGCTTCCATAAAAATGGAACGGCGCGGCCTGTTGAGGCCGCGCCGTTCAATTGACTTAAATCGCCGAAAGATTGCCGGCTTTCGCGCCGCGGGCATCCGGCTGGATGTCGAAGTTCACCTGCTGGCCTTCGTTCAGCGAACGCATGCCCGCCGCTTCCACGGCGCTGACATGCACAAACACGTCCTTGCCGCCGCCGTTGGGCGAGATGAAACCAAAGCCTTTGGAGGAATTGAAAAACTTTACTGTGCCGATGGTCATGATGGATCCTTTTATCATCGGGTTCCGCTCGTGCGAGTGCGCGAACGGACATGGAAACAAGAGATTGGGTCGGGGGAAGTATTTCGGTTCGTCCGGCGCGCCTTGGAAAATCGCAAGGGCAGGTCAGAAAGACAGAAGTGCTTCGTCTGACTTGGGACTAAAGAACCACGTGACCGCTCATATACGCGCTTCGATCCGAATAAGCAATGCATGGCCTATTGCTGCATGCGAACAGGCGCTTACGCGCATTTCCGTGCGCATCGGCTCGCAAGTGCGGCCGGGAATTGAAGCGGGCATTCGGCATGATGAGTGCGGCGGCAGCGCTATTATGCGAGACGGGCAATTGAGAATAAGGCCAAACTCAACCGCCGCTGCGGACGCTTGTTTTCGCGAAGCCGTGCGGAAGATCACTCTGGACGGTATTAAGGGCACCGTCGGCACGCTGGGCATCAGCGAAGCCTGTCTGCCAACGGCTGCGTTCCGGTTCTGCCCGATAGGGATTGCTTGGCCTGGACTTACCGGGCGTCCGCGCCACGTTCCAGCCCTGGGCATAGATGCGGCTGAGAGCGAAATCCGTGGTGTTTGCGGATTTCCTCATGGCCGTCCGCCCCGACGCAACGGTTCGCGCGCTCGCCGGTTCCGACCTGCGGCGACAGCCGGAGCCGCGGGCGGATCGGTGCCCTGGTCACCGTCGCGCACGAGCGCTTCGCGCAACTCCTGTGGGTCGATGGCGGCATATTCCACACCGCCGTCCCGATGCAGCACCATGATCGTGCCGGTTTGGCGCCAACCAACAAAGGAGAGCGTATCCAGCATCTCTTCCTCGGTCCGAATTGTGTAGGTGCCGGGTGGCTGAACGCCGTCCAGCCCGGCAAGCGTGAACGGTCCGCGGAAGGTAACCTGCTTGCTGGTGGTACGTCTTTCCATGGCGCTTCCTCGAGAATGGCAGCAGCCGGACGGCGTTTTAGCCGCCCGGCCGCGCCCTGGCGCAATGATTGCCCAAATCACGCAAACGCAGCGCGCGAACGCACCAGCAGGCGTGAGGGCCTAAAGGCACCAGGAATCTTGATATGTCCGAATTAGGCGCGATGGAGACAAAGCCCCCGCCACATCCATCATGTGGTGTGCGGGTGCCAAATTACAAGTCACGGGAGGAAAATACCCAGTCGAACGCAAGGCAAGCCATAGGGTCCACTTTGGATCAATGGCAGACATTCACCAGAAAAGCTGGCGGCGGATCTCTATTCGATCAATGCTGCATCCATGGTGACGATTGCTGCGACATTTGCATCTGGCGGGATGCGCGGGCAGTTGAGCCTGCATTCCGTGGTCTCTTTTATAGTTTGAATTTGGTCCCGGATTGAATCTGACTGGCCAGTTGGTGATAACCATCGGCCATGGAAACGAACAGCGCCGCTCTGCCACCGGCACTTGGCTCCAGTGCAGCCAGCCTTAGCAAGTGTTCGGCCCGTTCTCGAAAGAGATTTGCTCGTTCGGCGAGAGACTTGATAGCCATAGAAACCCCAATTCTGTACGAACCCGCACAGTTTACAGTAATGACGGCGAAAAGTTCCCTGGAGCCGCAAATAATGTCTGAAAGACACCAAGGAGTCGCACGAGCTAGTCGGCAAGAGGGAAATTGCGGCCTCAACGTCCGCTTTGGGTCAAAAGCGGGCATTGGTTGGCCGCTTCACCGCTATTGGCGGCGAAGGACGGATTTTTACCGGCCGCGCCTCGGGCGATTGTAGAAACCAAGGCTGTTGCCGGGGCCCGTGATGGGCTCACGCGGATAGGCGCCGATGGCGGCGGGTGCTTTCGCGCCTCGGCTTCCGCCGCTCTGCTGATAGTCGATCATCGCTTCCAGAGCGTCGATTTGGGTGGGAATCAGATCGTCGAATTCCTTGCCGCCATGCCCCATGCCGGGGATGTAATAAACCGCAAGCAGCTTCTCCGCTTCCGCCGATCCAACCGTCTTGGCGACCAGCTCTTTATATCCCTCCGCTTCGCCCGCGCTCACAATCGTGTCGGCCGTTCCGTGCATGATGATGAGCGGTCTGGCCAAATGGCCGTGGCAATCCTGCCGCCGCATGTCGATCTGGACGTAGGCGGGGCTGTTCAACGGATTCCACAGTTTGGCTTCTTCCTCGCTCGGCCGGCCGCCGCTCGGACGGAAGGTCTCATCCCATCGCGGCACGGAATCGCGAAGGTAACCTAGAATGCTGTTGTAGCCGTTTTTCCACTCGGATTCCGAGCCGAACCAGCGGCCGTCATTGTACTTGAACCCGCCCGTGAGCTGCACCGGGATGTCGTAGATGTTGCGCAGCGCCGTCAGTTGGGCCTTTGTGAGGGGCGGCGACAGAGATTCCCGTAACGGGTCCCATCGCGGGTTTTTCGCGCGTTGTGCGATAATGTCGTCGATACGCGGGGCGATCGCGTCATAGTTGCGCGCCAGTTGGGCCACGCTGCCCCATTGTGTCAGCTGCGAATTATAGCCGTATCCGGAAATGCCGCCATCGAACATCAGCGGATAGGCCTCGACCATCCATCTTGTATGGTGGCCGCCGTTGGAGCCTCCGACCAGCAAGGTGCGCGACGCGGCCTTTCCGTAATGCGTCTGAACCAGCGACTTGGTATAAACCGTCAACTCCACAAGACTCTGCCGCGACTCATAATAGTCGTCCTGGGGACTTGTCGCGATCGTGGAGCGGGACCATCCTTCGTCACACGAAGCGAAGGCGTAGCCTTTGGCGATGGCGGCCGTCTGGAACGCTCCGGTGCTAAGCTCCGTTCCCGAAAATCCGCGCGTGAGAATGGCGACCTTTCCATTCCATGTGACGGGCAGAAGGGCCTGGAATTTGACGTCGGAGCGCATCAAGCCGTGGATGTAGCGGTGCGGAACGGGCGTGGCCCGCACTTCATCTGTGTCCGAGGTCGTTGCGACGACAGATGCGGCTTCCTGCGAGAATGCCTGTATTCCGGCGAACGGTGCCGCCGCGGCCCCAAGAAGCACGCTTCTGCGATTCACATCCGACGTCATGGTCCCCATCTCCCCAAGCGGCTGTAGGCCGGTCGCCCTGTCGAGATACCAATGGCCGGGCTTTCGTGCCATTATTGTTGAAAAGCGACACAGCTGTCGAACGATAAAAAGGGGAGTGAGAGAAATGATAAGCCGCAGAAACCTGATGGGCACCGGCTTGGCCGCCGCCGCTGCCGCGACTTGCGCGCCGCATGCTTTTGCGCTGCCTGGCGACAAGATCAAATACGCGACCAGCGGTCATCAGTTCATGCCGATGAAGCCGCACCCCGAAGAGGGCATCAAGATGACGGCCTATTACGGCTATCACGGCATCGAACCCTTTGACGACGAGACGCGGAAATTTCGGGACAAGGGCCAGAGCTTCAGGGCGCTCAAGGACAAGTTGGACGAAGTCGGGCTACAGCTTTGCACCGTCGGCAGCGGCGGCGAGTATCTGGACCCGACCAAATTCCAAAACACGCTGAAGAGCAACCTGGACAATGCCCGATACGTAAGGCAGTTCGGCTGCAATCACCTCAAGGTCAATCTCAGCAAACGTCCCGACGATCCGCGCGACATGACACCGGCGGAGCTGAAGGTCGTCGCCGGCCATATCAATCAAATCGGCAAGCAGATGGCCGATGTCGGTGTCCGCTTCGCCTTTCATCCCCATTGCTGGACGGTGTGCGAGCGCACACATGAGCTGGACTATCTGATGGAGAGCACCGATCCCCGCTATGTCTGGCTGACCTTCGATCCGGGCCATGCGACCCTGGGCGGCATCGATCCGATGCGGGTGATGGACATCTATTATTCGCGCCTCGCCGCTATGCATCTGAAGGACGCCGAAGCCAAATACAATGTCCGGCGCGCCGGCTGGAAGGGCCCGGCCCCGAGCCAGGAAGAACATCGCCGCGTTCATCTCTATAAGCGCATGGGTTCGGGCGGCGTGGACTTTCCGGGCATCTTCAAGATCCTGCGCGCCAAAAACTGGTCGGGCTGGGCGACCTTGGACTTCAATGCCGAAGGGCGCGACGGCACCATTCAGGACGACATGACCCGCCATAAGAAGTATCTTGTGGACGTGTTGAAAGCCGACCTCAAGCACATCTGACGCTTCCGCTGCCGTAGCGGCCGTTGCGAAAACGCAAAAAACAAAAAGGCCGGCCAAGTTGGCCGGCCTTTTCCTATTGTTGCGGGATGATCGGCGTTTTACTTCAGTAAGCGTTGGCGCTGAGGCGCAGACCGGGAATGGTGTCCTTTGCCACGGTCTTGACCACCGGCTTGGCATCCGCGGGCTTGGCTTGGGTAGCGGCAGCCAGAACCTTGGGCGCGGCTTCCGGCTTGTCGCCGGCTTTGGCGGGAGCCGGCGCGGCCATCTGCAAGGTCACGGAGGCGGGCTTAGCTTCCGCCGCCTTTACAGGCGCGGCCACGGTCGCCTTGGCGGTGGCAACGGGAGCAGCGGCCCTACCGACGGGCTCGGCAATCTTGAATACCGGCATGGCTACCTTGTTGGCCGTCAACGGCGAGGGCTCAGGCTTGGCATCGGCGGCCTTTACCGGCGCGGGTGTCGCTGTCTTGGCAACAGCCACAGGCGCTGTAGGCGCGACCGGCTTTGCGGCCACCACAGGCGCGGCTTGCAACGGACGCGGCGCGGCCGTGGCGACGCTTGGCGCGGGCACGGCCGCGTTGGCCGTGACGGCAGGCTCGCCAATCTTGATCGCGGCCACGGCCACCTTGGTGACGGTCAAGGGCGCGGGTTGCGTGAACTTGACCGGCACGGATTTCACCGCGACGGTTTTCGGCGCAGGCAGCTTGGCCGCCGGCGCTTCAACCGGCTTGAGCTCGGCTGTCTTTACAGGGGCGGGGACCGCTTCGGCCGGCTTGGCTTGCAACGGACGCGGCGCATTGGAGGCGACCACCGGCGCGCTGACGGGCTTGGCGGCGACAGGACCGGCCAGCGGATCCACCGGCACCTTCTGCATTACCACGCGGTTCTCACTCGGCACGACAGGCGTTGACGGCGTCTGGACGTTGGCAACTGGGGTGGAAAGAGCGGGCTGTGCGCTTGCCACCGCGACAGGAGGCTTGGGCGCCGTATCGGCAACAGGGGCGGGCGCGGCAACCGGCGCAAGGCTCGCGACCGAAACCGGGGCCTGCGGCGCGGCCAAGGGAGCAGCAGCGGGAGCGGGCGCTTGCGCAACCTGTGGCGCGGCGGATTCCGGCGCGAGCGAACGGACCATCTTGATATTACGGTTGATGACGGCATCGCCGGCGCCGCCGGCTTTTTCGGCGCGCGCGACAAGCTTGCGGGCCATGTCGGGATCCTTGGCCAGCATCCGCGAAAGCGCGTAGTTGCTTAGTACGCTGGGCTCTTCCGGCTTCAGCTTCAAGGCCTGTTCGTAATTGATCTGGGCGTTGGCCTGGTCGCCAGTCTGGTCGTAAGCCACACCCAGCGCCGAATAGACCGTCCAATCGCCCGGCTGCAACTGTTGCGCGCGGCTCAGGAAGTTCACCGCGTCGGAAGCGCGGCCCATCGAGGCCAGCGTCTTGCCATACTCAGCGATCACGCGTGAATCGTCGGACGCCACCATCATCAGCTGGGAAAGATGCTTGATGGCTTCCGGATAGGCGCCGGCCAATCGCAGCAAATGCGCCTGCTGAATGCTGTCATCCAAAGTGACCGCGGCAAGCGGTGCGGCGTTGGCATCCGCTTTGACGACGGACTTGGCGTCGGCATTGGCGGCCGCTTTGGCGGCGGTCTTGGAGTCGAAGTCGAACCATCCGGCCTGTGCGGGCAAGGCGATGGCGCTCAACATGAGCAGCGCAGCCAAAGGAGCTTTACGGATCGCGGAAACAGCCATGGGGGCGAACCTTCAAAGAAATGCTGCGGCGACTGTGCCAGCCCCCCAGTCAACAAACCCTTAAGTATATCCGCGCATATGGAAGCAGTGCCGAGTCAGTTGTATGCTCCGGTAAATTGCCGCGAACTGTTCGTGCGTTTTTTGTTTGCATCGTCTTCGCGAAGTCCTATCCCTTACATTCTGTTAACGCCTCACTGTTGACGTAAACAAAGGATTAACTTCTCAGGTCATGTCCGAGCGCTTCCTGGCCATAGCCGCTCTTGCCGCCTTTGTCGTGCTGGTGATGGGTGCGTTGCTGACAGGCGGCAATTTGGGCATGGCCGATTCCGCGCCGGTCCGGGTGTCCTTCCAGATCGCCACCGGCACCACCGAAGGCGTCTATTTTCCGGTCGGCCAGACCATGGCGGGGGTGATCAGCCATCCCTTGGGCGTCGGCCGCTGCGACACCGCGACCGTCTGCGGTCCGGCCGGCCTGGTCTTGTCGGCGCGCACCAGCGCGGGCACCACCGACAATCTGCGTTCCGTCGATCAAGGCTTGGTGGATTCCGGCTTTGCCGACGGCGATGCCATTGCCGCCGCGGTCGCGGGCAAAGGCGCCTTTCGCCGTCCGGCGCGTCATTTAAGGGTGATCGCGGCGCTGTTTCCGGAAGAGGCGCATTTGGTGGTGTCCGCCAAATCCGATATTCAGTCAGTTTCCGACCTGCGCGGCAGGCGGGTTTTGATGGGACTGCCCAACAGCGTGTCGCTGCTGCGCGCGCGCACCATACTTTCGGCTTATCGGGTGCGGGTGCGCGAGGTGGTTTCCGATCAAACCGGGGCGCAGCTTCTCAAGGCCGGCAAGGTCGATGCCTATTTCGCCGTGGCCGGCGTGCCGCTGGATTCCATCCGGGACTTGCTGGCAAACGGCCAGGCCCGGCTGGTGCCGATAGACGGCGAAGGCCGCGACCGGCTGGTTCAGATGATGCCACAGCTTACGCCCGCCACCATTCAGCGCGACGCCTATCCCGGCATAGGGCCTGTCGAAACCGTCTCGACCCGCGCCTATTGGGTGACCCGCGACAGCGAGCCGGATTCCTTGATCTATGGCATCACCCGGGCGCTGTTTCATCCTGCCAACCGGCAAGCCCTGGCCGCCAGCCATCCCAGTGCGCGGGATTTCGGATCGCATATTGCCGCTACCAGTCCGGGGGCGCCGCTTCATCCCGGTGCCGCGCGCTTCTACCGCGAACTGCAAAAGTTGGGAACGGAGCCCAACCTTTAAACAAGCCCCGCATCGACTTCCGCCTGCGAGGCTTTGCGCCATTCCTGCATGGCAGCAAGCGCCATCACCCGGTCCATATAGCTTCTCACTGCCGCGGATGTTTCCACGCCATAGGTGAGAAAGCGCGACACGACCGGCGCATACATGCAATCGGCCACCGACAGATTCCCGAATAAAAATTCGCCCTTATGGGCCGCGAGCGCCTCGTCCCAGGCCGACAGAATGCGTTCGATCTGCTTCTGGGTTTCGGGGCGCAGCTCGGGCATGGGCTGCTGCCTTGCAAAATCCAGAGTCAGCTGATCGCGCACATCCGGAAAACCGGAATGCATCTCGCAGGCATAAGAGCGCGCGATGGCGCGGACCGCAGCGTCTTTGGGCCACAATCCGGCCTCGGGATGACGTTCCGCCAGGGTTTCGCAGATCGCCAGACTGTCCCACACCGTCAGGACCTTGCCGGCCTCTTCGATTTTCAAGACCGGCACCTTTCCGGCGGGCGAGTGTTTGAGAATTTGCTCGCGGGTGGTGGGAGAATCTGTCTGGCGCAGGCGGATATCGATCACTTCGAAGGGCGCGCCGGTGGCTTTCAGGGCCACATAGGGACGCAGGCTCCAGCTCGACCAGTTGCGGGTGCCGACGATCAGGGTATAGCGGGCCATGGCGGGGCATCCTTGCGGTTAGCGGCTCCGATTCATAAAGTCCCCCACAGCGAACTGTAAGAGCGATTTATGCATCCCAGCCTGGCAAGCAACGCCAAACACGCCATCCCGCTTCATGCCGTATTGGCCGAGGATGCCAAAGCCTGGCTGTCGCGGCAGCGGCGCGCCGGACTTCTGGTCGCGTCTGGTTTTGCCGGAGCGGTGGGGGCGTTGGCGGCGCTTCCGGACGCAAAGGGCGGCATCGCCGCCTGGGTGCTCGGTTTGGGCGAGGGCCGCGATGTTTTCGCCCTGGCCGCGGCGGCGGAAAAATTGCCTGCCGGATTGTACCGACTGGGCGAGGTGCCGGATTTTTGCGGCGGCGCCAACGCGGCGCTGGCCTGGCTGATGGGCGGTTACAGTTTCGACCGCTACAAGAAGAAGAAAGAACGTAAGGCGCGTCTGGTTTTGCCAACCGGCGTGGATGGCGACGAAGTCTCGCGCATCGCGGAGAATTTGTTTTTCGCCCGCGATTTGATCAACACCCCGGCCAATGACATGGGGCCCGCCGAACTGGAGAGTGCCGCGCGCGCCTTGGCCAGGCGCCATGGCGCGAAAGTCTTGGTGAGCAGCGGCGCGGCGCTGAAAAAGAACTACCCCCTGATCGCGGCGGTGGGCCAGGGTTCGGACCGCGCGCCGCGCCTGATCGAGCTCAATTGGGGGGCGGCCAGCGCGCCCCGCGTCACTTTGGTGGGTAAGGGCGTCTGTTTTGACAGCGGCGGTTATGACCTCAAACCCTCCGCCGCCATGCTGACCATGAAAAAGGATATGGGTGGGGCGGCCTGTGCTCTGGCGGCGGCAGGCATGGTGATGGGCGCGGGGCTCAATCTGCGTTTGCGGGTGCTGATCCCGGCGGTGGAAAATTCGGTGTCGGGAACGGCGATGCGGCCCGGCGATGTCTTTACCAGCCGCAAGGGCCTGACGGTGGAGATCGGCAATACCGATGCGGAAGGCCGCTTGATCCTGGCCGATGCTTTGGCGGACGCCGACGATCAACAGCCGGAAGTGATGATCGACATCGCCACTCTGACCGGCGCCGCCCGCGCCGCGACCGGCATGGAGTTGCCGCCATTTTTCACCGATGACGAAAAGCTTGCCGACGATCTCACGCGCCTGGGCACGTCGGTTCAGGATCCGCTCTGGCGTCTGCCTTTGTGGCGTGGCTATGAGGATACCTTGTCCAGCCGTGTGGCCGACCTCAACAACAATCCGGCCTACAACTATGCCGGTGCGATCACCGCCGCGCTGTTTTTGAACCGCTTTGTCGCCAAGACCAAAAGCTGGGCGCATCTGGACATTCCCGCCTGGATCGACCGCGCCAAGCCGGGCCGCCCCTTGGGCGGCGAAGCCAATGGCGCGCGCGCGATTTATGCGCTGCTGAAAGAGCGCTATGGCCGATAAGAGAGTCACCCCTGCGCGGGCGGATTTGGCGGCGGCGCATCTCAAAGGCGTGGTGGACGCGCCGCGCTATGCCGAAGGCGAAAAATTTTCCGTTGGTATCGGTCGCGCCAGCTTGCGGGTGCGCCCCAGCGACGAAGCGGCTCAGGACAGCGAGTTGTTGTTCGGTGAAATCTTCACCGTCTATGACCTGGCGGAAGGCTGGGCCTGGGGTCAGGCGGCGAATGATCTTTATGTCGGCTATGTGCGCCAGGACACGCTCGCCAAGCCGTTCAAGCCGGAGGCGCGGGTAAGCGCCTTGATGGCGCCGGTTTTTTCCGCCGCCGATCTCAAAACCCCGGTTCGCGATTTTTTGCCGATGAATGCCGCCGTGCCGGTGCTGGGCCGGAGGGGAGATTATGTAAATGTCGGTCCAGGCTTTGTGCACAGCCGACATCTGAGTGCTGAAACGCAAAAGGATTTTGCCGCCATCGCCGAACGCTTTTCGGGCGTGCCTTATGTGTGGGGCGGCAAGACGCAAGCGGGGCTGGATTGCTCAGGCCTGATACAAACCGCCTTGCAAGGCGTGGGCAAGGCCGCGCCGCGCGATACCGACATGATGGAAAAATCGCTTGGCGAGACCGTTACGCTTTCAGAAGTTCGGCGCGGCGATCTGATTTTCTGGAAGGGCCATATGGGCGTGATGCTGGATGCGCAATCTATGCTGCACGCCAACGCGTTTCACATGGCAGTTGCCGTCGAGCCGCTGGCCGAGGCGATAGCACGCATTGAAAAAATCGCGGGGCCGGTGACTTCGATTAAGCGGCTGTGATCTTAGCATTGCTTTCGTCATGGCCCGCACTTCGGTGGCCATGACAATTTAGGAGATGGTTCGTACCGTTGCATTTCGGCGGATTTCTCGCACCGACTTGTCCTGATGGGCGATCCACAGAAACAGGCGGTTCAGCAGCGCCAAGGGCCAGGGCATTTTGCGCGCCACGTCCAGGAACAGCACCACCCGCACAGAATCGGTCTCATTGGCGGCATCGTGCAGGAATGTGTCGTCGAACATCACCGCTTCGCCGTCATGCCAATGATATTTTTCGCCTTGGGCGATGGCCTCGCGATCACCGGTGCGCGATTGGGCGTCGGGATTGATGCGGATCCAGCATTTGCCGTCGCGGTTGTTATCGGGAATCAAAACACCCAGGTGATAGCGGACAAAGCCTTTCCAATAACCCCAATGCGGCTTGATGTGCTGGTTCGGCTCCAGCACCGAAAAGAAGGCGGTATAGACGCCGGGAATGCCGCGCAGCAGTGCCGCGGTGTTGGGCGCCAGGGCGCAATTCTCCTCGATGAAACTGCCGGACTTGAACATGAAGCTCTTCCAGGCAATCTGGTGGATGCCGCCGGAGGTATAGCTGGTCAATTCCTCCATGCCGGGAATGCGCAGGGAACTGCGTATCAACTGTTCGCATTCGGCGCGGATGACGGGATAGTTCTGCACCAGCACGGAAAGCTCGGGATATTCGCGCAAGTCGCGCTCGAAGGCTGGCAGCTTTCGGAACACGCCGCGCTGTTCGGCACCGACAAACAGTTCCGCCGCCCAATCTTTTATCCGGCTCGCCAATTTCGCCATGGCTTAATAGCCTCGATTCAAGTCCACGACATTCTTGAACGGCGCGCCGCTTTCGGCGCGGGTCACGCAATCCACCACAAAGGCCGCCGCATTGCGCGGATCGGTGATGCCCGCGATATGCGGTGTCACCGTCACCTTGGGATGAGACCATAAAATATTATCCGGCGGCAGCGGCTCGGTCTGGAAAACATCCAGCACCGCGCCGCCCAGATGGTCGCTGTCCAGCGCCGCCAGCAGGTCCTGCTCGTTGCAATGGCCGCCGCGCCCCACATTCATCACCCATGCGCCTTTGGGCAGGCCCGCGAACAGCTTGGCGTTCATGATGCCCTCGGTTTCCGGCGTTAGCGGCAGCATGCAGACCAGGATATCGCAGCGGGCGAGGAACTTCGGCAGTTCCTCCTGTCCCGCGAAGCTGGTGACCCCCGGCACATTCTTGCGACTGCGGCTCCAGCCGACGACTTGGAAGTCGAACATCAAAAGCCGTTCCGCCGTCACCGCGCCGATATCGCCCATGCCCAGAATGCCGATGCACACTTCACGGGTTGGGCGCGCCAGCATGCGCTGACGCCAGGTATGCTCGCGTTGCGCCGTATCGAACCCGCGCTGATGGCGGTGAATGATCAGGCTGTGCATGGTGACATACTGCGCCATCTCGCGCTGTAAGGTCTCATCCACGAAACGCACCACCGGCAGATGGCGGGGAAATTCCGGATCGCGCAGAAAGCCGTCGACACCGGCGCCCAGCGAGAAAATCGCTTTGAGCCGGGGCAAGGTCTTGAGAAATCCGTGCGGAGGACGGAAGCCGACGAAATAATCGATCTGCTGCGGCGCGTAGTGATCCTTGCCGTGCAGAAAGCTGTTGAAGGCGGAATGGCCGAAAAGCGCCTTGCTCAGCGCGTCCCATCCCGGCGGCAACAGGAACAAGACATGGGGCTTGCCCGACAGCCCGGTCACGATCCGCCCCTTTTACAATCCGTCAATGGGCCTTGGGCGCTTCCGGCATCGGCGCACCAGCCTTGGGATTGGCGGAGGGGCCGGCAGCCGCAGGCGCCGCGGCGGCAGGAGCCGCAGCGTCGGCGGCTTTTTCAGCCGGCTTGGGCGCGGGAATCGCGGCCGGCGCATCGGCGTTGGAACGCAGATAGGCGATCAGATTGATGCGGTCCTTTTCGCTGCGCAGGCCGGCAAAGCTCATCTTGGTGCCCGGAATGTCGGCGCCCGGCGCCTTGATGAACTTAAACAGCTCGTCGTAGGTCCAGTTGCCCGGCTTGTTCTTCATGGCGGCGGAATAAGCGAAGGTCGGATTCGAGGCGCGCGCGCGATCGACCACGCCGAACAATTCGGGGCCGATCTTGTTGGGACCGCCCTTGGCCAGGTCGTGGCATTGCTGGCATTTGACGGCGACCGTCTGGCCGGCCGCGACATCGGCGGCGGGCAACACGGTGCCCCAATCGGGCATGACTTCCTCGACGGGCGCGGTGCTGCCGCCGGCCGAAGCTTCGACCACGCCTTCAACGACATAGCCCGGCTTTTCGGGCGTCTCGGCTTCATAGACATGCTCGGCCACGATGCGGACGACGAAGATGAAGATCGCCGTGCCCAGAACCGCACCGATGATCTTGTTCCACTCGAAGGAATCCATAGGCACACCCCAAAAGCCGGGCCAAAGCCGGGCCAAAGCCGGGTAGGTCCCCGGCGGAAATACGGGGGGACATTACCCGCCGCCGCCCTCGCGTCATTGCGGCGAAGCGTCGCATAAATCCTAAGCGCCATCTGGTTTTAGCCCCAATCCCGGCCTACACAGACGGCTCAAGGAACCCGGAACCAAAAGCCCGGCGCCAGCCCCAAAGACAGCATGAACCCCATTCTCCTGATCCCCGCGCGCATGGCCTCGACCCGGCTTCCCGGCAAGCCGCTGGCCGATATCGGCGGGATGCCCATGATCGTGCGGGTCTGGGCCCGCGCCATGGCGGCGGGCTTGGGACCGGTGGTGGTGGCATCGGGCGAAAAGGAGATCGTAAAGGCGGTGGAAAAGGCAGGCGGCAGGGCGGTGATGACCGACCCCGACCTGCCGTCCGGTTCGGATCGTATCTGGGCCGCCTTGGAGAGCGCCGATCCGGGGCGCGCGCATGATGTGGTGGTGAATCTCCAGGGCGACTTGCCGGCCTTGGATCCCGAACAGATCAAGGCGGTGGTGTCGGCCCTGGCCAAGTCCGGCGCCGATATCGCCACGCTCGCCGCCCCCATCGACAGTGAAGCCGACGAAGCCAATCCGGCGGTGGTCAAAGCGGTGGTGGCCTGGGATGCGAAGGAGCGGCTGGGCCGGGCGCTTTATTTCACCCGCGCCCGGGCGCCGGCGGGCGATGGCCTGCTTTATCACCATGTCGGAATCTATGCGTACCGGCGGCAAGCCCTGGAGAATTTCGTGGCGCTACCGCCCTCGGCTCTGGAGCAACGCGAAAAGCTGGAGCAGCTGAGGGCGCTGGAAGCGGGTATGAGCATTGCGGTGGCGCGTGTGGACGAGGCCCCCCTGTCTGTTGATACTCCCGCCGACTTGGAAAAAGCGCGGAAGTTGTTGTCGTGAGCACCGGCATGAAAGCTATCGATGAGGCCAAGCGGGTCGCCTTTCAGGGTGAGCCGGGCGCCTATGCCAATCTGGCGGCGCGCCAGGCTATCGCCCACGCCACCGCCATCCCCAAGCCGACCTTTGAAGACGCCATCGAAGCGGCAAAATCCGGCGACACCGACCTGGTGATCATTCCGGTGGAGAATTCGCTGATCGGCCGCATTGCCGACATCCATCATCTTTTGCCCGACTCCGGCCTGCATATCGTGGGCGAGCATTTCCTGCCCATCCGTCACCAATTGCTGGGCCTGAAGGGCGCCAGTCTGGACGGCATCAAAAGTGTTTACAGCCAGGCGCCAGCGCTGGCCCAGTGCCGCAATTTGCTCAGGTCGCGCAAGCTGGTGGCGCATCACTGGTACGACACGGCGGGTTCGGCCAAGCATGTCGCGGAGCTGGGCGACAAAAGCGTCGCCGCCATCGCTTCCACTTTGGCGGCGGAATTTTACGGTCTTCAGATCCTGGAGGCCGATGTCGAGGACGAGCATCACAACGCCACCCGCTTTTTGATCATGTCCCGCCGGGACGAGCGCGCGCCCAATCACGGCAAGGTCGTGACCAGCTTTGTCTTCCAGGTGAAGAACATTCCCGCCGCGCTTTACAAGGCGCTGGGGGCGTTCGCCACCAACGGCGTCAACATGACCAAGCTGGAAAGCTATCAGTTGGGCGGCTCGTTTAACGCCACCCAGTTCTATGCCGACATCCAGGGCCATCCCGACCAGCCGCATGTGGCGCATGCTTTGGAAGAACTGGCATTCCATACCGCCAGCCACACCATCATGGGTGTGTATCCGGCGCATCCTTTTAGAGAAGATATGCCCTAACGCTCGACCCAATCGCGGATCAGGTGATGGGCGATGGCGATGGTGGCGGGAAGTTTCATATCGTCTTCGATTTGGTGCGCCAGCCGGGCGCGGGCCTCGTCTTTTGTCAGCCAGCGCGCGGCTTCGATCTCATTTCCGTCTATCGTGAAATCGCGGCTCAGGGCCCCCGCATAACAGCCCAGCATCAGGGATGACGGAAACGGCCAGGGCTGGGTGGCGTGATAATGCACGGCGCCGACTTGCAGATCGACTTCCTCGCGCAGTTCGCGGCGCACCGCTTCCTCCATGCTTTCGCCCGGTTCGACAAAACCGGCAAAGGCGGAAAAAAGCCCGGGGGGAAAGCGCAAGTTACGCCCCACCAGACATTCATCCCCCAAAAGCGGCAACATGATCACCACCGGATCGGTGCGGGGGAAATGTTCCGCCGCGCAGGCGGGACAGATGCGGCGGTAGCCGCCGTCGCGCATCTGTGTCGCCGCGCCGCAATTTGGGCAGAAACCGTGGCGCTTGTGCCAATCCAGCAGCGCCTTGGCCTGGCCGGCTATCGCCGTGTCGCGCGCCGGCAGCACAAAGGCGCTGGCGCGCATTTCCGCAAACGCGCCAAAGCCCAGTTGTGGCTCTTCCTCGGCCGGAAGATCGACGGCGAACAGCGCCTGTCCGCCATCCAGGCCCAGAAAGACAGTGGAACAGTTCCGCCAACCCTCGCGCCAGGGCAAAAAGCCCGCGCGTTCGTCCACCACCAGGGGACGATTTTGCCAGAAAGGCAGGAACAGACCGGCGGTGGCTTGTTCCGCCAACCAAGTCCCGTCGCCGCGCCGGTAGCTGGCACGGTCGAGTGGATTGCCGGAAAAAGCCATGGCCCTCATGGGTCTTCAGTAGCGACTCGCAATTTCCGGGTCAAAAGCCTATATCCCACCCCGGAAGTCGGGCGGACGCAGCTCTCGCTAACTTGGTCAGGTCGGGAACGAAGCAGCCATACCGAATCTGCTGCGGGTCGTTCCGGCTTCCACTTTTACCCACAACACAATCCCGGCTGCAGGCGGATTTTTGGTCGCCATTCCGGCTCGCGCCGACGCCTCGCCTTGCTATAGTCCGTCCATGGCCAAAAGCTCCGCCCAGCCCTACCGCGTCCTGGCGCGCAAATACCGCCCCACCGATTTCACCGGCCTGATCGGGCAGGAGGCGCTGGTGCGCACCCTGTCCAATGCCTTCGCCACCGGGCGTATCGCCCATGCCTTCATGCTGACGGGGGTGCGCGGGGTGGGGAAAACCACCACCGCGCGCATCATCGCCCGCGCCCTCAATTGCATCGGACCCGACGGCAAGCGGACCGACCCAACCATCCATCCTTGCGGCAAATGCGAGCCCTGCGTCTCGATTTCGGAGTCGCGCAATGTCGATGTTCAGGAAATGGACGCCGCTTCGCGCACCGGCATCGACGATATCCGGGAGATCATCGAGGGCGTGCGCTATGCCCCGGTCGCGGCGCGCTACAAGGTCTATATCATCGACGAAGTGCACATGCTGTCCAAGCAGGCCTTTAACGGCTTGCTCAAGACTCTGGAAGAGCCGCCGCCGCATGTGAAGTTCGTCTTCGCCACCACCGAGATCCGCAAGGTGCCGGTGACGGTCCTGTCGCGCTGCCAGCGCTTCGATCTGCGCCGCATCGACAGCGCCGAACTCGCCGCCTATCTGGCCAGCCTGGCGGACAAGGAAAAGGTCAAGATCGAGGAAGGCGCGCTGGCCTTGATCGCGCGCGCCGCCGAGGGTTCGGCGCGCGATGCCCTGTCCTTGCTGGATCAGGCCATTGCACATGGCGAAGGCGAAATGATCACCGCCGACACGGTGCGCCAAATGCTGGGCCTGGCCGATCGCGGCCGGGTGTTGGATATTTTCGAAAAGCTGATGGCGGGCAAGCTTTCGGAAAGCCTGACCGATCTGGGCGCGCTGTATGATGCCGGCGCCGATCCCTTGGCAGTGATGCAGGACCTTCTGGAAACCACCCATTTTCTGACCCGGGTTAAGGTCGCGCCCGCGGCGCAAGGCTTCTTCGATGGCGGTTCGGGCGAGGCCAAGCGCGCGGCCGAACTCGCCGCCAAACTGTCGGTGGCTTCGCTGACCCGGGCTTGGCAGATTTTGCTCAAGGGCCTGTTCGAAGTTCGCGACGCCACCCGCCCGATCTCGGCCTGCGAGATGGCGCTGATCCGCCTGGCTTATGCCGCGGAATTGCCCCCGACCGACAAATTGGTGAAAGACCTGCTGGATGGCGGTTCCATTCCCGCACCCCGTGGCGGCAGCGCCTCCGCGCCGCCGTCATCGTCCCGCGCCCCGGTCGCTTCCGGTTCGGCCATGCCCGCCCGTGTCGCTGTGCCGGAAGGCGCTCCCACCGCTTCCATTCGCAATCTGGAAGACATTGTCGCCCTGGCCGCCAGCCATAATGCGCCCATCCTGAAAGTGGCGCTGGAGAATTACATCCATCTGGTCCATCTCGAGCCCGGGCGCATCGAATTTCGTCCCCATCCGCGCGCGCCCAAGAGTTTGGCGGGCGACCTGCAGCAAAAATTGCGCGACTGGACCGGCGAGCGTTGGGCGGTGTCGATCGCAAATCAAGGTGGTGCGCCGACCTTGGCCGAGCAGAAACAATCGGCCAAAACCGCGCGCTTTGAAGCCGTGGCGCAAGAGCCGATGGTGCGCGCCGTGCTGGACCGTTTTCCGGGCGCGGAAATCGTTGCGGTCCGGGACAGGGTGCCGGACGAAGTCGCGCCGGCCATGCCGGAATCCGATTCCTGATGCCAGCTATCGGTTCCGAGATCGAGCGGCTGATCCAGCTGCTGGCCAAACTGCCGGGGCTCGGTCCGCGTTCGGCGCGCCGCGCGGCCTTGGCGTTGCTCAAGAAGCGCGACACGTTGCTGGAGCCGCTGGCCGAAAGCCTGCGCGAAGCCGCCGATGCGATTCTGACCTGCGAGGTCTGCGGCAATCTCGATACCCAAAGCCCTTGCGCCATTTGCAGCGATGGCCGCCGCGATCCGCACATTCTCTGCGTGGTGGAGGATGTCGCCGATCTCTGGGCCTTGGAGCGGGCCGGTGTTTTCCGGGGCCGTTATCATGTGCTGGGTGGCGCTCTGTCCGCCTTGGACGGGGTGACACCGGAACGCTTGAATGTCGCGCAGCTGCTCGACCGGGTGAAGCTGGGCGTGGACGAAGTGATCCTGGCGATGAACGCCACGGTCGAGGGCCAAACCACGGCGCATTACCTGATGGATCTGCTGGGCGACATCAAAGTGACGCGCCTGGCGCATGGCGTGCCGGTGGGTGGCGAGCTGGATTATCTGGATGAAGGCACGCTGTCGGCGGCGTTCAAAGCGCGGCGAGCGCTTTAATCCCGCGCCGGAAAAAGCTGCGGCAGCATCCAAGTCACCGCCGCCATCACCGACAGGATTGCCAGATCGCTGGTAAGGCTTTCCGGCAAGGCAATTTCTACCGCTGGCATGACCAGCGCCAGCAACCCTATGGCTGCCACCGTCAGGCCGATGGTAGTGGCCATTTCGCGGCGGAAGCGGCGCTGCTCTATGCGCGCCATCACCGCCAGCGCAAAGCCGGGATCGGAGGCCGGGACATCGGCCGCCCAAACCTTCTTCAGAACCGGTTCATCCATCCGAACCTCCCAGTGCGGCGGCCAGTTTTTCCCGTCCCCGCGCGATATGCGATTTTACCGTACCCAGCGGCAGCGCCAAGGCTTCCGCCGCTTCGGCATGGGTGAATTCCGCCCCCAAACAAAGCAGAACGACGCCCCTTTGTTCCGGTGCCAACTTTTCAGTGGCTTTTAGCAGGTCCATTTTCAGGCTGGGATCGGGCGCATAACTGGCTTCGGCGAAGACCGCCTTGCCTTCGCGAGTCAAAAGCCTGAGCCAGCTCCGCTTGCGTTCCCGGTATTTGCGCCAGCCGATGCCGAACAGCCAGGGCCGGAAGGATCGGGCCGGATCGAAGCGTCCGATCTGTTCCCAGGCGATAACAAAAGTTTCCTGCGCCAGATCGTCGGCATCGGCAACATTGCCCGAGAGCCGCCGCAGAAAGGCGCGCAGGCCTTGCTGGTGCATTTGGACCAGACGCCCGAAAGCGTCGGCCGAACCGGCCTGGGCGCCGCGCACCCAGGCCGGTTCGGCTTCGTGTTGAGTCACTGCAGCCGGTCCCGTGGCGGCATATCAGGGCGGGGCTTCATCAACGCCGTAACCAGGCCGCCCACTGCAAGTCCCACCATGATGATGCCGACAAAGATGAAGGCGAATTCGTGACCTTCGCTCATTTCGTTGGGCACGAAGGCGACCACGAAGAACGCCACCGTCAGGGCCGCGAACAGGCAGAAACGCGTCCAGCCATGCTCGGGGCCTCTATGGCGATGAACATCCTGATCATGGCGATCCTTCAGGGCGGCCAGCACTTCCGCCGGCGGCTCTTTTCCATGCTCGGCGTAGCTTTTGAGAACCTCCAAGCCCCGGTTGGCGCGGGCATGGCGCAGCCACAGCCTGACCATGGCATAGGCCATCCAGAACAGCGGAAAGATCAGCCACCAGAAGCGGGAAAACAGGGTGAAAAAGTCATGGTTCATGGGGAAGCCCTCTCTTTGACCCTTATTGGCCGCCCCTTGGCTGTTTGGATGCGGCTTAATTCAGCCTATTTGCCGCCTCGGGCGGGGCCAGTTCGACTTTCTCGATCCGTTCGGCCCGGCCGGTGATCTTGCCGGTCGAAATCAGGATATTCTTGATGTCGGCATCGGCTTGATTGAAATGGCTTTGCAGCTTGCCCACGCGGTCGCCCAAAAGCCGCACATCGTTCAACAGCGCGCCCACTTCCTTCTTGATCAGGTCGGCCTGTTCGCGCATGCGTGCATCCTTCATCACCGTCTGGATGGTGTTGATCGCCAGCATCAGGATATTGGGCGAGACCACGATCACATTGGCGCGATGGGCCTTCTGGATCACGTCCCCGAAACTGTCATGCAGGTCGGCATAGAGCGATTCCGACGGCACGAACATGATCGCGGGGGTCTGAACCTCGCCGGGGATCAAATATTTCTCGGCGATATCGTTGACATGTTTGCTCACGGTGGCGCGCACCTGGGCCAAGGCCGCCTTTTTCTCTTCCTCGGTGACGGCGTCGCGCAACCCGGCAAAGCCTTCCAGCGGAAATTTGGAATCGATCACCAGCAGCGCCTTGCTGCCGGGAATGCGGATGATGCAATCGGGCCGGCTGCGGTTGGAAAGGGTGAACTGGAAATCGTAAAGCGTGGCAGGCAGACCGTCGCGCACGATCTCCTCCATCTGGGCCTGGCCGAAAGCGCCGCGTGCCTGTTTGTTGGCCAGTATCTGCTGCAGGCCCATCACATGGCCCGACAGGGACGAGATATTTTTCTGCGCCTCGTCGATCACGATCAGCCGCTCGCCGATGCCGGCAATGCTGGCCGCCGTTTTGGTGGCGCTGTCGGTCAGGCTCTCGCCCATGCGCTTTTCCAGCGCTTCCAGCCGCTCGCCCAAGGTGCGGGTCAAGGCTTCCTGCGCCGCCACGGTGGCATTGAATTGGCCGCCGATCTCGCCCTGCTTGGCCAAAAGCGTGTCCAGGCGCGGATCATGCGCGGGTTCCACCGTCCGCGGGTTTTGGCGCGTAAAGGCCAAAATCACCGCCGCCGCGACCACGGCAACCGCCAGCAAAATCAGGGCTAATTCCATATATCCTTGATCCAAAAACCCGTTTCCGGCTTGACCGGCTTGGGCGGTGCGCCTATCTCCAGCCCATGACCATCAGGCCCATTCTTACCGCCCCCGATCCGCGTCTCCAAGCCGTCTCGATGGATGTCGAGACGGTGACCGATGAGATTCGCAGCCTTGTCGACGATATGGCCGACAGCATGTATGCGGCCGACGGCATCGGCCTGGCGGCGGTGCAGATCGGGGTTGCCAAGCGGGTGATCGTGATCGACATCGACCAGAAGGATGGCAAGAAGAATCCCCGCGCCTTCATCAACCCCAAGATCACCTGGGCCTCCGAGGAGATGGCGGTATTCGAGGAAGGCTGCCTGTCGGTGCCCGAAATCTGGGACGATGTCGAACGCCCCGCCCGCATCAAGGCGGAATATCTCGACCGCGACGGCAACAAGCAGTTGCTGGAAGCCGATGGCATGCTGGCTACCTGCCTGCAGCATGAGATGGATCACCTGAACGGGGTGTTGTTTATCGATCATCTCTCGCGTCTCAAGCGTTCCATGGCGATCAAGAAGCTCACCAAGGCCAAGAAGCTCAAAGAGACGGCCTGATCGCATGACGCTGCGGCTGGCATTCATGGGCACCCCCGAATTCGCGGTACCCACCCTTGCCGAGCTGATCGCCCAGGGGCACGACATCGCTGCCGTCTATTCCCAGCCGCCGCGCCCCAAGGGCCGGGGCATGAGTTTGGAACCGGGGCCGGTCCACGCATTTGCCGACAGCGCCAAATTGCCGGTTCGCACGCCTCTGTCGCTCAAGGGTGAGGATGAGCAAGCCGCCTTTGCCGCCCTGGAGCTGGATGCCGCCATTGTCGTGGCCTATGGTCTGCTCTTGCCCAAGCCCATTCTGGAAGCCCCGATGCTGGGCTGTTTCAACTTGCACGGCTCGCTTTTGCCGCGCTGGCGTGGCGCCGCCCCGATTCAACGCGCGGTGATGGCCGGCGATGCCGAAACCGGGGTGATGGTGATGCGGATGGATGAGGGGCTGGATACCGGGCCGGTATTGCTGGCCGAGCGGGTGCCGGTGGGCCGCAAGACCAGCGGCGATTTGGCCGCCGAATTGTCGCGGCTGGGCGCCGATCTGATGGTGCGGGCGCTGGGGGCGCTGGAACGCGGCGCCGTCCAGCCGCGTCCGCAATCTGCGGAAGGCGTGACCTACGCCAAGAAGATTTTGAAGGAAGAAGCGCGGATCGATTGGCACCGTTCGGCGCATGAGATCGATTGCCAGATCCGCGGTCTTGCGCCTTTCCCAGGGGCCTTTACCGAGGCCAGTGGCGAACGCTTGAAAATTCTCTATGCCGAACCGGTCGCGGGAAGCGGCAAGCCCGGTGTGCTGCTGGACGATGCCCTGACAGTGGCTTGCGGCGAAGGTGCGTTGCGGCTGGTGAAAGTTCAGCGCCCGGGAAAATCGGCGATGAGCGCGGCGGAATTGCTTAAAGGCCATTCGCTGCCGCGCGGCACGCAATTGGTCTGATGCCGCGCTATCGCCTGACCCTGGAATATGACGGCGCGCCCTTTGTCGGCTGGCAGCGCCAGGATAATGGCGCCTCGGTGCAAGGCGTGTTGGAAGACGCGATCGAGAAACTTTCCGGCGAGCGGGTGACGGTGACGGGTGCGGGGCGCACCGATGCCGGGGTGCATGCCTTGGGGCAGGCGGCGCATTTCGATCTGGTCAAGGAATTTGAACCCGGCAAGGTGCGCGATGCGCTGAACTATCATCTGCGGCCCAATCCGGTGGTGGTGCTGGATTCGGCGGCGGTGGACGATCAGTTTCACGCCCGTTTTTCCGCCACCGCACGGCATTATCTGTTCCGCATCCTGAACCGCCGCAGCCCGCCGGCCCTGGAAGGCGGCAAGGTCTGGCATGTCAGTCCCAAGCTGGATGCGGATGCCATGCATGAAGCGGCGCAGTTTTTGGTAGGCCAGCATGATTTCACGACCTTCCGCGCCGCCGAATGTCAGGCCCAGTCACCGGTCAAGACTCTGGACCGGCTGGATGTCAGCCGCCGCGCCGATGAGATTCATATCGAGGCTTCGGCGCGGTCTTTTCTTCACCATCAGATCCGCTCCTTTACCGGCACCTTGAAGCTGGTGGGCGAAGGCAAGTGGACACAGCGTGATGTCGCCGATGCGCTATTGGCCAAGGACCGTGCGCGGTGCGGCCCGGTCTCGCCGCCCGATGGGCTGTATTTGGTCAGGGTCGACTATTAGAGGTCGACCAACGTCACAGCGCCCGGATCGATCGGCTCGCCCAAAAACGTCTCGCCCAGATGGGCGAAACGGCCCGGCGCATCGGTGGCCAGAAAGACCGGCGGCCGCGCATCGCCGCCATGCAACAGTGATTTTTCTCGCAGGATTTTCTCGACGGCTGTCGCGGTCGTCTCGGCGCTGTCGATCAGGGTCACGCTTGGTCCCGCAACCTTGGCTATGGTCGATTTCAGCACCGGAAAATGGGTGCAGCCCAGCACTAGGCCGCGCGGCTTGGGCATGGTGGCAAGCAAAGGCCCCAGATAGCGCTGCGCCACCAGTTCGGCGATCTGTCCGTCGCGCAGGCCTTCTTCGGCCAGCGCCACGAAGAGCGGGCAAGCTTGTTGCACCACCGGCATTTGAAGCTCCAGCGCCTGGATGGCGCGGACATAGGCGCCGCCTTTGACCGTGCCTTCGGTGGCGATCACCGCGATAGGACCTTCGGGCGCCGCCGCGACGGCGGCCTCGGCGCCCGGCTCGATCACACCCACCACCGGCAAGGGCGCCAGGCTTTCGCTCAAGGCGGGAAGCGCGGCGGCGCTGGCGGTGTTGCAGGCCACCACCAACAGCTTGATGTCATGCTTCATCAGCGCGGCGCTGGCCTGCACCGCATAGCGCGTCACCGTATCGGCGCTTTTGGTGCCGTAAGGCAGCCGCGCCGTGTCGCCCAGATAGACGAAGGATTCGCGCGGCAGGCGCGCTTTCAAGGCCCGCATCACAGTCAAGCCGCCCATGCCGGAATCGAAAATTCCGATCGGCCTCAAAGCGGCGGCTTCGCGAAATAGGCCGCCAGCAGGGCGGTATAGATCTGGGTCAAGGCGGCGATCTCCGCCACCGGCACGCATTCATCGGCCTTGTGCATGGTGGTACCCGCCAGTCCCAATTCCACCACCGGACAGACATCCTTGATGAAACGGGCATCCGACGTGCCGCCGCTGGTGGAAAAGAACGGCACCTGGCCGGTTATGCCCGCCACCGTGTCGCTGATCAGCTGGGTGAACTTGCCCGGGGCGGTCAAGAAAGCGACGCCGCTGGTTTGGGACGTAACCGTGATCTCGCAGCCGGATTCCTCGGCGATGATATGCGCCTTGTCCTTGACCCAATTGGTCAGGCTGTCCGGCGTGTGTTTGTCGTTGAAGCGGATATTGAAAGCCGCCCGCGCTTCGCCCGGAATCACATTGGTGGCATCGTTGCCGACATCCACACTGGTGAAAGCCAGGGTTGAAGGATCGAAATGATCGGTTCCCTTGTCCAGCTTATGGGTCGCCAATTGGGTTATCAGCTCGGCCAAAGCGGGAATGGGGTTTTTCGCTTTTTGCGGATAGCCGACATGACCCTGCACGCCGGTGACCTTGAGCTTGAAATTGATCGAGCCGCGCCGCCCGATTTTCAAAGTGTCGCCGGTGCGGCTGACCGAGGTGGGCTCGCCTACCACGCAATGGTCGATCTTTTCGCCGCGCTCCTTCAGCCATTCCAGCAGCTTGACGGTGCCGTTGACGGCCACGCCCTCTTCGTCGCCGGTAATCAAAAGGCTGATCGAGCCTTTGGGCTTTCCGTTCTTGGCCGCGGCCGCGACAAAGGCGGCGATGGCCGACTTCATGTCGGCAGCGCCGCGTCCATACAGCATCCCGTCCTTGACCTCGGCGGCGAAGGGATCGGCGTTCCAGCCTTCGCCCACCGGCACGACATCGGTATGGCCGGCAAAGCAGAAATGCGGCGCGGCATCGCCCAGCCGGGCATAGAGATTGTCGACATCGCCGAAAGGCAGGCGATGAGTGACAAAGCCCAGTTCTTTCAGCACCCGCTCCAGAATATCCAAAGCGCCGGCATCCTTCGGCGTCACCGAAGGACGGCGGATCAGGGCCTGGGCCAGAGCAAGGGCGTCTATCTCAATCGACATCAGTCGCGCAGCAGTTCGTTGATCGAGGTTTTCGCGCGGGTCTTTTCGTCCACCCGCTTGACGATCACGGCACAATAAAGATTGGGGCCGTTGCCGGAGGGCATGGAGCCCGACACCACCACCGAATAGGGCGGCACCTTGCCCAGATGAATCTCGCCGGTGGCGCGGTCCACAATTTTGGTCGAACCCGACAGATAAACACCCATGCTGAGCACGCTGCCTTCGCCCACAATAACGCCTTCGGCGACTTCGGCGCGGGCGCCGATGAAGCAATTGTCCTCGATGATGGTGGGCGCGGCCTGCAAGGGTTCCAGCACGCCACCCAGACCCGCGCCGCCGGAAATATGGCAGTGCGCCCCGACTTGGGCGCAGCTTCCCACCGTGGCCCAGGTATCGATCATGGTGCCTTCGCCGACCCGGGCTCCGACATTGACGAAGGAAGGCAGCAGCACCGCGCCCTTGGCAATAAAGGCTGAGCGGCGCACCACCGCGCCGGGCACGGCGCGGAATCCGGCGGCGCGGAATTTGGCTTCGTCCCAGCCGACAAATTTGGAGTCGACCTTGTCCCACCACACCGCTTCGCCGGGCGCGCCGGAAATCAGTTTCATGTCGTTCAGACGGAAGGACAGCAAGACGGCCTTTTTCAGCCATTCATGCACTTTCCATTGGCCGTCGATTTTCTCGGCCACGCGCAAGGCGCCGCTGTCGAGCCCTTCCAGCGCCGCTTCCACGGCCTCGCGTTCGGCGCCCTTGGACGTGACGCCAAGTTGATCGCGCTTCTCCCAGGCGGCGTTGATGGCGGCGCTCAAGTCACTCATGGTCATATCCTGATGCTTTGCAGAAATTCGGTGAGATTTTCAGTCCGGTGATCGATGTCGGTGGCTGCGACATCCATCGCCGGACCCTGTTTGGCCCAAGGCGCGTCCGTCCGCAACCAGACCGTGGTCATGCCCATGGCGCGCGCCGGAACCAGGTTGCGGGCGATATCGTCGAACATGGCGCTTTGGCCGGGGTTCAGCCCAGCGGCCGCCATGACGCTTTCATACGCTTCCACCTGCGGCTTGGGCTTGAAGGCGATGGTGCGGATGTCCCAAACCTCTTCGAACAGATGGGTCATGCCGATCCGGTTCAGAATGCGCGCGGCGTGATCGCGGCAGCCATTGGTGAAGACAAAGCGCCGCCCCGGCAATTTCTCGATCTCCGCGGCCAGCGCCGTATCGCGCTCAAGGCCGGACAGATCGATGTCGTGGACATAATGCAGATAGTCGTCGGGCGCCGCGCCATGCTCCCGCATCAGCCCGTTCAAAGTCGTGCCATAGGCTCGATACAGGTCCTTTTGCCGGGCATAGGCCGCCTCGCGCTCCAGCTTCAGATAGGCCATGACATAGTCGGTCATGCGGGATTCGATCTGGGCGAAAATACCGTTGCTGGCGCAATAAAGCGTGTTGTCCAGGTCGAAAATCCAGTTTTTCACATGGCGGAAATCGGGCCCTGAATCGGGCCGAGAAAGGGCATTTTCGGCGGTGGAGACGCTTTCCATGGGCGCAGAAGATGGCGTGGGCGAAGGGGCCGCGCAAGCACCGTTAACGGATGTCCACCATGTGTATTTAAAGGCTGTTAAAGCGCTTGAGGCCAGAATAGGCGCCGGGCGAGGGCTTTAAGCAGGGACCGTATGGACGATAGATCACCCCCGAACGGGCAAGCGGCTGCGCCTGGGCTGAAGCCGCGCGACGCGCTCGATATTCTGGACGTCCGCACCGGCAAGCCAGGCGGTGCGTTCGAGCTGGCGACCCGCACCGATGCCGGCGCCGATGTGCTGCATTATCTTGCCGTCAATGGCGCCCCCGCCACCCGCGCGGCGGTTGCGGCCAATATAGCCGCGCCTGCCGCCACCAACCGTCTTCTGGCCGATGACGAAGAAGAAGATGTGCGCGCCGAGCTGGCGCTCAAGATCGCCCGCCTGATGCCGGGCCTGTCCGAGCGCGAAAGCTCGCACATGGTCGCGCTCACCATCGAAACATTGGAGTGCCTGGCGCGCGACGCTACGGTGCGGGTGCGCGCCATTCTGGCCGAAGAAATCAAGTATATGGACTGCATTCCGCGCCACATCGTGCTGAGGCTGGCACAGGATCTGGAAACGGTGGTGGCCGCGCCCATCCTGGAATATTCGCCGCTTTTGTCCGATGCCGATCTGATTGAGATCATCGCCTGCGGCCGCGTTCAAGAGGCGCTGGTTGCCATCGCCAGCCGCAAGCCGGTCAACGAGCCGGTCAGCGATTGCTTGGTGAAGTCGCTGAATGTTCCGGCGGTTGCCGCCCTGCTGGTCAACTCCGACGCCAAGATCCGCAAGTCGACGATGGATCAGGTCATCGATTGCATCGAGGAGATCAATTCCTGGCAGTTGCCGGTGGCGCTGCGGGCCGATCTTTCGGCACGCGCCATCCGCCGCATCGGCGCACTGGTGGGCGCCTCGATCCTGGAACGGTTGGCGGCGCGCAACGATTTATCCGATACCACGCGCATCTATCTGAACCGCGAACTTCGGGCGCGGCTGGCGGAAGATACGGTGTCGGAAGGCGCCCCTTCGGCCTCGGATGCGGTCGCCAATGCGCAGAAAGAAGGCCGGCTGGACGGCGACTTCGTGGAAAAAGCGGCGCAGGCAGGTCAGCGCGACGTCGTTGTCCTGGCTCTGGCCGGGCTGGCCAATGTCAATGAGCAGACGGTCAAGAAGGTGCTGACCGCGGGCGGCGCCAAGCCCTTGGTGGCGCTGGTCTGGCATGCCCATCTGTCCATGCGCGTTGCCTTCAAGATCCAGACTTTCATCATGAAGCTGCCGACCCGTGCTGTTCTGCCGGCGCGCGGCGGGGTGGGCTTCCCCCTCAGCAAGGAAGAGATGCGCTGGCATCTCAATTATTTCGGCATCACGGCCTAAGGCCCGCGGGACCTATGCGCGCGATATAGCCGCTGAGGCCCTTGGTCGGGGTGGCGGCGAATCCGGCTTCGGTGAGCGCGCGTCCGGCGCAGTCCTGGCTGCCGCGAATCTCGAACGCAACCGAAGTGACGCAGAACTTCTCCGTGCCCCCGACCAAGGTGCTGCCGTTTTTACGTTGCGCCAACAGATAGACGGCATCCGCCTTCAGAGGCGTGGTGACGGCTTTGGCGCAGGAAGCCGGTTCGACAGTCCACCAGCCGCGTGAAACCGAAACGGTCTTCGTGCCCGGTTCCGTCTGGCCCAGCGCCACCAGAACAGACTCGCCGGACTCATTGCAGACGGTATAGCCGGCGGGCGCGGCTTTGACGCGGGCTTGGTTCTCCAAGATACGAAACAACACGGAATTGCCGGCAAGTGCGTCGAAACGCATGCGCTTGCGAAAATCCACCAGCGCCGCGCCGGTGGCCTTGTCGGGCTTGCCGTCGATGCGCGCGATCTTATAGCCATTGTCGGCCAGCAGGCGTTTAACCCCGGCAAGCTGCGCCTCGCTGCGGCTCATCATGGGCTGCTCGTCGAAATTCATCGTCCACACGCTCTTGCCGCGATTGTTCAGGTTCGCAAAGGGCAAGGCGAAGGTGTCCTCGGCGTTGCAATAGGGCTGGGTCACCGTTTGACGGATGGCGAAATTGGCGTCCTTGACGCAAACCGGATAGGCGCCGCCCCAACTGCGCGCCGGCCCGGAATGCGAAAGAGAGGTGCGGGCATGAACCAGATAACTCTCCGCCGTCAGCGGCTCCTTGCGGGCGATTTCGCATTCGCCCGGCGCGATGCGCGTCCAGCCCTTGGTGTCGCTGCCCGGCGACTGAACCGCCGAGGTCGCGGCATAAAGGATATAGCTGGTGCGGTTGCAGAGCGTGAGTGCCGCATGGGCAGGCTCGGGGGCCATCGCAACAAGCGCAAACAATAGCGCTAGCAGGAGGGCTGGCCTCATTCGGCGGTGATCAAGGTGCCCGCGCCATGCTCGGTGAAGAGTTCGAGCAACAGCACATGGGGAATGCGTCCATCCAAGATGACCGCGGCATTGACCCCGCCCTCGACCGCGTCGATCGCGGTCTGGATCTTGGGAATCATGCCGCCGGAAATGGTGCCGTCGGCGATCAAAGCGCGCGCCTCGCGCACCGACAGACGCGGGATCAGTTTCTTCTCCTGGTCCAGCACGCCTTCCACATCGGTCAACAGGATCAAACGCTCGGCCTTCAAGGCGCAGGAAACCGCGCCAGCCACCGTGTCGGCGTTGATATTGAAAGTCTCGCCCTTGCGGCCCACGCCGATGGGCGCGATCACCGGAATGGTTTCCGACTTCATGATCGAATGCAGCACTTCCGGATTGACGGTGTCGGGCTCGCCGACAAAGCCCAGATCGACCGCGACCCGTTCGCCGGTCTTGGGGTCGCGCTGGGTCATCGCCACCTTGCGCGCGATCACCAGATTGCCGTCCTTGCCGGACAGGCCCACGGCGCGGCCGCCCGCGGCATTGATGCCGGTGACGATCTGCTTGTTGATCGATCCCGTCAGCACCATTTCCACCACTTCAACCGCCGCTTCGTCGGTGACCCGCAATCCGTCGATGAAAGTGGAATTTATATTGAGCCGTTTGAGCATGGCGCCGATCTGCGGCCCGCCGCCATGCACCACGACCGGATCGATGCCGGTCTGTTTCATCAGGACAATGTCCTGGGCGAAATCGTCGGTGCCGGTGCCCGTCATGGCGTTGCCGCCATACTTCACCACAATGGTCTTCTGGTCGTATTTGAGGATGTAGGGCAGCGCCTCGACCAAGACCCGGCCGGTCTGGCGCCAACGCGCCAGGGTGCGCAGATTCCGGTCTTCCGTCTCTTCGGTGGCCATCGAATCGCGCCCTTTGAGTTCCAATTGCGCAAAAGCGGGGCCTTATAGCGCGACAAGCGGCGCTTCCCAACCCTTTATTCGGCCAGGGCGGCGAGATGAGACCGCAATTGCGGAATGCCGGTGCCGTTGAAAGCGGAGGTCAGCTGTACCTGGGCCAGTGCGGCGGTGTGTTTGGCGGCTTCCATGGCCGCCGATTCCAGCGCCCCGGGCTGTTCGGCGCTTTTGAGTTCATCGGCCTTGGTCAGGACCAGGGCATAGGACACCGCCGCGCGATCCAGCAGCGCCATCACTTGCTGGTCGCTTTTCAAGACCCCGCGCCGGGCATCGATCAAGAGCGCCACCCGGCGCAGCCGCGAACGGCTGCGCAGATAGGAGAAGATCATCTCCTGCCAGCCTTCGGCCTCGGTGCGGGACCGTTTGGCGAAGCCGTAGCCGGGAAGATCCACCAGCATCAGCCGCCCCGCCAGGTTGAAGAAATTGATCTGGCGGGTGGCGCCGGGGGTCTGGGACACCCGCGCCAGGCTTTTGCGTCCCGTCAGCGCATTGACCAGGCTGGACTTGCCGGCATTGGAACGCCCGACAAAGGCGATCTCATTGAGCTGCTGCGGCGGCAGATTTTCCGCCGAGGTCGCGCCCCAGACAAAATCGCAAGGCCCGGCAAACAATTTGCGCGCCGCCTCGATTTCGTCGGCCTCAGTCATTCGCGGCTTTGGGGAGCTTGGGCTTGGACTTGATATTGTCGAAGAAGCTTATCTCCACCCCTTCGCGCTTCATGATGTAGGCCTGCTGGAGCACCGTCAGAAGATTGTTCCAGGCATAATAGATCACCAGTCCGGACGGGAAGGTGGCGAACATGAAGGTGAAGATGAACGGCATCCACGCGAACATCTTGGCCTGAATCGGATCGGTCGGCGCGGGATTCAGCTTGGTCTGCATCCATTGGGTGACGCCCATCACGATCGGCCACACACCGACCGAGATGTACATGGCGAGCCAGGCCGGCAGCACCGCGTGCGGGTCGAAAGGAAGCAGGCCGAAGAGATTGAGGATCGAACTGGGATCGGGCGCCGACAAATCGTGAATCCAGCCATAGAAGGGCGCGTGGCGCATTTCGATGGTGACGAACAAGACCTTGTAGAGCGCGATGAAGACCGGAATGGTCAAAAGGATCGGCAGACAGCCCGACAGCGGATTGGCCTTTTCCCGCCGGTAAAGATCCATCATCTCCATCTGCATTTTCTGCGGATCGCCGCTATGGGCCTGCTTGATGGCTTCCATCTGCGGCTGCAGCTTCTTCATCTTGCTCATGGCGCGGAAGGACGCATTGGCGAGCGGGAAGAAGGCCAGCTTGACCACCACGGTCAGGCCCAGAATGGCCAGGCCGAAATTGCCCCACATGCGGTAGAGATGATCCAGCACCCAGAAGAAGGGGCGGGTGAGGAACCAGAACCAGCCCCAATCCACCGCATAATCGAAATTGACGATCTTCTGGCTGTCCTGATAGCCGCGCAGAATGTCCACCACCTTGGCGCCGGCGAACAGCCGGTGGGTCACGCTGGCAGTGCCGCCCGCATCAAGCTTGCGGCCCCCAAGGCGATAATTGGCTTGATAGGCATTCACGCCCGCCGGTGTCTTGTCTCCCAGATAGGTGCCGTTGAAGCTTTCGCCCTGCGGCGGCACCACTGCGGCCATCCAATATTTGTCGGTGATCGCAACCCAGCCGCCGGTGGAAGTGAAGGTTTTCGGGGGCGTTCCCGGTTCCTTGAAATCGCTGTATTTGGCATCGACTTCGCTACCATTGGCGACGCCTACAAAACCGACATGAAGATAAAGATTGGCCTCGTCTTTTTCGATGCCCTGCCGCTCGACCGTGCCATAGGGATAGAGCGTGACCTGAGAGCCGCCCTGATTGGCGACGCTGTCGCTGACGGTGAACATATATTTGTCATCGATGGCGATGACGCGGGTGAAGACCAGGCCATGACCGTTGTCCCAGGTGAGAGTCACCGGATGGCCGGGCGACAGGGTGTCGCCGGCGGTCTGGCGCCATTCGCTGTTTTCGTTCGGCATATTGTTGGCGCCGACCCAGCCGAATGCGGCGGAGTAGGGATAAGCGGTGCCCTTGGGTGCCAGGAGAACGATCTCCGGACTCTTTGGGTCCGCCTTTTCGCGGTATTTTTTCAAGCGCAGATCGTCCAGCCGCGCGCCTTTGAGCAGGATCGATCCATCCACCATCGGTGTGTCGACCGTGATGCGCGCACCCCCGGCTTTCAGGGCGGCCTCGCGGCTCATATGGGTGGCGGCGGCGGCGATGCCCGGCAAGTTCGGCGCCGTGGCGGCGGCGGGCTTGGTCTTTTGCTGCTGCGTCAGGGCGGCTTGGCGCGCCTGCTCCGCCTTCATGGCGGGCGTGGCGATAAAATACTGCCATGCAAACAGCACCGCCGCCGCCAGCGCGATGGCCAAAAGGACATTCTTGTTGCTGCCGTTGTTGTTCATGGATGCCGCTTGGAAAGAGGAACAGGATCAAAGCCCGACGATCCGCCGAGCCAGCTTATGGGATGGCAGCGCCCCAGGCGCCGCATGGCGAGCCACAGGCCCTTGGCGGGACCATGCTGGTCCAGCGCCTCCAGGGCATAGGCCGAACAGCTCGGGGTGAAGCGGCAACGCCCAGGCATCAGCGGCGACAGCAAGAGCCGATAGCCACGGATCGGCGCGGACAAGAGCGCGACGGCAAATCTGCGCATGGCTTCAAATCTCTCCCGCTTTCGCGTCCAGCTTTTTATGCGCCGCCTTCAGGGCCGTGGTGATATCGGACAGAAGGGCCGGAAAAGGGCGCGCCGCGGTGGTGCCGCGCGCGACCAGAACATAATCATGACGCTCGCGTCCCAAAAGGGGCAGCAGTTGCGACGCAGCGGCGCGCAAACGGCGCTTGGCGCGGTTGCGGGCGACGGCATTGCCGATTTTCTTGCTGGCGGTGAAACCCACGCGCAATCGCCCCGGCGCGGCGTCCGGCTCGGGCGTGGAACAGGTTTCCAGGGTAATGGCACCTTCGACGCGGCGGATGCCCCGCGCGGCTCTCAAAAAGTCGGCGCGCTTTTTCAGATGGTCCACGACAAGGGGGACCGGCGCGTTCAGGCCGAAAGCTTCTTGCGACCGCTGCTGCGGCGGCGGTTCAGCACCTTGCGGCCCCCAGCGGTCGCCATGCGCGAACGGAAGCCATGACGGCGCTTGCGCACGAGTTTGCTCGGCTGATAGGTGCGCTTCATGGCTCTTTGGCTCCGAAAAGGCCCGGTAAGGGCCGAAAAGAGCGCGGTTTTTAGGGGTCAGACCCGCCCCTGTCAACGATCCAAAGCGATTGAAATATTATTTCAATCGCCGATCACGACCCCGTCGCGGCGGGGGTCGGCGCCCCCGATATAGCCCCCCGGTACTCTTTTAATGCCATGCAACCCGCTGCCCTCACCCGCCACCACGGTCACGGTATGGCCCATGGCGGTCAGTTGGGGGGCCAAAGCGTCATTTTCGGGGGATTTTTCCAGCCGGGTGGGGCCATTGAGGTTGAGCTGGCGGGGCAGGGCGATGGCCTGGGCCGGGGTCATGCCGCCGTCCAGCATGGCGACCAGGCTCTGGGCGACATAACCGATGATGGCGGGGCCGCCGGGCGAGCCCACCGACAAAAGGAACTTGCCGTCCTGGTCGAAGACGATGGTGGGCGACATGGCCGACAGGGGGCGCTTGCCCGCCGCCGGCGCATTGGCCACCGGCTTTCCGTCCAGTACCGGGTCCAGCGAAAAATCGGTGAGGGTGTTGTTGAGGAAGAAACCCTTCACCATCACTTCGGCGCCGAACACCGATTCCACCGAAGTGGTCATGGAGATCACCTGACCGTTCTTGTCGACGATGGTCATGTGGCTGGTGCCGTGCAGCACCGGCGAGCGTTGTGGCGCATAGTCGGCGCGTTTCTGCGGCGGATCGCCGGCCTGGGCGATGCCCATATCTTTTGCCGGATCGATCAGCGCGGCGCGGCCGGCGAGATAATCCTTGTTCAAAAGCCCCGCGATCGGCACCTGCACGAAAGCGGTATCGCCGACATATTTGGCGCGGTCGGCATAGGCCAGCTTGCTCGCCTGGGTGAAGAGATGGGCTTCGCTCAAGCTGTTGGGTTGAAGCTGTGACGACGGAAAGCGTTGCAGCATCCCCAGGATCTGGACGATGGCGATGCCGCCGGAACTGGGCGGTCCCATCGAGCAGAGCCGCCATTGACGATACGGACCGCATATCGGTTCGCGTTCCTGCGGCTTGAAGTTTGCAAGATCGTCGAGCGTCATGCCGCCTTGATTGACGGGCGCATTGTGCACCATGTCGACAATCGCCTGCGCGATCTCGCCGGTATAGAAAGCGCGTGCGCCGCCCGCCGCGATCAAGCGCAGCGACTGCGCATACTCGGCGTTCTTGTAGATATCGCCTTGGGCCAAAGGCGTGCCGTCGGCATGATAAAAGCGCGCCTTGATGTCGGGCATGCTGGCGCCGCGGGTGAAATTCTTGATGGTGCGCGCCAGTTTGGGTCCGACCGGAAATCCGTTATCGGCAAGCTTGATGGCGGGTTCGAAAAGTTTGGCCCAGGGCAGCTTGCCGTATTTCTTATGCGCCATTTCCAGCATCCCGACCACGCCGGGAATGCCCACCGACAGGCCGCCGGGAATGGCTTGACCCTTTGTCCGCGGCTTGCCGTCGGGACCCAGGAACATGTCGGGACGCGCCGAAGCCGGCGCCACTTCGCGGCCGTCAAAGCTGGTGGTTTTTTTGCTCTTGGGATCATGCACCAGCATGAAGGCGCCGCCGCCGATGCCGGAGGATTCCGGCTCGACCAGGCCCAGCACCATCTGCACCGCGATGGCTGCGTCCACCGCGCTGCCGCCCGCGCGCAGCATTTCCAAGCCGGCTTGCGCCGCCAGCGGATTGGCGGCGGCCACCATGTCGGTCTTGGCGAAGGGCTGGACGTAACCGGGGCCGACTTCGGCGCTGGACGGCAGCGATAGCGCCAGCAGACACACACAAAGAAAGCGCAGGGTTCGGATCATGTGGGAAGCCTATCATTGGCGACCCGAGACGAAACAACAAAAAGCCCCCGCCGTGCGGCAGGGCTTTTGAGCTCGATGGCCTAAAAACTCAGCGCACGAACACGCGCACTTCGCTGGCGGTGGCGGAAGGATCGGTGGTCGACGCCACGTTCAGCCGGGTCGCGGGCACGCCCATATCGGTCATGGAGCGCATGACGTCCTGGGCATGGCGGCGGGCGGTGGTCTGGGCGATTTGCACCGACGCGGCGCTGCCGCGGGTGGGAGAAACCGCGACCACTTGGAAGTTGGCGCCGGGACGATTCTGCAATGCCTGATTCAGCGCGGCATAAAGGATCTGCTGATAATCGACATTGGGACGGTCGAAGCGCACCACAACCAGCGGCGCGCCGGCCGCGACGGCGGGACCGGCGCCGCCCAAGGATGTGCCAACGCCGCCACCAAAAAAGTCGCCGCTCTTGATCGCGGCGGCCAGGGTCGTGAGGTTGGAACGTTCATTGGCGAGATAGGCGGTCTGACGCTGAATGCCGTCCGAGGTTTCGCGCAGCAGACGGTCGATCATCACAATGGTCTGGCTGGTTTCGTCTTCCAGCAGGCGCAGCTGACGGTGATCCTCGTCCACCGCGCCGGAGACATTGTAAGTGGCGCTGATTTGGTCGAGCGCGTAATGCGCCGTCGAACTGTCATTGGTGACATCGGTGCCCAGGGCGTTGAGGGCATTCACATTGGCCGAGAGAGCGTCGAGCTGGCTCTGGGCGGTATTCCATTGCGCCACCAGTTCGGGGTTGCCGCGGGTGGTGCCGACCTGCAGGCGGGTGGTGATATGGGCCTTGGCAGCCTGATAGGCGCCTGCGGCGCCGGCGCCGGTATTGCGCAGTTCTGCCAGACGCGCGGAATTGGAAGCCAGCCGCTGCTGCAGGCCCGCAACCTGGGCGCGCAGAGACTGGATGGTCTTGTTGACGGCGGTTCCGGTGTCTACGCCGTTTTCGATGGTGATCGGGGTGATGGTCGCCACCGGCGCTCCGCCGGATGCGGCGGGCAAGGCCGCCAAAGGCGGTGCTGCGCCAAAGCCCGCGGTGGGCGGCGCCGCGCCGGCATCGGGCGGAAGTTCCGCGGACATATCGGCGCTGGTATCACCGCCGAACATATTGTCGATGTCGGAGCAGGCGGTCAGGCTCAGGCCCGCCGTCACCGCAAAAGCCAGAACCAGGCCCTTTTTGAGCCTTTGTCTTGCTGGAATTCCCCTCATCATGCTCTCCGCTGCCCAGCGCGATTGCCCGGCCCCGTGCGGCCGAAAAACCGAGTTTGGCGCCCCAACCCCCCGCCACTATGGCCCAGGCGGTCTGCCCGCCAGTCTTAACCAGCAGGGCGGGAGGGGACAAGGGACCAGGATGCCGCTTGGGGCGGAAATCTGCACGTTTCCACTGGGACTTGCAGGGATTCGGGGGTGTGCGGCGACAATGTCCCGCGCTGGCACGGGTTGTTCTTGCCTTTGGGGAGGCTCCCCAATAGGTTCCGGCCCTCAAAACGCACCCGTAGCTCAGCTGGATAGAGCACCAGACTACGAATCTGGGGGTCAGAGGTTCGAATCCTTTCGGGTGCGCCATTCAAATTCATGCGGTTCGCGTGAATGTGAATGGCAAGGCGTAAGCGCTGGAATATCTGCTTCACCCACTCCGCCGAAAAAATTGCCGGAAAATGTCGGCCAGCGAAAACCCGGTTCGTCGTCTTGATGTTGAGCCAATATGGCTGCGTCAAACCCAGGAGACGGCAATGCGTGTGATCGTGTTCGTAAAGGCTACCGAAGACAGCGAAAAGGGCTTTGTCCGCACCCCCGAAACGGACGCGATGCTCGAGGCGATGGGCAAATTCAATGACGAGCTGGCCAAGGCCGGCATCCTGCGCGCCGCCGACGGCCTTCAGCCCTCCTCAAAGGGCAAGCGTATTGCGTTCGATGGGCCGAAACGCATGGTCATTGACGGGCCTTTCGCCGAAACCAAGGAGTTGGTGGCGGGTTTCTGGCTGTGGGAAGTCAAGGACATGGACGAGGCGGTTGCTTGGGTGAAGCGCTGTCCCAATCCCATGCCGGGTCCCAGCGAGATCGAAATCCGGCCGCTCTATGAGATGGCGGATTTAATGTAATTCCGCCGTTCGCACTGCGAACGAGAAGTGAAGGGGTCGGTCATGAAAAAATCCGCATTGCTCGTGACCACACTTTCCAGCACATTGGGATCCTAAGCTTAGAATTCCACGTGGACAAGTTGTCGCGGCCGCTTCTATAGTGTCACCTAAATACTAGTGACTCCAGCGTAACTGGACTGGCCACAGTTAGGCCGCAAATGTAATCACACTGGCTCACCT
>JADMIO010606991.1_pt1 | contig 60980 bp, 48 predicted proteins | sample 8958161 | NCBI WGS metagenome assembly JADMIO01 (sample SAMN16585339, study PRJNA669376) | soil metagenome | isolation source: Crop rotation soil | place: USA: Cullars Rotation, Alabama | collected 2011
CGCGACAACTTGTCCACGTGGAATTCTAAGCTTAGGATCCCAATGTGCTGGAAAGTGGGAAGTCCGGTGGCGTTGGCTCGCACCGTGTTGCCAACTGCAGTGCCGCTCACCTGCGATCGGTTGCCGCCCGTCGTTGCCGTGAACGGCGAACCGCTGCGGGCGGTGAGATTGCCCGTCAAAGTCCAGTCCTTGAGCGCTGTCCCCTTCCACCCGCTGATCAGCGTGCCGCCGGTGCGGCCCATAGCTGTGGAGTACTGCATCTGAAGCTGAACGTTGTGCCGCGAGTCGAAGCTCGAAAGGCCACGTTCGGCCGCCAGGTTCAGCCAGTTCTGCGCCGTTGGTGTGCCTCCTTGTCCGCGTCCGCCGGTGCCCGCATTGTCGATCGACTTGGAGTATTGATACGACGTGTGCGCCATGAAACCGCTGCGGAAACGCCGGTTCAATTGGAAGTTGCCCGAATGGTAGATCGAGTTCCCGTTGCTGGTCTGATAACTGTAACCATGCGGCAGCGTCGACTCCTTTGAACCCGGAGCAACGGAGTTCGGCACGAACAACTGATCCAGCCGCGTGCCCTTGGTCCCCATGTATCCGGCCGTGAAGAACATCGCCTTCGGCAGGTCGTGCTGAATGTTGACCGACCACGTCTGCGCGTACCCGATCTTGTAGTTGGGGTCGATGGCGAAGGTGTTGTTGATGCTTTGACCGACCGCGGAAAGGAACCCCGTCTGGATGTTCAATGGGTTCGCCTGCGAACCCGCAACGCTCAGCACTTGAGCAAAGGGCGGTTGCTGCGCCATGTTGGAGGCAATCGAGTTGTACACGGAGGTGTTGTAGTAAACGCCGTAGCCGCCACGAATCACCAGCGAGTCTTTTTTAAACGGCCGCGATGCGAATCCGATGCGCGGAGAAAAGTTGTTGCGGTCGGCATGAATCAGCGCGTCCGGAAGAGCACCATAAGTCGGTGCACTCTGACCGGGCTGAATTGGCGTAATCGCCCCAAAGCCGGCAGCGATATCGAGGTTCACCAGCCGGTTGTACAGCTCGTTCACCGGGCTGCTCAGATCCCAGCGCAACCCGCCATTCAGCGTGAATTTTGAAGACAGACGCCAGTCGTCGTTGAAGAATAACGAGCCGCCGTTTCCTCGAAAGTACTTGTCAGCGTTGCCGTAGCGAATGGAACTGGTGGCGGGCACACCCAACAGGAAGTCCGCCATGTCGTAACCGGAGCCGTTCTGTGCCACCCCGTTCACCAGCAGGCTGGTGGCAGATCCGTTGAACGAATAGCTACCGCGGGCGTTCGCGTCGGCAAGTTGATTGAATTGCTGCCGTCGGTAATCGCCTCCGAACGTGAGATTGTGTTTGTTCCGAATGTAGATGAGGCTTTCCGACACCGACGCCGTTTGATTCCGCATCAAAGAGAAATTGCCGTCGTTCAATCCGGCATAGTTCGTGAAGCCGAGAGAAGGAGGCCCCCAGTTGAGCGGGTTCTGGGACGTTCCCTGAATCCCCAGCACGCCTGCAACGTTCAGCTCATTCGCAAAGAACGGCATGTTCATGTTCCGCATGCGGCTGAAGTTGAACCCCAGGTTGTTGATCAGCGTCTTGTTGATCGTGTGCGACCAGCTCACGCCCGCGTTCACACCGCGTCCCGCGCCTGTATCAATGAACTGAAAGAGGTTCGGGGACTCACTGCTGCTGCCCTGATACCCGAAATTGGCATTCACGCGGGCTTTGCTGCCGATCCGGATGTTGGAAACGCGGCTGTTGACGTTGTGCGTGTCGTTTACCCCGTTCCAGCTGGTCTGGTAGTTGCGCGAAGAGTACGGAAGGTTGGGTTCGGGAAAGAGCTTCAACAGGCCTAGCGAAGTGGAGTTGATGCGGGACGCCGGAATCACATTGCCGGCGAACGGCAATCCGTTGGAAGGATCGTACAAAGTGAACGGCCCGCCTTGCAGGAGGGTCGTCTTTGAAAAATCACCGGCCCGCTCGAGTGCGGTGGGCATGTTCACCGGTTCCGAGACGATGCCCGTCCGGCTCCGCGTCATCTGCAGATCGAGCGTGAAAATGATTCGTTTGTCCGCGTGCAGCAGCTTAGGAATCTGCAGCGGGCCGCCGATCATGAGGTTGCCTCGACCGGTGGCATACGCAGGCTTGTCCACGTTTGCTCCAGTAACCGAGTAGGTCCTGGCATCGAACACGGAATTGTTGAGGTTGAATCCGAAGCTGCCGAAGTAGCGCATGCGCTGGTTTCGACGCGCATTGCCGAATGCCGTGGAGCCGCGGCTGCTTCTCCAATCCGCAGGACCGCGTCCGCCCGGTCCACCGGGACCGCGGCCGGAAGGTCCGCCTCGCATGCCGCCCGGACCACCAGGCCCACCGGGACCGCCAAATCCGCCAGGGCCGCCACCCGGGCCTCCCGGACCACGCCCGGCGAAGCCTCCAGGAGGGCCTCCACCTCCTGGCCCGCCCGGGCCACGGCCCCCAAAACCACCCGGACCTCCGGGTCCACCGGGACCGCCCATTCCGCCCGGACCTCCTTGTCCATCAGCGCCACCGGGTCCACCAGAGCCGCCCATACCGGGTCCACCAGGGCCGCCCATACCGGGTCCTCCGGGACCGCCAAAGAAGAATCCAGGGCCCCCACCGGGGCCAAAGCCCCAATCGTTGCGCTGCTCCAATCCGGCCGCGCTGCTCATGCTGCCTTGCACGATGAAGGAGTTGGCGGAACTCTGATTCAAATCCGCAACCTCTTCCGACCGGATAGCCCCTTCCAGCGGGTTCGCGCCGAGATCGGCAGATTGGTTCACGTCCACTCTTTGAAAATCCGCACCCGGGCCGCTCGGGCGCTGCGGGCCGCCGTTGCGCGCCTGCTGGCGTCCATTTGGCGCATTTCGCCCTTGTGGGCTCTGACCCCGGCCCCCCGCCGGTGCTTCTTTCTTCGCCGCGATCGACGGTTTGGGAGCTGGCGCAGCAGGTGTCTCCGGCTTCGGTTCCGGTTTCGTTGCCGCCGGTTCCGCCTTCGCAACGGAGGCAACCGCTTGTCCTGGTTTCGGCGCTGCTGGCGGCTCACTCGCCGGCCGTGCCGCGACCTTGGCGATCAAAGCCTGTTCTGTCAGTAGCTTCAGCTCCCATTTGTCAGCCGGTGCACCGTCCGCCATCACCACTTTTCGTTCCACGGAGTCGAACCCGAACATCTCAAGAGCTACCGTCCATTCGCCCGGTTCCAGGTTGGGAAACACAAACACGCCCTGCAAGTCGGTGGTGGTTACCACTTTCCGTTCGCCTTTAGTCGCTGTTAGGGTCACCCCGGGAAGGAGCATTCCTTTGGCAACGACAGTTCCGCGATACTCCGCGGCCGGCGCCGGCAAAGTCGCGAACACACAGAAAAGCGCCAAAACTCCTACAATTCGGTGACGGCCCCGAGGTTCTGACATGGATATTTTCACTTCCTGGACAGGTCTCACTATGTCAGGGTACAGAATGCGAGGCCAAGGTTTCCGCACCAAGTTTTTTCTTTACTTCCTTTTACAATAAACAAGAGGCCTGCCGCCCGTTGTTGCGGCAAAGCTGGCTTTCCGATTGCAAAGTGAACCCATTTCATGCCTTTTATCCTCCGATTCCTGCATCTCGCCGTCTCTCTCGGCCTGCTGATCCAAGCCGCAGCCGGGCAAGGGACCGTGCCGACGTTTTCGTATTCCGTTGGAGAGAACCGCTATACTCTCGCCGGACGGGCTCCCGATCAGGGGGGAAGCACTACCATCCCGACGATCCTCGTTCCCGTAACCCTCACATTCGACGGTAAAAAAGTGGCGGGGAAGCCCTTCACGATGGACGCTACGCCCGATGTCCCAAAGATTGTGGCTTCCCCGGTTTTTGCGAGCTTTCCCTTCCCCAACGGAAACACACAGTTCGGCGATGGGATGCTGCGGGCCACCTTTCCGGCCGCAGGCAATTGGCACACGCTTTTGGGCTCCCCCGAAGTGAAACCCGTAAAGATCCACATTCCGGCAGGTTACGGCTATATCCTCACGTCGAAAAGCAGTGGGGCTTCTTTCGCGGTGGCGGATATTCAGTTCCTGCAAAAGGAACTCTTCGCCCAGCTTCCGAAGCAGGAAGGCAAGCTGATTCTGGCGGTCACACACAACACAAGTTTTTACACGGTCGGCGACGCCACCTTGTGCTGTTCCTGGGGGACGCATGGAGTAGACGCGCCGACAGGCAATTCCTTCATATTGGCTTCGTTTGTCCAAAACGCCCCATCCGTCGTGGAAGCCCGCGACGTGCAGCCGATCACGCAGCAGCTGGGACAGTTTTTGAAAGATCCCTTGAACAACCCGGCAGTGCATGGCCGCAACATCAAGCTGCCGGGGAACAACTTCCCGGGGTGGCTCCGGCCCGTTTCCGTTCGTCCCGGCGAAGCCGGCAGTTGCGGGGGCAACGGGGCGGGATCAAGCTATTTCCTGCTGGAGCCGACCGACTCGAATCCGAAGAACAACATTCCGGCTTCGACGCCGTTTCCGGCGCGAGTGGGAGGTGTTACCTATCACTTGCAGAATATCGCCCTACTCCCTTGGTACATCGGGAGTTCTGGTGGGCTCGGTTCTACCTTCAGCTTTCCGGATCCGAAGGCACTGACCACACCGGCTAAACCTTGTCCCTCGCGCGGCCGCGGCGCCGGCGGGGGCAGTTCCCCAGCCAAGCCCACCGCGACGCCGGTTCCTGCCGCGGGCAAGCCAAACGGTCATCAGCTCATCGGCTACTGGGCCGGCTACGGCCCCGCGGGATCGACCATTCCGCTGCGCGAAATCTCGCCGCAGTGGGATGTGATTCTCGTAGCGTTCTCCACGCCCGACCGCAACGCGCCGGAAGGTACGATGCAGTTCCGCACCCCTGCCGGCCTCGACACCGCCCAATTCAAAGCCGACATCGCCTATCTGAAAAGCCAGGGGAAAAAGGTGATGATCTCGCTGGGCGGCGGAGGCCAGCACTTCACGCTGGCCGATCCGAAGCGGGTGCCCAGCTTTGTCGCTTCGGTCACCCGAATCGTGGAGGAATATGGTTTTGACGGCATCGACATCGACTTCGAAAGCCCGTCGTTGTCCATCGCTCCCGGTGATGTGGACTTTCGCAATCCCACCACCCCCTCCATCGTCAACCTGATCAATGCCCTCCGGCAGATCCGCAATCACTTCGGCCCGCGATTCCTGTTGAGCCTGGTTCCGGAAGGGACACAGGTTCCATCGGGATATCCCAGCTACGGCGGCCAGTTCGGCTCCTACCTGCCCATTGCGTATGCCCTGAGAGACGTGCTCACGTTCATGGACGTCCAGGATTACAACACCCCTCCGCTGCAGGGCCTCGACGGCGAGATCTACCAGCCCGGCACCGTCGACTATCACGCGGCAATGACAGAACTGCTGCTCCAGGGCTTCGATGTCGGCGGCGATCCGAAATACCATTTTCCGGCGATGCCGGCGAACAAAATCGCGGTGGGATTCCTGACCGGCGACACGACTCCGACAATCGTAAGCCAGGCGATGGACTATCTGATCACCGGGAAAGCCCCGGCTGGGACACGCTACCGGCTCCGCCAACCGCAAGGCTATCCGGAAATGATCGGGGCGATGTTCTGGACAATTGACGCCGACCGGCGCGGCAACTGCAACTACTCGAATGTCGTCGGGCCGCAACTGCACAGCTATCCGCCGGCAGTCCGGAAGTAGCCACCCGGATTACAGCTTGTAGCGGTCGTAATCGAACCGCTCGTTCACCATGTGGTAGAGCGGCTCGCCCGGCTTCTGCAGGTAATACGTTTTTAGATTCGTGCGGGTGAAGTCGGTCAGTTTCCGCGCCACCGGGCCCTCGTCGGTCCATTCATACACTGGCACGTCCCAGGGATTGAAGGTATCGCTCAGACCGCGCTCTTTGGCGATGCGATAGAAATGGACGTTCCCTGGCTCGTGGCCGCCCAACCACAGGCCGACAAGATCAAGGCGGAAAGGATCCTTGGCGAACATCACGAAGTTCGGTAGAAAGTCCGGGACGCGATCGGCCGGATCTTCGTTCTTGGCGTAGATGGCTTCAATCATGTGCAAGCCGAACTTCAGCGTACTCAGATGGTCGCAGGTCTTGTGGGCCCAGATTTCCTGGTGCACGGGGCTGAGTTCGGCGGCGCTGGCGTACCGCCCGTAACCCATGCTCTTGTGGTTTTCCAGATAGCGCGTCACCCGGTTCACCACGTCTTTGGCGATGAACGGCTTCATGTGGTCCGGAACACCGGTGACCATGGCCCAGCCCGGGCAGAAGCGTTGGAAGGGCCAAACGGTGAGTCCCTGCGCGTTCTTGCAGGCTTGCGTCAGGCACATGCCGTGGGAGCGCCATTTGGCGATGTTGAACAGCCAGGTGTCGGGCTCATGAATCGGCGGATAGTGCGGCACGCGGCCATAGACGACGCCGTCCGGAGGAGTGGCCCAGTTCATTCCAAATTCGCGGCGGTAATGCGCCGGGCGGCGCTGCGGATCGAGAACGTCGACACCGAAGCGCTCGTGGATTTCGTCGTATTTTGTGCTCCACCGCGACGAGCGATAGTTCGCTTCGACATAGTGGAATTTCCGCAATCCCGTCTCGTGCAGCGAAGTGAGCAAGCCGTCGTAGAAATCGGGATCGGTGCCCCAGTTCACCTGTGTCCCCTGCTGGTTGCGGGTGAGCACGTTCGGTTTGAGCACCACTCGATGAGAAACTGGAATTCCAGAGTTCTCCCTGGCCTGGAAGATGCTGCGCCCCAGACTCAGCCCTTCCTGGCGCATACCCGGAAAGTCGAGCCTCCCGGCCACGGCCGTACGGCGGACAAACACCGCTTTCGGATTGGCCTCAATGAAGGGGTGGAGACCGAAATAGCGGGTGGGAGTGGCGGCGCGCAACCCGGTGGCGGCGGCAGCGGCGCTGGCGGCGAGAAAACATCTGCGGGTTAATGCCATGTCTAAGCCTTGTTGCCATATCATTTCGCAAAGTGAGGAGAATGGCAAGCGGGTTTAGGAACAGCGCTTTTTATGACAATTCTAGATATAAGTTAAACTAATGTTATAACGTTTGCACTTCCTACTAGACTTATTGTGTCCGAATGCCGTATACTAGCGTTCTATCCATGAGGATGCATCCCACGTACGCTGCTATCCTTCGCGAGTCGGCCCTAACGCTGCCGTCCCACGGCGGCGTATTGCTACGTGCGCAAGCAACTGCTCGAACCGGAGCAGCCCGAGCAGGAAGCGCTCTCGACGTTCCGCGCGTTTAATCGTCCCTGTAGATCCAGAGGTTTCACCAGCAATGTCCAATACCAGTCTTACTCGCGGTCTACCCCCTCCCCAAGGCCTATACGACCCCTCTCGCGAGCGCGACGCTTGCGGCATGGGCTTCGTCGTCAACCTGAAGGGCCAAAAATCTCACGACATTATCCAGAAGGGGATACAAATCCTCATTAACCTCACGCACCGCGGCGCTTGCGGATGCGACCCGGAGACCGGTGACGGCGCAGGGATCACGATCCAGATTCCTCATCAGTTCTTTCAAAAGCAGTGTGCCAGGCTGGGATTCACGCTGCCGGCGGTGGGCGAGTACGGCGTTGGGATGGTATTTCTTCCGGTGGAGTCGAACTCCCGCCTGCGCTGCGAAGGAATTCTAGAGCGCATTGCAAGGGAAGAAGGACTGGAAGTACTGGGATGGCGGGACACACCAGTACAGGGAAACGCGATTGGGCGATTGGCGAGATCGTCGCAACCATATATAGAGCAGATTTTCATCGGACGCGCGCCGGGGATGACGCAGGACGAGTTGGAGCGGGCGTTGTACCTGGTTCGGAAGCGCGCCGAAAACGAGATTGCAGATCACGATGATCTGAAGGAGAAGGACTTCTTCTACATCCCGTCGATGTCGACGCGGATCATCGTGTACAAGGGCCTGCTGCTGGCCCCACAGATCGCGCAGTTTTATGGCGAACTGACCGACCCGGACGTGATCAGCGCGATTTGCATGGTGCACCAGCGCTTCTCCACCAACACGTTCCCCACGTGGCAACTGGCGCATCCGTTCCGCTATCTGTGCCACAACGGCGAAATCAACACGATCAAGGGCAACGCGAGTTGGATGAGGGCGCGCGAGAGCGTTCTGGCGCATCCCGATTGGGGCGCTGGAATCAAGAATCTGTTCCCGACCTGTGTGCCGGGTGGTTCGGATTCCTCGCAGTTGGATAACGCAGTGGAGTTGCTGACGCTCTCCGGACGCCGTATTGACCACGTGATGGCGATGCTGATTCCCGAGGCTTGGGATTCGGATTCGACGATGCCATCCGACAAGCGGGCGTTCTACGAATACCACGCTTCGTTGATGGAGCCCTGGGATGGCCCGGCGGCGATCGCTTTCACCGATGGCCGGCTGGTGGGCGCTACGCTCGACCGGAACGGCTTGCGGCCGGCGCGCTACCTGGTGACGCACGACGATATGTTGATCATGTCGTCCGAAACCGGTGTGCTGCCGGTGAAGCCGGAGAATGTGAAGTTCAAAGGCCGGCTGCAGCCCGGACGGATGCTCCTGGCCGACATTGCCGAAGGGCGGATTGTTCCCGACGAAGAAATCAAGCAGGCGCTCGCCGGACGCCAGCCTTACCGGGAGTGGATCGACAAACACCAGGTGACGATCGACACCCTGCCCGTGCCCCAGCGGTGGCACGCAACCGATTTCGAGACCCTGCTGGAACGCCAGCGCTGCTTCGGTTACACGGACGAAGACCTGCGCGTGATACTTACGCCGATGGCCTCCAACGGCGAAGAGCCGATTGGGTCAATGGGGACGGACACGCCGCTGGCGTGCCTCTCCGACAAGCCGCAGCCGCTGTTTCACTATTTCAAGCAGCTGTTCGCCCAGGTGACGAACCCGGCCATCGATCCCATCCGCGAAGAGCTGGTGATGTCGCTCACTTCCTATATCGGAAACGAGCGCAACATCCTCGATGAGACACCGGAGCACTGCCACACTCTGAAACTGGATCATCCGATTCTGACGAACTACGATCTGGAAAAGCTGCGGCGTGTGAGTGTCGGCGATCTGCTGGCGGCCACTCTCACGACGACGTTCCGGGTGGATGGTGGAGAGAAGGAATTGGAACGGGCGCTGGAAGGTCTTTGCCGCCGGGCTTCCCGTGCGATCAAGGACGGCTACTCGCTGATCGTGCTTTCCGACCGCGGGATCGATCGCGACTACGCTCCTATTCCCAGCCTGCTGGCGCTGTCGGCCGTGCATCATCATCTGATCCGCGAAGGCAGCCGTACACAGGTGGCGCTGATTGTGGAATCGGGCGAGCCGCGCGAGATCATGCATTTCGCCCTGCTCATCGGTTATGGCGCCAGCGCCATCAATCCGTATCTGGCGATTGAGACTCTGGAAGACCTGTGCCGGACAGGACGATTGCCGGACGGCGCGACGTTTGAGACCGCACTGAAGAACTTCAAGAAAGCCGTGAACAAGGGGTTATTGAAGGTCTTCTCGAAGATGGGCATTTCGACGCTGCAGAGCTACCGCGGCGCCCAGATCTTTGAAGCCATCGGATTGAACCAGTCGATGGTGGAGAAGTACTTTACGGGTACGGCATCGCGAATTGAAGGCGTCGGGCTGGAGGTGCTGGCGCAGGAAGCGCGGATGAAGCACGACCACGCCTATCACCCGGTCACCGAGTCGGATACCGAACTCACGGTGGGCGGCAGTTATGCCTACCGCGTCCGCGGCGAGCATCACATGCTGAACCCGCTGACGATCACCAAGTTGCAACACGCCGTCAATCAGCAAAGCTACAAGACCTACGAGGAGTTTGCCGCGCTGGTGGACGAGGAGAACCGCGAGAGGCGAACCATCCGCGGCTTGATGGATTTCAAATGGGCGGCACGGCCCATCCCGATTGAGGATGTGGAGCCGGCGCAGGAGATCGTCAAACGCTTCGCGACCGGAGCCATGTCCTACGGTTCCATATCGAAGGAAGCGCACGAGACGCTGGCGATCGCCATGAACCGGATCGGAGCCAAATCCAATACGGGCGAAGGCGGCGAAGACGACGCGCGCTACATTCCGGACGCGAACGGAGATTCCCGGCGCAGTGCAGTAAAGCAGGTGGCGAGCGGGCGCTTCGGTGTCACCGCCAACTACCTGGTGAATGCCGATGATCTGCAGATCAAGATCGCCCAGGGCGCAAAGCCTGGCGAAGGCGGCCAGTTGCCAGGTCACAAAGTGGATGACGTGATTGCGCGCGTGCGCCATTCCATTCCGGGTGTCGGGCTGATCTCGCCTCCGCCGCATCACGATATCTATTCGATCGAAGATATTGCGCAGTTGATTTACGACCTGAAGAACGTGAATCCGAAGGCCCGCATTCATGTGAAGCTGGTGGCGGAAGTGGGAGTCGGCGTCGTGGCCGCCGGTGTGGCCAAAGCGCATGCCGACGTCGTGTTGATCTCGGGCGACAGCGGCGGCACGGGAGCATCTCCGCTGACCTCGATCAAACATGCCGGAATTCCGTGGGAACTCGGGTTGGCTGAAACGCAGCAGGTCCTGGTGCTGAATGATCTGCGCAGCCGCATTTGTGTGCAGACGGACGGCAAACTGGCGACCGGGCGTGACGTCGCCATCGCAGCGCTGCTGGGCGCGGAAGAGTACGGCTTCTCCACGGCTCCACTGATCACCGTGGGTTGCATCATGATGCGCAAGTGCCATCTGAACACGTGCCCGGTGGGAATCGCGACTCAGGATCCACGGCTGCGCGCTAAGTTCACAGGCCAGCCGGAACACGTCATCAACTACTTCTTCTTCATCGCGGAGCATCTGCGTCAGATCATGGCGAAGCTGGGTTTCCGCACGGTCAACGAGATGATCGGCCGCACCGACAAGCTCAAAGCGTCCGCGGCCACAGACCACTGGAAAGCCAAAGGCATCAACCTGGAGCAGGTGCTGCACACGCCGGACGTGCCGATGCGCGTCGGACGGCGGTGCACCATGAGCCAGGATCACGGGCTCGATCAGTCGCTGGACAAGAAGCTGATCGAACACGCCAAGGATGCGATCGAGAGCCGGACGCCGGTAGAATTCAAACTGCCGATCAAGAACGTGCACCGCACGGTGGGCACGATGCTCTCCGGAGAGATCGCACGGCGCCACGGGGCCGAGGGTCTCGACGACGATACAATCCAATTCAACTTTACGGGCTCGGCGGGACAGAGCTTTGGAACGTTCCTCGCCAAGGGCGTGACCATGACGCTGGAAGGCGACTCGAACGACTATGCCGGGAAAGGCCTGTCGGGCGGGAAGCTGATCGTGTATCCTCCGCGGAACTCGAATTTCAAGGCAGAGGAGAACATCATCATCGGTAATGTGGCGCTGTATGGCGCCACAAGCGGCGAAGCGTATTTCTGCGGCATGGCGGGAGAACGGTTCGCGGTGCGCAATTCCGGAGCGACCACAGTAGTGGAAGCCGTGGGCGATCACGGCTGCGAGTACATGACGAAGGGCATCGCGGTAATTCTCGGATCGACGGGCCGCAATTTTGGTGCCGGCATGTCGGGCGGATATGCCTTTGTGCTGGATGAGACCGGTGATTTCCGTGCGACAAAGTGCAACAGGTCGATGGTGGATCTGGACCCGGTGGAGTCGGCGGAAGACATCAATCTGCTGCGAACGCTGGTGGAGAACCACGTCAAGTACACACACAGCGCGCGGGGCGCATATGTGCTGGAGAACTTCGCGCAGCTTCTTCCGAAGTTCGTGAAGGTGTTCCCGCACGAGTACAAACGTGTGATGGGAGTTCCGCGCAGCAAAGGGGCCGATGCTCCAAAGGCGATGGCTGCTTCGATTCCAGCCGTGAAGGCGCAAGAGGAGGTCGTCCGTGGGTAAGGCCACTGGTTTTTTGGAGTACCAGCGCGAGAGTATCACCACGCGGCCGGTGTCCACGCGGTTGAACGACTGGTTCGAGGTGTATCAGCCGCTGCCGGAGGAGAAAGTTCGCCAGCAGGGCGCCCGCTGCATGGACTGCGGGGTTCCGTTCTGCCACACCGGCTGTCCGGTGAACAACATCATTCCGGACTGGAACGATTTTGTGTACCGCGACCGGTGGAAGGAAGCCATCCGGACTCTGCATGCGACGAACAACTTTCCGGAGTTCACGGGGCGTATTTGTCCCGCGCCCTGCGAAGCAGCCTGTGTGCTCGGGATAAATGAACCGCCGGTGGCGATCAAGCTGATTGAGCGCACCATCATCGACCATGCGTGGGAGAACGGCTGGATTGTGCCCGAGTTGCCGGAGCGCAAGACGAAGAAGCGGGTGGCGGTGATCGGATCGGGTCCGGCGGGAATGGCGGCGGCGCAACAGTTGGCGCGCGCCGGTCACGACGTGCACTTGTTCGAGAAGGCGGATCGGATCGGCGGGCTGCTGCGGTACGGCATCCCCGATTTCAAGATGGAGAAGCATCACATCGACCGCCGCATCGAGCAAATGGCGGCGGAAGGCGTGACGTTCCATACCAGCGCTTATGTCGGCACGGCGATTCCATTCGAAGATCTGCAAAAGGAATATGCCGCGATTCTGATCGCGATCGGCGCGGAAGCACCGCGGGACCTGAAAGTGCCCGGCCGGGAATTGAAGGGGATTCATTTCGCTATGGATTTCCTGCCGCAGCAGAACAAGCGCAACGCCCATGATGACGGAATCGTGGCGGACGAAACGCGCCTGGCGGAACCAATTCTGGCCACCGGAAAGCACGTGATCATCATCGGTGGCGGGGACACGGGAGCCGACTGCCTGGGAACGTCGCACCGGCAGCGGGCGGCTTCGGTACACCAGTTCGAGATCATGCCGCGTCCCCCGGAAGAGCGCGCTGCCTCTACACCGTGGCCGTTGTGGCCCTTGAAGATCCGCAGCGAGAGCAGTCACGAAGAGGGCGGAATCCGCGATTGGAGCATTTCGACGACGCACTTCAGCGGCGATGAGCACGGGAACGTAAAGAAGCTGCATGCGGTACGTTGCAGCGCGCCACCGAAGTTCGACCCCATTTCCGGGAGTGACTTCGCGCTGGAGGCGGATCTGGTGCTGTTGGCTATGGGCTTTACGGGTCCGCGGCGGGATGGCCTGATCGGCGCCCTGCAGAATCAGGGCCTGCAACTCGATGGGCGCGGAAACGTTTCAGTCGATGAAGACTACATGTCGACCGTGAAAGGCGTTTTCGCGGCCGGCGACGCGCGGCGCGGTCAGTCGCTGGTGGTTTGGGCGATTGCGGAAGGGCGAAAAGCCGCGCGCTCGATCGACAAGTTCCTGATGGGCGAAACGAAGCTCCCCTAGCTGTCCCGCCTACTGACTTTACAGTATTGAGTTCTCACCCACCCGAGGTTACAGTGTCCCTGGGGTGCTGCCTGCGCGTCGGCATAGATGCCGCCGGCGGTCTTGATCGGAATGGCCGGAAAGGGTGAGCTATGGACTTCGTGGTACTGGTGTTTATCCTGACGCTGCTGCCGCTGCTGGCGATCCGGTTTGGGGTGGCAGCCTTCCGGCTACTGAACTCGAACAGTCCGGGCCGCAGTATAGAAAGACACTGATCTGATAAATTACATCGCAACTGGCTGATCTCCGCGGCACAGGAATTTCGCGATTCCCTGGTGGAGGGTTGGCTAGTGTCATTTGCCGCCAGGGTATTCCGAGCCGCCGGAGTTTGGGGACTTCTGCTTCTGGTCCCGATGTACTTCCTGGAGAAACAGGCAGGGGGCCCGGTATCGCACCCTGAGTTCTACTACGGCTTTGTCGGAGTAGCGGTGGCCTGGCAGCTCGCCTTTCTAGCCATCGGAAGCAATCCAGTTGCGTTGAGGCCGATCATGCCGGCCGCCATGGTGGAGAAGTTTTCGTTCCTGGCGGCGACAGTGGGGCTATGGTGGGTGGGACGGATTCCGGGCGCGGCGGTGGGTTTTGGGTTGCTGGATGGGTTGTGGGGTGTGTTGTTTTACATCGCCTGGAGCAGGGTGAAATCCCACAGGAATTCGCATCCGGCGCTCATGAGGGCGATATGACGCCCCCCGCGCAAGCTTCCCCGTTCGTGACCGATGGAATTGCCGCATTGGCGATCGTGATTGCGGTCCTCGCTGTCGCAATCGCCTCCAGAGTCAATCCAGCCTACGGACGTCCGGCTGCGATTGGGATTACGGCGCTGATGGCGCTTCAATTCGGCTTGGCTGCCTCCGGAATGCTGCAGCGCTGGAATCAGTTCCCTGCCCCCTTGCTGCCGCTGGTAGGGGGAACGTTCCTGTTGACGGGCTTCGCGTTGTGGCGCTGGGGTGCGCGATTTGCTGAGGGGCTGTCCTTTGGGATTTTGATCGGTAGCCAGATCTTCCGGCTCCCATTGGAGTTCGTCATGCATCGGGCTGCAGTGGAAGGAGTTATGCCCGTGCAGATGTCGTATTCCGGCCAGAGTTTCGACATCCTCACCGGTGCTACCGCGATCGTTGTAGCCGGCTTGGCGATACGCGGCCTCGCGCCCCTGTGGCTCCTGTTCGCCTGGAACCTCGCCGGATCCCTTCTGTTGATCAACATCGTCACGATCGCCATTCTCTCGACGCCCCTCTTCCGAACGTTCGGAGATGGCCAGATGAACACCTGGGTGGCCGATGCACCGTTTGTGTGGCTGCCGGGGATCCTGGTTCCTGCGGCAATCTTCGGCCACGGCGTAATCTGGCGCAAGCTCCTTTCCACCTAACCCGTCTCCCTGCCTTTGGCACCTTGCGTGCACTCTTGTCCTCGAAACTACCGCTGCCTTGAGGTTCCGGCAGTCTCGTAATTGGACAAGAGCTTCCTATGAAATTCAGACCTTATATCAAACTTATCCTGGTCATCCTGGGTGTGCTGTTGGTTTCGGCTGCCCTGGTGGCTGACCGTAACCCGCTGAAGTTCCGGCCTACGGAAAAAGCGTTCTACGCCGATGAGCGAACCGCCAGTTTCGTTCGTCCCGGACTCGTGATGAGAGTGACGAAGGCGGAAATTGCCAACGATGGGACCATCAAGGCGTGGGTCCGGCTGAGCGACGTTCAGGGGCTCGGGCTGGACCGGCTGGGCGTTCAGACGCCTGGCGTGATCAGTGTCAGCTTTCTGGTTGCGTATCTGCCGGCCAACCAGACGCAGTACGTGTCCTATATTACGAGGCAGCGGGTATCGGGATCGAATACAGCCACGCAGGCCACGGGTGAGAACACGGGCACGTGGCAGCAGCTGGCGGACGGCGAATACGTTTACACGTTCGTGAACAAGGCTCCGGCAAACATCGACCGGACGGCGACGCACACGATCGCCATCTATGGATCGCGCAATCTCACGGAATTCGACCTTGGCACGAACCGCGCCGATGCGGCTTACGATTTCGTTCCGTCGGGCGCGGCGGTGACGAAGGTGCGCGACGTAGTGCGGACGGCGAGCTGCAACAAGTGCCACGACCAGCTGGCGTTTCATGGCGGAAACCGGCGCACGATGCAGGTCTGCAACATCTGCCACACCTCCCAGACCACGGATCCGGCGACCGGCAACACGGTGGACATGAAGGTGATGGTGCACAAGATCCACATGGGAAGTTCGCTGCCGAGCGTAAAGGCAGGCGGAAAATACGGGATCGGGAACGCGGACTACTCGGACATCGTGAACCCGTCACCGAACCAGGCGTGCGGCGTATGCCACGAGACACGGCAGGCTTCAGGAGCCGTGCAGGCAGACAGTTGGAAGACTGCGCCGACGCGGGAAGCATGCGGATCGTGCCACGAGAACGTAAACTTCGCGACGGGGCAAGGCCATGCCGCCGGTCCGATGGCGAACGACACGCAGTGCTCGCAGTGCCACACGGCAACTGCGACGTCGGACTTCGACGCATCCGTTCCAGGCGCGCATGTGGTCCCGCTTCACTCTTCGATGCTGGAAGGCATCGCCTTGAACATCGAGTCGGTAGCCAATGCGGCTCCGGGGAAGAGCGCCGTCGTGGCGTTCACCGTGAAGAACAAGGCCGGGGCAACGATCCCGCTGGCACAGTTTTCAACGTTGCGCCTGTATATGGGCGGACCGACAACCGACGTCAGCTCATATGTCCGAGAGGACGCCCGCGGAGCGAAGGATCTCGGCGGTGGACGCTTTGAGTACACCTTTGCCGCGCCAATCCCGGCAACCACAAAGGGTACCTGGCAGTTTGGAATTGAAGGCTACCGCAACGTGGTCCTGATGAGAGGGACTACGAAAGAGCGAACGGTGCGGGAGGCGGGCGAGTTCAAAGTGATGGCGGTTTCGGTAGACGGCAAACCGATGCAGGCGCGGCGATCCCCTGTTTCGACGGCGAAGTGCTCGGCGTGCCATCTGACGTTCGGATTCCACGGAGGTAACCGGAACACGACGCAGAGCTGCACGTTCTGCCACACACCCAGCCTGACGATCGCGTCCGGCGAGAGCTTCAACTTCCCGAACTTCATCCACCGCATCCACGCGGAGGAAGTTCGTTACCCGGGCAACATCACCACCTGCACACAATGTCACGAAACCAACACGCAGAACCTGCCGTTACAGGAAACCCTGTCGATGGTGACGGACCGCATGGCGCCCATCAGCCCGGTGCCACCCGCAACCAACGCCTGCATGTCGTGTCACAACGAGCCGGCGGCATGGAAGCACGCCATCGCCAATACGACGTCGCTGGGAGAAAGCTGCGACGTCTGTCATGGACCGAACGGCGACTTCAGCGTGTCGAAATCTCACGCTCAATAGTCTCGCGATTTGACGACTGAACTGGCGCCGCTGTCATCTTCCTCCGAGTGAAGCCGCGCTGGAACACTCGCAAGGCCCGCCCTTACCGGCGGGCCTTCCTTTTTGGAACGCGGTTGGCCCTTTTCTCGCAGAAACGCAGAGGAAGACGCAGAAACGCAACACAGAAGAAGAGTTTCTCGCAAAGCTGCTAAGGGGCAAAGGCGCCAAGTCAGAACAGCGGTGCTTTTGTTCAGTTTTGTTCAGTTGCGCGGCGGCCGGGTCGGCTTCCGTTTGAACTCGTCCGGGAATTCGGCGGCTTTGGAACGCTCGGGGCTGCGCAGGTTGGATTGGCCGCCGCGATCGCGCTGCAACGGAATGTTCATCCCTGCGGTCTGTTCGAGAATATCGAAGAGCTTCTCACGCATCTGTTTGATGATGGGGGCGTGCTGGGCGCTGTGGATGAGATTGCGGCTTTCCGCGGGATCCTCCTCGAGATCATACAGCTCGTCCACATCCCAGATGCCCTGGTAGCGGATGAACTTGTACTTGTCGCCGCGCAGGGCGTGCAGGGTCGGTGTCTGCGGGAAGTTGCGCTCCCAGTAGTATTCGTACAGAAGTTCCTTGCGCCAGGTGGTGGTTTTGCCGGAGGCGATGGGCATCCAGCTCTTGCCATCGAGTCCCTGTGGTGCGGTGACCCCGGCGGCATCGAGGACGGTGGGCATGATATCGATGCCCGCCACTACCTCCTTCACGGTTGTATGGGCTGGGAACAACTGGGGGCAGCGGGCGAGCAGGGGAACGCGCATCGACTCTTCATAGGCGGTGCGTTTGTCTATGAGCCCGTGCTCCCCGAAGGCGAAGCCGTTATCGCCCATGTAAATGACTAGGGTGGATTCGAGTTCGCCGCGCTGTTTGATGGCGTCGAGCACACGGCCGATGCTCTCGTCGACCGCCATCAACGTTTCGGCGTACTTGCGGTAGTAGTCCTCGATGTCGAGCGTGGAGTGATACGGATAGTCGACTCCGTGCCACGAATTGCGCTGGTTCTGGACCCACATCGGCCGGTTCTGGGCCATCTCTCCCGTGGCCGCCATTGTCGGCGGAGGAATAAATTTCGCATCTTTGTAGCGACCTTTGTGGCGTTGTGCGGGTTCAAACTCAGCGTGCACCGCCTTATGCGAGAGGTAGAGGAAGTACGGCTGATCTTTGGGCAGCGAGTTCATCCACTCGAGCGCATAATCGGTGAGTTCGTCGGTGATGTAGCCCTTCTGCGGAACTTTCTTGCCATTGATATTGAGCCCGTTCGGACTGGGCAGGTACGTTCCCTGCCCGCGGAAACTGACCCATTGGTCGAAGCCGGGCTTGGGTTCGTCGGTTTCGGCGCCCATGTGCCACTTGCCGAAAAAGCCGGTCTTGTAGCCGCCCTTCTGCAAATAGGAAGGGAAGAACACCGTACCGCGCGGGATAGGCGTGTTGTTGTCGACAATCCGGTGCCGGTGCGCGTAGACGCCGGTCAGCACCGACGCACGGCTGGGGCTGCAGAGCGCGGTGGTCACGAAGGCATTTTTGAAGTGAACCCCTTCTCGGGCGAGTCGGTCCATCTGAGGCGTCTCGAGCCAGGGCTGCGCTTTGAGGAAGCCCATCGCGTCGTAGCGATGGTCGTCGGAAAGGATAAAGATGACGTTGCGCTTGCGGCGTGCCGTACCCTGGGCGTTTGCCAGGGGCGATTGAGCCAGCGCCGCGGCGCCCGGCAGCGTGGCCATCATTTGTCGTCGGTTCATGAGGTCTCTCCATCAGAGTAGTCGATAGGGGGCCGCAACGGAGAGCGGCTCAGCGGGGTAGCCGCCCTGTTTGAGGAGATGTAGACTGGGACAAAGATTGTGGGGTAGGAGGACGGAATGGGGGTTTTTCGATTTTCACTTTTGATCGCAGCGGGGGCGAGTTGCGCCTATGGGCAGTTGCGCGGACTTGGCTCGCTGAAACGTGTGACCGTGCCGCAGCCAACCGGTTTGGAGCGGTACGTCAAAGACAGCAAGGCGCTGGTTGTGCTTGGAAAGGCCCTCTTCTGGGACGTGCAGATCGGAAGCGACGGGCAGACGGCATGCGCAACCTGTCACTTTCACGCGGGCGCCGATCACCGGTTGCAGAACCAGCTCTCGAGCCCGCATGACGCCGCGACGGCGGTTACCGCGAATCAGGTCCTGACCGCGCCAGACTTTCCGTTCCGAAAGCTATCCAATCCGCAAAACAACCGGTCGCCGGTATTGAGCGATACGCGGCAGGTGGCCGGATCAGCGGGAGTAATTTACAGGCGTTTTGTGGACGTGAATGCGGGCAATTCGAGCGATGACGGAATTGAAGAGGCGGGACCGGACGCGTTTCTGCTGAGCGGTCTCAAAGTGAGGCAGGTGACGCCCCGCAATACGCCGACGGTGATCAACGCATTGTTCAATGTCCTGAACTTCTGGGACGGGCGGGCGAGCAATGTGTTTACCGGTGGAACGCCATTTGGAGAGTCGGATACGGGATACCAGGTGCTGGTGATGCGGGACGGAGCGCTGCAAACGGAACGCTTGCGGATGGAGAACGCGAGCTTGGCCTCGCAGGCAGTGGGCCCGGCGTTGAATGAAGTGGAAATGTCGTATGCCGGCCGGACGTGGCCGAAGCTGGCGCGGAAGGTGTTCGGAGTGGCTCCGCTCGGCCGCCAGAAGGTGGCTACAGACGACAGCGTGCTCGGGGCTCTGGCGAATCCCGACGGAGCGGGTCTTCTCTCTGAATATTCCTACGCGGGTCTGGTGAGGGCTGCGTTTCGCACGGAATATTGGGAGTCCGGCATCCTCGATGAGGACGGGTACCAGCAGATCGAACGAAACTTCTCCTTTTTCTTCGGACTGGCCATTCAGGCTTACGAAGCGCTCCTGGTTGCCGACGATACGAGATTCGACCGGTTTGCCGATGGGGACTCTGCGTCACTCACTCCGCTGGAATTGTCGGGGCTGCAGGTGTTCCAAGGCGGCTCCGAATGTCATGAGTGTCATCAGGGCGCGGAGTTTACTGCTGCCGGATTCTCAACCGTGCGCGGCCGAACACAGAAGAGTACAACGCCGCCGGATGACTTCGGGTTCTTTCGAACGGGCGTCAGCCCGATTGCGGAAGATGTGGGCGGCGCGGGACGGGATACTTTCGGAAACCCGTTCTTTCCGGCGGCGCGCGGGAACGGCGCGCGCGGAGTGTTTAAGTCACCCACCTTGCGCAATGTCGAGTTGACCGGCCCTTACTTTCACGACGGCAGCCAGGCCACGCTGGAGCAGGTGGTCGACTTCTATGGGCGGCGAGGCGATTTTCCTGACGATGGGAACCTGGGGCCGGGGATGAACCGGATCAACATCAGTGCGCAGGATCGGGTGGCGCTGGTGGCATTTCTGAAATCCCTGACGGACGATCGGGTCCGTTTCGAGCGTGCGCCTTTCGACCATCCCGAACTGTGCATTCCCGTGGGACACGCGGAGGTGGCGCCGGGAGTTCTCCAGACAGACGAATCCTCGCCCTCGACGCGGATGAGTGGAGCGGACAAGTGGGCGCTGGTTCCGGCTGTTGGGAAAGAAGGCAACGCTTCGCCGCTGCAGACGTTCGACGAGCTGCTGAGGGGCATCGGAAGGGATGGATCCCGCGCGCATGCATTGACCGAGGCGTGTTCTCCGAACCGCTAGGTTAGGGGGCTCAACATTCACAGGAATCGAGCGGCTCATGGTACGTTGTTAATTTCGCATGAGCTACCCGCATCCATTCAATCTTGAAGGCAAGACCGCACTGATCAACGGCGCCAGCCGTGGCATCGGCCTTGCGATTGCCCGTTCCGTGGCCGCCGCCGGCGCCAAGACGATCCTCGCCGCGCGCTCCATGCCGCTGTTGATGGCCACCGCGAAAGATATGCGGGACCAGGGCTTGTTGGCGGAAGCTCTGAAGCTGGACATGGCCGATCCGGCCACGATTCAGAAGGCAGTGGAGGTGCACCCGGATATCGACATTCTGATCAATGTCGCAGGAACGAATATCCGCAAACGCACGACGGAGTATACGCAGGAAGAGTACGACATGATCCTGCAAACCAATCTCCACGGGATCGTGAAACTGACGCAGCTTGTCGGCGCGACTATGATCGAGCGTAAGCAGGGCGGCAAGATCGTTCACATCGGGAGCCTGATGTCGCTACTTGGATTGCCGTACCTCACGGTGTACGCCATTACCAAGAGCGCCCTGGCGGGGTTCACGCGTACCCTCGCCGCGGAGTGGGGCCGTCATAACATCCAGGTCAATTGCATCGCGCCGGGCTTCATCATTACGGATCTGAACCGGAAGATGTGGGAACCCGACTACATGAAGCAGTGGTTGAAGAATTCGCAGGCAAACCCTCGCACAGGGAAACCGGAGGACATCGCTCCGACTGCAGTGTTCCTGAGCAGCGCGGCATCCGATTACATTACGGGTCAGATCATCGCGGTGGATGGCGGTTACACCACGACGTCGGTCTGGCCGTTTGAGGCGTAAGGATGCGCGTGCTGGCGGTGGCAGTTCCGGTTCTGGCGATTGCGGCGCTGATGGCGGCCCAACAGAACGCGAGTACTCCACAGGAGCCCGTCAGCGCGCCACAGCAGCCTGCACCTGAGAAAGAGGACGATGTCGACTTCATTTGTCCGATGGACAAGGACGTCCGGACGAAGCAGCCCGGCAAGTGCCCGCGCTGCGGGATGAAGCTGGTAGCGGGAATCGCGGACGCATCGGAGTATCCGGTGAACCTGAAGCTGAGCCCGCGGGCGGCTCGTGCAGGACAACCTGTGAACATGACGTTCACGGTGGAGAATCCGAAGGATCACTCGGTCGTGAAGAAGTTCGACCTCGTGCATGAAAAGCTCTTCCATCTGTTCCTGATCAGCGACGATCTGCGGTTCTTCGCACACGAACATCCGGAGCCACAGCCTTCGGGCGAATTCCGTTTTACTACCGCTCTTCCGAAGGCCGGCGCGTACCGCGTCGCGGCGGATTTCTACCCGACGGGTGGGACGCCGCAGATGATCGTCAATACGATGTACGTGGCGGGGAAAGCGGAGCCGAAGCAACCGTTGCAGGTGGATCTCACGCCGCAGGCCGGAAAGAATCTGCACGCCTCCATGACCACGGAGCCGCCGCAGCCTCTGGCGGGATTCAAGACGCTGCTGTTCTTTCAACTGGAGCCGGCAGGCGGGGGCAGGTTGGAATTGCAGCAGTACCTGGGAGCATGGGGCCACATGCTGGCGGCCAGCGAAGATCTGGTGGACCTGATGCACACGCATCCGTTCATCGCCGATGGCGGACCGAAGGTGCAATTCAATATGATATTTCCTCGTGAAGGAATATACCGCGTGTGGGTGCAGTTCCAGAACGCCGGGGAGGTAAACACAATGGCCTTCAACGTCCCGGTGCAACAGTTGCGTTAGGCACAGCAGCCGATGGATGCCGTCCTCGAGTTGCGCAATATCTCGAAGCAGTACGCTGCCTATCAGGCCGTAAATGACGTTTCGCTGCGGGTGCCGCGAGGATCGTTGTTTTCACTGGTGGGGCCGTCGGGGTGCGGGAAGACAACCACGCTGCGCATGGTGGCCGGATTTGAGGAGCCGACGTCCGGGGAGTTGCTGCTGAACGGGACGCGGATCGAGCACCTTCGTCCGTACGAGCGAAACGTGACGACGGTATTTCAGAGCTATGCGCTGTTCCCGCACATGACCGCCCGCGAGAATATCGCATTCGGGTTGCGCCGGCGGGGCACGGTCGATGTGAGTGAGCCGATTGCCAAGGTGCTGGAGTTAGTCCGGCTGGCGGGCAAGGAGTCGCGCTTTCCGAAGGAGCTTTCGGGAGGAGAGAAACAGCGGGTTGCCCTGGCGCGTGCACTGATACTGGAACCCGAACTGCTGCTGCTGGACGAGCCGCTTTCCGCACTCGATCCGCAGCTTCGCAAGCAGGTGCGGCTGGAGTTGCGGGCTCTGCAGCGGCGTGTCGGGATCACATTTCTGATGGTGACGCACGATCAGGAAGAGGCCCTCTCGCTGTCGGACGAAATTGCGGTGATGCACAAAGGGCGGGTGGAGCAGACCGGTTCGCCGCAGGAGATTTACTTGAAGCCGGCGACCCGCTTTGTGGCGGGCTTTCTTGGGGCAATCAACTGGATCGGGAATCGCGGCGTGCGCCCGGAATCGACCTACCTTTCGAGTGCCGAGCGCAACGGGAATTGCGTGCGGGCCGTGGTGCGGACGGCGACATTTCTAGGAAACTGCTTTCACGTTGAAGCGGCCATGGAGAACGGTTGCGTCGTGGTTTCCGAGGTGCCCCGCAACGGACACACGTTCAGGATCGGGGAGACGGTGTTCGTGTGGTGGAAGGACGAGGAAGAGATCCGGATGCCGCCCGGGACAGACTTGCCATGAACCGGTTGCGCGCGTGGTGCCTGACTCCCTCGGTGCTCCTGCTGGGGACACTGTTCCTGATCCCGATGGGGATCATCTTCATGTACAGCCTGTTGTCGCGAGGCCCGTATGGGGGCGTGGAACAACCGTTCACTGCAGAGAACTACCTGCGGCTGGCCGATCCGCTGTATGCCGGCATTCTGTGGCGATCCATCGTGTATTCGGCAGTGGCGACGGGGGTTTGTGTGCTGATGGGCTTTCCGCTGGCGTTGTTCATCACACGGTCGGGAAAGCGGCGCAATCTATACCTTTCGCTGGTAGCGCTGCCGTTCTGGACCAGCTTTCTGGTCCGGACGTACGCCTGGATGTTCCTGTTGCGCGATACGGGACTGATCAACAGCACGCTCCAGACGCTGGGAGTGATCGATGAACCGCTGCCGCTGCTGTACAATCCGTTCGCGGTGATGGTGGGCCTGGTGTACGGATACCTGCCGTTCTTCGTACTTCCGGTGTATGCGTCGCTCGAGCGCCTGGACAACAGCCTCCTGGAAGCCGCGGCGGATCTCGGTGCGCGGCCATTGGTGACGCTGCGCGAGATCATTCTGCCGCTGGCAATGCCCGGTATTCGCGCGGGATCGGTGCTGGTATTCATTTGCTGCCTGGGCGCCTATCTGACGCCGGATCTGTTGGGCGGTGGCAAGACCATCATGATCGGGAATGTGGTGCAGAATCAGTTCACATCGGCGCGGGATTGGCCGTTCGGGGCGGCAATGTCGCTGGTGCTGATGCTGGTGGTGATGCTGCTGCTGATGCCGATGTTGCGGCGGCGCGAGGAGGGCCTGCTGTGAAACCCTCCCGCTGGCTGACGCTGTATGCGGTGGCCGCCTACCTGTTTCTGCATTTGCCGCTGATTGTGCTGGGTGTGTTCAGTTTCAACTCTTCTCGATTCACACATTGGGAAGGGTTCTCGCTGCAGTGGTACCGGGTGGCGTTCCTCGATGCAGAGCTTGGGGAAGGAACGGTCAACAGTCTGCTGATTGCGACGGCCGCTACGGTGATTGCGACAGTGATCGGGACGCTTTGCGCTTATGGGTTGTGGAAACGGACCTCGCTCTGGATCGGAGCGACCTTGTATTTGTCGCTGGTGACGCCGGAGATCGTGATGGGGATCGCACTGCTCGCGCTGTATCAGTGGGTATTCCGATTCCTGCACTTGCCATTGGGCATGCATACGGTGATCCTGGCGCATGTGATGTTTTGTACAGCGTACGTCGTAACGGTAGTAGCGGCGCGGCTACGCGGCTTCGACGCAAGCCTGGAGGAAGCGGCGATGGATTTGGGGGCGACCGAGTGGCAGGCATTCGGACGGGTGACGCTGCCGCAACTGTATCCGGCGATCGGGTCCGCGGCACTTCTGGTGTTCACAACTTCGTTCGATGATTTCGTCATCACGAGCCTCGTGGCCGGCGTGGATTCCCAGACCCTGCCGATGGTGATCTATTCGATGGCCCGGAAGGGATTCAATCCGGCGGTAAACGCGATTTCGACGCTGATCGTGACGTTGCTGGGAGTTTTCATCCTGGTGAGTGACCGGCTGGAGCGGAAGGCATGAACCGGCGCGTATTCCTGCTGGGTGTGACGGGCACTGCCGGTTGTTTCCGCCCGGGCGCACAGCGGCTGAACATCCTGAACTGGTCGGAGTACGTGGCTCCGGACACGATCCCGAATTTCGAGAAGGAGTTCGGGGTAAAGGTGCGTTACGGCGTATTCGAAAGTGCCGAGGAAATGCTGGCTCGCGTCATGAGCGGCAATTCGGGATGGGACGTTGTGTTCCCGACGAATTACTTTATTCGCCCGATGCTGGAGCTGCGGCTGCTGGCCGAACTGGACCATGCGAAGTTGCAGCACCTCGGTGCATTGGAGAAGCGGTTTCAGGCGCCGCACTGGGATCCGCAGCTACGGCACTGCGTCCCGTACATGTGGGGTGCGACGGGGATCCTGTATCAGAGCAACGTGAAGCCTTCACCGGGATCCTATGCGGATTTGTGGGAGCCGCGGTTTCAAGGGAAGATTACGATGCTGGATGACCCGGCAGAGGTGATCGGAGCGTGTCTGCAGAAGCTGGGGTACAAGCTGAATTCGGGGGATGCGAAGGAGTTGAGCGAAGCGCAGCGGGCGGCCGAAACGCAGAAGAAACTGCTGCGGGCTTACGTGAATGAGATCGTCAAGGACCAGTTGGTGGCGGGGGAGTTGATGGCTTCGCAGGTGTGGCGCTCTACGGCCATGCGCGCGATGGAGGTGGCGGGATCGCGGCTCGCCTTCGCTTACCCGAAGGAGGGGTATGCGATCTATGCCGACAACGTCGCGATTCTGCGCGAGTCCCGGCGTAATGAACTGGCGCATGCGTTTCTCGATTACCTGACGCGTCCGGAGGTGGCGGCCAGTGTCGCCCAGGCGAAGCTCGAAAGCACCTGTAATGCGCAGGCCCGGGCACTGCTGCCGGAGGAGATGCGGAACCATCCAGTGCTCTACCCGGACGAGACGACGCTGGCAAGAGGAGAATGGTTCGAGCCGCTCTCCGCCCAGGCGCAACGGCTGCGGGATCGCATCTGGACGGAAATCAAAGCGGCCTGATCGCACTCCTGATTGGGGGGGAACTATTTTGGGCTGGCGGTTGTCCAAAGCAGAAGTGCTGGGAGGTCCTGGGGCAACCGACGTGGAGTTGCGCGGGCTTGAAGCGTACGGAAAGTCCTCTGCCGTCCCGGTTGTCGCGTGGCTACCCCTGTTTGCCGGATATGCGGCTGCGTGGTGGGTGGCGATGTGGTTTTGCCCGCTCCTCCGGCCGCGTGTGCTTCCCGGGTGGATGATTGTCACGGTGGCGGCGCAGTATGTTGCGATGGTGGTGGTTGCCGGAGTTGCGGCATTCCTGGCAGTCCACGCCGCGACAAGAGCAAAGGGCGCCGGCAAATTTCCAGATGGGCTGATTCGATTCTGTGGCGCGGCTGCGTGGCTGGCGCCGTTCCTGGTTTACTTCGTTCAGGAATCGGAATGGGCGGTGTGGACGGCGGCTGCGTTTGCCGCGAGCGCGAGCGCCTCAATCTACCGTCATCACCTCGATCTGACATCCGGCGATCTGGGACTGAGACCGCAGGAGGGACAGTGGCGGCTAACGGCCATGGTGGCCGCAGCGCTTTGCCTGCAGCTTTCGGTGATCTGGATTGTGGGAGAAGAACCGCGGCGCGCGTCACTGGCAATGGCGGCCTGCATTGCGTTGATCACCTGGCGGCGGAAATCCGCGGCTGCGGCGGTCCTCCCGTCCGGACGCGCCGTGCGATCTCCTCTCTTTCGGGCCCTTGCGGCTGCGAGCCTGGCGGTGCTGTTAACGATGGGTGGGTTGATCCCACTGGCGGCAATGGAAGGCGGTTCCAGGAACCGTCAGCAGGCCGCGAACCGGCGGTCCCAGGCCAGCGGGTCCGGAGAGCGTGGCTTCTTCCGAACCGCACGCGCTTTGCTGCGCGCATTTCTGGCGAACCGGGCGTTGCAACGGGGAGCCCAGGGCGAGCGCAAGGGCGCTGCCGAGCGGTTGGGGGAGCGCGCGGATTCCATACTGAAAGCGCTGGCTGGCGCCGACGAAGTCATGGCCAAGAGCAAAGCGAGCCGCACGTCAGACCGTAACGAGTCCTCGATTGCGATCGGTGATTCGCATCCCGGCATCATCCTGCGTCCCGAAACCAAAGATTTTGTCACGCTCGTGCCGCCGATGCCGAGTGGCCGGGTCTTCGATCGAAGGGGAAAAGCGCGGCGTTCTGATCCACTGACGATTCCGTTCTTTGGCGCCTACTGGTTCTTCAAGGTCTCGGACAAGACGATGCCGCCCAACGCGGTGGAATCGCGCGGAAACCCCGACGCTGTGACTTTCCGGACAGGCGATGCGGCTCCGATGGCGATGGAAGCGCGCCAGAACTTCGGGCGGCTGATTGATTTGAGTTGTTGCCGGGCGATCGAGGTGCTGCTCAACAACGCGGACCGCCGTCCGAACACCGTGAATCTGGAGTTGATCCTGGTGAACACGAGACTGGAAGGTTCGCCGTATCAGTCCTTAGGAAAAGCGCCGGTGAAATCGTCTCTGCCGTGGAAAGTCCGCGCTGAGCGTCCGCCGGTGCCGGAGACGGTCACTTTCCCAGTGCCGGCGAAGGCGTCTATCGCGAGCTTCGATGAAATTGTCCTGCGCTTTGAATTGCAGCCTCCCCGCCGCAGCCGCAGCGCGAAGATCGCCGTGGATCGCCTTCGCTTGATTCCCAATCAGTTCTAGGATTAATCTAAACAATCATCCCAGGAGGTAACTTATGGCCGCAGGTGCCGCAGCCGCTGCCGCCGCCATTGCGCAAGCGATCAAGGCGTCGGGAGTATTGGTTCGTCTGGAGCCAAATGAATTCGTGAAGCTGTTACGGAAGATTCCGGATGCTTTGGTGGTGGTGACCGTCGGAGGGTTCTTCTCCACGAAGTACGAATACCTCTGCGGTTACAAGGGCCTCGCCTTCTATACAAAAGCATCCGAGGAGTTGTCGCTGCCGGCGGCGGTGGAAGTGATCGCAGCGAAATCGATGTGGATGCCGGGCTAGTGGAACCGAAAAGAACATCCCACAAGACTTCGCGGCGCCAGTTTGTTGGGGGTGGTCTGGCATTGGCAGCCGCTCCGGTGCACGCGTTCGCCCGCAAGCCGAACGTGATGTTCATTTATTCGGACGATCAGCGGCGCGACACCATCCACGCTTTAGGAAATCCGCATATTCAGACGCCGAATCTGGATACGCTGGTGCGTTCGGGGGTCAGCTTCACGAACGCTTATTGCATGGGTGGGTTCGTGGGAGCCGTGTGCCTGCCGAGCCGGATGATGGCGCTGCGCGGCCGGTCGTGGTTTGCCGTGCAGCGGATGCAGCAGCCGACTCCGAACATCGCCCAGACGTTTCGTGAGGCTGGGTTTGTGACGTATCACCTCGGGAAGCGGGGCAATGAGGATGCGAAAGCGCACCAGTCCTTCGAGCACAACCATTACGTCGGAACAAATGACATTGCGGAAAGGGAGAAGGGGCAACCCGCAAAGATCCTGGCAGATCACGTCACCGGTTTCCTGAAGGAATGGAAGGCGACTTCGCCGGAGTCAGCGAAGCCTTTCTTTATGTACCTGGCCGATGGCTCGCCGCATGACCCGCGCGTGGCGCCGAAGGAATACCTGGACCGTTACCAGCGCGACAAGATTCCGCTGCCTCCGAATTTCAAGCCGTTCCATCCGTTCGATAACGGGGACATGACGGTTCGGGATGAGAAGCTGGCTCCGTGGCCGCGGACCGAAGAGGAGATTCGGCGGCACCTGCACGAGTACTATGCGGTGATCACCTACATGGATGAGCAGATCGGGCGGATCTTTCAGACATTGAAGGAAATCGGGGAGTACGACAACACCATCATCGTATTCTCTTCCGATCAGGGAATCGCCATCGGCAGTCATGGCCTGATGGGGAAGCAGAATCTGTACCAGCACAGCATGAATCCCGCGCTCGTCTTCGCGGGTCCCGGCGTCCCGAAGGGGAAATCGGTGGACGGGTTCGCTTACCTCTTCGATATCTACCCGACAGTGTGCGAGTTGGCGGGCGTGCCGGCGCCGGATTCCCTGGAAGGGAAGAGCCAGGCCGCGGTGTTGCAAGGGCGTCAGAAGACCGTGCGGGAGAGTATTTTCCTGGCCTATCGCGGGATCCAGCGGGCGGTGCGAGTCGGACAGTGGAAACTAATCCATTATCCAAAAGTGAACCGGACACAGCTCTTCGACCTGAAATCGGACCCACACGAAATGAAGGACCTGGCGGGGGATCCGAAGCAGGCGGGACGGATCAAGGAGCTGTTTGCGGAGATGCGGCGGCAGCAGGAGCGGTACGGGGACTCGCAGGCGCTGGGAGGCAGCGAAGCGGGAGGCGGGGCGATCACGGTGGAGTTCTTCGCTGGGAAGTAAAATGTCGATGGAAATGAGCAGGTTGTGGAACATTTGAAGGAAAAAACGCGTTAGAGTGAGTGAGGAGAGAGAAACCATGAACTTCCGCCGCCTTATTTTCGCCCTGGCAAGTTCCGCTCTGGCCGTTTTTGGAGCAGATGCCGGTCTGTTGCGCATGCTGCCCGCCGATTCGGCGTTTGTGGCCGGTATCCGAGCCGATCAGATCCGCACCTCACGGTTCGGCCAGTTTCTGCTGGATCAGCTGAAGACTGAAGAAGCCCAGATGAACCAGTTCATCTCGGCGACTGGCTTCGATCCGCGGCGGGACTTAACGGAGCTGGTGGTGGCATCCTCAAACGCTCGGGTGAAGGGAAAGACTCTCGTAGTAGCGCGCGGCCGGTTCGATATGGATCGGATCCAGGGATTTGTGGGCAAGATGGGCGGACGGACGCTCGAGCACCAAGGGGTCACGTTGATTGGCGGGGATGGCAAGGCAGCTTCGGAAGGCATGCTGGCGATCGTCGATTCCTCGACGGCACTGGCAGGGGATGTCGAGATGATGAAGGCAGCTATTGACCGCTTCAAGTCATCGGCAGGCAGTGTTCTGGACCCGAAGGTGGCAAACCGGATCACGGAGCTGAGCACGAAGTACGACGCGTGGATGATGTCGACTTCTCTGGCCCGGATCGCCGACGACGTGGCTGATCCGAAACTGGGCGGCATGATGTCGGGCGAGTTCATGAAATCGATGGAAAGCGTGTTCGGCGGTGTGCGGTTTGGCGCGAACGTGGAATTGATGACGGAAGCGACGATGCGGTCGGAGAAAGACGCGCTGGCTCTGGTCGACGTCGTAAAGTTTCTCGCAGGCATGCTGCAGCTCAACGGCCAGAACGACAAGCGGGCGAGCGAGATGGCCCGTTTGCTGGACAAGATGGAATTGAAGGCTACCGGCACTCAGTTCCGGATGTCGCTGATGATTCCGGAAGACGTGCTGGAAGGCCTGGTCAAGCCGGTGGCGCGGAAGAAGAACACCGCCCCGGTGATCTAGTTCAGCGGACGTCGACCCAGCGGGTAGACTGGTAGGCTTTTAACCAGAAATAGGTATCCTCCGGCAGGGCCTGTAGCCTCAGGCCCTGCGGTAATTCCCTTCCCTCCAATTTGGCGAGGCAGGCCTCTGCTAACGCCAGTGAATGCCTGACGTGAACGAAGCGGTCCTCTTCGTAGAATCCCTTCCACCTGCCGTACTCCGCAGCTTCGAACGCTTTTAGAACTCCCTTCAATTCCTGCACGACGAGGACAATTTTGGCCTTTGCCGAGGGCTTATCGGACCATGCCTCGGAGGCGAGTAACAGGGCGCGGTTCGAATGGTCGTGAATCTCCAATTGAGTCTGAATGTGCGATTGAAAGAACTGGCGGCGTGAGGGCGGAAGAAGACGCTCGGCTTCGCGGGCGAGGGACCGGGCCTCCGCCCAACGAGGCTGCGATTCGGACGCGGCCCGTGTGACGCTCGCCAGCCAGGAGTCCCACTTAGAGATGTGAATGAACTTCCTGCTGAGTTCCGGTTGGCCTTTGATGAGAGAAACCAGGATGTATCTCAGATAGTTGTGATAGGCGTTGTCGGCGAGGGTTTCCTCTTCGGCGGGGCCGTAGCGGCCGGGTGCAGCAAAATAGGCCCGGTAGTAGGCGGCGATGGAAGGGGCAGCCGCATCCCCAAACTCCTCGTGGCTCCAGCGGTCGAGATACTCGGAGGCTTTCCAGGATGCACCTTGGACAGCGATGTCCATCACCGCGCGGGTGGTCAACGGATACGGCCGCACATCACTGACGTTCACCAGGAGATACTCGGTTGCGCCGGCGCGCGCCGCACGGCCCAACTCCCGCTCAATGCGTTCGAGAGGCACCATTTCAGTGAGCTGATTGGCTTCGAAGTCGTGCATGGCCGTGTGGTAGTAGACGCCTTGCCCCTTGGCGATCCGTCCTCCATCCCGAATCTTGCCATGGCCGTTATCAGGCCAGACGAGAGTGACACCCGCGGGTAGCTGGAGGAGTCCTTTCTCGAAGAATGGCACCGCCTCGGCCCATGCGTTCATGATGAACCGCGGCTGGGCGCGCTCGCTGCGGACCAGTTCCACCTGTTTGTCGATCGCCTGCCGGATGGCTTGTGCCCGTGCAGCTTCGGTGGGGGCGATGCTATCGTCATCCAGCCAGAAGGCACGATCATGCCGGCCGCGATAGCCCACCGTCCAGATCACTTCCTGATCGCGCGGGTAGGCGCGCATAGAGTTGCGCCAGGCATTGATTAGAATTTGCGGATGCTTCGCAAATGAGTAGGGCTGATCGTTGGGCCAACGCCAGGTATTGGTGCCGAGCACTTCGATGTGGTGCTGAGTGATGATCAGACCGCGCTCGCCGGCGGCCCGCACTTGCGGCTCGTCCGGAAAGATGAACGTACCGGGAACGATCATGTTGCCTTGCAGTCGCAGCAGGGCCTCAAAGATGCGGTCCCAGGTTTCCAGGGAGATGGCGGTTCCGTCGGCTTTACCAGGGCGCCAACCGGTGAGAAGATCCTCATCGTTGATGAACCAGCCACGAAAGCGGAACGCCGGGGGCGTCGATTCGATCTTCGATTCCGGAACAGGCAGTGAGGAGCGGCGGGGAGGATCATGGTCGGTCCAGTAGTGGAGGGGATCTACACCCAGGAACCGTCGCGAGAATTCATAGACCGCGTAGATTGTTCCGCGAACATCGGCGCCCTGAAGATGAATGATCTGTCCCGCAGGATCGGCCGCAATGCGGTAGCTTTCGACTCCTGACGGCGCCGGCTCGGAGCCGTTGTAATGGAGCGAGATGATGATCCGCGGCCCCTTCGCGGCGGCAGGAGTGTCCACGACCCTGGGTTTCGCGGAAAAGATTTTCTCGCAATCAGCGGCGAGATCCGCAACGGCTTTGCGAACCGGCAGGGGTTCGCGCCCATCCATCACGATTGCGGTGGCGCGGGTCAGAGTAACATCGGCTCCCTGTGCCATCCATGCGCTTCCTGCACAGCAGGCAAGAAGCAGCCATCCATTCCAACGCGACATTGCGACGCGCTCCTTCGGAGCAGCGGGACGCTAATATGCCTTGGCGATCACAGCGCGCTGGCTGACGGTTTCGCCCGTCACGATGCATTTGCCGGCGCCGTCGTATTCATCCACAAGCGGTATGTTGCGGATGGTGGCTTTGAACTGTTTAATGCGCGCATCACATTCGGGATCGTCCTTGATGTGCGCCATCACAAACTTGCCGCCGCCCTTTTCGGCACTTGCTTCCCTGAGAATGCTCTCCACTTCTTCAATCGAATTGGCCACCACGGTATTTGTCTTGAGACGCTCACGGGCGGCCGCATAAAGGTCTTTCTGAATCGTTTCCAGCAGCGAGGATACCGTCGCGGCGATGCCGTCCTGCGACACCGGTTGCTTAGCGCCAGTATCGCGCCGCTTGACGACGACGTTTCCCGAGGCGAGGTCGCGGGGCCCGAGTTCCAGCACAACGGGTACACCACGGCGCTCCCAATGGAAGAATTTGGCGCCCGGGCTCTGGCCCTCGCGGTCATCGACTTTGGCTCCGAGTTCCTTGCCGATGCGGTGAGCCGCTTCGAGAACCGCGGCTTTCTCTTCATCCTTGCGGTAGATGGGAACGACCACCACGGGAACAGGCGCCAGTTTCGGTGGAATGACCAGGCCTTTGTCGTCGGAATGGGTCAGGATCAGTCCGCCGATCAAACGCGTGCTGGCTCCCCAACTGGTCTGCCAGACATACTCCAACTGGCCCTCTTTGTTCTGAAATTTGACGTCGAATGCCTTACCGAAGTTCTGCCCGAGGTCGTGGCTGGTGCCGGCCTGGAGTGCGAGGCCATTCTGCATCATGGCTTCGATGGAGTACGTGCGAACCGCTCCGGCAAACTTTTCAGCGCGCGTTTTGCGCCCCTTGATGACCGGCATGGCCATCACGGTTTCGGCGACATCGGCGTAGATGTCGAGCATACGCAGAACTTCCTCCAAAGCCTCTTCCTGAGTGGAATGGGCGGTGTGCCCCTCCTGCCAGAGGAATTCAGTGGTCCGCAGGAACATACGCGTCCGCATTTCCCAACGCACAACGTTCGCCCACTGGTTGAGGAGCACGGGCAGGTCACGCCAGCTTTGAATCCACTTGGCAAAGAAGTGCCCGATGATCGTTTCGGAGGTGGGCCGGATCACGTAGGGCTCCTCGAGCTCTTTTCCGCCGGCGACGGTGACGACCGCCAGTTCCGGGGAGAACCCTTCCACGTGTTCCGCCTCTTTACGGAGAAAGCTCTGTGGGATGAGGAGCGGGAAATAAGCGTTCTGATGACCGGTAGCTTTGAAACGCGCATCCAATTCGCGTTGGAGGCCTTCCCAGACGGCATAGCCGTTGGGTTTAATGACCATGCAGCCTTTGACCACTTCGGCGGGCTCGGCCATGTCGCCCTGCAAAACAACGTCCTGATACCACTGAGCGAAATCCCTGCTACGGGGAGTAATGGGTGAATCTGCCATGAAACTTTTATTGTTGCAAAGTGAGGGCGGCGGATGCCCGTTTTCGTGGACGTCCGGGCTCGCGAAAAACGCCTCCTAAGCCAAGAATCCGGGAGATAAATCCGGGGCGACGGCACTATTTTCCAGAGACGCAAATTGGACTATGGGAATCTGCATTGAATACAAAGGCCGCATGGACGAGACGGCCCGGTTGGAAGAACTGCTGGCGGACGTTCGGGAAATCAGCCAATCGTTCGGATGGCCCGTGGAAGACGTGACCATGCACGTGTCGGGACTGGAGCTGCGTTTGCCATCAAAGCACCAGGGAAAACGCCTCCCGCCGCGGCTAATTGAGGAGGAAGTGCGGGGAGTGTATGTCCGGCCTCCGGATACGGAAACGCTGCGGCTGCTCTTTAACAAGAAAGGGAGGCTGGTGGATTACAGCGAAATTCCACATCACATGGTCAATGGACCGGCGTCCGCGGATACGAAGTACTTCATGGAATTTCCGCTGTGGGTGAAGACGACGGGTGCGCTCGATTCACACATTCTGCTCGTCATGCTGCTGGAGCGGCTGAAGAGCAAGTTCATGAAGACCTTGAAGATCCGGGACGATTCGGGTTTCGCGAAAACGGGTGATTTTGAAAAACTGGCTCTGGAGCATGCAGCAATGGGGTTCGTCATCCAGTTGTGGAACGATCCGGGTGCGTCGCGTAGCCTCCTGAAGGCTGCGGGATTGGTCTTGGGCGACCAAGCGATTCCACTACCGCGGCAAATTGAGATGAATCCACTCAAGCGAATGGCGGCGAAGGTTCATTAGCCACCACGAAGCGAGTAACAGCCCGCTACTTCGACGGTCTCAGCAACCAAGGGAGAAACATATGAAGCTCTATCCGGGAGAGCCGCAAGTCTGCTACCAGAAGCGTATCGCATACTGGACCACAGGGATGCTCGCCGGGATCCTCGTCCTCGCCGGGTGGGCCGGCGTCGTGGTGATTCGCTGGCTGCTTAGACTGGCGGCTTCGCGCTAGCCGAGTTTCCAGTACCACTTAAAGAACGCTTCGCCGAAAAGGCCAACAAAGATCGCAGCCGCGCCGAGAAAGGATCCAAAAGGCAATTCGTGATCCCAGCCCCGGCGGGACAGCTTGATGTAGAGAACCCCCACCACGGAGCCAAGAACCGAGCCGAAGAACACGGTGAGAAGCGCATTCGGCAATCCGAGAAACACCCCGATGACAAGAAGCATTTTGACATCACCGAAGCCAAGGCCTTCCCGCTTCCGGATCCACATGTAGAGAGACCCGATAAACCACAACAATCCGGCAACCACGAGCCCCGCGAAGGCAGCCTCCATTAGCGAGACGATCCAGCGCGGCCAGGTTTGCGGAAGGAAGTAGCCCAGGAAGTTGGTGGTGGGTGGAGTGATGGCGGAGAGCACCAACCCGACCACCGATCCACCTAAGGTGAACTCGTCGGGAAGGATGTAGGTTTCGAAGTCGGTGAACACGAGATCCACCAGGATGGCGGAAAACACACAGTATTTGAGCCCGGTCAGGTTCCAACCGTGAACGTATACACTCCAGGCGAACAGCGCGCCCGTAATCGCCTCCACTAACGGATAACGCCAGGAAATCGGCGTCTGGCAATTGCGGCAGCGGGCACGCAGGAGGAGGAAGCTCAGGACCGGAATGTTGTCATACCAGGCAATGACTTTGCGGCAATTGGGGCAGTAGGAGCGGGCGGGCTGAAGGACAGACTCGTCATGAGGAAGGCGGTGGATGCAGACGTTGAGAAAGCTGCCGATGAGGAGTCCGAAGATGCCGGCGAGAATCACCTCAATCATGCGAGCACCTGCTTGTATTCGTGGTAGGTGCGCAAGGCCATATGAGCCAATGTGTAGCCGTCCAGGATCATTTGTCTTCCAGCCTCTCCTAAGTGCGCCGCCAAGGGGGGATCATTCATCAGCAGCCGGATGGCGGCAGCCACGTCTTCTACCCGGTTCTCGACCAGTATTCCATTGACGCCGTCCCGTACGATTTCGGGCAATCCGCCAACGCGGCTGGCGATGACCGGAACGCCATGTGCCATCGCGAGCAGGGCGGCGGAACCCAGACCCTCCGTCTGCGTGAGATAGAGCAGAACGCGGGCAGAAGGAAGGTCCGACACCAGGAATTTCGAGAATTTGACGCTACATCCAGCCATCAACCCGGCCTCGCGGGCGAGGGAATCACCTTTCTGAGGATCGTCCCAACGCGGCGCCAGCAACAGATCGCCGTGGCGTTGGGGTTTCGTTTCCACCGGAACGCCGTCCGGTACGACGCGGATTTTTTGGGCGTCGACACCGGCAGCGATCAATTGACGCGCAACAAACTCCGAGACCGCGAGATACAAATCTGCGTTGCGGTATTTCCAACGCGAGAGAAACCCCTGGCGAAGGGGAAAAGCGACGCGGCGCGCCACCACCAGACGATTGGCGGCAGCGATGGCAGCGATGGTATGCGAACGGGCGTCGTGTGCATGAGTAAGGTCGCACTTGCGAGAGAGGTTGGCGACGGACCAAAGCGAGAGTCTGCCGGTGGGAATGCCGCGCTGCTGCGCCTCCCGCTCGAGGGGCGAGCCGGGACGCACGAGCAGTCTGGGCTCGATACCGATCGTCTTTTGACCAACCATCAGGTACAGCGTTTGCCACTGGCCGCCGCGCATTTGTTTGCCGGAATCGAGGTGGAGCACTTTCAGAGGCGCCGCCATCAGGACCTTCCAGGGCTCATGTTTCGGGTTTTGGCGTACTTCAAGAAAGTGTAGAGAGCAGACATCCAGGCAATGGCAAGTCCTTCAAATCCGTCGAGAAAGCCACGCTGCAAAAAGTACGTTTTGAAGAAGGTCCACGCCGGATCGAGGCAGAGATGGCGCCAGGTGACCGTCTTTTTCCGGGCGACCAGCTCTTCCGCCGCGAGAGTCGTGTAACGATCCATGGTGCGGAGGTGCTCAGAAAGCGACTGGCAAGTGTAGTGAAGCAGATTCGACTCAAGGTGGCCGACTGAGCCGGAAGAGACGACACTTTCGTGGACAAACTCCCCTACCCATTTGGCGGCGTCGCGCCGGTAGAGGCGGATCTTGCGATCGGGATACCAGCCGGAATGCAGAATCCAGCGGCCGAGGTATTGCGCCATGCGAGGCATGATGTAGGCGTCAAATTTGGGTCCGTGCTTTTTGAGGAGCCAGACGTCGGCTTCGAGGGCTTCGCTGAGGGCTTCGTCGGCGTCGATGGAAAAAACCCAGTCGTATTGGGCCTGTTCTGAGGCGAAGTTTTTCTGCTGGGCGTAGCCGCGCCAATGGGTTTCGATGACACGGGCTCCCAGTTTACGGGCAATCTCAACGGTCCGGTCGATGGAGCCACTATCGACAACGATGATCTCATCGCAGCAGCGCAGACTCTCGATGGCGCGCGCGATGTTGTGCTCTTCGTCGCGGGCGATGATAGTGGCTGAGATCTGCATAAGGTTCGGCGCTAGGGCCGGTGTCAGGCCAGAGTCGCGATGGGCACGGGCATAAAGGACAGCACAAATATGATGGCACTGAGCAGGGCCAGCCGGGAACGCCCCCTGCCTAATGGGACGGGATCGAAGATGGGTGGATGCTTCAAAAAAAAGAAGAATGTCCACTTCGCCTTCATCCCGGGAGTGAGGCTGCGGCGCCGGACCGGCAGGGCGAAGAGGGCTGCCCATACCCACCAGGGCCAATAGAGCAAACCCAGGGGCAACAGAATGACCCAAAGTGCCCGGGCCAGCACGCGAAACCTGTCTCCCACCACCGAGTAGAGAATGTGTCCGCCGTCCAACTGTCCGAAAGGCAACAGGTTCAGGGCGGTGGCGAATAGGCCCACCCAGGCGGCACGCGCCACCGGATGAAGGTAGATGTCTTTCGTCGCCACACCTGGAAAGATCAGCATTTCAAGAGCGCGGATGAGCAGCGGTGTGCCGAACACCAGGTCGCCTTGTTCCGCAATTCCCGGAATCACCTTGGAATAGGCAAGCCCGAGTCCCAGCGCCGGGATCAAAAAAAGAAACCCGGCCAGAGGCCCCGCCACTCCAACGTCAAACAGCTCTTTGCGCGTATAGATAGGAGACCGGATGCGGATGAAGGCTCCCAAGGTTCCGATGAATGTTGGGGCCGGCAGAAAGAACGGCAACGTCGCATCCAAACCGTAGTGGGAGCAAGCGAAATAGTGACCGAACTCATGGGCGAGGAGGATCACGAGCAGAGGAACGGAGAACAACAAACCGGAGAGAATGCGGGATGGCTCCTGTGCGATCTCAACGTAGGCGTTCAGGTCTTCTTCGATGTCGAAGGAAGGGCGGTTCTGTTGAAAATTCTCAACGATGCGAGCGCCGACAAATGTGGTGCTGCCAATCGTAAGAATAAAAAGCAGAATGTGCAGCCAGAGGCGTCGCCGGATGTTGGGAAACCAACTTGGATGAGCATACCCGCTCGTCCCATCGACGCCCCCAGGCGTATAGGCAAGCTGCGGATAATCCGAGGATGCCACGAGCTACTGCAGAGTCTGCAGCTCTTTTCCTGGCTTGAAACGAACAGCCTTACCGGGCGGGATTGCCACCTCAGCGCCGGTGCGGGGATTGCGCCCGATTCCCGTCTTGCGGGGACGGACATTGAAGATGCCGAATCCACGAAGCTCAATACGCTCGCCTTGTCCGAGCGCACGCTTCATGCACTCGAACACCGTTTCAACAGCCATCTCGGCTTTTGTCTTGGTGATTCCGGTGCGATTGACCACTTCGTTGATGATATCGAGCTTAATCACATTCCCCTCCGGCGCCTCGAGCGCGGCTCTTTCAGCAAACCTCATGATAGGATTGAAGTTACGATCTTGTCAAGCACGCCTTTTCCAATTGATGGACCTTTATTCCGGCGGGCCTGCGGGCAGTTCGCCACCGGGGTGGCGATTGCGGCCGCTTGTGACGCGCACGGACTACCACACGGACTGACAGTGAACTCTTTTACTTCCGTGTCATTACAGCCGCCACTGGTGCTAGTTTGTATCGACAATCGTGCCCTTGTGCTGGCTATCTTTCGAGACGCAACGCACTTCTCCATCAATATGTTAGGCGCCACACAACGGCACCTTTCGAATCGCTTTGCATCTCGCGCCGACGACCGCTTTGAGGGTGTCACGTGGCATAAAGGGCCTCATGGCTCGCCAATTTTGGAGGGTGCGATCACTGTCATGGAGTGCAGCGTCGTACGCTTTGTTGAGGCTGGCGATCATACAATTTTGCTGGCCGAAACGGTGCATGCGGAAGTGGATGAGGGCGAACCGTTGCTCTACTTCGGCAGCAGTTATGCGCGGTTACTCTCCGAGCAGTAACAGCGCGCGATCGGCATCGGCACCGATATAATCATCTGGAATGGCTAGCAAAATATTCGATGTAGTAGTTGTGGGTTCGGGCCCCTCGGGCGGAACATTGGCGGCGCACCTGGCACGCCAGGGAGTGGATGTCGCAATTGTCGAGGGCGGTCCGAAGATTAACACGCGAACCGATTTCAATACTCATGCGATGCCGTTTGAGTTTGCCAACCGTCACATCCCTACCATGAAGCCGGGCAAGCAGGGATTTGATTCGGAACGGTCCCGTGGCGTGGGGGGAAAGAGCCTGACTTGGAACGCGGTGGCGTGGCGGTATTCCGAGCGCGACTTCAAAGGCAGAACTTATGAGGGTGCGGGAGAAGACTGGCCCTTCCATTATTCGGACCTGGCGCCCTTCTATTCGAAAATCGAGCGCGAGGTCGGTGTTTGCGGGAATCGCGACGGGCTGGAGGATCTGCCGGACGGTGAGTTTCTGCCACCGGTCCCGATGAAGTGTAGCGATCTGATCGTGAAGCGGGGCGCTGAGAAGCTGGGAGTGAAAGTCATTCACGTTCGCAAAAGCACGCTGAGCCGCCCCATGAATGGACGGCCTGCCTGCCATTTCTGCGGCAACTGCATGGCGGGATGTGACGTGGTGGCCAAATACAACTCCGCCGATGTGCACATTGTTCCGGCCATGAAGACCGGGAAACTGGAAGTCTTCTCGAATTCGGTTGTCCGGGAAGTGGTGGTCACGAATGAGAATCGCGTCAGTGGAGTAAAGTTTCTGAACAGGGAAACCTTGCAGGAAGGCGAAGTGCTGGGACGCGCGGTGGTGATTTCCTGCGGGTGCGTGCAGAGCATCGCGCTGCTGATGATGAGCAAATCGCGGCTCTATCCGAACGGGCTGGCCAACTCCAGCGGTCAGCTGGGAAAGCACTTCATTCCGCATTTCACGGGCGGGGTTCAGTGTTTTCTGAAGGAGCTTGTGGGCAAACCGGCGACGAATGATGAAGGGTACCTGGATCACGCCTACGTGCCGTCGTTCATGCACAAGCGCAAGCGCGACTATGCCCGCAGCTTCGGCGTGCAGTTCAACTATCAAAACCGGCGTGCCGTGGGTTGGGCGCGAGATCTGCCGGGATTCGGCAAGGCGTACAAACAGGCGGTGGTGGAACGGTATCCGGCATTTCTCACATTTTCGCCGTACGGGGAGATGCTGCCGCACGCGAAAACCTTTGTGGATATGGACTGGGGCGCCAAAGACCGTTATGGCCTTCCGCTGGCGCGCAGGAATGTGACGTACTCGGAGAACGATTGGAAGATTTTCCGGGATATGACAGCTTGGTCCAAGCGCATTCTGGAATCGGCTGGCGCCGAGATCCTGGCCGTTGGAGAAGAGCCGCGGACGAATCACGAATTGGGTGGATGCCGCATGGGGTCCGATCCCAAGACGAGCATTCTGAATACGTGGTGCCAGTCGCATGATGTGAAAAACCTGTTCGTGGTCGATGGGAGCGTGTTCCCGTCGGCGTCGGAGAAGAATCCGACGCACACCATGATGGCGCTGGCGGCACGCACGGCGGAATACCTTGGCGGGCAGATGAAGAAGGGGGAACTGTAAACATGGCACGACGCGAAACACTGAAAATCATTGGAGCGATCAGCGCCACTTGCGCTTTCCCTTTTTCCTCAGATGAATTGTACGGACAGCAGGAGCATGCCCATTCGAATGCAATGCCTGCGCAGGCAGCCGCGCCCGCCAAGCCGTTGTTCTTTAACGAGCGGGAGTTTGAGACGGTGAAATGCCTGGCGGACCTGATCATTCCGCCCTCGGATACGCCGGGTGCGGTGCAGTCGGGAGTGCCGGGCTATATCGACTATGTGGTGAACAGCAGCGCGCAATGGAAGAAAGTGTTCCGGGAAGGGCTGGCATGGCTCGACCAGCATGCTTCGGCGCAGCACGGGAAGACGTTCCGGGAGCTGAGTGAAGCACAGCAGATCGCGATGCTCACGCCGCTGAGCGAGTCCGCGGACCGTCTCTTGCGGCCCGCGCTGGCCGTCCCGCGAAGAGCGGCCCAGGTGCAGAACCGGCCGGCTGTTCCCAAGGAAGTGCAGTTTTTCAAAGCATTCAAGGGGATGACGGCCGACGGCTACTTCACTTCGAAAGCAGGTTTGGTGGACACGCTGGGGTACAAAGGGAATACCGTACTGGCGGAGTTTCCTCATTGCGGGTGACAATAGTAATCATCCCCTCATGAGTTTCTCCATCAGCCGCCGTAGCTTTGTCGCCAGTGCCGCTGGAGTATCAACGGCCTGCTGGCGCAAAGAAAAGCCGGGGTTTGCTGGATTTGCGTTTGTCGCTAATGAAGAAGGCTCGGCGATCGCTGCGGTGGATCTGACGGCATTCGCTGTCGTTCGCCATATCCGGCTGGATGGAGCCCCGACTCAGCTAATCAGCCACGAGGCGCGTAAAGCGATTTACGCGCTGACGCCGAACAATGGAACGATACATGAAATTTCGGTATCCAAGCTCGTTCGCGAGCGCTGGACCCAGTTAGGCGGGCGAGCGTTGCAAATCCGTCCGTCGCTGAATCGCAAATTTCTTTACGCGCTGCTGGAAGAACCGCGACAACTGGTGGAGGTTGCGCTCGACAAGATGGAGGTGACGCGGCGGTTCGCGCTGCCCGCGATTCCAGTGGACCTGGATCTCCACAAAGACCAGGCCCTCGCGGTGGTTGCCCTGAAACAGGAAGCATCGGTGGCACAGGTGGACCTGATGGCCGGGAAGGTCAGCCGTGTGGAAACCGGCGGTGCGGTACGGATTGTCCGCTTCCGCAAAGACGGCCAGTATTGGATGTCGGCCCTGGAGGACGAGAAGCAACTGGCGGTGTTCGATACGGCGACTGGGAAAGTGGTGGCGCGGCTGCCGCTGGCGATCAAGCCCCGGAATCTCTGCTTCAAGTCCGATGAAGGCCAGATGTTCCTTACCGGCGAGGGGATGGATGCGGTAGCGGTCGTTTATCCCTATCTGACCGAGGTAGCGGAAACGGTGCTGGCCGGACACAGTCCGGCGGCGATGGCGGCGTCGCACATGATCAAGGGGACGCCGGAGTTTCTCTTTGTGACAAACCCGCGGTCGAGCCAGGTGACGATTCTGAACATCAACGAATCGTACAAACGCGTGGGCAGTGAACAGGTGGGCGCGGAGCCTTCGTTTGTGACGTTGACGCCCGACAATCAGTGCGTGCTGGTATTGAACCGGAAGAGTGGGGACATGGCGGTGCTGATGGCATCGAATAGCCGCCGCGCGAAACAGATTCCAACGTTGTTCACGATGATCCCAGTAGGATCAAAGCCGGTGAGCGCGGTGGTGCAGGCGGTCTAAATCCGAATTTACAAACGCTGGTGAATATCTTTGTCTCGTTTTAAAACATTTCTATAAAGAAATGTTTTAAACATTCCGATAGAAGAGTGTGATGTTTGTTGCGGCACTTCTTCTCAACGCCAGCCTCTTGGCACAGCCGGGCCGATTCGGCACTCCCGCCTGCGCGGAGCCGGATCAGGAAGGGGCGGCGCGGTCGTTCTTCCTCCTTTGCCACAGCTCGGCGTGGAAAGTGCCGGTTTGGACGGGATACGAATTGTCGCCCACTCACCTGAAAAAGCACGCGGCTCGACCGAGCCACTTTCGGAGCGATCGGGAATTGCGGGGCGCGCGAGCCCAGGATTCGGATTACCGCGGAAGCGGTTTTTCGCGGGGGCACCTGGTTCCAGCAGCGGACGGGGCTTGGTCGGAAGAATCGATGCGGGCGACGTTCCTGCTTTCGAACGCAGCGCCACAGTATCAGCCGATGAATGCCGGTCCGTGGAAGGCGGTGGAGGCAAGGGTGAGGAAACTTGCGGCGGATTCCGATGCGCTGTACGTCTTCACGGGGCCGATCTTCGAAGGCGAGGTACAACGGATCGGCAGGGGACAGGTGGCGGTTCCCACGCACTTTTACAAGGTGGTGCTGGCGCTGCGCGGGGAAAGCAAGTCCATGTTCGCAGTAATCGTTCCCAATACTCCCCTGGTGGGAAGCGCGGCTACATTTGCGGTGACGGTGGATGAGGTGGAGCGCCGGAGCGGTCTGGATTTTTTCAGTGCTCTGGAAGATGTCGAGGAGGCGGTGTTAGAAGCCGGCCATTTCGATTTTCGGTTTCAGCTCAACTGAAACATGTGATTCCGGCGGGGAGCGCCGAGAGCGCTTGAATTCTTTCAGCGCTCCGGCGGATGTCGCTGTTGGGCGCAGAAATGCCTGGTGTTAAACCTTCTCGGGAACGATGTAAGGAGCGCGATACTGCCGGGTCAGCATGCGGTTCGCTTCTGCATCATTGATGAATTGCAGCTTCACCGGATCGAATTTCAGGGTGCGCTTCAGGCGGTAGCTGATGTTTGCGATGTGAACCAGCACGACGGAGCGGACGCCGATCTCGACATCCGCGGTAAGGTCCTTGTAGTTGCGGCTGCGGCAGGCATCGAGGAAGTTCTTCACGTGATTGGAGGCTTCGCGGTCCTCCCCTTTCACATCCGCCACTTTCTCGCTCTTCTCGCCTTTGTAGACCTGATAGCCGCTGCCATCGAGGGCCATCCAGCCGTCACTGCCATAGAAGAGATCGCCGACGACGTTGCCGCGCAGGGGCAATCCGCCCTCGGCTCCGGTGAGAATCCCGCGAACTTCGAACATCAACTCGGCATCGCCGTAGTCGAAGGTGGCCATCTGGGTATTCGGAGTTTCCTGATCATCCTGGTAGACGTACTTTCCCCCGGTGGAAGAGACCATCACCGGAAGATCGCGGCCGAGGCCCCAACGCGCCACGTCCATTTCGTGAATGCCCTGATTGCCGATGTCGCCGTTGCCGGTGTCCCACATCCAGTGCCAGTTGTACTTGAAGCGGTTTTCGTTGAACGCACGCATCGGGGCTGGTCCGAGGAACTTGTCCCAATCGACGCCCGGGGGCACCGGGCCGTTCGGCTTGGTGCCGATCGACTTGCGGCGTTTGAAGCAGAGTCCTTTGGACATGTAGACCTTGCCGATGACACCGTCGTGGAGCGCTTTTATCGCTTCAATCTTGTGAGGCATGGAGCGGCTTTGGGAACCGATCTGGACCATGCGTTTGTACTTCCGCGCCGCTTCAATCATTTTCAGCCCCTCGTAGACGTTATGCGAGGCGGGCTTCTCAACGTATACGTCTTTGCCTGCCTGGCAGGCCCAGATGGTGGAGAGCGCATGCCAGTGATTCGGAAGAGGCATGGAAACGGCATCGACATTCTTGTCATTGAAGACATCGCGCATGTCGGCATATCCCTTGGCTTTCTTTCCGGACGCCTTCTCAACCTTGGCAATGGCGCGCTCGAGCGAAGCCTGGTCCACGTCGCAGAGGGCGGAGACTTCGCAGCCGCTCACAGTGGTGTAGAAATTCATGTGACTCTGGCCACGGCCGCCGAGTCCAATGATGCCCACCTGAATGCGGTCATTAGCACCCAGTACACGCGTGGACTGCGCCGCGGTGAGTGCCATGGTGGTGGAGAAGAAGAAATGCCTGCGAGATTGCATGGATAAAATTTTACACCCCTGGGAGGCGGGGCGTGGGCCAGAATTACTGACGGCCGATATCGCCGGGTTTCGCACGAGTGGCGCGCAAGTAATCCGCAGGGGCGAGGACGATTTGGGTGCCGCGCACTCCGGCGGAAACCGCGATCCGATCGTACAGCTCCACCGTCTCATCGATGTACACCGGGTAGTCCTTCTTACAGGCCAGCGCGGTAACGCCGCCGCGAACGTAACCAGTGAGAGCCTGCACGTCCTTCAGGGGGACAAGTTCCATCCGGCTGTCGCCGGCTAGCTGGGCGAGGCCCTTTAAGTCGAGTTGGGTGTTGCCGGGGATGACGGCGAGACAGACACCGCTGCGCGCTCCGCGAGCGACCAGGGTTTTGAACACCTGCTCCGGCGGCATGCCGATTCGTTCAGCAACGGTTTCGGCGTCGAGATGCTCGTCGCCCACTTCGTAGTCGCGGAGTTCATAGGCAATGGCGAGGCGATCGAGTTGTCGAGCCGCATTCGTCTTCATGAGCGCTGATTGATCCAGTGCGCCACCAGGCCGATGGTGGCAAAGCCGAAAGCGTTGGCAACACCGTGCACAATCGCCATCTGCGGAATCGGCAGCCAAAACGCCCCCGCGACCTGCGTGAGAGCATACATGCCGGCAATGGCCATCGCCAGCACCGTAGCAGCGGCAGTGATCGAAAACAGCAGGGAGACGCCGCGGGAGCGCGCGGTCAGCATGGCAAGGGCACTCACCAAGGTGACGCCAACGGCCATCAGCAGGGCGGCGGCCACTTCAAGCCAACGCGTGAGAGCGGTGCCGAGGGTCATCAGAGGAGTGCCTGCGATCACGGCCCAGGCGGCGAAACGATAGAGCGGCGTTTCCGCTTTCCGACCAAGCCCGCTCCCGGTGAGCGCAACAAACACGCAGGCGGCAAAACCGGCGTAATGAAGGTGCAGCGCGGTCATCAGTACGACGGCGTCTGTAAATCGGGGCCAGTAGAGCCCTGCTCGCGACAATTCCAGGAAGATCGCGCCGCCCGCGAGATAGAAGATTGCCGCGTCCACGGCCACGTGGTGGAGCGGGTGCGATCCGCGCGCACGCAAGCGGCTGATCGTCGTCCCTGCCAGGTACATCGCCCACAAGCAATACGGGGCACAGAGCAGTGCGGCGAGCCAGCCTTGTTCGACCGCAAACGAAGCCGCCGCAGCCAGCAGCGGCAATGCGTTCACCAGCGACAAGGGCCTTGGAATTCCGCATTGCGCCAGTCCCAGCGGGACGACCGCCAGAACGGCATACGGACCCATCCATTCGAGAAGGTGCACAACTCAGGCTTCCGCAACAATATCCAAATACCGGGCGACAGCATCGATGCCACGGTAGAAATTGGGCAGGAACAGCTTCTCGTTGGGCGCGTGCAGGTTGTCGTCAGGCAAACCGAAGCCCATCATGACGCTCGGAATTCCAAGGTGCTCGTCAAAGACTCCCACGATTGGAATAGAGCCACCACTCCGTACGTAAACCGTTTCCGCGCCGAACACTTCGGTCATTGCCTGCGCCGCGGCGTGAATGAACTTGTTGTTGGGATTCACCAGGGATGGCGGCGCACCATGAATCAAACGGAACTCAGCAGTGACTCCCTTGGGACAGGCGGCTGCGACGGCTTTCTGGATCATGGCAACCGCTTCGTCAGGGCGCTGATCAGCCACCAGCCGTGCACTTACCTTTGCGACGGCGACAGCGGGAATGACCGTCTTGGCGCCTTCGCCGGTGAAGCCTCCACGAATGCCATGCACTTCCAGTGTGGGGCGAGCCCAGGTTCGCTCGAAGACGGAATACTCAGGTTCTCCGGTGAGCGCCTTCACGCCCACTTCTTCCTCGCGATATTTGTTCTCATCGAACGGAAGCCGGGACCATGCTTCGCTTTCCGCGGCGGCTGGCGGCACCACCCGATCGGTGAAGCCGGGGATCTGGATGCGGCCTTCGCGATCCTTCAAGGCAGTGAGAATCTCGGCGGCAGCCATGACTGCGTTGGGCGCTGCGCCGCCATATACGCCGGAGTGCAGATCCTGCTTGGCACCCTTTACGATCAGTTCGCCATAAATGATGCCGCGCAAGCCGATGCATAAGGTGGGCAGTTCGGGGGCAAACATCTCCGTATCGCAAATCACTGCAGCGTCCGCCTGAAGACGCGGTGGCTTGGAAGCGACATAGTTTCCGATGTGCATGCCGCCGCACTCTTCTTCGCCTTCAATCAGGAAGCGAACGTTTACTGGAAGCGAGTGGCGCTGGGCCATGATGCCTTCGACGGCTTTGATCAAAATCAGTGTGAGACCCTTGTCATCAGCAGCCCCTCGCGCATAGATATTCTCACCGCGAATGGTTGGCTCAAAGGGCGGCGACACCCATTCATTCAGCGGCTCGGGCGGCTGGACATCATAATGTCCATAGAACAGCAGGGTCGGCTTGCCGGGAGCGCCAAGCCACTCGCCGTAGACGAGAGGATGTCCCTCTCCTTCAATCAGCTCAACGCCATTCATACCCGCCTGGCGCAATTGTGCAGCGACAAATTCGGCAGCGCGGCGAATGTCCCCTTTGTGTTCGGGGTCGGTACTGACGCTCGGGATGCGCAGGAATGCTTTCATCTCCTCGAGATAGCGAGCGTGATTTTCTTGGAAGTAACCCATCACTGTTGAGTCTCGCAAAACACCCGATCCAACGGCAAAGTGAGAATGATATGCTCGTGCCTTATGAAACACGCGCTCCTCTTCCTACTTAGTTGCGTTGCCGCGGCGGAAACGTTACCGACAGCCGGGCCGGATCAAACGGGCCTGTCCGCTGAGCGCATGGCGCGCATCGCCCCGATCATGCAGCAGCATGTCGAAGCCGGGCGGATGGCCGGCGCCATCGGAATGATCGTGCGGAAGGGCAGGATTGGCTACTTCGAGACGTATGGCTTTCAGGACAAGGAAGCCAATAAACCAATGCGCAAAGACGCCATCTTCCGCATTTACTCGATGACTAAGGCTGTGACCGGAGTAGCAGTGATGATGCTCTACGAGGAAGGCAAGTTCTTTCTTACTGACCCGGTTTCGAAGTATCAAGGTGGCCGTGGACGGCAAGATGACGCAGGTGGTTCCCACGGAGCGGCCGATCACGATCCGTGACCTGATGCGGCACACTTCGGGATTGGATTACCAGGGGCCGAAGGAGGAAAGCGGCGCCTTCGTTTATCAGAAGCTGCGTGTTCAGGAACCGGGCATCAATCTGGCGGAGATGGTCAGAAGGATGGCGCAGGCTCCCCTCGTCCACCAGCCCGGGACAATCTTCCACTATTCGCTTTCGATCGATGTCCTGGGTCGCCTGGTGGAGGTAACGTCGGGCAAGAGCCTGGACCAGTTTTTTGAAGAGCGGATCTTCAAACCGCTGGGTATGCGCGATACGGCATTCGATGTGCCGCAGAGCAAGTGGGACCGGCTGACGGCGTTATACACACCGATAGAGGGAGGCAAGGTAAGGCGCTCGGCGGCCGCGCCGCAGGAATCGTACAAGAAACCCACGACCCTGTTCCTGGGCGGTGCAGGGCTGGTCTCGACAGCCATGGACTATGCGCGATTCTGCCAGATGCTGCTCAGCGGAGGGACGCTCGACGGCAAGCGGCTCCTCAGCCGCAAGTCCGTGGAACTGATGTCCACGGATCATCTGGGCGATCTGCCACGCGTTGGCGGAGGTGGCACAGTGCAGCCGGGGTACGGCTTTGGACTGACCTTTGCAGTAAACATGGACCCTGGCCGCACGGGCACGATCGGAAGCAAGGGCGAGTACAATTGGGGCGGCGCAGCGGGGACCCGGTTCTGGATCGACGCCAAGGAGCAGATGGTGGGGGTATTCATGGTACAAATCCTGCCGCACACCAACCTGACGTTCGGTACGCAGTTCAAGCAATTGGCCTACCAGGCCATCAACGACTAGTCGCTCATCAGGAAGATGAGCGGGCGCACATCCTCGTACGGAGTCCAATCCCAGTAACGGAGAAGGATCGTGTAGACCATGAGCCCGGTTTCGCCCTCGCCAAAGAGCAGGAACTGGAGCGCCTGGCCCATCAGGTGTTTGCGCGAGAGTCCGAGGAAAATACTCTTCGGATCGATCAATTCGCTGAGGTAAGCGATGGTGTTGGCAACAGCGATTGCCTGTGTGATTTCGATCACGTAGTCGCCGCCTTCACGGCGGAGAGTCAGAGAAGGCTGCGATATGAACTCGCTACGGTTATCGACGAGGCTGACATGCACAAAAGCGAGAGGCCCCTCGATGGAGTAGTGCTTGCGGATTTCCGCTCCCTTCTGCTTTCGCAATCTGGTACTGCGGAGGGGAGTGAGGTGCACTTTCTTTCCAACGATGTCGCGCCATAGCGATTCGGACTCGTTATCGGCAAAGACGAACTCCGTGACGCGAAGCTCGGTGGAGCGCATGAGGCGGCTTACCGCGCTGACGATCAAGACGAGGGTAATGAAGATCGAGGAAATGATGAGCCCATCGGGACGCTCGCGGACATTCTCCACCAGCGTATATGCGAATACCAAGGTTACGATGCCGGTGAACGTCGCAAAGAGGAGGTTCTCCTTGCGCAGCGCCAGGGTTGCGGCAAACGCCGCCGAGAGCATCAAGACGAGAACGCCGGTGGCATAGGCGCCTGCCTGCGCATCAACGTTGGCTTTGAAGACAATGGTCACTACGACGTTGATCGCAAACAGCACCAGCACCAGCGGCCGCGAGAAGGAAACCCAACGCGGCGCCATCCCGAAACGCGGCAGGTAGCGGGGAATCAGGTGCAGCAATCCGGCCATGGCCGAGGCGCCGGCAAACCAGAGAATGAGAATGGTGGCGGCGTCGTAGACGGTACCGAAAGCACTCCCCAAATGGAGGTGCGCGAGATACGCAATGGCGCGTCCGTTGGCGGGTCCGCCGGCGCGGTAGGCGGATTCGGGCACCAGGAGGGTGGTGACGACGCTCGATGTCATCAAAAGCACGCTCATGATCAGCGCCGCAGCGGCCAGGAGCTTGCGGGTGTTGCGGATGCGGCCGGTGGGGACCGCTCCCGGCTGGTCCTGAGCGCTGCCGCGGATCAACGGCATCACCGAAACGCCGGTTTCGAACCCGCTCAAACCAAGGGCGAGACGCGGGAAAATCAGGGCGGCGGCGATCAGGAGATGCGTCCAATCCCCTTTGGCATGAAGCGCGGTACGCCAGTTGGGCAGCAGTTCCGGATGATGGAGTACGTCGTTGAGGCAGACAGCGAGAACAACGACGTTGAGTAAGAGATAGGGAATTGCGACGAACGCGGCGAGACCGATGGCTTCGGAGAAACCCATCAGGAAAACCGCAGCGAGCAACGCCAGCAATCCAAGGGTCAACGGGATTTCGGTGTGCTCGAGGACTGGCTTCAGGAACGGATTTTCGATGGCGTGCTGCGCGGCATCGGCGGCCGAGAGGGTCATGGTGATGACGAAGTCAGTGGCCGCAAATCCGAGCAGCGCGAGAACCAGGATTTTGCCCCACCAGCCGTGCAGCAGGTTTTCGAGCATAGCGATGGAGCCCTGTCCGGCATAGGAGCGCTTGGCGACCTGAGCATAGACCGGAAGGGCGCAGCACAGGGTGACGGCGATGAGAATGGCCGTGGCCAGCGGCGCCATCGCACCCGCAGCCAGCAATGCGATGCCCGGCTGATATCCAAGGGTGGAGAAGTAATCGACGCCGGTCAGCCACAGCACCATGTACCAGGGATGGCTCTCATGATGGTGATGAGCCAATTCGTCGTCGAGGCGGCCACCATGGAAGATCCACTCCAGCACACCGCCTTTTTGCAGAGGGTCACGATCACTGGTGTGCAGTTGATTTCCAATGACCTTGTGTCTTTTCAATTCCGCCATTAGTAGGTCTCTTGATTTTAGAGCCTCCGGGCGTAGAAGATGGCATCAACGGGTAAGATAGAAATCGATGTCACCAGGTTATGCACTGAAGGCGGCGGCCGCCGCGGCGATTCTGCTGTCATCTGCTTACGGACAGGGAACACTTCCCGACGCGGAGGTGGAAGCGGTGGTAGTGACCGAAATGGGCACGTTCCGTTTCGAGTTTGCACCAGACAAAGCGCCGAAACATGTGGCGCATTTTCTGAAGCTCGCGCGGGCGGGATATTACGACGGCAGCGCGTTTCACCGTGTCGTGGCGAACGGCATTATCCAGGGCGGCGACCCGCTGCTGAAGAATCCAAAGACTCCGAAAACGCTGTGGGGCACTGGTGGGTTGAATCTGCTGCCAGGCGAGTACAGCGATTTGAAACACGAGCGCGGGGTCGTTTCGACGGTACGCATTCCCAACAAGCCGGATAGCGACGGCAGCCAGTTTTTCATCTGTGTGTCCACACAACCGCCACTCGACGGGCAATTCTCCGCGTTCGGGAAAGTGAACGAGGGGATGGACGTGGTGGACAAGATCTCGCAGGTGCCGGCGGGTGAGAACGGGTTCACGCAGAAGCTGGTGCGGATTCAGAAGGTCACGATAGAAAAGAAAAAGACGGAGCCGTATCTCAACGCACCGGTGGAGCAACTGGCGAAGACGGTTACGTTAAAGACGACGCTGGGGGAATTGAAACTCCAGATGGATCCCGCGCTGGCGCCGAATCATGTACGCAATTTTCTTAAGTTGGTTTCTACCGGCTGGTACGACGGCACGGTCTTTCACCGGGTGGTGAAGGACTTTGTGATCCAGGGCGGGATGGCTCAGGGCCGGGCGAGCGGCAGTACACACATAGCGGATCGATGGGTTCACACCGTGAAGGGTGAATTCAGTAAAGAGCAGAAGCACGAGCGCGGAGTGGTTTCGATGGCAAGGAGCGACGATCCCGATTCAGCGAGCACCAGCTTCTTTCTGGTGCTTGGAAACGCGCCGCATCTGGACGGACAGTACACGATCTTCGCGCGCATCACGGCTGGATTGGATGTACTGGCAGCCTTCGAAAAGGAAGAAGTGGATGGCGAGACGCCGAAGCGGCGGCTGGAGCTGATGTCGGCGACGATCGATTGACGGGTTACTCTTCCCCGCTCTTCCCAGTCACCTGAAGCACAGCGAGGAAGGCTTCCTGAGGGATTTCCACGCGGCCGACGCGCTTCATGCGGCGCTTGCCTTCCTTCTGCTTCTCGAGGAGCTTCCGTTTGCGGCTGATGTCGCCGCCGTAGCACTTGGCGAGAACATTCTTGCGAATGGCGGGGATATTTTCGCGGGCGACGATTTTTGCGCCGATCGCTGCCTGCAAGGCCACCTCGAACATCTGGCGCGGGATGAGTTTTCGCAGCCGCTCGATCAGGGCCTTGCCGCGATCATGAGCCAGTTCGCGGTGGATGATCATGGAAAGCGCATCGACCGAATCGCCGGCCACCAGCACGTCGAGTTTCACCATGGGGGACACGCGGTAGCCGGCCAGGTGGTAATCAAGCGATGCATACCCGCGGGAGGCGGATTTCAGGCGGTCATAGAAGTCAAGGACGATTTCGTTGAGCGGCAGCTCGTAGGTCAACATGACACGGCCGGTGCCGATGTATTCGAACTTCTTTTGCGAGCCGCGCTTCTCTTCCACCAGCTTCAGGATTTCGCCAATGTATTCTTCGCGCGTGATGATGGTGGCGTCGATGACGGGTTCTTCGATTTGCTTGATCTCAGCGGGATTAGGCCAGCGCGTGGGGTTGTCGACTTCCACCCTTTCGTCATCGGTTTTCGTAACGATATAGCGCACACCGGGAGCCGTGGTGATGAGATCGATGTTGAACTCGCGCTCCAGACGTTCCTGCACGATTTCGAGATGGAGCAGGCCGAGGAAACCGCAGCGAAATCCGAACCCGAGGGCGACAGAGTTTTCAGGTTCGAAATTAAAGGCACTGTCGTTGAGGCGGAGTTTCTCCAGCGCATCGCGCAGCAAACCGTGCTCGTGCGATTCCACGGGATAAAGGCCGGCAAACACCATCGGCTTGATCTCTTCAAAACCCGGCAGGGCTTCCGGAGCGGAGTTCTTGCCGGACGTGATGGTGTCGCCGATGCGGGCATCGGAAACCGTCTTGATGTTGGCGTGCATGTAGCCGACTTCGCCCGCCGACAGAATGTCGCAAGGAATCGGTTTTGGTGACTGGTAGCCGAGGCCTTCCACGTCGAACAACTTTCCAGTGGACATCAGCTTTATCTGCTGTCCCATGCGCATCGTGCCGTCGACGATGCGGAAGAGGATGATGACGCCGCGGTAAGGATCAAACCACGAATCGAAAATGAGGGCGCGCAAAGGGGCTTCCGGATCGCCTTTCGGCGGAGGAACATACTTGACGATCGCTTCCAGCAGTTCGTGGACACCGGTGCCCTGCTTGGCGCTCACCATTTGCGCATTCGCGGTGTCGAGCCCGATCACCTGTTCGATCTGCTCCTTAATGCGTTCCGGATCCGCCGACGGCAGGTCGATCTTGTTGATGACGGGAACGATCTCCAGGTTGTGGTGGATTGCGAGATAAGTATTGGCGAGGGTCTGCGCTTCGACGCCCTGGGATGCATCCACGATAAGCAGTGCGCCTTCGCAGGCCTGCAGGCTTCGGGAAACTTCGTAGGTGAAGTCTACGTGACCGGGAGTGTCGATGAGGTTGAGCTGGTAATTGCGCCCGTCTTCGGCGATGTAATCCAGCCGGACCGCATGGGCTTTGATGGTGATGCCGCGTTCGCGCTCCAGATCCATCGAGTCCAGCACCTGCTCCATCATTTCCCTCTGGCTGAGAGCGTGAGTGGCTTCGAGCAGCCGGTCAGCGAGCGTGCTCTTGCCGTGATCAATATGGGCAATGATCGAAAAATTGCGAATGAAGGCAGGGTCCATGCGATAGCTTATGTAGCCAAAATGAGGGCGTCTCTCGATTATCCCACACCTCACCTGGAGGGCTGTCGAGAGATTGCTTGATTTCGAGAAGAGAACGGTATCATGGAGGTTCATGCTCCATCTGCGCCTGGTGATCTCCGTTGTGGCGTTGAGCTTTGTCCTACAGGGTGAAGTTCGGCAGCTCAGCCTGTTGCATACAAACGACTTGCATGCGCGATTGCTTCCCGACGACCGGAAGCAGGGTGGATTCGCGTATCTCGCCACAGTCTTACGGAACGAACGGGCCGGGTGTAGTAGCTGTCTGCACCTGATGGGCGGAGATCTGGTGCAGGGATCGCCGGTTTCGACGATCTTCAAGGGTACCCCGGTGTTCGAGTTCGGGAACAAGTTCAACGTGGACGCCTTCACGCTGGGCAACCATGAATTCGATTACACCTACACGCAAATTCCTTACTTTCTGAAGAAGGCGAAATTCCCGATCGTATCGGCGAACGTAGTGAATGCGGACGGCCAAACGATGGTGAAGCCGTACCGGATTCTGAAAGTGAATGGAGTGCGGATCGCGGTGATCGGAGCGATGCTGGGCGATCTCACGTCAGCCTACGTCAAACCCGGAGCGACCGGTCCGTACAAAGTGACACCGGTGGTAGAAACGGTCGCCCGGTACGCGAAAGAGCTGCGCCCGCAGGTGGATCTGATCGTTGTGTTGGGACACATTCACTCGCAGGAGGAAGGTTCCGTGATTCTGCGCGAAGTCCCTGAAGTGAACATCGTTGTAGAAGGCCACAACCACGCGGGCCGCAAGGAAATGGAAGTGGTGGACGGACGAGTGGCAGTGAATGCACGGGCTTATGGAGTGGAGGTGGGACGCCTCAACGTCAGCGTCGATCTCGCGGCGAAGAGGCTGACGCAGTGGGAGTGGAAACGAATCCCTGTGGACTCCACTACAGTGAAACCGGCGCCGGACGTCGCCAAGCTGGTGGCGAAGTGGGAAAGCAAGGTTGCGAAAGTGGTAGACCGGCAGATCGGAGAGAGCCGGAGGGACCTGCCGCAGAATGAGTTAAAGCCGGTGCTCGAACGGGGCCTGGCGGAGATCATGGGCACCGACCTGGCTTACCTCAATCGGGGTGGCATTCGCGATCGGCTGCCGCGGGGCAAGATTCTGGAACGGAACATCTGGAACATCATGCCGTTCGACAACGAGGTCTTTACGGCGCGGATAAAGGGATCGCAGGTACCGGATCTGATCCGGGGCGATCGCACCTTGGACCCGGATAAGGAATACACGCTGGCCATCCCGGACTTCGCCGCGACCAACGAAGCTTCCCGAAAATCGCTCGGGTTTGAGAACGTGAAGTTTCAGAGCACCGGCAAAGACGTGCGCGACGTCCTCATCGAATGGGTGCGAAAAAAGAAAGTCGTGGAATAACGACGGGGCATCGCACAAATCAGGGGATGGGATGAACAAAGGAACGACATTCCGGTATACGTTCGCGACGGCTGTAAGCCTGGCTTTGGACTCGTTGCGCGCGCATAAGCTGCGTACGTTCCTGACGCTGTTAGGAGTGATTATCGGCGTGATGAGCGTGGTTTTAGTGGGAGCAGCAATTGACGGATTAGGAAATTACGCGGAGGCGACGACATCCAAGGTCTTCGGAAGCGATAGCTACCTGATCGCCCAACTGGTGCAGTTGGGGCGGCTTTCGAGAACGGAGCGGGCGGCGAAGCTGCGTTACAACAAGCGTATCCGCCAGGACGATGTCGCCTACTTGCGGGAGGTGGCCGGAGACCGCAACTACTACAGCCCCTACACACAGCGTGTGGACGACGTGAAGAGAGACGATGTAACCTTCGAGGCCGCTACCATTCTCGGAGTATCAGCTACGCTTCCCGAAATCCGCGAGGTGTCGCTCACCGACGGCCGTTTTTTCACGGAGACGGAGGAGCAGAACCGCCAGGCGGTGGCGGTGATCGGGGATGAATTGCGGACGACGTTCTTTTCCGACAAATCTCCAGTCGGAAAGACAATTAAGATCCGCGGCATGGAGTTCACGATCGTCGGTGTGCAGGAAAAACTGGGGTCGAGCGGCAGCCGCACCCAGCAGGACAACCCGGTCTATATTCCCGCTCCCGTTTACTTTAAGCTCTACGGAGGGGATCGCGGCGGTTTTGCGGTCTTTGGAAAGGCACGCCCCGATTCGGGGCTCACGATGGACGAATCGCTCGACCTGAGCCGCATGGCGCTGCGTTCGCGTTTTCATGCCAAACCAGGACAGCCGGATAACTTTGAAGCGCTGACCCCGGACTCGATCCGGGCATTCGTGGAGAACATCCTCTCGCTGGTGTCGGCGATCGTGGTTCCGGTGACAGCCATCTCGCTGGTAGTCGGTGGCATTGTGATCATGAACATCATGCTGGTGAGCGTGACAGAACGAACACGGGAGATCGGCATACGCAAATCGTTGGGGGCCAAACGCGGAGACATCCTGCTGCAATTTCTGATTGAAGCGGTGATGATGTCGGCCTGTGGCGGGACCATCGGCCTTCTGCTGGGATGGGGCATTGTATCGCTGGCGGCGAGGCTGCTGGAAGTGAAGTTGGAGATTAGTATGCTTTACGCCGTGCTCGCCATCGTGGTTTCGAGCATCGTGGGCATTATGTCCGGATGGTACCCCGCCTCGCGGGCTTCGAAGCTCGATCCGGTAGTGGCGCTGCGGGCGGAGTAGAGATGCGCATTCAGCCAGGAGAAGGAGTTCGCATCGCCTTGGATTCGGTTTGGAAGAACCGTTTCCGCTCGCTGCTCACCATTCTAGGAATCGTCATTGGCATCACGACTGTAGTGACCGTGTCGAGCCTGTTGACGGGCCTCCAGAAGGGGATCGTCACATTCTTCGAGGAGTTCGGTCCCGACAACATTTTTGTCGCCCGCTACAGCGGGGACCCCAGCCAGCGGCCCAAGCAAACGGAGCTCCGGCGTCGGCCGATTCTGCCTTCGTACTCGGAAAGCATTCGCCGCATGGCGCCCTCAGTGGAAGACATCGGCATGCAGCTGTTTGTGCCGTCGGTGGTGGGAAATCAGCCTCTGGTGGCAAAAGTGCCGGGCTATGAATCCGACCGCATCAACATCAACGCGTACACCGCGAACTTCTTCGACATCTCGCCGCGGGACCTGCGCTCGGGCCGGGTGTTCTCGCAGGAGGAAGCAGAGCGTGGGGCGAAGGTCGGCGTGATCGGATCGAGCCTGAGCGAAGTCTTGTTTCCGGACGGAAGCGCGGTCGGAAAATCGATCGTGGTGGGCGGGGCGGAGTATACCGTGATCGGCGTCTTTGAGCCGGCGAAGGGAGGCTTCTTCGGCGAGAATCAGCTGGATTACGTGATGGCCATCCCGTTTGAGACGGCACGCATGCGTTATCCCCAACTGGAAACGCTGTTCATTACAGTGCATGCCAGGCCTGGTCTGCGCGATCAGGCGCTGGAAGAAACGCGAGCCGTATTGCGCAGGCTGCGGCATGTGGCTGGGGGCAAGGAAGACGATTTCTCGATTACGACCGCTGATCAGATCATCAAGAGCTTCAACCAGATCACCTCGGCGGTTCTGATCGGTTCGATTTCGCTGTCCGGCCTGGGACTGCTGGTGGGTGGCATCGGCGTGATGAATATCATGCTGGTTTCCGTAACGGAGCGCACAAGGGAAATCGGAATCCGGAAGGCGATCGGAGCACGCAGCCGCGACATCATCTTCCAATTCCTTACGGAAGCGGTGACGTTGACAGCTGCCGGCGGCGTAATCGGGATTCTACTATCGGTCGCAGTTACCATGCTGGTGAATGCGTTGGTGCCCCGCCTTCCTTCCGAAGTGCCGATGTGGGCGGTGGCGGCTGGGTTTGGCACCAGCGTCAGTGTGGGGATCTTTTTCGGCGTCTGGCCGGCGGTGAAGGCGGCGCGGCTGGATCCAGTGGAAGCCCTCCGTTACGAATGATGCACTCCCTGCGAGATCCGAACGTGGTGATCGGGGCATTGCTGGCCGGAATCACGTTGGGATCATTGGAGTTTGTGCGGCCGGGGTGGGTAATCCCGGGGGTAGCGGGCGCCGCGCTTTTTATGATCGGGCTGGCGGGTCTGTCTCAACACTCGTTGAGTCCGGCGGCGTTGGGGATCCTGGTTCTGTCCGTTGCGCTGGTTACGCTTGACCTGTGGCTGCGATGGGGAGGATTCGGGGCCATCCCAGCCGCGGTACTATTAGTACTTAGCCTTAGATTTCTGATCGCTCCCCCGGTGCATTGGGGGTTGGCGGGGCTGGGAGGAATCCTGGCCTTGGGGTTGTGGCGGGTTCTCGCCTTTGCCGTACAGGCAAGAGCGAACAAAATGCGCTGAGCCTTCGGAACCCTCTAGTTGTATTGAGGTTTTCCGCCGATATAATCTCGACTGTAGAGACAGCTCGCAGTCCATACGCCTCACACGAGGCATTTCCGTATACTAGGAAGACGAATGGCACGGACAGAAGACGGCGAATTTGAACTGATACTTGGCAACCGGCAGTTGCTTAGTGTTTTCTTTATAGTCGTAGTACTGCTCGGCGTGTTTTTCACGATGGGTTACATCGTCGGAAAGAACTCGACGGCGCCGGAGAACTACGCCAAGCAACGCGAGCCTATCGTGGTAGATCCCACGAATCCTACTCCGCGCAATCCTACGGGCAGCGAAGCCAGCAAGCCTTCGCCGCTGGAACCTGTCCCGAGCAAGCCCGAAGCAACGAAACCGGAAATCACCGAGCCGAAGCCGCTGCCATCGCAAAGTGTGAAGAACGAAGAAGCGGCGCGCGAGGCCGCACGGCGGGAAGAGCAGCGCCGTCAGGAAGAGGCGCGGCTGGAAGAAGCCCGGAAACGGGAAGAAGCCCGTAAGGAAGAGTTAGCTCGCAAGGAAAAGTCCAAGAAAGAGGAAAAGAAGGAACCGCCGCGGAAGACCGAGGAACCGTCCCGGGCACCTGTGGGCGGAGCGCCGGCTTTGTTGGCGGATGGGAGTCCGGCTCCCGGACAACAGTTCCTGCAGGTGGTCGCTTCCACCAGACCGGATTGTGAGTTCATCGCCGGTGTACTGAAGCGAAAGGGACTGGTCGCGACCGTTGTTCCCGGTCCGGACAGCAAGCTGTTCCGCGTGGTAGTTGGGCCTTTGTCCGATGCGGCCACGATCTCGAAAACAAGGTCGGAAATCGAGAAAGCGGGCTTTCAGAACCCATACCTCAAGAGATATTAGGTGGCAGGCGACTCGAATCTGGTTCAAATCCATCCGGCGGAGCGAGCTGCGGTGCGCGGCCCACGACTTCCGGAATGGCTTCGCCGATCCACAACGCACTTCGAGTCCGTCACCAATCTAAAGCGGGATTTACGTTCACACCATTTGCATACAGTTTGTGAATCGGCCCGCTGCCCGAACATCCACGAGTGTTTTCATCGCGGCGCGGCGACGTTCATGATCCTCGGCAACCTCTGTACCAGAGGCTGCGGCTTCTGTTCGGTTCCGAAAGGGAATCCGGAAAAGCGGGAGTTCACCCTCGATCCGATGGAACCGGAGAATGTCGCGCGCATGGCCGCGCAACTGAAACTGCGTTACGTGGTGATCACCAGCGTGAACCGGGACGATCTGGATGACGGTGGGTCGCACCACTTCGCGCAGACGGTCCGGGAAGTTCGCCGGGCGCTTCCCGAAGCACGCGTAGAAGTGTTGACGCCGGATTTTTGCGGCAACATGGAGGCCGTCCAGAGAGTACTGGATGCCGGGCCGCACGTATTCAATCACAACATGGAGACGGTTCCCCGGCTGTACCGCCGGGTGCGCCCGCAGGCGAATTATCAGCAATCGCTGGACGTGCTGCGGTATGCCCGTCAGGCGCGCACGGACGTGCTCACAAAATCCGGATTCATGGTGGGACTCGGCGAGACCGATGAGGAAGTGCAGTCGCTGCTGCGCGATCTGTTGCAGTCCGGCGCGGACATCGCCACCATCGGGCAATATCTGCAGCCAACACGGCGCAACCTTCCGGTTTCGTCTTATGTGACGCCGGAACAGTTCGACGCCTGGCGTGACTTTGGTTTGGCCATCGGATTCAAAATGGTGTTTGCCGGTCCCTACGTTCGAAGTTCGTACATGGCGGACCTCGTGAGCGAACAGGCCGGCGAACACTCATGCAACGGCTGATTCCGGCAGCGCTCAGTCTGGTGAGCGCGCTGATCCTGACAATCTGCTTTCCACAAACCGGCCTCGTGTTTCTGGCGCCGCTGGCGCTCACTCCGCTGATCGTCGCGGTGGCGCGGGAAGAGAATCCGCGGCGGCGCCTGTTGTATTCGTGGCTCGCCGGATTCGTCTATTGGAGCACCATCTGTTACTGGATCCGCGGCGTGCTGGCGCAGTACGGAGGCATGCCGCCGGCGCTGGTGTGGCTGGCGTTTATCCTGTTCGCTCTGCTTCGTTCGCTCCATTGGGCGGCGTTCGGATGGCTTGCAGGGTATCTGATCCACTCCCGTTGGGCGGTGCTGACCATTGCCGCTCTGTGGACCGGACTGGAACGCTGTTACGGCCCGTTTGGATTCGCCTGGCTGGTGTTGGGAAACGCCGGTGTCGATATGGGGATCCCGATGCGGCTGGCGCCCATCACCGGCGTATATGGGGTTTCGTTCGTACTGGCCATGATGAGTACGGCGGTTGCGTTGCTGGTGTTACGGCGTCCGCGAGCCCATCTGGCTCCCCTGCTGGCTTTGCCATTGCTGTATCTGTTCCCCGCCCTGCCCGCAATCGAAACCGGAGTGGAAACCGCCGTCGTAGTTCAGCCGAACATCCGGGAGCACGAAAACTGGAAAAGCGAAGAGATCAACGCGACGCTCCGGCGGATGGCGATGCAGGCTCTTGATGTGGGACTGAAGGCAACACAGCAGCCCAAGTTGATTCTTTGGCCGGAGGTGCCGGCGCCGTTCTATGACACCGACCCGAATGTACGCGAGAACGCGGCGCAACTGGCACGGACGCTGAAAACGGATGTGATCTTGGGCGTCGTGCACCACACCGAGCAAGGCGAGGCGCGGAACTCCGCATGGCAGATTGGACCGGATGGTGCGCCCGTCACTCGCTACGACAAGGTAAACCTGGTCCCGTTTGGGGAGCACACGCCGAAGCTGTTCGCCTGGGTGGGGCAAGTAACATCGGAAGCGGGTGGGTTCCAGCCGGGGGAACGGTTTGTGAACTTCCCGGTGGCGGACTTCCATGCCGGAACGTTCATCTGTTACGAATCCGTATTTCCGCACTATGTAAGGCAATATGTAGCAGCGGGCGCAAACATTTTGGTCAATTTATCTTTCCAGCACAGTGGGATCCGAAGCTTGGAATTCACGTGACTTGAAGTCGCGG
>JADMIO010976115.1_pt1 | contig 60974 bp, 58 predicted proteins | sample 8958161 | NCBI WGS metagenome assembly JADMIO01 (sample SAMN16585339, study PRJNA669376) | soil metagenome | isolation source: Crop rotation soil | place: USA: Cullars Rotation, Alabama | collected 2011
GCCGCGACTTCAAGTCACGTGAATTCCAAGCTTCGGATCCCACTGTGCTGGAAAGATGTTCCATCGCCATTGCCCAGATGCACTTCCGCCACGCCCTGGCTGGCGCCAGTGACGGCCAGGTCCATCTTGCCATCGTTGTTGAAATCCGCGGCCGTGACCAGCAGCGGCATGGTGCTGGTGGCGTAATTGATCGTGGGTTTGAAGGTGCCATTGCCATTATTCACCAGGACCGAGAGGGTATTGGCCTGGGCATTGGCGGTGGCGATATCCGGCCTGCCATCGCCGTTGAAATCACCAACAGTCAGGCTGTTGACGGCGGTATCAGCGCTGTAGCTGGCTGGGGTGCCAAAGCTTCCATCGCCATTGCCAAACAGCACCACGGCCGATCCGGTGCTTCCCAGGTCCGCTACGGCGATATCCATTTTGCCATCGCCATTGAAATCAGCGGCTTTGACATCATAGGGAACAGCAAAGTTACTCAGGTTCGAAGCGGAGCCGAAGCTGCCATTGCCATTGCCCAAAGCGATGCTGACGCTGTGGCCCAGCGAGTTGGCGCTGAGGATATCCAGCTTGCCATCGCCATTGAGATCGGCCACCGCAATGCCATAGGGAGAAGGAACCGAGATCGAGGCTCCAGCCGAGAAGTTGCCGCCTCCGTTGTTGATCAGGATCTGAACCTTATTGTCATTGGTGCAGCTGACGGCGATGTCTGCTCTTCCATCGCCGTTGAAATCCCCAACAGCAAGGGAATACGCCCCGCTGCCGGCCGAAACATTATTGGCGGCCGCGAAGGCGCCATTGCTGTTCTGCATCAGAATCGAAACCGATCCAGAGAAATTATTGGCGGTGGCGATGTCCTGCCTGCCATCATTATTGAAATCCGCAATCGCAGTCGAAACGGGAGAGGTGCCGACGGGATAGTTGAGCTGTGGAGCGAAGCTAACGGTCGACATAAGGCGGCGTGTTTCGAGCGTTTCCAGCGCAGAGTCTATGACTCGAACCAGTCGCTTTGATCGAACGTTTGATTTTGACTGCAATTTACGACTTTGCATTATTTACAACTCCTGAATGATTGCCCTGGCGCCGGCCTGTCGATGGGCAAAGCGCAATTGGGCCTGCAAGGCTGAATTCGATAACGCAGGGGCTTGGGGCAAGCGGATTTGCCTGTAATTTCGGGGAAAACCGCGGAGATAAAATCGATTTGACTGATCGTGACGATTGCGCGGCCCGAGCTTTATCGGAACCGTAGCGAGAACGAGATTGTTCGAAATGCAGGCGCGGCATCGTGCCGGATGAGTCGACAACGAGAGCGCTGCATGGATTTCGATCCATGATCATGCAGCCAACCGGTTTTAAAAAACGACGAGAGTCCGCGTACAACTAACGGAGGAGGTCAACAAATAAGCCACATCCGATGCGAAGCTCTTGAAGCACAACAAACCCAAAAACCACTTTCACGAACGAATCGCTTCCCGATGCCCGAAAAGCCTCCTTACCCCGTATGGCGGCGTTCGTTCGTACGCGGTCTTACGGTGTCGATTTCGTGCGGTTCGTCAACGCGGGGCAACAAAAAAAATAAAAAAAAGTTCAGGCAACTAAATTGAGAGTGAGGCAAAGACCGCGGACTTTCGTCGCGCGGCTATGAATCATCCGATTCGCTGAAAACCACGAAAAAATCCCGGCGCCAGCGCCCCTGATCAGGCAATGGTTGTGTCAGTTGCACAAGAAAGTTACGATATATCTCGACATTGCAGCGAACGACGGATCGGGTTGCTGCGTATGGGTGTTGGTATCGACGGGTTGTGAATCTCCAAGGAAGGAGATGGCTATGGGTCATGGATTGACATATCGGGCTGGGGTGGCATTTCTACTTTTCTTTTGCCTTATTTTGAGCGCAAGCGCGGAACCGACGACTAAGCCGTCAAAGGGCGCTAGCGCAAGCACAAAGCCGACCTCCAAGCCGGCAAACGACAAAATGGTTTATGTCGGCAAGTCTGGAAAGAAGTATCACGAAGAAGATTGCACGCTGCTTCATGGGACGAAGATTCCGATGAAATTATCCGAGGCGGTTGCCAATGGCTATTCGCCTTGCAGCAAGTGCGAAGCGTCGAAGAAAGCGGCGGTACCTGCAAAGAAGGATGCGCCCGCACCAACGCCCAAGGCCGCTGTGGATGAACCGACTTATAAGGGAAAACCTCTCAGCGAGTGGGTGAAGCTGACGCACGATAAAGATCAGGACACTCGCGATGGAGCATTTGATGCACTCAAGAAGATGCTTCCCGATCCCAAGGCGAGGGCCGCGATCACCAGCACGCTGGGAACCGAGGATATTCTCGATATCGCGCCGCACACCTTCGTGGTCGCGCCGCAGCGGACGGTTCATCAACTGGCGATGCGGTTAAAGCAGCAGATTGGCAAGAAAAACAGCGGGAGCGTGGCGGCCCACGTGAGTGTGATTATGATCGATCAGCCGGAGGAATATAAGGATTTACTCCAGGATCTGGCGCGGCGAGGTTTGGAAGCCGCCGATACGAAAGATGCAGATGGATGGAGACTGCTTGTAGACACAATTGAGAAGAATCACGCGGGGGCGGCGCAGGCGGATTCGTCAAAATAAGCTCCGCGAAAGGTTGAGAGTATTTTTTCGACGCCGGCTCATTGTTGTGATGATGAAGCCGGCTACGACGGATAAACTCGCCGGCTCAGGCACAGCGCCAGCGGCCGCCATCGCACGTCCCTTTTCCCAGGCGGCAGCAAAATCACTTCCATACATGGCCGACAATTGTGCGGGAGACACAGGCGTAGCCGTGGGATTATAAAGCGTGGCCATCACCGCCACATCATCGTCATCCACCTGGCCATCGTAATCACAATCACCATAAGCCCACTGAGCCGTGAAGGGCTGTGTCTTATGGTAATAAGTCACAATCGCTCCAACATCGGTGTCATCCACGACTCCATTAAGGTCGGTATCACCGTTCTTGGTGTATTTGATCAGAATGGAAGAAGAACCAACGCTCTGGCCTGCAAAGCTGGTATACGAGCCAAAGGGCATGTCGGAATTCTCGGCATAGCCTATGCCGAATTGGAAGACATTGGCGCTGGCGGTCGTCGAGACAATTCCCGAGGAACCATTCCAGGTTTCGCCGTTGTCGAAGCCGTCGGTTGCGCCGCGACCATTTTTTAAATACTGGCGGATTGTCGCGATAGGCGTTGCACCGCCGTATTGAATCACCATCGCATTGTCCGCGATATCGAGTTTCGATCCCGCCGCGATCGTCAATGAATTGACGACCATGGTTTTATTATGGCCAGCTGCAAGATTGAATTTGCCGCCTTGCAGGTTGACTGACGAAATGGAAACGGTTCCGGAATTTTGATTGAAGGTGCCGCCGGAATAGACGGTGAGACTCAGGGAATCGAGCGAGGCGCCGTTCATGTTGAATGTGCCGGTGCCGGCGGCGCCGGCGTTGTTTCCACCAACATAGATTGCCCCGGCGTGCCACACGCTGCCGCTGCTGAGAGTCATAGTGGCCGTTGATCCTGCGACCGGGGCGACTTGAACCGGGCCGGTGATATAAGTTCCACCAGCTAACGTCAGTTGTGCACTGTCGCCGGAATTTTTTCCGACGTTGACGGCGCCGCTGAGATTCAGCACATGGCCGTTGAGCTGCATCGTGACTTTGTCGTTTCCGACGGTGAAGTTCGTTGAGTTGCTATTGGCCGCGAGATTCACGGTATAGGGATTGGCCGAGCCGGTGTTGAAGACGAGGGCGCTTACATTGCTCGGTTTAATCACCGTTCCGTAATTGGAAGCCGTGTTGAAATCGCCGCCGGCGGTGTTGGTCCAGCCGAGGATAGGGTTGAGAAGAAAGCCGCGGGTGTTATCTCCGTCGGGCGTGCCATAACCTGCGATCTGACCATTGTCATTAATCGCCTGTGGAGTCTGAAGAACGAAAGTACCGACGTTTTCGGTGAGCGTATTCAGATCGGTCATGGTGCCGTTGGCATAGATGAACGCTTTATCGTCGAAGCTGCCGGTCGTGACCGAGGTGCCGACGATTTGGCCAAAGTTGTTAATGCCATAGGCAAAGCTATAGCTTCCACCCAGCGTGTTCAGATCCGTCATTACCCCGCCGGTGTAGATAAAGGCGTGGGTTTGATTGTTCGCTTTGGTTGAATAGCCAACAATGTCGCCGGCAGTATTGATTGCATATGCCGTGCTGTTGGTGCCACCCAGCGTCTGGAGGTCGGTCATCGTGTTGCCGATTCGGACGAATGCGTGATTTTGCCCGTTGGATGTATTGGAGTCGCCGACGATCGTCCCGCTGGCGTTGATCGCGCGGGCGACGCTGCTGCTGCCGCCGAGGGTTCCGATGTCGGTCATTCCTGAACCGCTCGTCCAGATAAATGCATGCTGCTGGCTGGCGTTGAGAAATGAGCTGCCGACGGCGCTACCGCTGTCATTGATTCCGTAGGCAATGCTCGACAGGCCGAGCGTGCCCATATCGCTTGGTGTTCCGCTTGGGCTCCAGATCGTTGCGTGAGCCGTCGAAGCGTCGATACGAGCATAGCCGACGATTTGATTTGAGCTGTTAATGCCGTACGCGGTGCTAAGCGGCCCACCGAGCGTGCCAAGATCGGTCATCACTCCATTGACGAGCTTGAACGCGTGGTAATTTTCTTCTTCATCGCCCTGCACGAGCGGGACGTTGGCGTGGCCGGCAACGACGCCGGATACATTGATGGCGTGTGGCGTGCTGCTGCTCCCGCCGAGCGTATCGATTTCCTGGAACGAGTACGTTAATCCAGCGTGCGCAGCATTGGACAGAAACCCCAAAGCCCCCAGCGCAGCCAGGCCCAGAATCTGTGATCGATGCGAAAAGAACGTCGTCCCGCGACGACGCTGGCGTGTCGAATATTTGTTCACATGCATTTTTAACCACTCCGGAACGGCCAGATCCCAACTCACCCACGGATCCTAAAAATGTTAACCCTGCCCTTTTCCGGTCTGTGGAACGTACAACCAGAATGAGCCTAAGGCAAGGAAAATTCGAAAGTTAAGGAGATTACCGAGAGGCACCTTTTTATCGGAAGCGATCTTTGGACTGATTCACTTCAATCGAGGTGAATTCTTACGGATTTGTCATCTAAAAAGACCCATAAACCCATAACCGACAGAGGTTAAGGCGCCAAAGGAGGCGGCAGCTTAAGGGGCTCTACTCAATTGTGTTTATTGGACCTGCCTGAAATTCCAGTCGTTGATTAAGTCGACCGAACTATAGGGCAACGACGTTCAAAGGAGCAAAGGTATGAAGTCATTGTTGAAGTCTCTGTGCTGTAATGAGTCTGGTGGCGAAGTGCTGGAATATGCCCTGATCATGGGCCTGATCGTGGTGGCGTGCATCGCGGTTATCGGAATCGTCGGCGGCAAAGTGTTTGCCCGCTGGGATTCGGTCGGCAGCTCGCTGTAATCCGATTCGTTTAACGAAATCGTTGCTATGGAAAAAGTCGTTGGCGCTAGCGCGCCTGCGACTCTTTCTTTTTTGTCCTTGACATTGCCTACAATGATCGGCATAATTGCCGACATAGGTAGGTAATTCACATGGGCAATCGCCAATTAACGAAACTGACGGCCGGGCAACTGGAAATCATGGAGCTGTTCTGGGAACGCGGCGAGCTTGGCGTCGCTGAAGTATGGAACGTGCTTCAGGCGCGGCGCGGCGTGGCGCGAAATACGGTTCAAACGACATTGAGCAGACTTGCGGAGAAAGGATGGCTCAAAGCGCGCGCCGAGGGGAATGCGTTTTACTATCAGGCCGCCAGAGCGAAGAAGAGCGTGATCAGCGACATCGTGGGAAATGTTCTTAAAACGGCATTTGCAGGGTCGACGAGCGGGATGGTAATGGCGTTACTCGAAGGGCGGAAGATCTCGCCGCGCGAAGCGAAGCAGATTCGAGAAATGATCGACAAGGCCGAGACGGAGAACTCATGATCGCTTCTGTGTTAATCCTTATCGTGCAAAGCAGTGCGATTCTTCTATGCATTCTGATCCTCGAACGATTGCTTCGGTCGGCCGCCATGCGCCACAGCATTCTGCTCTGGGGCATCGTCGTCAGCATCATCTGTCCCGTTGTCATCGCACTCGCTCCTGATTTCGGCGTTCATCCCTTTGCCCACCTTCCAGAGAAACTCCAATGGCAATCAGGCATTTCCGAATTCATCCACACTTCCAAAGCATCAGATAGCGCCAGTTTTCGTGCGGAAGCGCAGCCGTCCCGTTTCTCACTGGCTGCCATACTCATTTCGCTCTATTTCATGATTTCATTGTTCCTGTTTTCTAGAGTGATCACCGGAATATGGATGATTCGGCGGATTCGGTCGGGCGCGCATACGCTGCACCTCGATCCAAGTATCGTTTCAAGATTGTCGGCGATTTTTGGCGAAAGCATTCCGCCGGTGTTCGAATCCAACGATGTCACGATGCCAATTGCAATTGGCCTATTTCATCCGGCCGTCGTTCTTCCGGCCAGGTTGAAACAAACTTTAAGCTCCCAGGATCTCTTCCAAATCCTCGCTCATGAGTGTGCGCATACGATTCGGCGCGATCCCATTGTCGGTCTGTTTCAGCGCTCTGTCGCAGCGCTGCTTTGGTTTAACCCTCTAGTTCATTTGGCCAATCGCGCTCTGGATCGTGCGCGGGAGGATCTTTGCGACAACTACGTCCTTCGAGCCTGCCAGCCCGCCGATTTTGCACGAATGTTAGTAACGATGGCCGAATCGATTCTTCCCGCTTCCTCACATCGTCTTGCGCCGGGGCTGCTTGAACGAAAATCAACTTTGAAAAAACGCGTCTCGCGACTTCTTTTCAATCGGAGATCGACCATGACACATCTTTCATATTGGAAATCAGCCAGCATTGCACTTGGGCTGATTACGTTGGGCTTGGGACTATCCTGTATGGCGGCCGCGCCGACATCGGCGCCCGCCCCAGCGACCACCGTACCAACAACGATAAGCGGCCAGTTGATGCTCTTTGGCGAAATGCACGATGATGGTAAGAACGTCACCGCCGAACATGCTGTCCTCCTGCCCGATGCGCCTGGATTAGAACACACCGTCCCCGTCGAAGTTGGCTCACACAAATTTCTCAACGGTGACACGATCATCATCAGCGAAATCCGTGGCACCTCTGACAAGATTGAAAAAGGTAATATCTACAGGATCCGCGGGGCCTATACGCTTGCTTCACATGACAAAGCGATGATCGCCGCTTTCACCACTGCGAAAAAAGCCGATGAGGGCACTGGGAATTTTCTGAAAGTTCAAACCGCGACAATTAATAAAGGCGACGGCTCATTTACGCTTTATCTCCCGATGTCCATCGATGGATGGCCTCATATCAGCCTTTATCCCGACGGCGGCGGCGACAGTTTTGGCGGCGTCTATTTCGGCACCGGTCAGACGATTCTCAAAAATGGCAAGACGGGCACCGATCGAATCGGCCGATGACTCGCTCCGCCATTCGCGTACCGCCCGCCATCGCGTAACATTCGCATTCGATGGCGAAGGAGCGAAAACGAAAAGAGAATGATCCAACAGAAGCGCGTTGGCCGGCGACGATTGCGATCCTGGTCGTAGGCGGCGTATTCAGCGCGCTGCCCGGCAATCTCGCCATCGGGCCAAAATGGTTTGCATTTGGGACCATCGTCGCCCTCCTCATCCCAGTTTTCATTACACATTGGATGAGGAAGAAAAAGTGGAACCATCGACTCGGGCATCTGCTGGCCGCGGTGATGACCGGATTTTTGCTTTGGGCTTTAACGCTGCTGATTTTGGCGCTCCCCTCTCGCAAAGAGCCGCCGGTCGCACTGCTGCAATCAGCGGCATCGCTTTGGATTTCCAATCTTTTGGTATTCGCGTTGTGGTATTGGCGGCTAGACGCGGGCGGCCCGCACGAGCGCGATGCTCGCCCCGGCCATCGCGAAGGGGCTTTTCTTTTTCCTCAAATGATGCTGGCCGAGGAGCGCGAGCAATCGCCGGAAAAAGGATGGTCGCCGATTTTCATCGACTATCTCTTTCTCGCATTTAACACGTCCACTGCATTCTCTCCAACTGATACTCCCGTTCTCTCTCGCTGGGCAAAAGTATTGACGATGATCCAGGCCAGTATTTCCCTCGCCTGCATCGCCATCCTCGCGGCCCGGGCAATCAACACCTTATGAATGCTTCAAATCGCCAGGATATTCGAGATGGGTATCGCCAGACGACCGACCGAACACTTCGCGCCTGGAGCGATAATCCAAATGCAGGCGGGGAAAAGCAACTGGGTTATCATCCCACGAAACTCGCTTACAGCATTGGCACTCTTTTTTCTCCACCGTCGGAACTGGACCCGGCGATCAATGAGTTTGAGCAACTCGCAGCGGGTGACAAGCGCGTTTCCATCGTGCCCAGATCATCGCTTCATTTCACATTTCTGGCGCTGACGCCGCAGAAATGGGAGACGCTGGAATCGATGCTTGTTTTGGATCCCGTGCTTGGCAATCTGTGTAACCTGACTTTCGAACTGGAAGATCTTCAACTGCTTCCCATGCCAAACGCATTGCTTCTGGCCGGAATTCCAACGCAACAAACGCTCGACTCGCGCATTGAGTTGATCGAACGGCTGATTCCGACGCCGGCCGCGGATTGGTTGAAGGAACGGTATGGCGAAAATTTTCCGCCACTGTTCTGGCATACGACCCTTGCGCGCTCGCGAACTGAATTTGCCCCGCCGGAGATGAGGCAAAGCTATTTTCGATATCGAGAGTTGAGACTTGATAAAGTTTCATTGCCCGCGCCAAGGCTATGGGCGATTAATTTCGATTGGACAATACGAAATCGAATATGAGCGAAGATCTAGCCGAACAATATCGCACCGAAGACAACCTGCGCACGCGCATACAGACCCACGAGCGCTATACGGTCGGGCCGAAGTTGGAGGATGCGGTTGATGACGCGCTGGCGTTGAAAGGCGAAGAAGATCTGCTGGATGTCGGCACCGGCCCCGGGGATTTTCCGAGTCGTCTTTCAAATGCGGGTCATCGAGGGCGGCTTGTGGGAATCGATGGCTCGCTCGGAATGGTGCAGACAGCGCGTCGGAAATACCCACGAGTGGAATTCGTGCATGGCGATGCACAGAATCTTCCATTTCCCACGCAGTCATTCGATGTGGTCACCGCGCGGCACATGCTTTACCACGTGCCGGATATCCCGCGCGCTTTGCGTGAATTTCAGCGGGTGCTGAGAAAAGGCGGCCGATTTTTAGCGGTGACCAACTCGGCCAATATGCTCCTGGAATATCGCAACGCGATCCACGAAGCAGGCAGCCGCGCGGATGTCGACGCGTCCACGATCGTTCGAGAAATGATCGGGACGTCGACGTTTACTGAGGAAAATGCGCCAGCATTAGTCAAACAAGTTTTCGGATCCGCCGAAGTTCGCTCCGTCGACTCCGCTTTGGTCTTCATCTCGGCCAAGCCGGTGATCAAATATTTTCTTTCATCGTTTTCATCAAATGCAATGTCTCGCGAAAACTGGAACCGTATTACGGAGATGTTGCGCAAAGTAGTGGCAGAAAAACTCGCCGATGGACCCTGGCGAGTCGAAAAGCGAGTGGTGATGATCATCGCGCCGAGACTGGAGGCGCGTTAGCTCAGAAGAAATGTCATCCTGAGCGGTACCCCGCGATGGATCTGGTTTCGAGCGCCGAGGCCAGATTCCTCGCCGAGTACGGCTCGGAATGACGTTTTTCCGAGAGAGCCTTTGCGATGGTTTCAGGCGGTTGTTAGGACTTTCCCCACCGCCTGAATCACATACTCAATATCTCTCGCCGAAATCTGGTAATGCGTGACGAATCGCACTTTATCGCCGCGCGGGGAGCCGGCCAAGACTTTTTGTGCCTTCAATCCATCAACAAATCGCTGCGGATCCAGCGGCTTAACAACCTTTACCAGCACGATGTTCGTCTGCACTGTTTCCAGATCGATTTGCAGTTGCGGAAATTTCGCCAGGCCTTGGGCAAGTCGCTTTGCATTCGCATGATCATCTTTCAATCGCGGCAGCATCGCTTCCAGCGAAAGAATCCCCGCCGCCGCAATCACCCCGGCCTGGCGCATTCCGCCGCCTAATAATTTCCGCGCGCGTCGCGCTTTTTCGATAAACGCTTTCGATCCCGCGACCACACCCCCCACCGGCGCGGCCAATCCCTTGGAAAGATCGAACTGGACTGAATCAAAAGGCGCGACCACTTCCCGCAACGGCAATCCGAGCGTGGCAGCCGCGTTTCCAAGTCTCGCCCCATCCAGGTGCATGGGAATTTTGGCGCCGTCGGCGATCTTCCTTGCCTCGTGGCAATAGTTCGGGGCGAGCACCGTCCCGCCACAGCGATTGTGCGTGTTCTCCAGACAAATCACGCCAGGCGCGGCAAAGTGCACATTCGATGCGTTGCGAATCGCGCCCTGAATCGCATCCAGTGGCAACTCACCTGTCGGCATTGTTGGTACCGTGTGATAGACCAGCGAACCAACCACCGCCGCGCCGCCTTGCTCGTAATGGTAAATGTGCGACTCATCACCCAGAATAACTTCTGACCCCCGCGGACAATGCACAAGCAGCGAGATCAAATTCCCCATTGTCCCCGACGCAACAAACAGCGCCGCCTCTTTCCCCAACATCGTCGCGGCCAATTCCTCCAGACGATTGACCGTCGGATCCTCTTTAAACACATCATCCCCCACCGGCGCCTGCGCCATCGCCTGCCGCATTTCCGGCGTAGGTTGGGTCACCGTATCCGATCGCAAGTCAATCAGCTGATCCATAGGCCGCAACTATAGACTTTCGTGCGTTCCTTGAAAAACAGCCCGCATGGTAGAAGCACTCCATGGCCCAGTCATTCACTCCCGCAGCCCCGCTTGCGGACATCGCTACAAACCGTCGCCGAGTTCTCGTCACCGGCGGCGCCGGCAACATCGGCTCCTATTTCGCCGAGCATTCGCATCAGAAATATGATCTCTATCTGATGGTTCTGGCGCGCGATGAGCATGCGAAGCGCGTCGAACGGTATGGGAAAATCGTCGAAGGCGATCTCGCCGATCTTCCGCGCCTCACAGAATTGTGCGCGGGTGTCGACACGGTTCTCCACTTGGCCGCAAGTGCGGGTCCTTCCTCGATCTGGGAGACCCAAGTGCTGCCGAACAACATCATCGGGCTGTACAACATCTTCGTCGCGGCCAAAGCCGCGGGTTGTCGTCGAATTATCTTCGCTTCTTCGATCCACGCAGTTTCCGGCTATCCCAAAGACGTGCAAGTCAAAACCACCGACCCCGTCAATCCGGGTGATTTGTATGGCGTTTCGAAATGCTTTGGTGAGGCGATGGCCCGCTACATGGCCGAGCAGGAGAAGCTCTCCTCGATTTGCCTGCGCATCGGAGCATTCCAACCCATTGAAGCCGCCCGGAAAGTCGATTCTCTGGACATGATGGATTGCTGGGTCTCCCAGCGCGATCTCAACCAGCTCATCAATCGGTGCATCGACGCGGAGAATATCCGCTTTGCGATATTCAATGGCCTGTCGCGCAACCGCTTCAACCGACTGGATATATCCGATGCCCGCGATCTGCTTGGATATGCTCCGCAGGATGATTTCACCGAGGTCCAGCCACAACTTAAGAGGCTCCATCTCTCAACAAAGGTTAAATCTCAAAGCCAGCGCGACGGCGAGAAATCAGGGCTGCGCAAGAGTCTCGCCAAACTCCGTCGATCCCCCAAACCAACACGCCGAAGTGCGCCAAATAATGCAATTCGCTAATTCCATGCATGACGCATACAATAGACATACATGCTGGCTGGAAAGCTGGCGTGTCAGAAAGCGACATGCTGAAAACTCAAACGAAGAGAAAACCCGCCAAGATGAGCATCGAAGAACAGCCAGCCGTTATTGCTAAAAAACCCAAACCCAAAATTGAAACAGTTGAACCCATGGATTTTGAAGCATTCCTCGCCAAGCTCGGCCCGCGCGACAAACTGAATGTCGAAAAACACGCTCTTGCATTGGAGGCCGATCCAAATCGCGCCGACGTCTGGCGACGCCTGGCCGCTTTGATGATGACGCTTGCGCCGCATTCAGCCAAAACCACCGGCCAGCAGACGCTTCAATATTTCGTCGCCGACGGCAAATATCGCATGCAGGTCCTGGCGCTGCACGATGGCACCGATGAAAAGATCACCGTGTATGTCAGCACCACGCTTCAGGATGTTTTCGATTCCAAAGTCATCGGCGGCGAAAAGCGCCCGACCGGCCAGGCGCATTCTTATGAAATCGTGGACTCCCGCGAAATGCTTTCGCTGGAGGAACTGGATTCCAAGAGCGTAGATCCGGCCCCCTACTACAAAGACATGCTCGGTTGGAACCGCAAAGCGGTCCGCATCACGTTGCTTGCGATCGCGACGCCCGCGCAGTTGAGCGCGGCCGAAGCGATCCTTGCACACGCCGCCAAGAAGTGGGTTCCTAAGATCTAGTCCAACTTTCGCTATAATCGCCGGCCCATGCTCTTGCGCGAAAATCAAGAACCAAGCCTCGCCTCTCCATCGCTCCAACCTGTTTTGCGCTCGACTCGCAAGGGCCCTTTCTTTCAGGCATTCGTCCCCGCGGGATTTGAATTCAACCAGTACGATCTTCCGATTCCGTCCCTGCCGACCGCCTTGGTTAACTTAAAAATCATCCATATTTCCGACATGCATTTCGTCGGCTACTGGTCGCGGCAATACGATCGCGCGATCCAGTTGATCAATGAATCGCAGCCGGATCTGGTCCTGTTCACCGGCGATTTCAACGAACACAAAAACCATTTCCGGCCGGCACTGAAAACAATCGAGCGATTCACCCGCCCGATCCAGGCGCGTTACGGAAAATTCGGCATCCTCGGCAATCACGATGGCGACCTGATCGCGCCGTACATCCAAGCGATGGGCGTCAATCTGCTTGAAAATAAGGTCGCGTCGATTCCCGTCGGAAGTTCGACGATCGAAATCATCGGAATCGCCGGTACCGATCGCGGCGATTTCAACATGCGGTTCATGCAGCAATACGATCAACGCTTGCCCAATTCCGTCCGCATTGTCCTCTCCCATTATCCCGATCACATCAAACGCATCCCATTCTTAAATGCGGATATGCTCCTCGCCGGGCACACGCATGGTGGGCAGATCTGTTTACCTGGCGGGAGGCCGCTCCTCACCCACGACACGCTGCCAAAGCAGATGTGCAAAGGCGTTCATCGCTACAACAACGCCTGGTTGATCGTTTCCAAGGGATTTGGATTTACGACGATCCCGGTGCGATTTTTCTGTCCATCGGAAATTGCGGAGTTTCGGTTGGTGTGCTCGTGAGTTGGAATGACCCCGGGTCATGACCCGGTGCCAAATTGAGGTTTTTGATGGAACGTCGCCAGTGCTTGTGCGGCCTCGTTAGCCGCGTTTTGGGTTGCGGACGACTTATGACTCATCCCATCGCGCCAAAATGCGGCGGCTTGCGGCCTACAGGGATTTTTTATTGCAGGCGGGGCCTGGAGTTAGGCCAGGATTTTTCAGCTTTTTCGAAAAAACAAGGACTTGCGCGCGGGGGAATCTGTCACTCGTGCGGTTGACGGAGAAGGTGTGTAATCGCCCACTCGGGATCCCGGGCGGCTTCAATGTCGGCTACGGCGCAGCCGATCATCCAGCTCCAATAGACGGGAATGAGCAATTGGCGCTCAATCTCAGAAAGCGCCGATTCCTCCTGATAACCGGCCAGCACACCATCGTGTTTTCCGCGCCAGGAAAGCGCGAAATCGGCGATGCGAAGATCCAGATGCGCCAGATCAAAATCGAACAGCCCCGTAAGCTTGCCCCGCGCATAATGCATATTCCATGGCGCGAAGTCGCCATGGATTACGATCGGCGCCGGGGCAGTGGGCAGCAGAGCGCCGAGTCGAGCGCGGGCGCGGTCGTGGAAGTCCAGCAAAATGCGCCCAGCTTTGGGATCGCGGTGCTCATACTGACTCAGAACATCACGCGCGTTCCCTCGATTTGGACGAGCGACGAGTCCTTCATCGGCGCGGCGCCATCCATCGCGTTGGCCGAGCGAAGACAGACCGGCCAGATCCGCATGAAGACGCGCAAGGAGACGGCCGCGCCGGCGCTGCTCTGCGGCGATGCCAGTGGACGAACGCGGCGCGGGGGATCGTCCGGGAAGATAAGGAAACAGACACCAGATGCTGCCGAATGCTTCGAGCGGCTCTGCGATCGGCGCCGGCACGGGCCAGCCGCGCTTGGACAGATGCCGCAGGACGCGAAACTCATAATCCAACGACGCTGGCGTACACTCTTTGGCGCATCGCCGTAGCACCACGCGATCACTATGATCGTTGGCGATCCAGTGCGTGTTGCGCCCGCGCTGGATTCGCTTGGTTACTTTATGCCGCATGCCGAAAGCGCGCAGCACCGAGCGATGTTCGTCAGCGGTCAGAGCCAATGCAGTTTGAGTTTAGCAGATGCTTAGGGCACTACGAAAGAAGACGCCTCAGAAGCGCCATTCAACCGCAGAGTTCCACCACTCGATCGGCGATATCGCTCATGCGAACGGTCCCTTTTACCATCCAATCGGATGCGCCTAATTGCTCGGCGACGCGCTTGCGGTCGAAATCGAAAACCGCGCTGTAGAATATGACTTTAATTTGATTCAGCCGTGGATCTTCTTTCAGCTCTTTCAACAGTTCCACGCCGGTTTTTCCTGGCATCATGTCATCCAGGACGATCACTTCTGGCGTGTGTCCTTTCAGGAAATCGATCGCGGCGTCGGGATCAAGCACGAACTGTGTGGACACGCCGCGCGCTTCCAGCATGCGCTGAAGCGCTTCGCAGGTGTCGTAATGATCGTCCACGAGCAGCACGTTGCATTCGCGCGCTAAATTTTTCCTGCGCAAATCGCTGGTTTGCTCAAATGTATCCAGGCGGTAGATCATGGGTGCGTCTTAGCCCTTTTAATTACCAAGAACATCGTCCTTGTGTGCACGGCGATAATCACACTCCGGTAAGTTCAGCAGAGCGGACTCATCTGTGTGATCGTCCTTGCCACGCAGGCAACGCGAACCATCTCTATCCATCCCGACTTGCAAGTCCAAGCGTTTTCCACCGACTGTTAGAAAAAATTGCCACTTGCCTTCGACTGTGCCACTCAACGCTTCCTGCATCGACAATCTCCACCCTTTTCCTTGCGGCGTTTGTCCGCCGATATGCGTGATCTGATAATCTCCGTTCGACGGCAATTTTCGCTTCATGATGCATGTAACTTCGTGTGAGGTTGCCACAGGATACTCCTTTCCATGACACCCGTTCCAAGCGACGCAGATTGTTTTCAATCTCACAAATGGTCTTCGCGAAGTGCGAGTTGATCCCGCAGCGGCTCTTAAAGAACCACCTTCGAACGAAACCAAACATCCGTTTTTGTACTGGCCGTCTTAGAACTGAACCGACGGCAAATGGAGATAAGGCAACACGCGTGCCGCGCCTGCTTCAAACTGACGCCGCCGACATCGTGCCGCGATGGAAATCAACATTTCATTTTCGACTGCGACAGGATGACTTTTTTTACCGATCTCAATTGGTTGCTCAGCACAGAATTTGCGGTTTTGGCTGCCGGTCCGTTTGCGTTTAGGATGCGAGAATGCCGCAGCAGACACACATTGTTTCGCCTTGGGTTACCCCTAAGATTTTTACGGATCTCACCCAGCCCGCGCCGCGCGTTAAGGAATTTTTCGATCATTACAGCGACTGGTTTTCGCACGCGAGCGAAGTGGCGATTAATTTTTGTACCGGAAATGGGGATCACATTTTGAACTATGCCGGGAAGGATCATTGCGATCAGACTTTCGATTGGTCGCGCTACAGCTGCTACAACGGCGATTCAGTTCAGCGCTATAAACACAATCTGGAATGGCTGACCAAATGCCGCGAAGGCGGCGAGGCGACGGGGAATCCGTACTTGGCTGGGCCGAGTTTCATTCTTTCGGATCAAGCGCTTAACTATCGAACGCTGTCGGGGATCTACAGCGCATTTCGCGAAGAGGGAAAGCGGCGTGGTTTGAATGTGAAGATTCTGGAGTATCTGGAGCCGGGCCCGGAGTTCTGCAAATGTGTATGGAAAACCGAGCGGCATCCGGAGGCGTCGCAAGGGCTAGTCGACGCTGGGGGAACTTTGGTACCGGGTGTGATTGATGTTTGCGCCAATTTGAAGGCCGATTCGCTTCCGTACGCCGCCTATCCGGATGGCGTGAAAGAAGGCACCAACGCCGGCGATTTCGTCGCTGCCCAGTGCGATGCGTTCACGCACGATTTTGATCTCGATGGCGTTTTCCTGGGAAATCAATTTGCGCTGACCGGCTTCTGGGATCCGAAAAATGCGCCTGAGCCGACGCCGCAGCGTCGCGCTGGCATCAAGCATTTCTTCCACGAACTTCGCGCCAAGATGGGCGATCGAAAAGTTTTCTGGATGGACACCTACTGGCCTGCGAATGTCGAAATCGATCGCTGGGCGATGAGTGAAGAGAATTATCCGCAGCTGGATGCGGTGATGGTTTCCAATTTCGCGGTGATCGCGCATCGGGATCAGATTGTGCCGAATATTGAAAGTCGGTTGAAAATCTCGTCGAAATATGAAGGTAAACCAGCCACGCTGTTCAGCTTTGATTTCGTCGATTGCTGGTATTCGTATCGTGTGTATCTGGATCTTCATCCGATGTTTGAATTCCAGCACCAGATTTACAAACAGATTGGTAATCGATGCCAGGGGACGAGTTTTTTTGCTAACGACACGTATGGGCAATTTGTGATGCCAAAACCATTGGCCGAGACTTATAAGGTGATCGCCGAGACGCATGGATGGAAATAAGAGCGTTTTGATTTGGCAATGCTTTTTGTCACACGGGCCTCCAGCCCGTGCACAGAAACTTGCGATTAGAAATATCTTAAGGATGAAGCAATTGAGCACGGGCTGGAAGCCGGTGTTACAGGAAAGATTTGCTCGACACGTCTTATTTCCGATCGCGGACCCGGCGGAAGATATTTAGATCCTCAAATTTGTACTCGAAGGATGACGAGGAGGAATTCACGGCTTCGACTCCAGCGGTTAACCGCTTGGGAAGGTTGACCTCGGCTGGTTCGTATGATTTCCAGTTCAGCCCATCCTAGCTGACGGACGCAGTCAGCTTGTCCCCGCGTCGCTCCATTCGCAGCCAAGTCTCCTGATCCTTTAGATCCATTGCGTAACAGGAAATCACGACTTTTCCATCCTTACGCACTTCGAAATTCAGATAATGCCGCACATGATCGTTTTCGAGGAACGCGCCGCGCTGAAGGCCGGCGTGATTCATCTGATCGGCAATCAATACAATGCCCGCGCCGTTGTAAGGCTTCCGGCCATAGATCGTGCTCTTCGCTGACGGCTCGAACGAGCCGGGCATTTTATTTCGATCAGAAAATCGCTGCGGACCGTGGTGACAACGCGAGGCGAATTCCATCGTTCCAACTCGGCGGCATAGTCGTGCGCCTTGGGCGGGAGCGTCAACGATATCGAGTCGTCCATTGAATGCACATCGCAATCACCATCCGGATTGACGATATCGCCCCAGCCTTGGATATGGTTCGCGACCGGCTTGTCGCCTTGAGCGCTGGCAGAAAGGATCAGCAACGCTGCAATTAAGCAAACCGCAATTCGCCACATATTGCCTCGTTAGTCAAAGACCAATTCCGCGAAATATTCCGGCACGTGAAAATTAAATTCTTCGCCGATTGGATTCCAACTGGCCCAATGCGGATGCGAGGATTCGTCGGCGCATTTGAAGAAATTTCCGCGCCAGCGCGTGCCGGGTTTCACATCGAATTTACCGACGTATTTCTCGAAATAGGCGAACGGAATGAAGTATTCGACGGTCCACGCCACGTGCTCTTTGATTTCGACCGGGATTGATTTCGGCATCGAATGATAGATGCGAAGCGTCTTGATTTCGTCTTCGGGGATGACGATGCGTTCTTTGAAAATCGTTTCGTCGCAACGAGTTGGATCGGTAATGTAGTAGGTGAGGATTGCGCCGCCACAGTTCATTTCGAAATTAATGTAGCCGATGTTGGGATCATCGGGCATGGGCTGAAAATACACTTCGACACAGCTGTCCTTGCTGGTGATTTCTTGATTCTTCGTGCGCGTGCAAATCACGTAGCAATCCTGCACGCGGAAAATAACATAAAGCCCGGCCGAATCGTAAAGCACTTTTGCCTGAGTGATCGGAAGATGATCGCTGCTCTCCTGGCGAAACTGATCGACTTTGACAATATTCGCGTTGCGCCACGCCGATCCATTCCAGTCGCCCTTCAATTCGGGTTTGATTTTCGCTCTTTTAATAAGGTATTTCACATCAGATCCATTAATGCTTTCGTCACGCGATCAATAACATCATTCCATTGACCTGGCCTGGTCTGGCGGAATAGCCGCATCGTCGGATACCACGGCGAGTCATCTCGATCCAGCAGCCAGCGGAAATCCGGCGCATAGGGTAATAACGTCCAAACCTTCGCTCCCATCGCCCCGGCCAAGTGCGCGATGGACGTGTCCACAGTAATCACAAGGTCAAGCCGTGCGATGGCTGCCGCGATATCCGTAAAATTAAATCCCCAATCGAACATCTCCAAGCCATTTGACGCGATTTCCGGGGTGCCATTCAATTGCAAGCTGAAATACGTTGTATGGTCGATCTCGGTTAACGGTTTTAGATGTTTAAGCGACATCGTTCGTGTGGCCAGTGTGCCTTTTCCCAACGCGCCGGCCCAGACGAGACCAATTTTGAATTTGCCTCCTGCCTGCGTCAATCCTGGAAAATCTTGGCGCGAACTGGCCGGCACGGAAATGTACGGCACTTTCGCGGGAATGGTTTGGAGTGTTGTTCCAAAGCAATGCGGGAAACTGGAGAGCGGAACGTGATAATCAAATTCGGGCAGCGGATCACCCTGACGAATCACTTGCGAAACGCCAAATGTCGTCGCGAGTACTTCCGCCAGTTGTTTCTGGCATTCCAGAATCACTGTAGCGCCGCGCTCGGCCAGCGTCGCGGCATAGCGCACGAATTGGATCGTATCCCCCAACCCCTGCTCGGCGTGGATCAGCACCCGCTTGCCTCTTAGGTCCTGCCCGTTCCACATTGGTTGATGGAAATTGCGAGGCGTTAATTCCTGCGTGCGCCAGCGCCATTCGTATTCTTTCCATCCTTCATCCCATTGCGCTGTAAGCAGCAGCGCCAGGGACAAATTCCAATGGGCTTCTGCATTATTCGGCTCCAGCTCGATCGCCTTTCGATACCATTCGATGGCATCAAAGGGTTTGCGCTGACTCATCAGCGCCACGCCGAGGCCGATCATTGGCTTGACGTAATCGGATCTGGCCGCGATTGCTTTCTCGTATGCTGCAATCGCCTCATCCGTCTTTCCAAGTTCCTGCAGGATTTCGGCGAGATTGTGATGGGCTACCGCCAGACTCGGTGCAATTGAAATTGCCTTTTGATATGCAGCAATCGCTTCTTCAATCTTCATCTCGCTTCGAAGGGCGTTGCCAAGATTGCTGTAGGCCTCTGCACTTTGCGGGGAAAGCTCAATCGCCTTGAGATAAGCCTGTTTCGCGCCGGCTTGGTCGCCTGCGGCGCGCAATGTTTCACCCAAATTGTTGTGAAACTCGCCCATTTGTGGCGCCAGCCGGATCGATTCACGCATCAACTCAATCGCCCGCGGGAGATTCGCCTGTCGCTGCGCAATCAATCCGCGCAGATGAATCGCGCCATAATGATTGCGCATTGACTCAGTGATTTTGGCGCACAACTCATCGGCCCGCGCATATTTCCCTTGGCCAAACGCCTCAAACGCCTGTTTCAGCATGTCATTGACCGCATCCATCTGTTCAGATCAATCGTCCACAAATTGCCTCTATTTTCCAACTCGCACGCGAATCATTACGATTGAAAGTAAATGTCCAAGCCCAATATTCTCATGATCATGGCCGATCAGCTTTCGTCACAATGGCTCGGCTGCTATGGACATCCTGTCATCAAATCCCCCAACGTCGACCAACTTGCCCGCGATGGTGTCACATTTGACTCTGCCTACTGCAACAGCCCGATTTGCGCTCCCTCCCGCGCCAGCATGTGCACAGGCCGACATGTCTGCAATACGCGCGCATATGATAATGGCTCGGATTTTCCATCTTCGATGCCGACATTTATGCATCATCTCCGCCGATCCGGTTACGAAACAATTCTCTCCGGCAAGATGCATTTCATCGGTCCGGATCAACTGCATGGCTTCGAGCGGCGCCTCACAACCGACATTTATCCCGCCAGTTTTACATGGACCCCCGATTGGACGCGCGGCGCTTATCCCAATCATGGCACCAGTGTGGAACAACTGAAAACCGCTGGGCTGTGCGACTGGTCCCTTCAGTTAACATATGACGAAGAAGTGGCATTTCGCGCAACTGAAGCGTTGCGCGCACACGCCACTAAACGGAAGAACGCCCGGCCATTTTTCCTCTGCGCCAGTTTCACGCATCCGCACGATCCCTTCATCATCACCAGGGAATTCTGGGATTTGTACAACGATTCGGACCTCCCAGCGCCAGCAGCGCGAGCGTCAAGCGATCCTCACCCGTTTTGCCAGTGGCTTCATGTCCATCACGTGATCGATCAACATTCGCCAACAAAGGAACAGATTCACAAAGCGCGCCGCGCGTATTTCGGCATGGTCAGCTATTTCGACTCCAAAGTCGGGCAGCTCGTCAATGAGCTCAAACGCCTGAAACTTTACGACAACACCATCATCCTCATCACATCCGATCACGGCGAAATGCTCGGCGAACACGGGATGTGGTTTAAGCGCACCTATCACGATCCATCGACGCGCGTGCCTCTCATTTTCCATGCCCCCCACCAATTTGTGTCAAACAAGCGAATTGCAAAGACGGCAAGCCTGGTTGATCTTTATCCGACATTGCTCGACATCGCGCAGGTGGACGATCGCGAGAAAATCCAAAACGAAATCGATGGCCATTCGCTTCTGCCTCAGGTCAAAGGAGAATCAACCGATGGGCCCGATCACGCGTTGATCGAATACTACAGCGAAGGTTCACTTCAACCGCTGCGCGCGGTTGTTCAAGACAATCTCAAATACGTTTATGTCCACACGTGTCCCGAGCAGTTGTTCGATTTGTCCAAAGATCCGCTGGAAAAACGCAATGTGATTAATGAACCGGCCTATTCATCGCGCCTGACGAAACTCAAACAAATTGTCTTCAATAACTGGAACCCCGACGACCAACTCAAACAAATCCTTGCCAGCCAGCAAAATCGGAAATGGATCAACCAGGCGATGTCACAAGGAAGGCCGGAACTGTGGGATATTCAGCCTCACTTTGACGCCAAACAGCAATATGTCCGAACCGCCGACGCCTTGCGCGCCAACTCAAACGACCGAATCTAGCAAATTCGATAAACTCGGTAAAAGCGGCTTTACCTATTTTAACTCGCCCAGCTACTTCGGAAAAAAGCTCGGTTTTTGCGACTTGTCCGAGCGATCAGTCTGTAATCTATAGTACGTTATCTTTTGTCGCATCTTCGCCCATAGCTGAAAGGATGGAACAAACATGTCGGGTCAATTTTTTGAAGATCTGGAATCGCGCACGCTGATGTCAACGACTGCGCCAGTGCTCTACAACGCGACGGTCAAAGCCGATCGGCTGGCGATTCGAATTGATCTGATGAAATTCAAATTCGACGTGCTTATTTCCAACCTGATGCTTTCGGTTGACCGGGCCATTTTGCACCGGGCTATTCCAAAGGGTGATACAAGCCTGGATGTATCTTTTACGCAACTCAAGACTGATCTGAAGGCCATGCGACTGCAATTGGCGCAGGATCGGCTGAATGAGGCGCAGGCGGTTCTCAATGATCAACTGACCATCAAGCAGGACATCCTGCAAATCCGCAAGGATAAAGGCGACGATACAGCGCTGACGGCCGATCATGACAAGCTTAAGAACGATCGGATCCAGTTGCAGAATGATTTGATTGCCGGGCTTGATGCGCGGATTGCGACACGGCAGGCGTTTCAAACGACGCTCTCGAACGACACGCAGGCGATCCTGACTGCTGCAACAAACGATCCCAACGCGACGCCAGCCATGACTGCGGCAGCCACCAGATTCTCGAATGATCGTATTGCGCGATTGAATGCCTTAACCGCTGATCTGCAACAGATCGCCACCGATCGGCAGACGCTGGTCAATGATCTTACTGCGGCGCAATCTACGTAGTCGATTCTCGTTCGTACTAAATAGAAAAGCACGGGCGACTTGCCCGTGCTTCTTTTTTTTCATTCTATTCAAGGTGGCGAGGCTTACTTCACCAGCATCCGCGCCCGGCCGATGGCTTTGCTTGCGTCATAGTTGATGTCAAACGAACCGTTACCACCGCCAGCATACGCGAGACTATCTGCTACCATCTGAGTTCCAACTGATCCAACATCGCCACTCGCGTTGATCGCCGTCTTGGGCAAGTAAACCATCCCACTTACTGACAGATTGGGCGTACCCGAAAGGTTCAAGGTTTCTACTGCCGCATTAGTGTTATCACGCCAGATGGCGATTCCCTGATACGTGTCCGCTCCAAAATCGTTGCTGACCGAGGGATCGGGCGGCGAAATAGTGATTGATGAATTACCGCTGGGAATACTGATCGGCTTAGTTCCCGTGACATAAAACATTACGTTGTTTGCCGTGATATTCCCGCTCAGCGTCAAACCAATCGTCGCCGACGGATTTCCACCGATGTAATAAATTCCAGGTTTAACCGTCGTGGTTCCAGTCAGATTTAGACCCTTCGGATAATAGTATGTCCCGTTGTGATAGCTTGTGTCCGGCGATGCGGTTCCATAGTTACTGGAGTTGGGGACCGGGTAATAGCCAGCAATCGGATCTGCAATAGTTGGCTGATTTGTATTCACAGTCAGGTTGCTTCGGCTAATTGATGTATTGCCCGTCACATTCAATGCCGAAGCAGTGATTGCATACGAATTACCCGTAGCCTTGGCCGCATTGTTATTTGATGAATTTACTTGAATGGTTGCCTTGGGCACATTCAGCGTTGCATTACCAGTCAACGACAACGACCCAGCCGCTGAGTTGTTAAGCAGAAGTAGTCCGATTCCATTCCCACCTCCGATCATCGCGATCGCACCGCGGCCCAAGCTCGCCGACTGAATGCCGATCATTTTTCCAAATATGAGACCAACTGGCCCACCGAGCGACGTGTCACTCAGATTAACTCGGCATGCATTGATCGATGTTGTCGAACCACTGGAGTCGGCGACCCAAGTGAATGTGCCTTTCGATCGATTATAGAAGCCCGTCACGATCTCGGCACCGCTCGAATTCGACGGATTGTTTGAAACCGTGATTGTTCGCGCATCGGCGTAATTGGCTTTTAACACCGCGACAGCCTTCGTCCGGCCCGTCGCCGGCGATGAAGGCAACGATTCCAGCGCAGCCAGAGCTGCTCCATCCGCCGCCACCTGGAGCTGATGATTCGCGTAGTAGACACGCGCCGTATCCAGCGCCACGCCGATCAGCAGCAGCAGAGAAAACATTACAAATATTGCGTACACCAGCGCGATACCACGATGACGATAACGAAACGAATTCATCGCCAACTCCTTAGCCTTGCTCGTCGATCGCGCTGACCGAGCGCTTGAGCGATTCGGCCAGCTTGAATTCCTTGGCCGCCCGCGAGTCGTCATTGCGGGCCGCACACAAAACGCCAAGGTTATAGTGCGCTTCACCAGTCGTCAGAATCTGGCAATACAGCGCCAGCGACTCGTCATAGCGCCCCATCATGCCCAGCGCCATCGCCATATTCGCGCGATAGCGCGAATCGTCCGGCGAAATTCCCGCGGCCGTCGTGAAATGACCGAGCGCGCCCGCGTAATCCTTCTTCATCACGAGGCACATCCCGATGTCATTTTCCAGGACCGCATTCTTCGGGGCTTTGGTCAAACCTTTATTCAGCGTGCGAATCGCCTCGTTGACCTTGCGCGAGCGCATCTGAGATTCCGCCAAAGCACAAAACGACGGCACAAATTCCGGATGCGCCTTGACCAGCGCGACAAGAATTGCCTCGGCCTGCGCATCCTTACCCTGCGTCGTCATCAGCCGAGCCATCGAATACAGCGTGTTCGGCGTCGGCGCTTTCCCAGAGCCGACTTCAAATTCATCCTGCTCCACGCGCTGAACCGGCGCCTCGGCTTTTGATTCCGGCTTCGAGCTGCTCGCGCACCCAACGAGAGACAACATCGACAACCCACAAATCACCCATCCACTCCGAAACTTCATGATTATTTACCTCCGCCCACAACCGACGAACCAGCGCCCGACAACTGCGGGGCCGACGTGCTGTAATCCGCGCCCTTGCCCGACTGCATCGATTCAGCCTGGAGCATCGCATTGAGCGCATGCGACTTCATTCCATTGCCGCCGGGCATTCCGTCTTCGAGCGTGACCTGCGAACCTTCAACTCCGGAGCGATGCAATTCCGCTTCGATTGATTTCAAACGAGCGTTGTACAGCTCATCCGAAGCATCGCCTTTGCGGACCGTCAGATGCCCTTTGTTCATCCGATAATGATCGGCCAGAACCGCCACTTCCTTGCGGCCGAGCGAATTCAGCTCCGACCCGCCGCTGATGAAGTGATACGGATAAATCGTGTGCTGCGAGATGATGCCGTTATTGACGGCCGTATCATTCACGCTGTTCACGAAGGATATATCCGCTTCCATCGTGTTGTTTGTGCCGGTAATCGGCTCGGTGCGAGTTCCGCCGCCGCAACCGGCGAGCAACGCAATCGCAATCCCACTCGTAGCAATCATCAACGCTTTCATAGTCTTTCTCCCATTCCTTATTAGTACTAGTAATTAGCCCACTCTTAATGCGCCGCGGCACTGACCGCCTTGGCCAGCGATAATCCCGCGGGACCGGCAGTAACCATCACGACCGCGGGGAACAAAAACACAATCATTGGAAAGATCAGTTTGACAGCCATCGTCTCGGCCTCTTCCTGGGCGCGCTGGCTGCGCATTTCGCGCATCGTGCCGGCAAATGTCCGCATCGCGTCGGCCATGCTGGTTCCGAATCGCTCCGATTGGACCATCACACCGACCAGCGATCCCAATTCATCCACGCCGGTCCGATCGGCCAGATGGCGCATCGCAACCGCGCGCGCCGAACCCAGATGCATTTCCAGATTCGTCAGTTCCATCTCGTCGGCCAGCGTCAGGCTCACCGAGCTCAATTCCTTCGTCACCGCATTCCACGCCTGATCCAGGCCCATGCCCGCGCTCAAGCTGATTTCAAGCAGATCGATTGCATCTGGCAAATGCCGGCGAACTTCCGCCCGGCGAGCGCGCTTTTTCATGTCCACGATGATGTTTGGCAGGAAGAAGAGGATTCCCCCTACCACCATCATCAGGGCAAACATCAGCCGGATCTGCATGTGCGTGATCATCGCGCTCATGCTGACCAGCATCACGGCTGAAGCGACGAGCAGCAGTTTGATCGCGATGAACGCCGCCGCCGCGCCCGGGGCATAGAATCCAGCCGCCGCCAGATCTTCTTTCAATGTCCGGCTGGTCCGCACTTTCGAAACCATCCCGGCCATGCGATCCAGCGTATGAACGAACATCTTTTTACGATCGGTTTCCGAGATGCTCGTCACGCCGCCGTTCATTCGATCGGCGATTCGGCGCGCACGCTCGGAGCGCACCAGCATGATGGCAGCGCCGATGGCCATTACCGCCAGGCCGGCCAGAATCGCAGCTATAACCATTGTTTGCAGCATTGATCTTCCCTCGAACTTAGTACTTGATTACCGCAATTCGATTCATCGCCCATGAACCCAACATGAGGCACACCGCCGCCGCCACCATGAGCTGGCGTCCGCCCGGCGTGTTATATAGCGGCGTCATATAATCCGGGTTCAACACGCTCAGCAGAACAAACACGACAAACGGCATCGTCTGCAAAACGCGCTTGGAGAACTGCGTCTGCGCCGTCAGCACGCGGACGCGGCGGCTCAGCCGCATCCGATCGCGAATCACAAACGCCAGCCTTTCCATCATGTCCGCCAGGTTTCCACCGCTGCGGAGCTGAATCACGACCGAAGTCGCGAAAAATTTCATGTCCTGGCTCCCGCTCACGTCGGCCGCATCGCGGATCGCTTCATCCAGACCCATTCCCAGTTCCTGCTGCTGAACGATTCCGCCAAATAATCTTCCGACCGGCGCTTCGATTTCTTCCGCAATCAATCCGAAGGATCCAACCAGCGGCTGCCCCACTCGCAGCGAACGGGCCGCCAGTTCCAGCGCATCAACCAATTGACGTTCGAACAACGCCGTGCGACGGGAGATTCCAAACTTCAACGCCACCCAGAAACCCATGATCACCGCAACCGCGCCGCATACTGCGACCATTCCGTTATCGGTGACAATATATGTAGCCATCGAAACCAGGCCTGCGGTTGCCGCGAGCATGAGGAGCAATGTCCCGGCGCTGCTTTTCCATCCCGCATCCAGGCGCATCTGCTCGAGTCTGCGAATCGGGCTGATTCGACGAACGTGATTGGCAACAGCGGTCGTCGCTTCCTGGCCATCGTGCCAGAGCCGAATGACTCGGCCCTCGCCGGCGACCTGGTTCATGAATCCCATGCGTTCGCTCAATTTGCGCTCGCGCACTTTCTGTCTCGACGACCAGAACAGCAGGCCGACGAGCCAGATCGACAGCACCAGACCAAACGCCGCCGAAGCAAGGAAGATAATTCTCGGATCAAGCCACATGACTTTCCCTCTTAGATCTTTCGTCCACCCAGAATCCGACGCTGGAACATCGCATCAGGCATTTCGCTTCCGTGTGCCTTCAATCGATCCAGCACCTGCGGACGAACGCCACATGCTTCAAAGTGCCCGGTCGCATTGCCCTGCGGATCGATGCCTGTCTGACTGAATTTGAAAATGTCCTGCAGGCAGATCGCTTCTTTTTCCATGCCGGTGATTTCGGCAACCGACACGATCTTTCGCGCACCGCCCGACAGACGCGCGATCTGAATCAGCAGATCCAGCGCCGAAGCCATCTGCGGCCGAATCGCGGTGATCGGGAAATTAATCCCCGACATATTCACCATGTTTTCAATTCGACGCAGCGCATCGCGCGGGCTGTTGGCGTGAACGGTCGTCATCGAACCTTCGTGGCCGGTGTTCATCGCCTGGAGCATGTCCAAAGCTTCGGCGCCGCGCGCTTCGCCGATGATGATTCGATCCGGACGCATACGCAGGGAGTTTCGCAGCAGGTCGCGCTGCGTGACTTCGCCTTTGCCTTCGATGCTCGACGGGCGTGTTTCCAGGCGAACCACGTGCTTCCGCTGAAATTTCAATTCGGCCGCATCTTCGATCGTAATCACGCGCTCGCCATCGGGAATCCACTTGCTCAGCGTATTGAGCAACGTCGTCTTACCCGAACCGGTTCCACCCGAAACCAGAATGCTGCACCGCGCCCGAACGGCGGCCTTGAGGAAATCTGCCATCTCGTGGGTCATCGTCCCCAGTTCCATCAACCGATCCACATCCATCGGTACTTTGCTGAATCGACGAATGCTCATCGCCGGGCCATCCAGCGCCAGCGGCGGGATAATCGCATTCACGCGGCTGCCATCAGCCAGGCGTGCATCCAGCATCGGCGAGCTTTCATCAATTCGCCGACCAATCTGACTCGCCACGCGCTGAATCACCTGGATCAGCTGAGCATCATCGCGGAACGTAACGTTTGTCTCTTCCAGCTTGCCGTAACGCTCGATGTAGATCAGTCCGGGCCCGTTGATCAGAATATCGCTGACGGATGGATCGCGAAGGAATTCTTCGATCGGGCCCAGGCCAAACAGCTCGTCCATCACTTCGCGGAGTAGCTGCTGCTTTTCCGGACCGGAAAGCGGAATGCGCTGCTCGGTCAGCAGCATGTCAACGCGCCGCGAGCATTCACGATAAAGCTCTTCCGCCGGGAGTTTTCTCGCCGCGGTCAGATCCATCGATTCGAGCAAACGCGCCCGAACGTTCATCTTCAGCTGCTGCGAAACCTCTTTGTCGAGAGTCGCGCCCGAGAGCCCACGAGTATTGGTGGTGTTATAAATCATCGCTTACTTCCCTACTGGTGCTTGATTGATGTTCCCACTTAAGATTTCGCCCGCCATCGTTTCCAGTTCGCGCCGCAAAACCGAACGAGCGCCAGATTTGGCCAGAGGCTCGCCGAAATTGCTGCTGTGGCTGACGACCTGATAGTCGTTTGAAAGAGTTCGCAGCTCGTACCCCTGCAATGCCCGCTCGGCTTCATCCAGTTTCACCAGCGAACGCTTCTGATATCGATTGGCAACTGGAATGATCGAATGAGCATCCACGCCACGCGCCGCCAGGCCGGTCAGCATCGAGCGAGTCATCCGTACATCTTTCACCGTCAGTTGCATGACCAGCAGCGTGATCTCGCTCATCCGAGCCAATTCCGCGGCCACATCCAGCGGCATCCGCGGTGCGTCGACAATCGTCATCGCGCTGGCCAATTTGCATGCGCCAATCACTTCAATCGCCCGGCCCATATCCACAGCGCGATGTTCGCCAAGATTCATCCCAGCGGTGCTGATCAGCACACGCATCGGCGTCTCGCCGCCGCCATATTTCTGCGCGGCCGTATGAATCAATTCCGAATCCAACGCCCCGGCGCGATTCATCAAATCCAGCGCCCCATGCTGACCATCCACACCCAAATACTGACTCACCCCGCCATACACATAATCCAGATCAACCAGCAGCGAAGGAATTTTGCTCGCCAGTTGGATCTCATGCGCGAGATTCACGGCAATTGTCGTCGCTCCGCAACCGCCGCTGGCCGACAGAATCGTGATCGCCTTCCCCTTACGCTCCGGCGCCCCGTTGCCATTCGGGCACAACCGATGAATCACGCCGCTGAGCGTCGCAGCAATCGAATCCTTAATCATGAAATGCCGAGCGCCCGTCTGCATCGCCTCGAGCATGAGCTCCGCTTCCATTGCACGCGAAAGCACGATGAAGCGCGTGTTGGGGAAGCGGCGAACCATGGTTTCCATCGTGGACAGCATTGAACGCTCGCGTCCGTCGATATCCACCAGAACCGCGGCTGCCCCGATTCGCTCGAGTTTGCCCGGCAATTCCAGCAAATCCGCGCACACCTCATCGTGCAGGACAGTGCCATTGCCCGCGATCGCCGCAAGCACGGCCGACCGCGTCGCTGGATCCTGCGTCACCAACATGATTTCTCGACGACCTGCCATGATCTTTCCTCAAAACGTCGTGCCTTCACTTCGTGGCTATTTCCTGTAACACGGGCTTCCAGCCCGTGCCGAGCACCTCGCACGGGCTGGAAGCCCGTGTTACAAGAGACTCTTATTCCTCAGTCGATCCCACCGGCTGGGTCGCGGGGCTGCTCGCCAATTCGGAGCTGCTGGTGCCGGCCGGTGTTTCGTAATCCGCCCAGGCGCCAGGACCTTTCAACCGATCCAAGCCCTGGTTGTGCAAAGCCTGACCATCGACGGGAGCGACCTTCGCGGTCCCTTTCCCTTCGATCTGTCCCTTGGCATACAGTTCCCAATCATTCGGGGTGATATGCAGATCGCCGGGGAGATGCAGCTTCTCAGTCGTGCTCGAAGGCTCAACCAGCGAAGCCGTCACCAGAACCAAGAGTTCCGTGTCACCCTTCTGATAACGGGTCGAACGGAACAGATTGCCGATGATCGGCACTTCGCCCAGGCCCGGAACTTTCGTCGTCTGCGACGAAACCGTCTGATTGATCAAACCGGCCATGCCAAACGTCTGGCCACTGCCCAATTCAAGCGTCGTCTCAGCGCGACGCGTCGTGATCGCGGGCACACTGAATCCGGCAATCTGAAGAGCGCCGTTGTCACTCAGCTGGCTCACTTCCGGCGCGACATGCAGACGAATTCTCCCATCGCCAAGCACGGTCGGCTTGAAGTGAAGGAGCACGCCAAACTGCTTGTAATCGATTGTGATTGTTGTTCCGCCCGTGCCGCCGCTGCCCGAATTCTGTGGAACCGGCACCGGAAATTCGCCACCGGCCAGGAAGTTTGCTTCCTGTCCGCTCAGGGCGACGAGGGTCGGCTCGGCCATCACTCGGATGTACTGATTCTGCGCCATCGCAGAAACAAACGCTTCCAATGTCGTGTTGCCAACCTGTCCGCGCCCAAACAACGTCACGCTCTGAACCGGAGAGAGATCACCGAAGCTGCCCAAACCCGCAGCGCTCGGAAGCAAACCAAACTGACCAAGATCCTGGTTCGTCGCGCCAAACGAATGTCCATCGGTATAACCAGCATTCACGCCAAGCATTCGCAGCGCCGTCCGACTCGCTTCAGCAATTCGAATCCGAATCTGCACCTGCTGCACGCCGGCCACTTTCGTCACATCGAGATACTTCACGCCGGAGACATCGAGGAAGCGGTGCAGCTCCTGCGCCTCATCGGCCTGGTCGAGCGTGCCGCTTACAACCAGCACATCCTTCGACTGCCGCACATCCAGCTTGGCGCGGGGGAACAACTTACCCAGTTCCGTCTTCATCGCGGTCGTGTCGATTTCGACACTGACGCGGGCATGCATCGCTACTTCATCTTTGTTCCAGAGAATCACATCGGTGCTGCCGACAGTCTTGCCGGAAATGAGCACCTGCTTGGGGGTAATCACCTGAACGTCGGCGATCTTCGGATCCGTCACCGAAATCCGCTTGACCGGCCAGGGTGTTTCCATCGTCGTCGACAAACCCGCCGGCACGGAAACCACTTGTCCCTGAGCCATCGCCGGTGCCGAAGCAGATTCCTCTGCCCGCGCCACCATCGAAGATCCAACCGCAAGGCAAGCCGCCAACAAAACGTTCCGCATCATTTTCGTATGATTACCCACAGCATTCTCCTTGATTTCTTGTCCCCTCAAGCATTTCGGTAGGGCAGACATTCTTGTCTGCCACGGGTGGATGTACTCATCCGCCCGTTATTCCCACTCAAATCCCAGGCTTCGATTTCTTGTGCGATTCCTCTTTCGGAATCGAAAAGTACAACGTCTCACTCGCGCCACCGCGAAGCACCGTGGTTTCCCACTGCAAACCCGTCGGCCCGGTCGTCGGCGAACCTTCATGAGCACCAGCAGGCATCGCTTCAGCCCCTTCAGGCGTCTGACCCGAGAACAAGCTGCTCATCCGCACGACAGCCTGTTCAGCATGTCCTTTGTCCAAGGGGTTGCGAAGCGCCAGCGTCAGCGAGCCCTGCTCCGTCGCCAGTTGGAGCAACTTCGCCTGCTGTGTATCGACCAGCAGCGTGACTCGACCGCCCGTGTTCTTGGGCGCTTCTCCATCATGCTTTTCTGCGTCGCTTGAAGTGACCGACGTCCGATCGATTGCCAGGACTTCAATTCCTTCAAGCAACGTCACCGAAACCGGCTCTTTCATTTCCCCACTGGACGGCTTAATCGAGACCAGCACGTCCACCATGCTGCCCGGATAGATCAATCCTTCCAAAGCCGCATGGCTGTTCACCGAAATCCCAACTGCGCGCTTGCCCGGAGCCAGAACCGCAGCCAATTGCTTGGCCGCATCATTGGCAAACAGGCTGCGAGCCAGTGGCTGGCCTTCAACAACCGGTACCGCCAGCACTTTGCCGACGACATCCGTCATCGAACCCAGCGACTGAATCGGCGCTTTACTCCGCATCATGGTCATCGATTTGACCATGTCGTTATCGATAACCGCCATTGCCGGCAGCGACTTGGCCGCCACCAGAACGGTGATTTCCGAATCCGCTTCTTCATGCACCATGGCGCCATTCATCCGCTGCCCGCTCAAACCGGCAACGAGAATCGCCGCACAAAGTGCTGCCACAACGCCTAACCCGAGTAATCCCACAACCGACCACTTCATGACGTTCTCCCTTGCCAATTTCTTTAGGTACCTTCTTTTCCCATCGTCGCCGACGACCCTAGAGTCGTCGGCCCCAGCGGAACCGTCCCGATCAACGGAATGTTGTTCAGCGACGAAATTCCCAAGACACTCACTTTGTTGTACGGAACCGTGATTCGAACTTTGATCTGATCCCCCGCCTGCACCGTCGACCAATTCAATGTGCTGTCGCCGTTTGTGGACGGATTGTGAAGCAGGTATTCGGTTGTATACCCCGCGATATTCGCCTGCTTCATCAGATCGTCGATGATTTTCTGTGTGCCCGCCTGCGTGGCGCTGGGCAGGATTGCTGTGCGCACGCCACCTCGAACTGCATTTTCAATCTGGCCGGCCTTCCAGAACATCCAGCCCCATTCAATGAGCAGGAAAGTCAGGATCACCAGCAGAGGAAGGATCAACGCCGCTTCCACCGCAGCATGTCCGCGCCGAGATTGTCGAAGATTGATCTTCACAACAAATCCTCACCTTGCACCGCTAAACGTGAGGCGCTTTTCTCCAAGCGCCTCACGCTCAGCGGGCGACTGACTAAAACTTAGGTCGCAGACGAGCTCGTGGCCGTCTGAAGCTTCTGGAAGGCGCCCTTCACGTTGCCGCCGACCGATGCGATTACGGCAACCAGGCCGGCCACGATCAACGCAGCCAGAACCGCCCATTCCACTGTTTCCATTCCGCGCTCATCGCGCACCAACGACTTGAGCAAACCCATGACGTTCTCCTCGTAACGCGTGACACGCCACGAAGGCGCGCACAAACTCCCACATGGACAGTCCAGACCACAACACGCGGCCTGATATTCGCCTGCCCCTTTAAACTCTCGTTTTTAAACTTGGTCCTCGTGACCCAACTTCATCACGTGCTGGAAACGCTCGTCGCTGTCTGGATCTTCTGGAACGCGCTTGTCACGTTCGTTCCAACTGATGCAATGATTGCAATCAATCCAGCCACAATCAGCGCCGCAAGCACTGCCCACTCGACAGTCTCCATGCCTGCTTCACTCACCCACAATCTTTTCAATGACTTGAGCATGTTCCCACAACTCCATCCGTTGCTTTACCTACAACCACCCACGAGACTATAGCCCGTACTTTTACTTCGCCCACCCATTTTGTAGGTTTTTGGGACTGGGCCTGCGTGAAGATGGAGAGCATGGACGTGATAATCCAAAGCGCGTGGAAACCTAGCGCGAATTTGCGTTTTGAATCACCGCAGTCACATCGGGGTGACCTAAAACCATCGCTAAATCCGCGGCGCTGACGCCATTTGCGCCCAGTGAAATGTTGGCGCCGGACGTGACCAATAATCTCGCGAATTCTGCTTTACCAAACGCGGCGGCGATGTGGAGTGCTGTATATGAATCGCTCGTTTGCGCATTTAGATCGGCGCCGGCGCGAATCAGCATTGAACCAATTGCAACATGACCAGGACGCGCGGCCGCATGAAGCGCGGTGCCGCCTTGTGCAGTTCTCGCATTGACGTCCGCGCCTTGAGCTAAAAGCATTTTGACGATCTCTTCGTGACCGGCGGCGGCCGCCACATGCAACGGTGTTCTTCCATTCGTTTTTTGCGCTCCAACATTCGCTCCCAATGCGAGCAATCGTTCTACCGCGGCCGTCTTTCCAAATGCGCTGGCCAAGTGCAATGGCGTGCGGCCATCCTCGGCCAATGGATCGACGCTTGCGCCGGCTTTTGCGACAAGGTCGATCAACTCGGAATTTCCGTTATAAGCGGCCCAGTGAAGTGGCGTGGTTCCATCCGTCATGATCGCGCCGGCTGACGCACCCGACTCCAGTAGCGCCTTGGTCAACTCGATGCTGTCGATCGACGCCGCCTCGTGAAGTGGCGTCCACCCCGACAAATCGCGGATCTTTGCCTGACCGGGATCGATCTTCAGAATTTCACGAACCCGGCCCACATCCCGCAGCGCAACCGCTTTAAACACATCCCCCGGATCCTTCACCTGATGCGCTTTCAGCGCTTCTTCCATCCGCTCCAGATCACGCAGGCCGCGCGTAATAAGCGTCGCGGTGCGCCGCACCAACCCGCGTTGATCCGCCGCGACGATTTCCTGCCCTGTTTTTTCGCTTTTTTCCGCCATATTCAGCTTTCGAACTGCTTTAGTCGCTTCCGCGCTTCTTCAATCTCGTTTTGCACCCGCCGCGCCATATCTTCCAACAAATCCCGGCCATTGTTGTGGGCGATCTCCACCCGCCCCCTCAGCGCTGCTAACTCACTCCTTTTCAACTGCGCGATCTCCTCATCGATTTGGACCAGCCGATCCTCTCCACGCGCAATCTTCCGGATCGCGCGCACCAGCTCGGCGGCGATGTCGTGTCCTTTCACAAACTCTGGACTATGCTCCCACTCCACCAGAATCTGCTCTAAGCCCTTTTCATCCCCCCGCGCATAAACCGCGTTGGCTCGAATCATAAATTGATGGCGGCGGGCGCGATCTTCTTCACCATCGGCCAGGTCGGGATGGATACTTTTCGCCACGCTGCGGAACAGCTTTTTCAAGCCTTCGGAGGCTTTGAATTCCGTTTTGGGCACTCCGTTTTTCTTATCTTCCTCGGCCTGCTGCTCGGCCTCAGCGGTCGCCTCAGCCGACGCCCGCGCCTGCTCGGCCGCTGCTTCGGCTTTCAATCGCGCATCCAGATCATCGGGTACGAGCTTGGCGGCTGCTTCGTACATCTTGGCTTCCAGATCGTCTAACTCCGCGTATCGCACGCCGACTTTGTTCAAATAATTCCGCTCAAAATCCGCCATCGATGCGCGCAGCGTCGCCAGCTCGAGCTCTTTTTCGGCCAGCATCGGCTCGAGCTGCGCGAGCTCGGTGCGTTTTTTTTCAAGCTCGCGTTCTTCTGGTGACTTTCGCCTGGGACTTTCCAAACCAATACACTCCCGATGCACTTGCTCTGGGTGTCAATCAGAGTCCTCAATCATAATCGGTTTTTTGCCAAAAGACTTGTGCGATCAACGGTTAGCCGCAACGGTCTCGGCCATATAAAATAATCGTATGATCGAATGGCGCAGTTTTCTGGAAAAGTGGGTGTCGAATCTGAATGCACCTGCCACTGAAGAGCAAATCGAAAAGGCGCAAAAACGCCTTGGCGTAACGCTTCCACCGTCGTACGTCAGCTTTCTTCGAGTAACCAATGGCTGCGGCCAGACGACGCCTTTTATCGATCGCGTTTCTCCGATCGAAGAGGTGAAATGGTTCAGCCAGGAAAACCAAGAGTGGATCCAAGCCTACGAACCCGCCGCCCTGAAAAAGCCGAGTAAGAAATATTTCCAATATGCGGAAACCGGCGCTGGCGAGCACGTCGGAAGTCATTTCGCCAGTTGTCTTCAGATTTCAGATTCCGACGACGGCGTTTATCTCTTGAACCCCAAAGCAGTGACTGCCGATGGGGAATGGGAAGCGTGGTTCTTCGCCAATTGGGTTCCTGGTGCACTGCGATTTCCATCCTTTGAGCATTTGATGGTTCACGAATATCGAGCGTTTCTGCAAACCCAGAAGCTCCCCATTCCCACTGATTTTCCTGTTCTGCCGATCCCCAGTCCCGATGCTCCGCGCACGGCGATCAAGATCATCAAACCTAAGCCCGCCCAGCTGACAATCGATGAACTGATCGATCAACTGAATTCAAAGGATGCGAAACAGCGTGAAAAGGTCGCGAAAGCCCTCGGCCGAAAGCTTGGCCCGCGCGGGGCGACACCGCGTCCGGATTTGGCAGAAAAATTGGTCAAGATTTTTTACGCCTCGACCGATCCAGGCGTGCGATCGATCTGCATCTCGGGAATGGCGAACTTCGCACCAAAGGGAGCCGCACCAAAACCACTCTTTGAAGCACTCTCCGATCCTGAGCCAGGAGTGGTCCTGAGCGCGATTTGGGCACTTCGTTACTTCCCCAACCCCAATGCGCTTGAACCAATATGCAAATTCATCGAGGCCAACCCTGACAGCTTCGTCGGCGACGCGGCCATTGGGTATCTGCAGGAGAAGCGCGATCCGCGTTCGATTCCTTCATTGGTGCGGGTGCTGTTCAACACTGAAACGAAGTTAGCGCAAAACCTGAACATGGCCGCCCTCGCGTTGGGAAAGTGCGGCGAGCCAGGTTTTGAACAACTCGAACAAGCCGCGGTACACGCAGATGCGCGAATCCGTTTCGCCGCCGCCTGCGGGCTGGATATGTCCGGCCATCCGCGATCTTCGGCGATTCTCGACAAACTGGAATCGGATGCTGATCCAAACGTCGTCAAGCGCGCCAAAACGCGAATCAGCGTTACGATGCCGCATTTGTTGAAAAGTTAAGAGATTCCGTCGCACTTTGCTCCAGTTGCCGCCAGCCGCATTTGGCCGCGTCCAAAACTTGGATGACCTGGGAGTCGACCCAAGTGCTTATCGTGCGGCGGCCTGCGAGCTATAGGGATTTTTTATTCCAGGCCGCATCAAGATTTAGGCCTGTTTTTTCGCATCTTTTTCGAAAAATATGGACTTATGAATCGGAGTAGCTTGTCGTCAGTTGCGCGAAGTTGACGCTGGCGGGTGCAGCGCTAAAGATACTCGCCTTCAATCGAAAGGATTCTTCATGCAAATCGGCTCTGGTGCATACACCTACGAATGGATCGGCGACTTCCTGAAAATTCCGGCCGGCAAAGAGCTGGGGTATACGCACGGCGTCGTCACCGACGCGCAAGACAACGTTTATATCCATAATCAGTCGCGCGATGCGATCATGGTCTTTGATCCGCAGGGAAAGTTCATCAAGTCCTGGGGCGAAGAATTCAAAGACGGCGCGCATGGCATGTTCCTGAGCAAAGAGAAGGGTGAAGAGTTTCTCTATTTCGCGGATTACGCGCGACAGGTCGTTGTCAAGACAACGCTGGACGGCAAACAGATTTTCAAACTGGATCAGCCGGCGCGAGCCGACATCTATAAATCAAAGGATCAATACAAACCGACTGACGTCTGCACCGCGCCGGATGGTTCGTTCTATATATTCGATGGCTACGGCCAACCCTGGGTCCATCGCTACACCGCCGACGCGAAGTATATCGATTCGTTCGGGGGAGATGGTTCAGAACCGGGCAAACTCCGCTGTCCCCACGGCGGCTGGGTCGACACGCGGAAACCAGCGCCGGAACTTTACGTCGCTGATCGCGGAAACAATCGAATCCAAGTCTTTACGCTCGATGGAAAACACGTTCGCTTCATCACCAATGAAATGAAGCAACCCTGCTGCTTCTTCCAATTCAAAAATGACATGGTCGTCCCGGATCTTCAGGCGCGCGTGACGATCCTGGATAAGAACGACAAACCGGTTGCGGTGCTGGGAGACGATCCGCAGGCGCCAAAAACAGAAGGCTGGCCGAACATTCAAGCGAAGCTGAAGCCGGGAAAATTCAGCTCGCCGCACGCGGCCTGCGTCGATTCGAAAGGCAACATCTTCGTCGTCGAATGGATTTCGACAGGGCGCGTAACCAAGCTTGCCAAAATTTAGAGCGAGTTATTTTTTGGATTGGGCGACGTCGCCGTTGTTCTTGTGGATTTCCTGCCAGGATGGTTTGGAACGAAGTGACGACGCCAGATCCGCAAGCGTTGTGGTGCTGAGATAATCCTTCAGCCGCTGACGAATTGGCTTATAGATATCGTGCTGCGCGCAGGGCATCGCATCATTGCAGGCCGAAAGACCAACGACGCAGCCGTCCAATGGTCCGGCCCCTTCGAGGGCTTCGACCACTTCCATCAGTGTGATCAGATGCGTAGGCCGGGCGAGCGCAAATCCGCCACCGCGGCCTTTGGAGCTTCGCAAGATTCCTGCGCGCACCAGTTTCTGAAACAGCTTCGCGAGAAAATCCCGCGGCAGATCAGTTCCGACAAGCAGATCATCGAGCATGCACAATCGCTCGGCCGGGCGCGTCGCTAGTTCACTTAGACCCCTGATCGCATACTCCGTCGGTTTATTGAAGATCATGCCCGTCTCCAAAAAGCCCAAACAAAAGACCCCCCATCACCGGACTATTATATCCGCTTTCTTGGCGTTGCAAAGCCAATATCATAAGAATTTGCTATTAAATAAGATGTGATGTGGAACAGGTCGTTTCTCAACCCCGTTGCTGGGTGAAACGGACTAGTCTTGCTTCTCGATCGTCACATTATTCTGCGAGGCATTGTGCCCCTGCTTGCGGGTGAGCTGGTAACTGAGGTCTTGTTTTGACCCGGCCGGCGTCCTGGCGCGCAGTTCCACTGTTTGAAAATCATGCGCGCGGGCTTCGAGTTGCGATCTAAACAACACGTGTCCGGGGAAGCTCCGACGGATTTCGACATCGATTTCTTTAGCTGTGAAATTTGAAATCCGCTGCTGATATGATTCGTGATCATCCCAGCCGGCGACATTGGAATTCACTTCGACAGCGATGGCGCCGCCGACTTGTCTGAAAACATCTGTTCCCGCTATCTGCATCCAAATATTGTCGCGCGATGAACTTATCTTGCGCAATTCAAAAACGACATTTGGGTCGACGCCGAGGTTTAGTTCGATCTTGTCCGCAATCGGGATATACTTGATCTGCTGGGCTGCGAGGAAACTTAAGCCATCGCGCCCGTTTTCTCTGAACACCCGTACCATTCCATCCGGCAGAGGCGTCGTCCCCAGCTTGGACTCCTTGTCGTTGGTCAGCAGATACATCCGTATAAGTTGATCCCCATACTCGGCTGGCCGATAGCGATATTGGATTTTGAATGGTACTTCCGATCCTTCAAACGACCGCATGCGCTTGGACCACCCGCTTGGAATCGTTTCCGTCCCGTCAATGGTGTAGATGAAATATTCGCTAAGACCCTCCTTGATGATTTCCTTCTCCTTAAATTCGAATTTGTCGGCCAGGCGATCCGTCTCCATAGCAAATCCTTTGGCCGCGCGCGTGCGCAATACTTTTATTTGCTTCTCGTCCACCTTCTTCGCAAGGTCCTCGCTATCCCGCGCGTGAACGCCGGCCAGATCGGCGATTCTTTCGACCAGGTTGATCGTCCCCACCACCAATCTGATCTGTGCCTTCTCATACTGCTCGCCGCTGTTGTTAAAGACGCGAACGAACCCTTCGAGATTCATTGCGGTTTCACCTTGGTTGGCGATGGCAGTGTAATCCGCCTTCCACGTTATACCGCTGGTGAAATAAGTGATTTCGATCTGGCCTTCGCCATCGAGATCGCTCTTTACATTCCAATACAAAATCTGTGGTCGATCGTGTGGAAAGGTTGTATCGAGCACTTCCAGCTTGTCGGCATCGCTCACGAACTTCAGCTCCACGGAACTAGGGTCGATCAAAGTGTTCGCCCATGAAAATTGGAGCGGATTTATCCCCTTCTTGAACGTAACCGCGCGTCGCTCGCGCACGAGCGTAAGATCTTCGCTGTTATAAATCGTGAGTTGAACCGAATCGCGCCGCGGCGCGGTAGACAAGTCAATGTTCCTACCCGCGCCCAGCGCCCCGGACGCGCAAAGCGAAAGCAGAAACGCGACCAGGTAACACGGGCTTCCAGCCCGTGCACAGCACCTCAACCCTCGCAAAACTCTCCTCAGCAGCCCAATCACAACTTCACCTCCCCCTCCTCCAGCGTCACATTATTCTGCTTCGCATTATGCCCCTCATGCCGGATGACTTCGTACATCAAGTCGGCCGTCTTCCCTGCTTCGACGTTCGTATGAATCTGCACCGTTTGATAGTCATGCAATGTAGGTTTCAGCGCGCTCTTGATCACGATATGCCCGGGAAATAATCGCCGAATCTCCATATCAATCGGCTTGGCTGTGTAATTCCGAATCTTCTGATCCATCACCTCATGATCATCCCACCCGGCCACCGTGCTGCGTACATCGACCTGCACATTTCCATCACCAACCCGACGGAACACATTGGCCCCGTGAATATGCAGCCAGATGTTGTCGCGCCACGCGCGCTGCTTGCTCAGTTCGAAGATGACATTTGGATCGACGCCTAAATTGAGTTCGATTTTGTCCGAGATCGGCACATATTTGATTTGCTGCGCCGCCAGGAAGCTTAAGCCATCGCGCCCGTTTTCCCTGAACACCCGCACCATTCCATCGGGCAATGGCGTTGTGCCGAGCTTTGAATCCTTATCATTTGTCAGCAGGTACATTCGAACGAGTTGATCGCCATATTCGGCCGGGCGATAGCGATATTGGATTTTGAATGGAACGTCTACGCCGTCGAACGAGCGCATTCGTTTGGACCAGCCATTCGCGATTGTCTCTGTGCCATCAACCGTGTAGATGAAATATTCGCTCAGACCTTCTTTGATGATTTCCTTCGGTTGCGCAGCTACTTCCGAACCAGATGGCGATGCTGTTGCTGCCGGCATTGCTTTGGCGATGGATCCCAACATCACTTGCCGCTGGAAATTCATCCTCTCACCGGCTCCCAGTTGAGACACATCCTTCATCGGAATCTGCGCGAGCTGCGCTATTTTCTCCACCAGATTGATCGTCCCCACCACCAGCCGGATTTGTGCGTTTTCATATTCTTCGCCGCTGTTGTTGAAGACGCGGACGAAACTTTCCAGATGCATCTGGGTTTCGGCCGGATTCGCAATCGCCAGATAGTCCGCTTTCCACGTGATGCCGCTGGTGAAGTAAGTGATCTCAATCTGCCCCTCGCCATCAAAATCGCTCTTCACATTCCAGTAGAGCATCTGCGGCTTGTCATGCGGGAATGTCGTGTCCAGCAGATCCAATTTGTCCGGTTTGCTCAAAAACTTGATCTGCACCGACGAAGGATCGATCAGCGTATTCGCCCACGAAAACTGAAGTGGATTCATCCCCCTCTTAAACGTCACCGACCGAGTCTCGCGCACCAGCGTGATGTCCTCGCTGTTGTAAATCGTCAGCTGAACTGTATCGCGCTTTGGCACGGTCGACAGATCGACATTGTTCTGCTCGGCCCGCGCCGCGTTGAACATCAACGCCAAAATGAGGGCGCTGAGCAACGCCACCCCGTAACACGGGCTTCCAGCCCGTGCTAAGTTGTGCTGTGCTGGAGTTGTGCTAGTTAGCAAGTCGCTGAGCACGGGCTGGAAGCCCGTGTTACAACTAAAGTTTTTCCTGATCTGGAACATACACTTTTCTCAATCGAAATTACCACTCATTCTTAAACGTCACCGCCAGCTTTTCTGTCTTCACTTCTGCTTTGCCGCCTTCGGCCTGCGCCGGCAGATCCACATGAAATGTCACGCTCTCAAAACTGCTCTTCTCCGCGTCCTTATCCCCCAGCGTCGTTTCCTTCGCGAGTTCCCATTCGGGATCCCTTCCAGTGTCGCGGCTCAATACTTCGTTCCGTAGCGATCGCAGATTCTCCACCACATCCAACGTCACCGCCTGATTTTTATGATTCTCAATCTCATACTTCACTATCACATCCTGATTCGAGAGATTCCCCGCCACGCGGTGATTCTCATTTTTTTCAATCGTCCGCTTCACCACGATGTCCTGCGCCACGCCGAGATACAGCTTCATTTCATCATCGATCGGCGTGAATTTTCCCCAGTCCTCTCCCAAAAAAGCGGCCGAACCCCCCTTCTCGCCGCCTTCAATGAAGATTCTCACCTTGCCATAGGGAAGAGCCGCAGCGCCGAGTTGATGGTCTTTGTCGTTCTTCAAAACATAATGCATCGGCACGCGCAGCTTCTTCTGCGGCTCATCCAGATATCCAAACTCCGTCACGCTGCATGTATACGTTTTTCGAATCGGCACATTCTCAAATTTGCTCATCAGCATCTCTTTGGTTTCGTTGATACCGATCGGCTTCAAAAATTCCTTTCCAAAACCCGCCCAGAGCCCCGTATTTCCAAACGATTCATTCGCGAAATTCTGCAGGCGCATGTACTGATTCAACACGAGCGTCTTCTCATCATGCGAAGCGGTCGCGCGATAATTAAAGCTCTTATTCAGATTTCCCAGGATGTAACTGATGCGCACCCGGGCCGACCCCGAATCGCTGGCACCCACTGACCAGACGAGGGCCGCCTCATTTGGCGGGTAGCTCACCGACAACACCTTTACGTCACTCTGTTTCCCATTCGCGTCGCCGGCCGGGCCGATCACGCGAAACACAATCGTCTCCGGATCGATCTGCGTATTGGCCCACGAAAAATCCACCTGATTCTCGCCCTTCACCAACGGCACAATCCGCTCTTCTTCAACGAGAGTCGCGGTCGCGTTATCCAGTTGAATCTCCACCCGCTCGCGCGCCGGCAGCGTAATGAGCTTGATCCGTCCCCAGGCTTGGCTGCTCAAGGTCAAACTCGCCGCCACAAGCGCGCACTTCAACCACCAAGTATTTCGCATACCAGATCCTCAAATCAGGATTTCTCTCGTAGGGGCAAGACTTGTCTCGCCCTCTCCCCCGATAGACGTGCATACCGCGATTAAGTTCCCGCAGCCCCTACCCCTTGATGCCCGCCAGCTTCACCCCCTGAATAAACTGCTTCTGCGTAAAGAAAAACAGCACAATTATCGGCACCGTCATCAAGGTGCTCATCGCCATCATGGGGCCCCATTCTGTTCCATATTGCCCTTGGAACATCGCAAGGCCGAGCGACAGCGTGTACTTCCGTTCATCCGTCAGATAAATCAGCGGGCCAAGAAAATCGTTCCACGTCGCCATGAATGTGAATAGCGCGACGACCGCGAGCGCCGGCTTGCTCAGCGGCAACATGATCCGCGCCCAGATTCCCAGATCGCTACTGCCATCGAGGCGCGCTGCTTCGAGGAGGTCCACTGGGATCGATCGATAAAACTGTCTAAGAAGAAAAATGAAAAACGCATTGCCCAGGAATGTCGGCACGGTGAGGGGAAGGATTGAGTTGATCCAGCCGAGTTTTTTGTAAGTTAGAAAAAGCGGAATCATCGTCACTTGGGCCGGGAGCATCATGGTGCTGAGCATGATCCAGAACAGGAGCTCGCGCCCGCGCCATTGCACGCACGCGAGGCCATACGCGACGAGCGAACAGCTCAACATCGTCCCAAAGACCGCGATGATCGAGATCACCAGCGTATTTTTCAGGTAAGTCCAAACCGGAAACGACTCAAACGCCCCCGTGTAATTCTCAACATTCAAAAACGGCTTCTGATACAGATCGTGTTCATCGACGAGCATGGTCCGGTCGTCTCCGCCGCCGTCCATGATCTGCACTTCCATCTTGTCCCCCTTCATCATTCCTTTTTGAACACGAATCTCGTTCCCATTCGACCTGACAAACCACGCTTTAGGAATCACATCCGTTGGCGAAGTCTGAATCGTGTCCGTCGTCTTGAGCGAAGTCGACGCCATCCAGATAAAAGGCATGGCAAATACGATCGACAGGCCGATCAGGGCGATCGTTGCAATGATGATTTGCCAGGGCTTGAGGTTCATGAGTGATAATAAACAAACCGATTCGAAACCTTCATCACGCCTAGCGTCGCCAGCAAAATCACCGCAAACATCAGCCAAGCCATCGCGGATGCATATCCCAGCCGATATTCCGTGAACGCAGAGTTAAACAGCTTCAATGAATAAAACAGCGTGCTATCCCAGGGCCCGCCCTGCGTCATCACATACGCCTGCGTGAAATATTGAATCGATCCGATTAAACCCATGATGCAGGTGAACATGAGCACCGGAGAGATCATCGGGAGGGTGATATGCCATAATCGGTGCCACGCGTTGGCGCCATCCAATGCGGACGATTCATACAAATCCACCGGCACATCCTGAAGCGCCGCCAGATAGAGCACCATCCCGCCGCCGCACCCCCACACGCTCATCATGATCAATCCCGGCTTGCTCCACACTTCACTGGCCAGCCAACCCGGCAGCCATCTCTCGGGCACATGGAGAAATCTCAGAAACGAATTGAGCAACCCCTGATCCGGATTCAGAATCTGCACCCACAGCACACACGTCGCAATTAGCGGGACAATACTCGGCAGAAAAAACATCGTCCGAAAAAACGCCAGTCCCTTCACTTTCAGATTCAGCAACAGCGCCAAGAGAAGTCCCACGATGATCCCCAGCGGTACCGAAAAGAACGAAAAGTACGCGGTATTCCCCGCTGAAACCCAGAATCGCGGCTCCTTTAGCATCTCGGCATAATTACCGGCCCCCACCCAGCGTGGCGGATCAAAAATCGGATACTCCGTCAGCGAAAACCAGAACGACGAGATCACCGGAAACGCCGTCAGGGCGCAAAGCCCCACAATCAGCGGCATCGAAAACGCCACGCCGACTTTCCAGCGATTGTCGTTCAGCCCTCCGCGCCTCACGCTGATTTTCGCCTCCCGCGCCCCCTACCATTCATTTCCTTCCAGAACTGTTGCGATGATAGTCTTTCGCCTTTTGCAATACGCGCCCGGGAGTCTGCCAACAATCCGCGTAGCTTGGGTGAAAAGCTGAGCATCACGCGCTCCAGATCATCCTCATCTGCCAGCGAGATGATCGCGGCCACCGCTTTCCCATTCCGAGTGATCACGACGGGCCCCTGATCCGTCGCTTTAATGTATTCGCTCAGCCGCGCCTTGATGTCTGCAACGGATGCTATTTTCATATTTCAATCTCCTCGCCGCCGATGAACAGGCGACTTCCTAATTTCACTCCGATTGCCAACACTTGCACCTCGTATCGATCGCGATCAATCGCATAAAAAACTCGAAAGCGGTTGTCCGGACCAAACCGCAATTCCCACTCGGCTTCTATCTCAACTTCTCGCAACAACGGCTTCCGATTCCTTGTTTCAATGTCAGGTTCATGAGTCAGTTGTTGCTCGATATTCTGACGAATTAAAGAGTGATATTTTCTTTCGATCGCAAGCAGATGTTCTCGCACCTTTGCTGCGTAAATAATTTCAAAGGGCCGCCTTCTTACCATCTTGACCATAATTATGGTCAAGCGCTCATCTCGTCGCAAGCACAATTCACTTTTTCAACTCTTCCCTTCGTCTGACCATCTCCATCACCTGTTCCAACCTTTTCTGCGCTTCGACCGAAACCTCACGCAGCACTTTCTGCGGATCGGCCGGATGATCGCTATCGGCCGTATACAGCACTTCATCCACCCCCCGCTTCAAAAGCTCCATCAGATACCCCTGCACCGGCATCAGCGTTCTCACATGCTTGCTGCTTTTGACGATCTGGTAATACACGCCCCATACCGGATCGTCTTTGATCGTTTCGTAATATGGACTTTTCCGATAGGCAGGGAATTGTTCCATCTTTTTCCCCATGGCCATCGTTCCCACGTCGGCGGTGCACATCCACCGCATGAACTCAAATGCCTCGTCGCTCGTCGCTTTTCCCCGCGGGATCGCAAGCGACCAGCCGCCGATCCAACCAGTCGGATGTTCCCCCTCTTCCGGCGCCGGCACAAACGTCGCCCCATATTCAATTCCCGGCGCGTATTTTTTCAAATAGCGAATCTGCGTCACATGCACGATCGACATCCCCAATTTGCCCAGATAAAAAGGATCATTTGCCTGGCCGACAAATGTCTGCCTGAACGCCATGATCTTCCTGACGTCATATTTCTTCGCGTAACTCGCCATCCATTTTAGCGCTTCGACATTCTTCGGATTATCCGCCGTCACTGTGCCAATACCTTTCGGATCTTTTGGCAGCTGATAAAAATCCCCGCCCCACGCATATGCCCAGGTGAACAGCGAATTATCCCCTTCCCATTGCCACGGAATGATGCCGATACGAACCATCCGTCCCTGCTCATCAAACTTCGTGAGCCGATCGTTCATCGCATCCAATTCTTTGATCGTCCGCGGCGGCTTCTCCGGGTCGAGTCCCACTTCACGAAACAACTGCTTATTCCAAAGCATCGCAAAATTCGGATCGGCCCCCCAAGGCAGGGCATACACATGCCCTTCAAACGTGCTCTCCTGCCAGCGCGGCGTCCAGAAATCCTCCGGATTCAAATTCGATTTCTTCACCTGTTCGGTGATATCCGTCAGCGCCCCACGAGCCGCCCACTCGGCCAATTGCTGGCCATCCACAAAGGTTACATCCGGCGCAGCCCCACCCGCGATCGCCAGAAACAATTTCTGACTGCTCGTCAGATTGTTCGACGCGAACGACATTTTCACCTTAATCCCCGAATGCGTGCGCTCGAATTCCCCAACGACCTGCTTCAGAACCTCCGCGACTTTTGAATCGAAGGGATACCAGACAGTAATCGTCTTCACCCCCGGCGTGCTCTCATCCTCCCGATCACAACTGACCATCGAACAAAGCCCCCACGCAATGACCAGACAAAGAAAAAGTCGCACCAGTCGCGCCACGGTTCAAATCTAAGGCAATCTTGGCGAGCATGAAAGCCCCGCGCAAAAATGCAGTCCTGATCGAGGCCTTTCAACGCTTCGATCAGATTCCCGAATAAATACCCCTTTTTTTTCACGAGCCCCCCGCTGTCGCGCAGTCCGCTCTGAATTGCCCTCGAACCTCCGCTCCCGATAGCCTTTCAAACTTCAGGGCACATTCATTTTAAAGGAGCAACTCATATGCGCGCATTTCAATTCGTGATCTCGATGACCCTCCTCGCGTCGATTGCCTACGCCGACGCGCCCGACATCACCGCCCCAACCACCGCGCAATCCATGCTGAACAACGACCTCTCCGCACGTGTCCCCTCCGACACTCCGACTTCCGAGCGCACCGCGGCCTCCGAATTCGAAAAACGTCCGCAGCGCACTGGCCTGGTCGAATACATCACCCGCCATTTCTCCGGCTACGAGCCCGTTTACTTCCTCGCCGGCTCGCGCCCCACCGCCAAATTTCAACTGAGCTTCAAATACCTCCTGCTCGAAGAAGATCCCGAATCTCCAATCTGGCTCAATCCACTTCACCATACCTATTTCACCTACAGCCAGACTTCATTCTGGGACCTGGCCGGCAACAGCAAGCCTTTCACCGACAACAGCTATCGCCCGGGATTGATGCTTTCCTACGCCGACATCTTTCACAATTGTGATGTTCAACCCTTAACGCGCCTCGATGTCCAAGGCGGCTACCAACACGAATCCAATGGCCAGTCCGGCGTCGACTCCCGTAGCGTCAACACGCTCTTCGTCCGCCCCATCTTCACCTTCGGCCAGGATACCGATCGCAACTGCCCGTTCATCGCCGTCGCCCCCGGCGCGTTCGTCTACATCCTTAGTCTTTCCGACAACCCCGACATCAAGGACTATCGCGGCCACCTCGATCTCCGCGTCGTCACCGGCTGGTACGACGGCCTGCAACTCGCCACCATCGCCCGCCTCGGCAACGATGGCAACAAAGGATCCCTCCAATTCGATTTCTCTTATCCCCTTCGACACATTCTCAAAACCGATCTCTACGCCCACGTACAAGTCTTCACCGGCGTAGGCGAAACCCTGATCCGCTACCGCGACTCGACCAGCTCCCTCCGCGCTGGAATTTCGCTCGTCCGCTGAGAAGAATAAAAAAATCCCGGCGCGCCGGGATTTACCTCCTCTCCCCGAAGGGGAGAGGGTTGGGGTGAGGGGTTAAATCCTCATGGTTCAATTGTTGTAGGCAAGCCGAGAAATCAATACTTTGTCTTCGTCTCAGTCTTATTCAAAGACCCATCCGGATTCTCAGTCACCGTCTCCGACTTATGTGTCCGGCCGCCCGTGAGATTCGGACGATCCGTCTCTTTGTGGGCAACTTCTTCGCTGCAACCAAGAACCGATAATCCCAGAACCAACGATCCCAATAAAACAAGTGTGTATTTCATGCCCCTCCACAATGCACAACGCGTACCAGCCTCAGGCGCGCACATAGAAAGCCAAACCGTCCTCATCCACCGCGACATTTATGACAAAGCTTAGCCCTCCTTCCCCGAAATTTTTTCCCTGGTGCGCCGACTGTGAACTGACTCTTAGTTTTCCATCATGATTGCCGCCATCCGGACAGCCCAGCACGTCTACCAGACCCGTGAACTAAAACGAGGGTTGATCCACGAAGTCCTCCCCGACATCGCGCGTGAGAACATTCATGGTTAACGTGCTTTTCGTCGGCCAACCCACCGGCGACTGAGTTCTCATCGACACCGGCCTCCCATTCCACGCGCAATCATCCTCATCCACGGCCATTTCGATCACATCGCCAACCTGAAAAAAACGCGCCAACGAACGCGGAACAACCTCCGTTCCACAGCCGGTTTTCGATGCTACACCAATCGTGGTCGCCGCAATTGCCTTGGACATTATGGGGATCTTGGTATCTCACCAGATGATCAAGAGGTAATCGAGGCAACCATGATCCGCTGCGCACCTTGGAAGTTGAGCGTTACAAAAGTAGATTCTGCAGTGATTGCAGACGCGTTCTCTTCAAATGAAACTGTGGTGTGCGCTTATAATCTTCCCGATATTAGCGGCGGGATGCGAAAAGAGCGTCAACGTCGGCGGAGGTTATCGCATCGCAGCGCCGGCGAGCCCCGATGGAGCGCATCATGGGAATACACTTTATTTCAACAACACCAAAGTTTTTCGGAATGTGGGGATGCAACAGTATCACGATCACGTGCTGATCTTCGCGGGATATATGGGGAGCGGGGACAATCAGTTGTTTGCGATTCGTGATGAAGGCCCGGCCGTGATGCTGTCGGAACGGGTGATAAGCAAAGTGGTTAAGGTCGCCGGAATCTTTCCGGGGGAGAAGCCGTCGCGGGTTGATTATCTGGATGAGATCACGCCGATTGCGGATGGAGTGCGGGTGAAGATGTTTGTCGGAGATGATGCGGCTGGAAATGAGAAGTATGAAAGCACGGATTTGTCATGGAAGAAGATCTCGGACCTGATTGCCGAGGCGGAAGCGAAAGAGCCGGTGCAAGAAGGGGAAGGCGGGAAATTTAGAAAGCTGAAGCATCCGTTGCCGGCGACGATTGAGGCGCCGTATTGATAGGCTGGAGCGATTCAGCCGTGCGAACGTCGCTTGTAACTCATGTAACGACAACCAGACACGGCGATTCGTTGTAGGCTGATCGATTGCATATAATTGACCATCCTATGGCTGCTCCTCTGGACAAGAAATTCACGTTAAATGATCTGCGGGCGGTGCGTCAAAGCGGGGCGAAAGTTCCGATGCTGACGTGTTATGACTATTCGACGGCGCGGTTAATGCATCAGATGGGCGTGCCGGCGCTGCTGGTGGGTGACTCGGCCGGGAGTGTGGTGCTGGGGTATGAGACGACGTTGCCGGTGAAGTTGGATTTTTTAATTGAGTTGACCGGGGCGGTTCGGCGCGGGGCGCCGCTGGCGTTTCTTGTGGGTGATATGCCATTTGGATCATATCAAGGTTCGGTGGGAAGAGGGGTTAAGAATGTCTGCCGGATGGTGCAACTTTCGCAATGTGATTGTGTGAAATTAGAGGTGGCAGAAAGTCACGTGCGGTTGGTTAAGGAATTGGCCGACGCGGGCGTGGCGGTGATGGCGCACATGGGGCTGAGGCCTCAGGCGGTTGGCGTGCTGGGAGGATACCGGTTTCAGGGGCGCACGGCCGATCAGGCACTTTATCTCCTGGACTTGGCACTGGAGATGCAGGAAGCGGGCGCGGCGGCATTATTGCTGGAAGCGCTTCCGCCGGAGGTATCCGCTGCGATTGTCGAGCGGACGCAAGTGCCGGTGATCGGATGCGGCGCGGGCAGCGCGTGTCACGGTAGTGTCGTTGTAACCAACGATTTACTTGGACTTACGGCGCATCGGCCGAAGTTTGTGCCACAGCTTGGAGATGTAGCCAAGCCCATGAGCGACGTGATCGGTAAATATGTTGAGCAGATTAGCAGTGGACAATATCCGGCCGCCGAGCATCAATATGTGATGCCGGAAACAGAGAAAGCCGAATTTAAGAAACGACTGAAGTAATGAAAGAGGACACAACTATGAACGCAATCAAAAGAAAACTAACTGCATTAGGAGTGGTGGCGGCGCTGACGGCCGGGGGATATGTGGGATATCGGACGATCGATAACGTGCAGTTTGCGAGGGCGCAGGAAAAAGTCGAAGCGACGCGCGAGCAGCTGAGTAAAGTCGAAGATCTGGCGACGGTGTTTCGCGATGTCGGCAAGACATTGGAGCCATCGGTTGTCAGCATTAATGTGACCAAGCATGTGAAGGGGATGCGCGGAATTCCATTTGATCATGGAATGCTGCGGCGATTTTTCCCGGATCAGGATGGCGATGGTCAGCCGGATGTTCCGGAAGGATTTGGCGATGAAGGTTCAATGGAGCAGGTGGGAACCGGATCAGGAGTGATTATCGAATCGGCGGATGGCACGGGTTATATTCTGACGAATAACCACGTCGCCGGCGGCGCTGAAACCATGGAGATCACGCTTTCGGATGGGCGGAAGATTCGAAATGGGAAACTGCTGGGCGCCGATGCAAAGACGGATCTGGCGGTGGTGAAAATCTCGGCAGATCATCTGATTGCGGCAAAGTGGGGAGATTCTGAAACATTGCAGAAAGGGGACTGGGTGTTGGCGTTTGGTTCGCCGTTTGGATATGTCGGCTCGATGACGCATGGGATTATCTCCGCGATCAATCGAACTAACGTGGGCATTTTGTCGCCAGGTGGATATGAAGATTTTATCCAGGTGGATGCACCGATTAATCCGGGAAATTCGGGCGGGCCACTGGTGAACATTCATGGCGAAGTAATTGGAATCAATACGGCGATCGCTTCGCGCTCTGGTGGCTTCCAGGGAATTGGCTTTGCGATTCCATCGAACCTGGCCAAGTTTGTCTATGGGAATCTGAAGGACAAGGGAAAAGTCACTCGCGGCTGGCTTGGTATCGGCATTCGCGATGTGTCGGAGGATCCGGATCTGGCCAAGAATGCGTTTGGTTATGAAGGAAGCACCGGCGTGATCGTCGAAGAAGTGCGGCCGGGAACACCCGCCGTGGGCGAACTGAAACGAGGCGACATCATTACCAAGCTGAATGGCAAGCCAATTCCGAATACGCTTGAACTTCGGAATGCTATCGCGGCGACCGCTCCGGGCACGGAAGTGACGGTTGGCGTGGTTCGGGATGGCAAGAATGAAGACGTTAAGTTCAAGGTCGGCGAGCAGCCGGAAGATGTGCTGGCGTCTTCGCGGATGCGCGGCAATCGCGGAGGTGGCGACGACACGGTCAACACCGAAGCGATGTCAAATGTCGGCATTGAAGTCACCGATCTGACGAGCGATCGGGCGGACAAGATGGGACTGAATGGCGTGAAGGGTGCGCTCATCACGTCTGTCGAGCCCCGCTCTCCGGCGGCGCGTGCGTCGATCTTCCCCGGCGAAGTAATCACAGAGATCAACAAGAAACCGGTGAAGAGCGCGGCCGACGCCAAGGAAATGCTGAATAAAGCGAACCTTGAAAAAGGCGTGACGCTCTATCTTACCAATAAGGATACTTCGCGATTTGCATTCCTGCGGGTACCGAAGGATCAGTAAGATCAAGAAGTGGAAACAGCATTGCGGGCCGGTGACGGATTAAGTCGCCGGCCCGATTGCTTTATGGAGAAAGCGATCGGCCAGGTATTGATACTGCTGGAGAATCGGCTGCGTCTCATCGGCGACGATCATGTCCATGCCCTGCTGGCGCTGAGAGCGATCTTTGGGCTCAGTGACGGCGACGACTCGCTTGAGGCGCTTTTTCGTACGGACCGCGCCGCGAGTGTACTCGGCGGTAAAGATATAGAGAAAGCGCTGATCGCTTAGTCCGTAGATCAAATCGCGCACGCGCACGTCGGCTGCGCCGGGACAGGGAAGATGCTGAGCGACATTGGGCGCCAGATGGAATCGATCGTCGGAGCAATAGTGCATTTCGTGTTCTGTAGCGAGCGCTTTGAGGCGCGAAGCGGCAACGGTGCGCATGACGATCTGCGCGCTGATCGCGCCGAGGGTGATCGATCCGATGAGGATGAAGAAAAACGCGGGCGTCATCGATTCTTATCCCGGGAGGTGCGCGTCGTCGCCGCGCGGGTTGTCGGCTGCGTCGCGAGCATGGTAGCCGGCCTGGGCAAGAGGAAATCGATTCCATAATCAGGCTCGATTGGATTCAGCGATTTGATCCATTCGACCAGTTCGCGATAGCGGGGATCAGCTCGATTTCGGAGCATGGGACGGAAGCGGGCAACCTGTGGATGCGGCACTTGCGCCAGATCAGGCGGAAGCGCGTACTGAATCAGCAGTGACTGTTCTGGCGAGAGGCGATCGATCATCTTTCGCTGGCTGGGGCCTACGATCAGGGTCGATCCGGGCTGGGTTGATGGAACAGGTTTGCGGAATTGCTCCAGCACATAGAAGTCGGTGTAAACAGCAGCATCCGAGCGATCCTGATCGGCCAGCAGCGAGAGACGGCCAGCGCCCGAGCCGCCGTGGCAATTGCTGGTCGCACAATTGGCCATCAGGAGCGGCATGATGCGGTTGCGATAAGTATGAATGGCGGCCGGATCTCCGAAAATATGGACGTCATCCGCAAGACGGCCATCGCCGCGGGTGAGGATTTCATACGCGCGGGCCGCCCGCGTCTGTGAATTGAAATCTTTCAAGGGGATCGACATCGATTCGGCGTAGCGTTGCTCAACTTTGTTATCGAATGAAATGGCCGTCAGCGTGTCATTGGGCCGCAGCTCGGCTTTTCGAATGCGCTGGATGTCATCGGCGGTCAGCAAGCGCGGGCCGGTGGTTGGCCGGGTCGTGCGCGTGGCGGGCATGGTCGACAGATGGCGATGCTGAATATCCAGCTGTTGCTGAACACGAATGTGCTGACGCATATCCGCAACTTCCCGGCTATTCGGATCCGCGCGCTCGGCGACGTCCACCGCCTCGTTGGCCAGTCGATATTGCTGTTGCTCCAGTGCATCCTTGGCCAGCGCCAGGAGCCCTTTCACGTCTTTCGGATCAAGCTTGGCCAGGCGCTCGTGGAAATCTTCGACGTATGTTTGGTCGTAGTGAATTGAAGCAACTTCGGTACGCGGAATGATCGCAGGGGGATTGTTCGCGGTGTGGATGGTTATTCCCGTATCGGATTCGGTGATATCGCCGATGACTGTCTTGCCGTCCTTGAGATGAACGATTCCGGGACGAGCCAGAAGCAGGGCACAACTTGCGAAAAGGGCAACGCAAAAGATCAAACCAATCGCGCGACGAGAGGCCATGCGTCTGATCCTAGAATTGATGAAGCATTCTCACAATGACTGAAGTTTGAAACGCTTAAGCAATCGGTCGAACGCGACCGTCGCCATGTCCCGAAGCTTTGCCCCAAATCCCGGGAATTGGCTTGTGACAATCAGGACAAAGCCCATCTGCCTTCACGCGGCATTCCTGCACAAGAAAACTATAGCGCTTGATCACTGTCGCGCTGCAGTGATGGCAACGGGTGTTTTCCCATTCTCCTACCTGCCCGGGGAGATTGCCGGGATACAGATATTTCAATCCCGCGTTCTTTCCGTATTCGACGATTTTAAGCAGATCTTCGGCCGTCGTGCTGCGATAACCATCGGTCATTTTGTAATCCGGGTGAAACGCGGTCATGTGCCAGGGCATGTGGGGATCGACTGATGCGAGAAAGTCGGCCATGCGTTTGAGATCGTCAGGATTGTCGGAAAAACCGGGAACGACGAGCGTCACAATCTCAACCCAGAATCCGCGCTGCTTTAAGCCTTTGATCGTCTCGATGACATTTTCCAGCACGCCGCCCAGTTGGCGATAGCTTTTATCACTGAACGATTTCAGGTCGACTTTGTATGCATCAACATGAGGCCGGATGAAGTCGAGCACCCGTGGCGTGCCGTTGCCATTGGAAATGTAAGCACATTTCAACCCGCGCAAGCGCGCTTCTTTGAAGATTTCCACCGCCCATTCGCTGGTAATCAGGGGTTCGTTATAGCTGGATGCGACGACCGGCGCGCCATGTTGAATCGCAAAATCGACGAGTTGTTTCGGATTGGTCAACTTCGGCGGCGCGGCTGCATCCGGATCGCGCAGCATCTGGCTTGTCACCCAATTCTGGCAATAGCCGCAGTGATAATCACAGCCCAGCATTCCGAATGTCAGCGCATCCGAACCGGGCAGAACATGGAAAAATGGCTTCTTCTCAATTGGATCGCACGCCAGCACGCCCACATAACCAAACGGAACTTTCAGCGTCCCATTCTCATTGAAACGAACTCGACAAACGCCATCCCGCCCCGGCTTCACCAGACATCGATGCCCACATGCAAAGCACTGGATATCCCCATTCTCTTTCCGCTCGATCAGCGCCTCGGCCGCCGGCGCGCTATATTTATGCAGCATCTCCTTGAGAGATTGAAGGCGCTGCTTTGGTTCGAGGACCTCGAGCGGCATGACCCTGAATTATAGGACGAAAGCCAAGCGAAACCGGCAAATTTACATGAGAATCTCCTCAATCCGGCGAATAAGCTCATCCGTCAGCTTCACCCCCGTCGCCTTGGCATTATCTTCCACCTGCTCCGGCCTGGTCGCGCCGATGATACAACTGGTCACTTCGGATCTGCGAAGAATCCATGCTAACGCCAGCTGCGTCATCGATAGCCCTGCTTCTTGCGCCAAGGGAACCAATCTTTGAACTTTCTTCAACAGTTCATCATTGGCCACCATGTTTTTAATGAAAGCGTTCTGACGCGGATCGGTCGCGCGCGAGCCCGTTGGCGGGGCCTGACCCGGTTTATATTTCCCCGACAAAACGCCTTGCGCCAGCGGCGAAAAAACTACCTGGCCGATCCCCGCGCGAGCACATAGCGGGAATATTCTCTCCTCCGCACGCCGGTTTAGCGCGTTGTAAGGCGGCTGGGAACTCTTGGGCTTGTAATATCGATCCGCGCAAAACTGAAGACATTCCTCCACTCGCTCCACCGGCCATTCTGAGAAGCCCCAGTACAGAATTTTTCCCTGTTTGATCAGATCATCCATGACACGGACGACTTCTTCCATTGATGGCTCATCATCCACGATTCCCGGGACCATCCATCGATGACATTGATACAGATCGATGTAATCGGTGCGAAGTCGGCGCAACGATGCGTGGCATTGCTCCCGGATATGTTTGCGAGACAGCCCCTTGTCGTTCGGCCCTTTGCCCATCGGAAAGAAGACTTTGGTTGCCAGGACGTAATCGGATCGCTTGCGTTTTTTGAGCAGCTCCCCCCATGCCTCTTCACATTTGCCGGTCGCGTAGGCATTGGAGTTGTCCAGAAAATTAATCCCCACATCGAACGCCTTATCCATTACCTTCCGCCCCTGCTCCAGATCGACGGCATTGCCAAACGTAAGCCAGCCGCCCAAGCCAATTTCGGATAATTTAAGAGAAGTATCGCCAAGCCGTCGGTAGTTCATCCCCGAATTAGAAATGGGCCGGGAGCGACGAGCAAGGGACATGTGATACGATACGCACTGATGAGCAAGCTCAAAGTACTTTTTCTGTGCACCGGCAATTCCTGCCGCAGCCAGATGGCCGAAGGCTGGGCGCGAAAGCTCAAAGGTGATGTCGTCGACGCTTATTCAGCGGGAACCAAACCTAAAGGCGTCAACCCCCGCGCCGTCAAAGTGATGAAAGAAGCCGGGGTCGATATCGCCAATCATGGATCCAAGCACCTCGACCGCCTGAAAAAAACCGAAATGGACTACATCATCACCGTATGTGGCCACGCTCACGAAACCTGCCCCACTTTTCCAGGCAAAACCAAAATCATTCACATGCCATTCGACGATCCGCCGGAACTGGCCAAAAACGCAAAATCTGAAAAAGAAGCCCTTTTCCACTACCGTCGAGTCCGCGACGAAATCCGCGCCTTCATCGAAAAACTCCCGCAAGCGCTCTTCGAAGCCAAATAACGCTCCGTATTCTGTCCCAAATTCAATCGCGCCGGCCATTTGGATACATAGGGGGAGAGTGTGGACCGTCTGCGCTGAATTTGCTATCTCGGCGGCCGGAATTTTAAACTGAAACTGGACACTTAATTGAAGAGCGAGTTAAACAGCCGGAGGTTTACCAATGTTGCGATATTGCCTGTACACGGTCGTTGCTCTGGCTTTGATGGCGAATATCGCCAAATCATCCGCCAAAACGTTCACACTCCAGGTGAACGACAAAGCCACGGCCGAAGCTCTTCCCAATGTCGACATCTCCGTTCGCGCGGATAACTCTCAGCAGAAATTCAAAACCGACGATCAAGGCCGGGTTGAATTCACCATTCCGGACAAGCTTCAGTATCTCAATGTCACCGCGAAATTGGATAAATACGTACCGACTCAGCTCATCTGGCGAAATGACAGCAACTCTCCTCAGAACAAAGTCCCCGATAGTTACACGCTCAATCTCGAACCCGGCACAACCATCGGCGGCATCATCCAGGATGAACAGGGCAATCCAATCAGCGGCGCGACCGTCTCCATTCTTGTTCCCGGCGACAATGCTTCAGTGGAGCGCCCGGCGATCTGGGACCTCCTAGTCAAAACCAACGACAAAGGCCAATGGCGCTGCGACGTCGTGCCGGCCAAGCTCGATGATGTCTGGCTGAAGCTCTCGCATCCCGATTTTTCCAGCGACGAAATGTATGGCTCAACGCCCAAGCCACCGATGGAGAAGCTGCGCGATCGCACCGGCGTGATGGTGATGAAGAAAGGCACGGCGCTGACTGGGAAAGTAACGGACCTTGACGGAAAACCAATCGCCGGCGCACAGGTTCTTCAAGGCCGCGATCGATGGGGCTCGAACTATCCCTCGACCAAAACCGATAAAGACGGCAATTTCACCTTCAAAAACGCCAAGGCCAGCGATGTGATTCTGACGGTACAGGCCAAGGGCTACGCGCCGGACGTGAAAGAGATCAGCGGCGCCGGCCCGGTTGAATTCAAACTCGCTCCCGGCAAGACGATTCACGTCCGCATCACGGATCCGAACGGCAAGCCCGTTTCCGGCGCGTCAGTCGTGGCCGACACCTGGCGCGGCTGTCGAGCAATCCAATTCCGCACGACAACCGATAAGGACGGCAACTTTTACTGGAAAGATGCGCCTGAAGATGAAGTGCTCTTCGATATTCTGAAGCGCGGCATGGGTGATCTGCGAAGGCAGAAACTCAAGGCCGGCGAAGAAACAATTTCGCTCACAATGAAGCCGCCGACAAAAGTCAGCGGCACCGTCGTCGATGCCGCGACTGGAAACCCCGTCCCAGACTTCAAAGTAATCCAGGGCATCGGCTGGGATGGGCAGAACACAACCAGCTGGCAGCGCGGCCGGGACGATGTGGTCGGTAAAGACGGCAAATTCAGTTATGAGCTTGGCTATCCTTATCCCTTCCACGCGGCGCGCATTGAGGCCGATGGCTATATGCCAGCCGTTTCGCGCATGTTCAAATCGGACGAAGGGGAAGTGAAACTGGAATTCAAGCTGGAAAAAGGAAAGGACGTTGCGGGGATTTTGAGTGGCCCGGATGGAAAGCCAATTGCCGGCGAGACGGTAATGCTGATCCTCGGACGAAGTGGCGTTCAGATTGTGAACGGTACATTGCAGGGGCATCAGCGCGAGGGCGCGTCGGCGACGACCGACGATGCGGGCAAGTTTTCATTCCCCGCGGAGCCTGAAAAATTTATGCTCGTTGCCGTGAATGATGCGGGAATCGGTCGCCTGGAGGTCCCCGCATCCTCCACGACCCGACCGACGTCAATGGATCTGAAGCTCGAACCTTGGGCGACGGTCGAAGGAACCGTCAAAGTCGGACCAAAGCCGGCCGCAAATGTGGCCGTCGGAAGCTATTCTACCGATGGCAACTACCAGCCCGATGCGCCGCGTGTTCAAATCTCCAACGAAACCAACACGGACGCCAAGGGGCATTACGTTATGAAGCGTGTCCCACCGGGACCGACCGCTGTCTCCAAGCTGATTAGAAGCGATCGAATGACCTCGTACACGAGTACGAAAAATGTGGACCTTAAGCCAGGCACCACAACCACCGTCGACATTGGAGGAGATGGCCGTCCGGTGATCGGCAAGCTTGATCTTCCAGCCGACGTGAAAGGCGAATCATGGGTGGCGATGGGCTTCCTGAATACCAAGGTCGATTTTCCCAAAATTAACCTGCCTCCGGAATTTGAGAAGAAATCGCGCGAAGAGCAGGCGAAATGGTATCAAGATTTTCAGGCGACTCCTGAGGGCAAAGCGTATATGGATGCAGTCAGAAAGACGCAGGCCGGCACGCATCATTATCCAGTTGACGTCGACAAGGATGGAAAATTCACGGCCGAAGACGTGGTCGGTGGAACCTACACGCTTCAAATCGGCATTCAGAAATCGAGTGGCAATAACTTCGGATATGATCCCCGATCGCAATTAGCGACGGCGACTAAGGAATTCGAAGTTCCCGAAGGCGCAAGCGCCGAGCCCCTGGACCTGGGCGTGATTACCACACAAAAGCCTCCGCCACCGTCGACCATGCCAAGCCGCGGAATGCGACTTCCAGCTGGCGCTAAACTTCAAATTCGCTAAGCACCTAAAATCAGGAGAGATCGTGCGACAACTCATTTGGATTTTGACGGCGTCGGTTTTCTGTTTCGTTTGTCTCAACGCCCGCGCCGATTCTACTCTGAATCTTCAGGTCAACGACAAAGCCACCAGCGAGGCGATTCCCGGCGCGGATATCTCCGTGCAAGTGGACAACGGCGGCGCGCAGAAATTCAAGACCGACGATCAAGGCCGCGTCAGTTTCAATATCAAAGACCCCGGCAAGCGTCTTTCCATCACCGCAAGCATCAAGGGTTACGTCACCGTCAACGTCGGCTGGAATGTCGCCGACAAAGCCCAGCACCCCATCCCCGAAAGCTACACCCTCGAACTCGAACCCGGCAGCACCATTGGCGGCATCGTCAAAGATGAAAAAGGCGCGCCCGTCGCCGGCGCAACCGTTCATCTCATGGGTGAAAATCGCCCAGGGGAGTCCGGCGTCGTCGTTCCGCGCGTAAACGGCAATGCCAAAACCGACGACCAGGGCAAATGGACCGTCAACACCATGCCCGCCAATCTCCCCAAGCAGATGTGGTACAACATCGATGGCCCAAACCTCTACAACGACAACGTGTACAAGCAGATGCCGGACATGAAGGAGCTAAAACTCCGCACCGCAGTCATTACCGTCCATCACGCCATTGCGATTAAAGGGAAAGTGGTGGATCCGGATGGAAAACCTGTCGCCGGCGCGCAAGTCGCGGCAGGCGACGAAGGATGGTGGGGAGCACGCCATAAAGCGAAAACCACGACAGACGGCACATTCACCATGAAAGGCATGAAACCCGGTGTAACTGCGTTAACAGTGCTCGCCAAGGGATATGCCGCTCAAATGACGTCAGCCAACGCCGGAAGTGATGAACCGATAGAAATCAAGCTAAAACCTGGAAATAAGCTGAGCATTCACGTCATCGACTCCGCGGGCAAGCCGATTCAAGGAGTCGAAGCGTCTGTCGAAGAATGGCATGGAAATTCCACGCTGGAATTCAAAATGCGTACTGATGCGGAGGGAAATGCGGTCTGGGATAGCGCACCGGACGATGCAGTTTCATTTAATTTCAACAAGCGAGGCTTGGGACAAATCGATCGAAAGCCATTAACTGCAACAACTCAACCCATCACGATCACCATGCGCCCGCCAGCGAAAATCAACGGGACCGTGGTGGATGCCGCGACAGGTCAGTCTATCCCCGCGTTCAAAGTCACCAAGGGAATCTCATGGGGCGAGAATGATCAGATCAACTGGATGGACGAGCGCTATGGCCAGGAACAGCGGCCGATCGACGGCAAGGATGGAAAGTTCAGCTACACGATGGCCGGCCAAACCTATCCGCGGCATCTCGTGCGTGTGTCGGCCGGTGGGTATTTGCCGGTGGATTCGAAATTCTTCAAGCCCGAAGATGGCGATCAGAATTTTGAATTTAAGTTGGAAAAGGGCACGCCAATCGCCGGCGTGATTTCAACGGCGGATCATAAGCCAGCAGCAAATTTGCAGGTCTACATGGCCATGCCCGGGCGGCAGATGCAGATCGATAACGGCGCGATCGCCGAGTGGGTGGCCCAACAGTCGCCCCATACTCTGACAGATGACAGCGGGCATTACACATTCCCGCCGCAGAAAGATGCGGTGGCAATCGTGGCGCTGAGCAACGATGGATACGGACGATTGGATGTCGGAAAGCTGGGAACCACCCGGCCTTCAACGTTCGACGTGACGCTCGACGCATGGTCAAAAGTCGAAGGCACTTTAATGATCGGCTCCAAGCCCGGCGCGGGAGAGCAGATCAGTATTCAGTCAAACACCGAAGGGTGGTCCAACGATCGGCCCTATGTTTACATCAGTTATGGAACGACAACTGATTCGGCCGGTCATTTTAAATTTGATCATGTCGTTCCGGGAAAGATTTCTGTCGGCCGGACGATTCACTTCAACGAACGTTCGAGCACTGTGACGCACATGGTGCCGACAACAGCGCCGGCGGGTGGATCGGTGTCGGTGACTATTGGCGGAACGGGGAGGCCCGTAACGGGGAAGCTCGAAGTTCCTACCGACGTGGCAAAGAAAGGGTGGATGTCCTGGGACACGCGAATCAGCACGCATCGCAAGCAGCTGAAACCGCCGCCGGTGCCCAAGACACTGAAAGGTCAGGAGGAGATTCCTTTCCAGCACATTGGGATCCTAAGCTTAGAATTCCACGTGGACAAGTTGTCGCG
>JADMIO011851732.1_pt1 | contig 60963 bp, 55 predicted proteins | sample 8958161 | NCBI WGS metagenome assembly JADMIO01 (sample SAMN16585339, study PRJNA669376) | soil metagenome | isolation source: Crop rotation soil | place: USA: Cullars Rotation, Alabama | collected 2011
CTTTCCCTGGCCAGCTCCACGTCGCCGGCCGAAATCGAGCCTGCCCCTCATCTGTCAACGCCGCGCCGGGTGAGTCGGCCCCTCAAGTGTCAACGTCCGCCCCTCATCTGTCAGTGAGGGCCAAGTTTTCCGCGAGGTATCCACAACGCCGGCGGCCGGCCGCGGTGTCTCGCACACGGCTTCGACGGCGTTTCTGGCGCGTTTGCAGGGCCATAGACGGCCGCCAGCCCAGCGGCGAGGGCAACCAGCCGAGGGCTTCGCCCTGTCGCTCGACTGCGGCGAGCACTACTGGCTGTAAAAGGACAGACCACATCATGGTTCTGTGTTCATTAGGTTGTTCTGTCCATTGCTGACATAATCCGCTCCACTTCAACGTAACACCGCACGAAGATTTCTATTGTTCCTGAAGGCATATTCAAATCGTTTTCGTTACCGCTTGCAGGCATCATGACAGAACACTACTTCCTATAAACGCTACACAGGCTCCTGAGATTAATAATGCGGATCTCTACGATAATGGGAGATTTTCCCGACTGTTTCGTTCGCTTCTCAGTGGATAACAGCCAGCTTCTCTGTTTAACAGACAAAAACAGCATATCCACTCAGTTCCACATTTCCATATAAAGGCCAAGGCATTTATTCTCAGGATAATTGTTTCAGCATCGCAACCGCATCAGACTCCGGCATCGCAAACTGCACCCGGTGCCGGGCAGCCACATCCAGCGCAAAAACCTTCGTGTAGACTTCCGTTGAACTGATGGACTTATGTCCCATCAGGCTTTGCAGAACTTTCAGCGGTATACCGGCATACAGCATGTGCATCGCATAGGAATGGCGGAACGTATGTGGTGTGACCGGAACAGAGAACGTCACACCGTCAGCAGCAGCGGCGGCAACCGCCTCCCCAATCCAGGTCCTGACCGTTCTGTCCGTCACTTCCCAGATCCGCGCTTTCTCTGTCCTTCCTGTGCGACGGTTACGCCGCTCCATGAGCTTATCGGGTCCACTCGCGAACGCAGAAAGGCCCACCCGAAGGTGAGCCAGTGTGATTACATTTGCGGCCTAACTGTGGCCAGTCCAGTTACGCTGGAGTCACTAGTATTTAGGTGACACTATAGAAGCGGCCGCGACAACTTGTCCACGTGGAATTCTAAGCTTAGGATCCCAATGTGCTGGAAAGCGCAGGAACGGGCGTTGATCGCGGGCGTCTCACTGGGGGTTCGGGGGATCACGTCCGACAAGCGCATGATCCGCCTGCGCGAAGGCAATCCACAATTTGACGAGGCGGCCGGGGGTCGGGTCTTGAACGTCATCATCGTCGATCACGAGTGGAAGGTATTCGATAGTTTGCGCGAGGACCAATGGCCAGTACTGCAATCTGATGGCGTTACCTACATTCCGCATGATCTCAAAGACATCGTAGTGCCGCCGCTGGTAAACGCGGAGGAGATGGGACCGAATATTTCGCATTTCCCGCAAAGCCCACTATGGAAAGGCCGTCCGGTCCGGGCCGAAGCGCAAGCCTTTCCCATCGTCACCGACAAAGGTGTGTGGTACGTGGTCGTCGTTCTGCGAAACGAAAAAGCCTCGCAGGGGTTCTGGAACCAGCAGGCGGCGCGTCCTTTGATCTACACCCTTGCAGTTTTATTGATCGCGACCCTGGGGGCGGCGTTTCTCGTTTGGCGCTTTACCCGGCCGATCGCGGCCCTGGCGACCGCGGCGCAGAAAGTCGCGGCGGGAGATCTGACCTTTCGCGTGCCGGACCACGAACGGCGCGACGAAATGGGCCAGCTAGCTTCGCAATTCAACGAGATGATCGAGAAGCTCGCGAATGCGCGCGATCTCGAGGCAAAACTCCGGCAAGTCGAACAATCCGCCGTCGTGGGGCGCTTGGCTTCGGCCATTGCGCACGAAGTCCGGAACCCGTTGAACTTTATTAATTTGACGCTTGATCACCTGCGGCAAGGATTCTCGCCTGACGAGAGTGAGAAGCGGGAGATCTTCAATAAATTAACGACGCAATTGAAGTCGGAGGTCGCGCGGATCAACAACCTGATCACGGCGTTCCTTAACTATTCGCGGCCCTACGAATACGTGCTGCGCCCGCTCGATCTGGCCAATGAAACGGCCGACGCGTTGGACTTGGTCCGTCCGCAGGCGGCCGAAAGCGGAGTGGATATCAACTTTGACAGTGGGCGAAATCACTTTCCGCACATTCCGCGGGTAATGGCGGACGCGGATCCTCTCCGCTCCGTGTTGACCAACCTTTTCATCAACGCTTTGCAGGCGATGGAAGGCGAAAACAATTCCTTGACCGTGCGGATCGAACCGACGACCGACCTACGTCACGTGCGGCTGGCGGTAACGGACACGGGCCGCGGCATTGAACCGGAACACGTGCCACACTTGTTTGAACCCTATTTTTCGACAAAGGAAACGGGTACCGGGTTGGGTTTAGCTATCGTGAAAAAGGTTGTTGACGAACACGGCGGTTCGATTGAGGTACAATCGGTTCCCGGAGAAGGAACCACGTTCACCGTTACTTTCCAAGCGGAGGTAGGCGATCAAACGAACGGAAGTTGATCGTTAGGCGCGATCGCTCTCTGATCCCTTAAACTTATGGCGCGAAAAAGCATACTAGTTGTTGACGACGAAAAGAGTCAGCGCGAAATTCTGGAATTGATCCTAAGCGGCGAAGGGTATGACGTCACCACGGCGTCGTCCGGCGAAGCCGCCTTAAAATTTGCCAAAGATCGGCGGTTCGACCTGGTGCTGACCGACCTGAAAATGGGCGGGATCAGCGGCCTGGAATTACTCGCCCAATTGCTGGCCCAAGACTCTTCGATCATCGTGATCTTATTGACCGCACACGGTTCGATCGATTCGGCGAAAGAAGCGTTGCGCAGCGGTGCGTTCGACTATCTGCAGAAACCGTTCGAGCGTCACGCGCTGCTCGAGGTGATCGACCGTGCACTTAACAAGCTCGACGCGTTGGATACCGAGATCATCTCCGAATCGGCGGAAATGGAAGCGGTTAAGAAAATGATCGTTAAGGTCGCCCGCTCGAATTCCACGGTACTTATACGCGGGGAGAGCGGCACCGGGAAGGAATTGATCGCCCGCGCGCTGCACAACCAAAGTCCGCGCTCCACTGAAATGTTCCAGGCGGTTAACTGCGCCGCCATCAACGAGAATTTGCTGGAATCGGAATTGTTCGGGCACGAGCGTGGTTCCTTCACCGGCGCGCACGCGGACAAGAAGGGCTTGTTCGAGGTTGCCGATCGCGGAACTTTATTCCTCGACGAGATCGGCGAATTGGATATCACTATGCAGGCGAAGCTGTTACGCGCCTTGCAGGAGCGCAAGATCCGGCGCGTGGGTGGAACGCACGAGATCGCGGTCGATGTACGCGTGGTGGCCGCCACTAATCGTGACCTCCGCGCGATGGTCGACGACGGCCGGTTTCGCGGCGATCTCTACTACCGCATCAATGTGCTGTCGCTGGATCTGCCGCCGTTGCGCGATCGGCCGGACGATATCCCGATCCTGATCGACTTCTTCTTGAAGAAACATCTTCGCAACAGCACCCATCCGATCAACGGCCTGATGCCCGAGGTCAAAAAGCTGCTGCTTAACTACAGTTGGCCGGGCAACGTCCGCCAATTGGAGTCAGCGATCGAGCGCGCGATCTTGTTGTGCGAAGGCGAACTGATCGCCGTGGAGGATCTACCACTCGAGGTTCGCCAGCAGGAATCGGTTCCCGCTGCGGGGCCTGACACGGGATTCAAACTGCCGGCGACCGGCATCGATTTTGAAGATGTGGAACGCAGCCTGATCATGCAGGCCATGGAGCGCACTGATTACAACATAACGAAATCGGCCAAACTTCTGGGCCTAACCTTTCGTACCTTGCAGTATCGGCTCGACAAATTCGGCATCAAACGACCGGAACGGGCCGGAGCGGAGGAAGAAGACGAATCAGTTGAAAATTGACAGTGGACAGTTGACAACTCTTCTGGTTTCGATAGTCGTTAGCGCGCATTAGTATTGAAACACTCGTTGTAGCACGAGCTGTCAATTGTCCACTGTCAACTGCTTGCCATGAATTTTATTTCCGTCATCGGCTTGGCTTTGGGTGCGGCGTGGACGTCGGGGATAAACCTGTACGCCACGGTCGCCGTGCTCGGTCTGTTGCAGAAAGCGGGCTGGACCCGGCTGCCGGGCGGGCTGGAAGTTCTCGATAATTGGGCCATCATCGGCGTCGCGCTCGGACTTTTCTTGGTCGAGTTTTTTGCCGATAAGATCCCGTACGTCGATACCGTTTGGGACGCGATTCACACCTTCATTCGCATTCCGGCCGGAGCATTACTCGCGTACGCCGCTACCACTGAGGTCAATCCGGTGGTTCAGGCGATCGCCGTGTTGTTAGCCGGCGGGTTGGCCCTTTCGTCCCACGGTACCAAAGCCACCGTGCGTGCGGCGGCGAACCTTAGCCCGGAACCGGTTTCAAATTGGGGGTTGTCGCTGGCTGAAGACGGTCTTGCGGTGACCGGTGCGACCCTCGCCGTTTTCGCGCCGATCGTGGTGCTGATTTTGATGGTTCCCTTTGTGATGGTCTTTGTTTGGTTACTACGAAGGGTACTTCGCCGCCTTAGAAAAATGGTTACGACGGTCGTCGATCTGTTTCGCCCGAGGGCGGTCCGGGCGCATTAGCCGCTACGCGGTCGCCTCAACACTTGATTGACCACGCTCGTTGCGGCAGACTTCACCTGCCCCGAACTTATTTGGCAAGGAGCCTTAATGCGTAAATTCCTTCTAGTTTCCTGCGGGATCGTTTTACTGGTGACAGCTGGTTGTACCCCGCCGAAAGCCGACCAAAACGGCGCGGCTAATAATGCGGCCGATAAGAATACGAATGGATCGATTCACGAGGATACCGGCCAAAAGACTCCGCCCGAAAATGTGGTCACGACCTCGGTTACGGACGTCGAGCTAAAGCCAGGCGGTGCCGCCGAGGCCAAAGTCAGTCTCTCTATCGTCAACCCGTATCACGTTCACTCGAACCCGGCGACATTGAAAAGTCTGATCGCCACGACCCTAACGGTAACCCCGCCGGCGGGTATCAAGGTCGACGCGCCGGTTTATCCTCCGGGCAAGATGATGAAGTTTTCGTTCGACGATCAGCAGCTTTCGGTTTATGCCGGAACCGCCGAGATCGGCGTCCGCTTCCACGCGGACACGAAGCAAGCCGCGGGGGTGGTAAACGTCCCGGCCAAGCTGCGTTATCAGGCTTGCGACGACACCGCCTGTTACCCGCCGAAAACGATCGACGTCACGATCCCGGTCAGCGTTAAATAATAGCGATGGATCGCGTTTTCGGTTTGGCCTCGTTTTTGTGTGTCGCCGCGGCTGTGGTGCTGTGGTGGTTGGGCCACCATTCCTCGATGTTCGTGGTGGCGACGGTGGGCGGTCTTTTCTGGGTTCTTAGCATCCGGGTGCGCATGCGGCGAATCGTCGTCGCGACCGAAAAAGAGAAATTGTCGGAACAGGAAGAGGAAGTTTATGAAGAGGATTAAGCGAAGTTTAGCGATCGTTTTATTCGCCGCCGCCGTGGCAATTCCGGCCGCCGCCGTGCGCCCTTCCGACGAGACGGAAGTTCGCGCCTCGGTCCAAGGTTCGTTTCAATTGCTCAAAGACGGAAAGTATTCGGCACTCTACGATGCTCTACCCAGTTCGGCGCGCAAGAATATGACGCGGGACCGCTTTGTCCAACAGATGCAGCGGACCCGCGGGCTCTACCGCTTAGACCGCATGGACATCGGCGCCGTCAGCGTCAAGGGCAATACCGCTTACGCCGACACCGTCATGTATGGACGCGTGCTGAAGCCAAACGAGAACGAAGGCAAGATCGTCGTTCGTCAGCGCTTGGTGCGCGAGAACGGAACTTGGCGCCTTTCGGTCAACACGGGTTCGCCGCGCATTTATATTAAACGCGAGGGTAAGTGGGTCGATGTCACGCGGCTCGTTAATGCCGCCACCTCGCGTCGTTAGGCGATTTCTTAATCTTAGGAGCTAACCAGATCATGCGCACTTTCGTCGCGGTATCCGCCGTGCTGCTCTTTTTATTAACCGGCGCTGCGTTCGCCCAACGCGAACTCGGTGTACGTCCGACCAATACCGGCGGCCCCTTGTCGGCGGAGCAAGCTGCCTACGACGTTAAGGGTTACGATATCGTTTCACGGATAGACCCGGCCAACCGTTCGATCTCCGGGGTGGTGACGATTACCGCCCGGATCGTTAGTCCCACCGAAACGTTCCTTCTAGATCTCGATACTCCCTTCACCGTTTCGACGGTTGAGGAGGTGACGGGCACGGCTACGAGCCGCGTCCGCTGGGATCGTCCGTCCGGACAGATCCGCGTTTGGTTCCCGATGATGAAACAAACCGGCGAGACTGTTTCTGTGCGGGTTACCTATTCCGGCGTACCGCGTATAGCGCCCCGGCCGCCCTGGGTCGGTGGTTTTATGTGGGAAAAGACGGCCGACGGATCCCCCTACATCGCCATTGCTTGCCAGAACGACGGCGCCGATCTGTGGATCCCGATCAAGGACCATCCGAGCGACGAGGCCGATACCGTCGCGCTGCATATCACGGTGCCGCAGCCCTTGGTCGTGGCATCGATCGGCAAACTGCAAGGTGTCAAGAAAAACTCGGACGGCACGCAGACCTACGATTGGTTGATGACCAATCCGATCAACAATTACGAGATCGTGCTGAACATCGCGCCCTACCGCACGATCGAAGACAAATACAAAAGCGTCGGCGGCGAGACGATGGACCTGATTTTCTATGTCCTGCCCGAAGATTACGACAAGGGCGCGGCCTTGATGGTCCAGCAGAAAGATTTCCTGAAATTCTACGAAAAGTTCTTGGGGCCGTACCCCTTCCGTTCGCAAAAGGTCGGTATCGCCGAGACACCGCATCTCGGCATGGAACATGCCACGATCATCGCCTACGGAAATAAGTTTCAGAACAACGATCAGGGTTTCGACAGTCTACTGCTCCACGAATTCGGCCACGAGTGGTGGGCTAATCTAGTGACCGCCGCGGATTGGAAAGATTTTTGGATCCACGAAGGATTTCAATCCTACATGGATGAACTGTACGTCGAGCAGATAAAAGGTCAAGAGGTCTATCTGCAACGCATGGCCGCGCGGTTTAAAAACACGCGCAACATGCAGCCGGTCGCGCCGCGCGAACCGAAGATCGCGTATCAGGTCTACATGGCCGAACCGGATTACCTAAAAAGCGACGGCGACATTTACGGCAAGGGCGCGTGCATTCTCCATACCCTGCGCCATCTGATCGGTGACGAAGCATTTTTCCGCGCGTTGCGCCGCATGGCCTATCCCCGGCCCGAGATGGAGAAATGGACCGACGGCCGGCAGGTGCACTTCGCCACCACCGACGATTTCCTGACCATCGCGGAACGCGAATCGGGGATGGAGTTGGATTGGTTCTTCGAACTTTATTTACGCCAACCGAAGCTGCCGAAACTGATTAGCGAAACCCGTGACGGCAAACTGTATGTTCGCTGGGAAACGCCCAACAACATGCCCTTCCCAATGCCGGTCGACATCGAGCAGGGCGGAAAGATCCGGCGTCTAGAGATGCCGAATGGCTCTGCGGTCGTAGACTTGAACGGCAGCGAAGTACCCAGGTTGGATCCTAAGGGCTGGATTTTAAAATAGGCTCGTATTAAGCGCGGCTCCGAGTTCAATTCTCAAGTCGTCTCGCACATTTGGTACAAACGGCGGCGACCGCCTTTGCGGCTCTTCCGCCTGATAAGCGGAATGGCTCTGCCGTTCCGGCGACTCTAAAAGCTTCGCGGCTACGCCGCCGATTTTCGCAGTGGCGCAAGATATCGGCGGCGTAGCCGCGAGTATATTTCCATCCCTCGGAATGGCAGAGCCATTTCGCTTGTAAAGCGGCAAAGGCGCAAAACCATAAAAAGAAAACAAAGTCAGGTCAGATCCCGGACCGGTAGGTATCGTGGTTCGATTAAACTACGGTTCACGGTCTCTTCATTGGCAAAAACAAGAGGCCAGTAGTATGTTCTCCGTCGCAGCTTTGTCAGAGCGACAACACTGCCGCTTCCGACCGGACAATCGGTAGTTTTCGCGGCTTTGCCGCTTGATAAGCGGAATGGCTCTGCCATTCCGCTGCCTAAAAACAACTGGCGGCTTCGCCGCCGTTTGACCTATGGTCCAAATCTCGCGGGATAATCCTTTCTACTACCTTACCTCTGTTGCGCATCACCGTCTGCCGATCTTCAGAACGGACGATGTCAAAAACATCGTATGCAATGCTTGGAATGAAGCACGGAAATCCGGTGAAATATTGATCTTTGCATACGTGATCATGCCTGATCACGTCCATTTGATTACCGACAGCAATAGGGAGATTTCCGATGTTCTTCGGTTTACCAATGGAATCAGCGCCAAGCGAGTTTTGGATTATCTAAAGGCGAACGAATTTGCGAGTTCGTTGAAAAAACTTGAGCAGGCTAAGAAAGATCGCGGTTATAAATACTCCGCCTGGCAGCATCATCCGGACGCGTTTGTCATCAACAACGAGAATACATTGATGCAAAAGGTTAACTACGTTCACCAAAATCCGGTGCGAGCCGGTTTGGTTGAACATGCCGAGGATTATCGGTTTTCGAGTGTGAGGCTATGGAAGCGAAGACCGTTAGAAGATGAGCCTTTTTTAACCGCCCACGATTTGATCGATTGGAGATCAGCGGCGTAGCCGCCAACGCTTTTTTTCGCCTTCGGAATGGCAGAGCCATTCCGCTTATCAGGCGGCAAAGCCGCGAAGAAGGGGCGGAATCGATGAGGAAACACGTATGAATAGACAGAAGCGAACCCTGGCAATAGCCCTAATGGTCGGAGTACTCACCATCGCACCATTTTCCTTCTCGAACGCTCAAAACTACCCCAGCGAAACGCCGCCTAAATTTACACCCACCAACGACGGGTTCGATTATGTCCGGCGGGAAGAGATGATCCCGATGCGGGATGGGGTGAAGTTGCACACCGTGATCTTGGTTCCGAAACGGTTTCTCGCCGTGAACGGAATCCGGCCGAAGTTGGCGCCCATTCTACTGACGCGTACACCGTACGACGCGAACGGATTGACCAAGCACGTGAACAGTTCGCACCTCGGTCCGACCCTGTATGGTTACGACAATGCAACCGACGTGATCGTCGACGGTGGCTACATCCGCGTGGTGCAGGACGTCCGCGGTAAATACGGTTCCGAAGGCGATTACGTGATGAACCGGCCGCTGCACGGGCCGCAGAATCCGACCGCGGTGGACCACTCGACCGACACCTGGGACACGATCGATTGGTTGGTTAAACATACTCCCGAATCGAACGGCAAGGTCGGCATCCTCGGCATCTCGTACGACGGCTTTCTCCCCTTAATGGCCTTGGTCAATCCCCATCCGGCGTTGAAGGTCGCGGTGCCGATGAACCCGATGGTCGATGGTTGGCGCGGCGACGATTGGTTTCACAATGGCGCGTTCCGTCAGCAGATGATGGATTACATGTACGACCAAGAGGCCACGCGCGATAATTCGCAAGAGTGGTGGAGCAGCCATTACGACGCTTACGACATGTTCATGCAGGCGGGCAGTGCGGGTGAACTGGGCCGCCGCCGGGGTCTTGAGCAGGTCGGTTTCTGGCGCAAGATCTTAGAGCATCCGTCATACGATGCGTTCTGGCGGGACCAAGCGATGGATCTGGTCTTGGCGACGCAACCCTTAAAAGTGCCGGTAATGGTCGTTCACAGCTTGTGGGACCAAGAAGACATTTACGGCGCGCCCGCGGTCTATCGCGCGATCGAACCGAAGGACACCAATAACGACAAGGTCTTCCTCGTCCTCGGTCCGTGGCATCACGGTCAGGAGATCCGCGAAGGCAGCGCGCTGGGCGCTATCAGATTCGACAGCGATACCGCGTTGACCTTCCGGCGCGACATTCTGCGGCCGTTCCTGGACCATTACCTGCAAAACGATGCGCCCAAGATGGACATATCACCAGTAACGGCGTTCGAAACCGGCACCAACACTTGGCGACACCTGAAGGCCTGGCCGTCGGGTTGTAACAGCGGCTGCACCAGTAAAGCCACGCCGCTTTATCTCAACAGCGAGCTGCGGGCCGGTTTCGATGCACCGAGTGCGGGCGCTTCCGTCTACGACGAATACATTTCCGATCCAGCAAAACCAGTTCCCTACCGCGCGCGCCCGATCCGTGCAACGGGAGCCGAGGGGTCGACTTGGCGTCAATGGCTGGTCGACGATCAACGCGAAGCGTCGGGCCGGCCCGATGTGCTGGTTTACGAAACCGAAGTCTTGGACGCGTCGGTGAAGATCAGCGGCCAACCGATCGCGAATCTGATCGCCTCGACCAGCGGGACCGATTCCGATTGGGTAGTGAAATTGATCGACGTCTACCCCGACGAAGTCGCGGGCCGGCCGGAGATGGGCGGCTATCAACTGATGGTGGCGGCGGATATTTTCCGCGGCCGGTATCGTGAAGGTCTGGAAACCGCGAAACCGATCGCGGCGAATCAACCGCTACTCTACCGCTTCGATCTACCGACGGCCAATCACGTTTTCCTTCCCGGTCATCGGATCATGGTACATATCCAATCGAGTTGGTTCCCGCTCTACGACCGGAACCCGCAGACCTTTGTGCCGAACATTTTCTGGGCCAAACCGCAAGATTACCGGAAGGCCACGCAACGGATCTATCACGCGCCGGGACAGTTGAGTTTCGTGGAGTTGCCGTTGGTGACGATGCGCTAGCTGTGATGGTAAGACCCTGAAGGGGAAAATTTTGTTTACGGCGAACCGATGACTCAGTAGCTTGCCGTCGATTCTTTTTCCGGAGCGGCTTTGCCGCTCGATGAGCGGAATGGCTCCGCCATTCCGTGACCATGGAACAAATTGGCGGCTACGCCGCCGTTTCCAACCGATCATGATCTCATCAATTAGGCGACTTTCGGAATGGCGGAGCCATTCCGCTTATCAAGTGGCTGAGCCGCAAAAAACCAATGGGCGATAGCCCCTATTACTTCGTCGCCGGCAGCGAATATTCGAATTCGTAGAAATGCTTGCCGCCTTCGATCTTGATATCCAATTTTCCGCTGATACCGGTTAATTCGCCCGTACCGGACCCCGGAACGACCTTCACCGATAGATCGGGAACGTTATTCACCATGTAGCCGCGATGTTCGAACATGAAAGTACCTTTACGGCCCGCGATCGTCGCCGTGACTTTTTCCAGCGCGATATAGAGCCCCGCTTCACCGGCCAACTGCGTCGCCAACATTTGAGCTTTGCTGGTTCCGTCGATGTCGCCATGCCACGTCTTGTCGATGGAATAACCCGCCAATCCTGCTTCCGTCGCGATCGCGTCCGGAGCAATTGGTGTCATCTTTACGTCAAACGTACCCTTTGCCATTATCACCTTCACGGTTTCTTTTGCGGCGGCCGGTTTCGCCGACTGCGCCGAGATTGACATTCCCCATGAAAGGGTCAGCGCTGCCGCAGCTAACCCCAGAAAGGAGCGGTGCAAATATTTTTTCATCGCGGTGCGTGCTTCAGAGTAAATCTTCAAAGGTCATCTGCGCCGGGTCCCCTTCCGGCTCGCTGTCACGATGGCGCAAACGGTTCTCGTGATCCAGGGCGGCCCTTACGGAAGCCAACCGGAAACGGATAAGCCGCGGCGTTAAGCGGATCGAAGGAATACGCCCATCGTGGGCCAACCGCAACACCGTCGATTCGCCGATCTGCAGGATCGCCGCCAATTGCCGCGCCGTCAGGTACTCCGGCTGGTCCTTGGTTCGATCCCGTTTGGACGGCGTTTCTGACATGGGCAGGTGATCAGGGTTTCGCCACGGGTTTCAGGTTGAACGGCACCATCCGGTAGATCTCGGCGCCGTCGACCAAGACATCGCGGGCATCCGGCTCCGCCCGGTCGACCTTGACCATAACGCGGTAATTCGCAGCATCCGGCGATAACCGAAATACGTACTCACCCGATTCGCCGGTCGCTTTGGTATCGATCTTCTTGGTCTTACCGTCGGTGTAGATCCGGTACAGTTCGACGCGGGCGCCTTGCACGCTACGCCCAGCCGGATCGAAGACACTCCCGCGAACGTAGGCAAAGATCGCCGGATCGACGTTGATCACCAATCGCTCCCCGAGGTCCACGGCAATGTTGGTGATCTCGACTTTGCGTTTAAGCGTGCCCGTGCTGTAACCCGCTTTAACAAAAACCACGGAATAAGTGCCAGGCTTTATGCCCAAGATCTGAAACTCGCCCTTTTTGTTGGTAAGGACGCTCGCGACCTCGTCCTCCTCGCCGAGGCGCACCGAGACCTTGACGCCGGCCGCGCCCGAGCCGTTCTCTAACTTTACCTTCCCGCGGACCCCGCCGGATTGCGCTAACGCAATCGGGGTAAAAAGTATCAAACTGAATACGGCTGCGATAAAATAGCTAGGTTTCATATGAACGATCGTAATAATTTTCTTGCTTTTTGGGTTGGCTTACGACGCCCGGATAATACCACGTCCGCGTCGAACGTTCGTACTGGCGGCGGTAAGGAATTGATGCCCCAACCAAGCCAAACCGTTGTATGGAAAGGTCTGGGTTGGGCCATGCTGATGGCATTCGTCGCCCTGCTCGTTGCGGGGTCGGTCGTGCCAATTTCCGCGCAAACGCCCCTGTCTTCGGACGAGGTGATCCGGATCGACACCGACCTGTTGCCGTTCGATGTTTCGGTCACCGACGTCAACGGTCGACCAATTCGGAACTTAACCGAAAAAGATTTCCGTATTTTGGAAGACGGTGTTGAACGGCCCGTCTCGTTCTTTAACGTCGAGAAAGAAAATGCCGCCCTGCGTCCGATCGCGGTCGTGTTTGCGTTGGACGTTTCCGGCAGCATGTCGGCCGAGGAACTCGCACGATTGAGCGTGGCGATGCGGCTCTTCATCGACCAATTGGCTGACCGGCGTTCCGCGTTCGCGATCATGACCTTTGGAACCAAGGTGCGTACCTTGCAATCGTTCACCAACGACCGAAAAAAGCTGGATCGCGCGTTAACCGAACTGCTGAAAAATAAAGACGAGGGCCGCTCGACCCATGCTTACGACGCGGTCGACGACGCCATTCGGCTTTTGGTAAAAAAGGCGCCCCGTACCGCGGACCAGCAGTTACTCAAACGTGCGGTGCTTTTGATCACCGACGGTTTTCCGGTCGGGGACACCGTCGCGCCCGCCACCGTGATCGAACGGGCCAACGCCGCGGACGTCAGTGTTTACTCAGTAACGCTTCCGTCCTACCCTTCGTTGTTAGCGGGGAATCGTACGCCGTTGCCCACGTTGTTGGACGTCACGGGGTTAGTCGAGAAGACCGGCGGAACCAACGTTTACGCAACGGATAAGGAATTTTCCGGCCTCTTCCGTGCTTTGGCGGAAGAGGTAAAGTCGCATTACGTACTGGCCTTCTATCCCGCCGAGGAAAACCGGCAGGACGGGAAATTTCACTCGGTACGGATACTGGGTCCGGCGGGCCTGGTTTTACGCCAAAGCCGCCCTGGCTATACCGCCGGCACCCCACGAGATAAGAAGTGATGCACGATGAGGGATACGACCGCCGCCAAGTGCGGCGGGTGAGGCCGAAGCCTAACCTTTAGTAATCGTCATCATCGTCGTCATCGTCATAATCGTCCAAGTCTTCCTCGACGATGTCCAACTCGACCGGATCCAACCCCACGATCTCTAGATCCACACCGCACTCATCACACGAAACCACCTCGCCTTTGTCGGCTTCGACATCGACGTGGACATCCGCGCTGCACTCCGGGCACGTTCCGATTGGCACCTTCCTGATCCTCCAGCGAAAATAGTGTGAGACTCACTGTCCCGAACAAAAAGCAGCGGGTCCCGAGTTCAAACGAGCAACGGACTTTATGCCGTCGCGCACAATCTAACCGTCCCTGACGGATTTTGCAACAAACTTTTTATTACATTTTCCCACGCGCTACTTCCCGGCTTCGCTCCTTGCCAAGCGCACGATTTTCGCGCCAAATAGCGACGGCATGGTTGATGACGATCACGATCCGGCGCCGGTAACCGAAACGTTGAACCGGCGGCGCGCGGTCCGGCGGTTAGCGCGGGCGGAAACCGCGTATGTTTGTTCGCTGCTGGCGTTCGGCGCGTTGGCGGTTTTTGCCTACTCCACACCATATTTCACGTGGGACCTCCGGATCGAACGAGCCATTCAGGGGTTGGCCAACCCCGCCTTGTCATTCGTGATGTCCGCTATCTCGCTTTTCGGGAACTATGCGGTTCCGTACGCGATAGCCGCTGTTGCGTGCCTGGCCTTTTGGTTTTTTAGCCTTCGGTCCGAGGCCGTCGGTTTAGGTCTGGCGGCAATCGGAAGCGGAGTGATCAACCGAACGATGAAAACGGTGATCGATCGGCCACGGCCGGTTTCCAGTTTGGTGTCGGTACTGGACGCCGACCGGGGCGGGGCGAGTTTCCCGTCGGGTCATGTGGCGTTCTACGTCTCGTTCTTCGGTTTCCTCTTTTTCGTCGCGTACGCTCTCTTGCCGCGCGGGTCGTGGGCGCGGCGGATCGCATTGTTCGTGACCGGGTTCCTCGTTCTGTCCGTCGGTCTCTCACGCGTCTATTTGGGAGCGCACTGGCCCAGCGATACCATCGGCGCGTACCTCTGGAGCGCGGTGTGGTTGGCGGTCGTGCTGGATCTCTACCGTCGGTGGAAAGCCAACGCGACCTTTCATCGTAAGCAAGAAGCGGAAGTGCCGGAGCCGACGGATACGGTCGGCCGAAGTTCGAATGATCCACAACAGAAGGCAAACTGAAGTCTACCCTACCTTTAACGGGCACCCTCAATGTAGGGTAGGCCTCAGCCTGCCAACGGTCGCATAGAAATCCCACAAAATTTATACAGTTTGTAGCCTGTAGTGGGGCGAAGGAGAAAACGCGACGCTGAGGTTACCGGTCACCATCTATTATCTACCGTCTACTTTCCACCGATTCGCCATTGCCCCGACCAATGTGCTATTTCTGGGGGCGATGAACGAATTGGTGATCATCATCGGTGCCGCGGCGCGAAACGAGCTTCGGTGGGCACGGCAGCACCTCTATTATTTGCTGATCTTAGCGCCGCTGGTAACCGGTTTTGCGCTGGTAACGGTCGATCAGGCGGCGGGTCAGATCCCCCCATTTCGTCCGGGGCAGAAGACTTTTTTCGCTGCCGTGGTGCTGGTTTTTCTAGCTTTGTTCGCCGCGGGGCTCTCCCGAGCCGCTGCCGAGATCTACCACAACCGCCGGCCGGAATCGGTCTTTGAATCCTTTCCCGTACGGACTTCTAGCCATTTTTGGTTCGCTCTCGTCATCCGGTTTTGGCGCGCGGCGGCGATCATGGTCGTCGTGTTGGCGGCGCGGTGGCGCTGGACCGGTGATAAGCCTGGCGCGTGGGTTGTTGTCGGCTCGCTCTTCCTCGCGTTCATCGTGGCGGTGACGGAAATCATTTGCGGATTGACCTGGATCCATTGGAATCATTTGGCCCACCGCTTATCCCTTGCCGGCGCCGCATTTTGCGCGCTCGTCTCGGCGGGGATGGCGGGCGATCTGATCGGCAAACTCTTTCTCCCCTACGAATTCGCGGCTTACCGCATGCCCCTCTTCAGCGGTATCGAGTTGGCGTGGGGTTTGGTGTTGCTCTTCATCGCGATAAAGCTCCACCAACGATGGCGCGTCCGAGATATCGAATTTGCGCTTCGGTTGGGCCACCGCAGCACCATCAACTCAGGACGCGTCACGCGCCTAACCGACAAATTTGGAGCAGTAGTGGGCGCGTTGGTTCGTCGCGACCTAGCGCTGGTCCGACGCGTTTTTTCCTCGGCGGTTTATGTTTCGGCAACATTGACCGGTTTCATCCTTCTGCTCCTGGCTACGGTTCTCTGGTCGGGCATACTTCCCCAATTTCCGAACCCGTACGGGTTTCTGGGTGGAACTTGGTTGGTTCCGGTGCTCGCGGTAAAGGCCGCCTGTGTGGTCGGCTGCCTGGCGGTGATCGCCATCGTGCCAGTGCTGGTCTCGCACCAATTACGTCATCTTTGGCTGGAACGGACTGCGGGAGCGCGGGGCAGCGATGTTTTTCTAGCGAAACTCTACCTCGCCCGATGGATCACCTTCCCGCTCCCCCTACTGTTTTGGGCTGTCGCCGCGGCCGTGGGCGCAGTTCCTGCATTCTACCTAGTACCGCTGCTGTTCGAATGCATCTGGCTCTGGTGGATGCTGACTACGATAGTCGGCTCGCTGGTCTACGAAATCCCGGACCGGCCTGGCTTGTCGCTCGTGCTGCTCGTGCTCGTGGGGATGGGTCTGGGGCTGTTCATCGCCTGGTTATGGCCGGTGGGGATCGTCGCTTACGTCTTTGGCGCGATCCGCACGTTACGGGAACGTGGAATGTCACGCGCAGGTTATTGTCTACTGGTCGGTGAATCGTAAATAGCAAAAGGGAGTGTCGGTTTGGAATCAGTTGCGGAATCAACCCCGGTAGTTACGGTCGAGGGCGTGGTCAAGCGTTATGCCCAACTGGTCGCGGTAAACCAGGTCTCTTTAACCGTCGAACCGGGTGAGATCTACGGGCTGTTGGGCGCGAACGGGGCCGGTAAATCGACCCTGATGCGGATGATGACCGGCATCGCGCAACCCGACGAGGGACGGGTCGTGATCCAAGGAACGGATATCGTCCGCGATGGGCCCAAAGCCAAACGGCACCTTGGCTATCTGCCGGAAGAGTTGGTACTGTACGAACGTTTGTCGGGTCGCGAGTATTTGGAACTGGTCGCGGGCTTACGCGAAACCGACCGGGCGCGCGTGGCCGAAGAGATTAAGTTCTTTGAGTTAGAAGCGGTCGCTGACAAGTGGGCCGGCGAATATTCGCTGGGCATGCGGAAGAAGCTGGGATTGGCGACCGCGTTCCTCAGCGAACCGTCGTTACTCGTGCTGGACGAACCGCTGAACGGGTTGGATGTCGAGATGATGCGTAAACTGCGGCTGCGGCTTGAGAGTCATCGCGACGCGGGACGGTCCACTATCGTTTCGTCCCACGTGATGAGTTTCGTCGAACGCGTATGTCACCGTGTCGGCATTTTACGCGGCGGTGTCATGGTCGCGGAAGGAACGCCCGCCGAACTTCGGAGCAACACCGGCATGACGGACCAACCATTCGAAGACGTGTTCTTCGCGCTGGCGATCGGTTGATAGCAGAGATGCAGAAACGCGCACGAAGTAAGCGTGCATTGCGATAGATAGCGTAGAGATGGCAACCACTAAAAAAACCACCAAAAAGAAAAAGGGCCTGACCGCGAAACAGGAAGCCGAGCGCGAACGGCTCGAGCGGCAGTTGGAGAACAACCGCGAACGGTTGGCGAAGCACGTAACGGTGCGGGGTTCGGCGTTGTCCGACAAACAACAAGAAGCGCTACAAGAGATCGTCCGCCAGCAACAGGAAAAGTTGGACGAGATTTTGGCGCTGCTTTAACGGTTGCTCGATTAGGGTTTGGCCGGAACACCGTCGCCGAGCAGCGGCTTAAGCGCGGCTTCGAAAACCTCGCGCTCCTGCGCTCCCCTAAAGCGTTTCTGGATGCGCCCCTCCCGATCGATCACCAACGTGATCGGAAGCGCGCGCTCGATCCCGAACTTGCCGACCTCTTCATCGGAACCCATTAAGACGGTGTAGTCCTGTTTGATGTCAAAATTGGCCAGGTCCGCATCCGGATCGAACGCCAACACCCCGACTACTTTGACCCCGCGCGCATCGTAATCCTTCTGGATCGCGTTGAACGTCGGGATCTCGGTACGGCAGGGAATACACCACGTCGCCCAGAAATTCAGCAAGACCACCTTCCCGCGAAAGCTGCTGAAACTCACCTTCTTACCGTCCAACGAATCAAAAACCGCGTCCGGGGCCAGACCATTTGCGTTTGGTGACGGCGAAGGGGCGGCCGGTACCGGCGGTGGTTTTGGAGTGTTCCCGGGAGCAGGCGCGTTACCGCTCCCGCAGGCAGTACCGAAGATCAGGAGCCCAAACAAAAATACAATGGCGACAACAACCCAAATTCGCATAGATATTTAGTCCTGCAACCGTATTAATAAGCATGCCGATTCTAGCCGAACTTTCCGCGCGCGTCGATTACGCTCTATTCGTGTTTATTATCATTTGATCTCATTCGTAAAGATTCGTGGATAACCAAACCTCAATCGAATACAACCCCTACCGATTGGGTCTTTCAAGCGGCTACTAATCATACCGCGAACTTGATATCCTGATTTCGATGGCCACGGACGATCTGGTGCTGGACGGCGAGACCGTTACTAAGAGCGAAACGAAGCTCAAGAAGCCGCCGCTCTATAACGTGTTGCTGCATAATGACGACTATACGACGATGGAGTTTGTCGTTCATGTGCTGCAAAGTATTTTCGGGCTGACCACGAACGACGCGATGCGGATCATGCTGATGGTCCATACGGAAGGCGTCGGCGTGGCGGGGGTTTTCACGTACGAAGTCGCCGAAATGAAGGCCGATAAAGTTATAGCGCTAGCGCGGCAAAACGAGTACCCATTGCTTTGCACGATCGAGGAGAGCGACGCGGAGTAGTAGGTCAAACTTTAGTTTGACGTTTTTCGTTTTGGTAAACGCTCGTCGATCCAACCGAAGAGCCGGCAAACTGAAGTTCGCCCTACAATTTTATGCTGACCAAAGACCTACAAACCACCCTCAGTAATGCCGTGGACGAGGCCGTCCGCCGCGGGCACGAGTACGTCACTCTCGAACACCTGCTCTACGCGCTGATGACCGACAAAGCGGGTGCTCCGGTGATCGTCAATTGCGGCGGAGACCTCGACACCTTGCGCGCGGAGTTGGATAAGTTTTTTAGCGAACGAATGGATTCAACGCGTCCGTCCGGTAACCAGATGCCGGAGCTGACGACGACGTTCCAGAATGTCTTGCAGTACGCGATGCTGCAAGCGGAAGGCAGTGGGCAGAAAGAGGTCGACGGCGGCAACATCCTCGCCGCGCTTTTTCACGCGGATAAGTCGTACGCGGTATTTTTGCTTCATAAGCAGGACATCAGCCGATTGGACGTTTTGAATTATCTCTCACATGGGATCAGTAAATTGAGCGGCGAGCCGGGTGGGATGCCTGGCGCGCTTCCGGGTGATGAAGATTCGGCGCCGGTGCCCGCGGAACCGCTGGCAGCGTTTACGACCGAGTTGGTGGCACGCGCGGCGGAGGGCCATATCGACACCCTGATCGGACGCACCGCGGAGGTCGAACGTACTATCCAGATCCTTTGCCGCCGCCGCAAGAACAATCCGGTGTATGTCGGCGAACCGGGTGTGGGCAAGACCGCCATCGCCGAGGGGTTGGCGCTTAAGATCCATCTCGGCCAAGTGCCGGAAGTCTTACGCAGCGCGAAGGTCTACGCGTTGGATATGGGCGCGGCCATCGCGGGGACGAAGTATCGCGGCGAGTTCGAGCAGCGTTTTAAATCGATCATCAATGCCTTGCAAAAGATTCCCGGCGCTATCCTGTTTATCGACGAGATCCATACCATCGTCGGCGCCGGCGCCGTGGGCGGTGGTTCGATGGATGCGTCGAATATTCTGAAACCGGCGTTAGCGTCGGGCGAACTGCGTTGTATCGGATCGACGACCTTTAGCGAATACAAGGCATCCTTCGAACGCGACCGCGCCTTGGGCCGCCGCTTTCAGAAGATCGAGGTCAACGAACCGAGCGTGGCGGAAACGGTCGAGATCCTTCAAGGACTTAAGGGTTATTACGAGAAATACCACGGCATTCGTTACACCAACGAGGCGCTGCGGATCGCCGCGGAGCTTTCGGCCAAGTACCTGAACGACCGCTTCTTGCCCGACAAAGCCATCGACGTGATCGACGAAGCCGGGGCGGCGGTTAATCTGCTGCCGATGGAAAAACGGCCCAAGACCATCCGCGCCAAGGAGGTCGAAACGGTCATCGCGCGCATGGCCCGCATTCCTCCCAAGGCCGTCGCCAAACCCGAACGCGAACGATTGCGCGAGTTGCACGAATCATTGCGCCAGGTCATCTTCGGCCAGAACCACGCTATCGACCAAGTAGTAAATGCCATCAAGCTGGCGCGGTCGGGATTGGGCCAGCCGGAAAAGCCGGTCGGCTCGTTTCTCTTCTCCGGACCGACGGGGGTGGGCAAAACCGAACTGGCCAAGCAATTGGCTTTGACGTTGGGCGTCGAGTTCATTCGCTTCGACATGAGCGAATATGCCGAACCGCATACGGTCTCGCGCTTGATCGGCGCGCCGCCGGGCTATGTCGGATTCGACCAAGGCGGGCTGTTGACCGACGCGATCAACCGGCATCCGTACTCGGTCCTGGTCTTGGACGAGATCGAAAAGGCGCATCCGAACCTTTACAACATTCTGTTACAGGTGATGGACCACGCGACCTTGACCGACAACAACGGCAAGAAGTCAGATTTTCGTAACGTGATCCTGATCATGACCACCAACGTCGGCGCTCGCGAATTGAGCGAGGGCGGTATCGGATTTCAAGGTCGGACGGGCCGGGGCAAAGGCAAGGGCGCGATCGAGCGGACGTTCAGCCCCGAATTTCGCAACCGTCTGGACGCCTGGGTCGCGTTCGATCCCTTGGATTTCTCGGTGATCAAACTTGTGGTCGATAAGTTCATTCGCGAACTGAACGAACAGTTGGTCGAACGAAAGGTCTCGGTCGAGTTAACCGACGCGGCGCGCGAATGGTTGGCGAAGAAGGGATTCGATCCGTTGCACGGCGCGCGCCCGATGCGCCGGCTGATCCAGCAGAAGATCAAAGCCCCGCTGGCGGAAGAACTGTTGTTCGGCGCGGTCTTGCCTCATCACCCGGTCGAAGTCGATGTCGAGGGTGACGAGCTGGCACTAAGATTCCCGCGTGCCGATAATGACCAAAGCTGAGTTGATACCGAGACCAGCGGTGCGTCAAGAGCGAGATTACAGAGAAGCGCCGCGGGTTCATAAAGGCCTGCGCTTTGAGTTCCTGCTTTAGCAGGCCTCCGTTTAGCTTTAGGCCTCGCTACCTAAACCAAAGCCGCCTCAAGGCGGTACTCAAAACGGGGGCGAGACTAGCGCTTTAATTTCGCCGTTAATAACTGATAGCCTATGCCCCTGATCGACTTTCCCGATCCCCGCGCGGCATCATTCGAAGGCATCGTCGCCCTTGGCGGCGACTTGAACACCGGCAATCTGATCCGCGCCTACGAAGCCGGTATTTTCCCTTGGCCGATGCCGGGCTGGCCTTTGCCTTGGTTCTGTCCTCCGCAACGCGCGATCCTCGAATTCAAAAACCTGCATATTCCGCGCAGCCTAGCCCGGGCCAAGCGCGCGTCGGGCTTTCGCTTCACCATTGATGCCGCCTTTCCCCGGGTGATACGAGCGTGCGCCAAGATCCCGCGCGCTCACGAATCGGGCACCTGGATCGACCACGACGTCATCCGCTCGTACATCGAGCTACACGAACACGGACGCGCGCACAGCGCCGAAACCTGGCTCGGGGACGAATTGGTCGGCGGGATGTACGGTGTCGACGCCGGCGGAGCCATGGGCGGCGAAAGCATGTTCTATCTAGAGCCGAATGCGTCGAAGTTGGCCCTGCTATGCATGTTCGAACACTTAGCCGAACGGGGCCTTGATTGGTTCGATGTGCAGGTATTAACGCCGCACGTGGTGGCGCTGGGAGCACGCGAGGTCCCGCGCGAGGAATTCTTGGATAAATTGGCGGCTACCCAAAACCGCCGGTTGCACTTATTCGATTAAGGGATTGAACAGGAGACCGCAGAGAACGCGGAGTAGGGCCAAAATCTCTGCGCCCTCTGCGTTCTCCTGTTAAAATCTTTTGGAGCCAAATAATATGCCCGACAAAACTTTTCTCCTTTACGGCGCCAGCGGATACACCGGTGAGTTGATCGCACGGTTGGCGGTCGAGCGCGGGATGAAGCCGATCTTGGCCGGACGTGACCGGACAAAGTTCGCGGCGTTGGCCCAAGATCTGTCGCTAGAGTCGCGGGAATTTGGACTAGACGATCCGGCGGTGATCGACGCCGGGATTCGCGACGTCCCAGTCGTGATGCATTGCGCCGGCCCCTTTTCGCGAACCTACCGGCAGATGGCCGGGGCGTGCTTACGCACGGGTGTTCACTATCTGGACATCACCGGCGAGATCGAGATCTTCGAGTCCTTAGCCGCGCGGAACGAACAGGCCAAGGCCGCCGGTGTGATGTTGATGCCCGGTACCGGCTTCGACGTCGTGCCGACCGACTGTCTGGCCGCGCATTTGAAACAACGGCTGCCGACGGCGACCTACCTCGCATTGGTCATCAAGAGCCGGGGCAGTCTCTCGCAAGGAACGGCCACCACGATGGTGGAAAATATCGGCCGGGGCGGCGCGCTCCGCAAGGACGGCCGGATCACCTTGGTTCCCGCCGCCGCGAAAACCCGCACTGTTGAATTCAGCGGCAAACCGAACACCGTCACGCTTTTTCCCTGGGGCGATGTCGCCACGGCCTATCACAGCACGGGCATTCCTAACATCGAGGTCTACTTCGCGATTCCCGGTTCACTGCGCCGAATGATGAAATCAAGCCGCTATCTGAAAGGTTTGCTCACTTCGGGACCGGTGCAAAAGTTTTTGAAGAAACGAATCAAAGCCGGACCTGCGGGCCCGAGCGAGGAGGAACGCCGCACGGGCAAAACCACCATTTGGGGTGAAGTGACGGACGCTAGCGGCAATCGCGCGGTCGCGCGGCTCTACACCGGCGAAGGTTACGCACTGACGGCTCAAACCGCCGTGAAGATCTTGGAAAAGGTTTTAGCGGGGAATGTCCGGCCGGGTTTTAGCACTCCGTCGCTGGCTTACGGTCCCGACCTGATCTTAGAAATTGAAGGCGTGCGGCGCGAGGATGAATAGAACGGGCGCTGCCGCACCTGCTTTTTCTGACACGCTTCGCGCCGGTTTTTCGCTAACGATCGGAGCCTTCTTTCAGTCCCGAAGCCACTACCTCAAAAAATGTTTCACTGACGCGCCGCGCGCACGCCCGCGGCTCCTCGCCGGGTTCGCAGACGATCTCGCTGGGGGGATGAAACACCACCTCGACGCGGTGGAATCGTGGAAATTTCCAATCCCGGGGCCAGACCCGCTCAGCACCGCGGATGGTGGCCGGGACGATGGGAACTTCTGCTTCGATCGCGATGCGGAACGCGCCACCTTTGAAGCGGCTCATTTTGCCGTCGCTGAAGCATCGGCCCCCTTCGGGAAAAATAACCAGCGCGCCACCTTCGCGGAGCCACCGGACCGAACGGCGCACGGCGGTCGGATTGCCCCGTTCGATCTGCAAAGGCCAAGCCCCGACTAAGGACAATATTTTTCCTATGACCGGCCAGGTAAAAGCTTCGTCCCAGGCCAAATACCGCGTCTTACGCTTGACCGGAATTCCCAACCAGATCGGGTCGAGATAGGTTTGGTGGTTGGCGGCAACGACGAATCCGCGCCCGCCGGTCGGGAGATTTTCAGTACCGGAATACTTGATCCGCCAAAGGATGCGCGAAAAGAACCAGAGGATGTTGGCGATCACGCGAATGGCCCAAAGCGGGAGAATGCGGGTTCTAGCCGCCGACCCGGCTTTCGCCTTTTTGGTTCCCGCGGAAGCCTCTCCGCTGTCCTGGCCGGGAATTCCATTCTTCATATTCGCCATGAAGCCGGTGCGTCGGGCACGGTGAAAGGGCTACTCGACACTGCCGATGGGCCACTGCTTGTCGATGAATTCTAGGTGCAAACGGGGAATGCCATCGGTGCCAACGCGTCGGGCGCGGATGGCCGCCATCACCGAGATCTGATACTGCGCGCTGGTTACCCGCACGAAGCGGCCGCGCTCCACGTCCAACGTCGTCATGACCGCGGCGCCGCGCTGATTGATGTTCTCGGTTACGGTGTTTTCTTGCGCGACGACCGTACCTTTGTCGTCAAACAACTCGACCAGTACTTCGACCGGAATATTGTGCCGCGTGGCGGGCCGCGGTTCGGCCTCTAAATGCAAACGGTTCTCCGGCCCTTTGGGCTTTTCGACCAAGGTCCACAAACCACTTTCGGTGGGCGAAGCGGCGACCTCGTAGCGCGTCGTCGGGTCTTGCTCGTAGGACGGCGGCGGCCGTTTCCCGATAAACGCCACGCCGACGATATAGCGTTGCGGCGCATCGGCCGCAGCGGGCAACGGTTTGATATGCCGCACCAGCGCCCAAACGCGGTATTGCTGCTCGGCATGGTCATAACAACGAAGTTGCCGCGGCATGGCCAGCGTCAAATTCAGCAACCGGCCCGATTCCGTAGGGTGGGTCAACGTAAACCCGGCACCGAACGGCGTCACGTCGATCAGGCGGGTTACTTCGGACCATTCCAGGCTCTCGCTTTCGCGGCACTGGATCTTTACCGGGAGCGAAATCTCCAACCGTTCGCGTTTTCGCTCGGATTTACCTTCAATTTTCATCGTTTGGTTGGGGCACTTTCTTGGTTCGCTGGGTCGGGCCAACGGCCATTGAATACCTTACCATTATTGTGCGCCAAAAATCGCGTAAAATGCCGTATTTTATTGGATTTGCAGGCCTCCCGCCGATTGCCCGAAACCGCCAAAATTAGTACAATAAAACGTTAAGAAAACGCGGAAAGATCGGTACCGAAAATAAGGAAATACCTGAGTTTTACGCCCCTCAACCCGAGTAGGAAAATCCGGTTTTAGGATCGCGCGCCACGGCGTCGTCCAGGGGTCGACGGCGCGTCGCGGTGCGAAACCTCGGATCCGCGGCAAGATTGTACTTGAAAGGTCGAATTGATGGAATCACTCATTGAACGCAACCTGATTAATATCGAAGACGAGATGCGGCGGTCCTATTTGGACTATGCCATGTCGGTCATCATCGGCCGGGCCTTGCCCGATGTTCGCGACGGCTTGAAACCGGTCCACCGCCGGGTACTCTGGTCGATGAACGAACTCGGCAATCAGTACAACAAAGCTTACAAAAAGAGCGCGCGCGTGGTCGGCGACACCATCGGTAAATACCACCCGCACGGCGAATCGGCGGTCTACGACACCATCGTCCGCATGGCGCAAGATTTCTCGATGCGTTACCCGATGGTCGACGGCCAAGGTAACTTTGGCAGCGTCGACGGCGACAGTCCCGCGGCCATGCGTTACACCGAAGTCCGCATGGCCAAGATCACCTCGTCGGTCTTGGCGGACATCGAAAAAGAGACGGTCGATTTCCAACCCAACTACGACGAGTCGTTGAGCGAGCCGAAGGTGCTTCCGACGCGGATCCCCAACCTTTTGGTGAACGGTTCGGACGGTATCGCGGTCGGCATGGCGACGAAGATCCCGCCCCACAATTTGACCGAGATCGTCGACGCCACCATCGCATTGATCCGTAAACCAGAAACCACGATCGCCGATCTATGCAAGATCGTGAAGGGCCCGGATTTCCCGACGGCGGGATTCATTTACGGCCGGAGCGAGATCCGCAAGGCGTACACCGAAGGCCGCGGCATTCTTCAACTTCGCGCGCGCGCCGGTATCGAACGGATCGGCCGTGGTTCGGGCGAACGCGACGCCATCATCGTCACCGAGATCCCCTTCCAGGTGAACAAAGCGCGGTTGATCGAACGCATTGCGGAATTGGTCAACGAGAAGAAGATCGACGGCATATCCGACCTGCGCGACGAATCGAACCGCGTCGGGATGCGCATCGTCATCGAATTAAAACGCGACGCCGTGGCGCAGATCGTCTTGAACAAGCTCTACAAGATGACGCCGATGCAGACCTCGTTCGGCATCATCAATTTGGCCATCGTCGCGGGCCAGCCTCGGGTGTTGAACCTGAAGCAGATGATCGAGGCCTTCATCGAATTCCGCCGCGAAGTGGTCCGCCGCCGTACGGAATACGAACTCCGCAAGGCCCGCGCGCGCGCGCATATTTTGGAAGGCTTGAATAAAGCGATCGACGCGTTGGATTACATCATTCCGTTGATCCGCAATTCGCGCTCGGTCGAAGAAGCGCGCAATTGGCTGACCGGCAAGATGATGGACGCCATGACGGAGGTCAAGACCTGGAAAGGCGTTCCCACGGATCAGGCCCAAGCTGCGTTCATCAAGAAATTGCAGAAGGCCATCACCGAACTCGGCTTTACCGAGATCCAAGCCCAAGCCATTCTGGACCTGCAACTCCGCCGCCTATCGGCGTTGGAACGGCAGAAGATCCTCGACGAATACGCGCAATTGATCAAATTGATCGCCGAGTTGGAAAACATTCTTTCCAACGATCAGGTCCTGCGCGAAGTCATCGTCAAGGAGATGGAAGAGGTCCGCGAGGATTTCGGCGACAAACGCCGGACCGAGATCGTGGATGAAGGTGTCGATATCGAGATCGAGGATTTGATCCCCGACGAAGAGGTCGCGATTACCGTCACCAAGAGCGGTTATATCAAACGCACGCCGGTGACGGCGTACTCGCGGCAGGGGCGCGGCGGTAAGGGCCGTCTGGGAGCAAAAGCGAAGAACGAGGATTTCATCGAACATCTGTTCACCGCTTCGACCCACAGCTACATCATGATCTTTACCGACGACGGTCAGGTCTACAAGATCAAAGTGCACGAGATCCCCGACGCGCCGACCTCGGCGCGCGGCAAAGCGATCGTCAATCTGATCAGCATGCCGTCCGACCGTAAGTTGGCGGGCGTAGTGCCGGTGCGCGAGTTTTCCGAAGGGCGCTTTGTGCTGTTCGTTACCCGCAAGGGAACGATCAAGAAAACGGCGCTGGCGGATTTCCAAAATATTCGTACCAACGGCATCAACGCTATCAATATCGACGCGGGTGACGAACTGCTGGATGTCGTCTTGACCGATGGCACGAACCAGATCTTCATCGCCACGCACAACGGCTTGGCGATCCGGTTTAACGAGGAGCAGGCGCGGCCGATGGGCCGGGCCACGCGCGGCGTCCGCGGCATCGACCTGCGGCCCGACGATTATGTGGTTTCGGTCTGCGCGGCTTCGAAGGAAGGTACCGAGCGGATGTTGTCTGTCTCCGAACAAGGGTTCGGTAAGCAGACCAAGCTGACCGATTACCGGCTGCAATCGCGCGGCGGTAAGGGCGTCATCAACATGAAGACCAACGAGAAGACGGGCAAGGTGGTGGCCGCCTTCCCCGTTAGCGAGGAGTCCGAGATCATGATCATCACGCAGCAAGCGAAGATGATCCGGCTCGAAGCCGACAGCATTCGTAAGACGGGCCGGAGCGCTTCCGGCGTGCGGTTGATCAAGACCGACGCCGGTGACAAGGTAACCAGCGCGTCGCTGATCGACCCGGCTAACGATGCGGGAGACGGCGAGGAGTAGAGAAACCGACAACGAACCCGCGTATGCGGGTGAACGTATAAAGCCCCGGGCGTTCTCCCCTACCTCTGGGAGGGGTTGGGGGAGGGTCCGAAGGTTACGAGCCCGGGGCTTTTTCATTGGCGAGTTGAAGCCCATGAAATGGGCGACCGTAAATTCTCGATTCGTTTTTGGGTGGGCGTTGCGCTCGACTCTTTGCTAAGACTCCCTGAACAATCTAACTCGGTCGCCCATTTCATGGGCTAGCACTTGTAACTGAGTTACCCCGGGCTCGAAGACTCGCCCGGGGCTTTACACGTCCACCCGCATTCGCGGATTCCTTCACATCTGCCCCTACGGCCTGCGCTCCTCCCGTTTCTTTTTTCTGCACCGCGTGTTCGTCCCGCATCGCTTCGCGGTCGCGTTCCTGTTTGCGCTTCATATCGACCCGCCAGAGTTCGCGTTGCGTCTTGAACGCCAGCGTGATCAGACAGATCAAGCCTCCCAACGCTACATACCGCAACGGCTTGATCATCTTGTTCGGTCCGAACTGAACTAACAGCGCATTGATCACGACTAGCGAGATGCGAAATTCAGTCGGTCCCATCTTGAAATGGCTGATATGAAATCGCTCAGTCGTGGCGAAGGTTAGGAATGAATTCAGCATGAACGCGCTAAAGATCCCCAACACCATTAGGAGGTTCAGCCCCGCGCGGTCCGGCAGGATCAACGCATACCCAAACAGCACCGCGAACACGAAGGTGTAATCGACCAGGTGGTCCATGTAGAACCCCCATTTTTCCAACCCCGTATCGCGGTACTTACCCAATTTTCCATCGAGGAAATCGCAAGCATACTGCAGCACGATCATGCCCGACACCGCCCACAGCCACCGAATATCGCGTGCCGCGAGCCAGCTAAACCCGACAATGCCGAGACTGCACACCGGCGTCAGCAAGGTCAGGTGATAGGTTTGCAGCCAAGCAGGGAGCCGCGGAAGGATGCGGCCGACGACCTTACGCTCGAGGGGGGACAGGAGAGACGAACTGGTTTTGAAAGCTCCGGGAAAATGTTGCGCAGACATGCAGTCAAAGACTGCAATACGCGCGCCATCATGGAGCCGAGTCATTTTCGGCGTGGCGCATGCGCCGGGAGACCAGTACCGCCGCAATTATCAGACAAAGGTGAGTGAATGATTGCGGGGTATCCAAAAAAGGATTTTACAAGAGGTCGCAGAGTACACTGAGACTGGGAAGAGGTATTTCCTCAGTGTTCTCTGCGACCTCCTGTTAAATCTTTTACGGGATCTCCGGAGCGCCCTCGCCCTCAACCCACATCGAGCCGTCTTCGTAGAACTCCTTTTTCCAGATCGGGACAGTCCGTTTCAGTTCCTTGATAGCCCACTCGCAGGCAGCAAAGGCGGCTCGTCGATGAGGGGCGCCCACGGAAATTACCACGCTCGTCTCGCCAATTTCCAACCGGCCGAGGCGGTGGACGATTCCGATGTGCGAAATCTCGAATTGTTCGTGCGCCTGTTGGCCGAGCCGCTCCATCTCCTTCAACGCCATTGGCGCATAACCTTCATACTCCAGATAAAGGCTGCGGCGGCCCTTCGTCCACTCGCGCACGTATCCGTCCAAGGTCACGGTCGCGCCGCATTCGTTACGCACCACCCGGCGGGCAACGGCGCCGACGTCGATCGGCTCGTTGGTTAGTTCAAAGAAGTCTGCGGACGGAGTTTCAGCCAATCCTTTTTCCGCGCCACCGCTCACGGGCGGGAAGACCGCGAGTTCATCACCGTTCCGGATCGGGGTGTCGGACGACACATAAGCCTGATTGACGGCGAGCAGAAGCGAACGGCCGAAGCGGACTTGCAGCGTGGGATACTGCGCGAAGATCGCCGCGCGCGCAGCAGTAACATCGGGCGAGTTCGCCAGCTCCAATTCGGTGGCATCAGTACCCGCCTCGTCCCGCGCCGCGCCAAAGAAGAAGAGCCGGACGCGAATAACGTCCGGTTGCTGGTCTAAAGAATCGGCTACAACTGCTTCTGAATTCATTTTCCGATGGTCGTGCCCACGTTCGTAGCCCCGCCTTCAGGCGGAATGGTAGAGCGACAGCCCGTGTAAATGCAGTGGCCCGTCGCGGGACATTCCGCCTGAAGGTGGGACTACAAACGAGGGGTCACAAACTACTCGCCTAGCGTTATCTTCTTCGCGCCGTGTCCGTTCGATTTGGCCACGCCGTGGATTTTCGCGCGGTATTCATAGTCGTCGACGGCGCGTAGGAGGAAGGTGCGAAGCCGACGCAGCCGTTCCGCCGTCGACCGCATCTCCAGCAGTTCCAGCTTCACTTCGTCGTTCAATTCAATCGCCGCGGCAACCAGAAACGACAGGTGTTCGGGATCGGTCGCTGGTAGTTCCGGCAGATCGCTGTGGTCGTCGTTGATCGTACGAATAGCGCGCGCGATGCGCATGAACAGATCCAGCACCTCGGCCGCGAGCGGCAACAATTCCGACTCGGCTTCCAGTTCGTCCGCGAAGTAGCTAACTCGTCCCACCAGATACGGCGTGTCGGTGTCGATATACCCGTCCAGCCGGTAGCGAAGTTGCCCGATGGTCAGAATGTTCGATCGCCCGTCCGGCAATTCTTGGACATCGCGCACCTGCGCCACACAACCGAGGTGCCCTACCGCGGGCCGATCCTCGCCTGCCTCGGCCTCGCCGAAATACGAAAGCCCAAACAGTTTGTCGCCCGCTTGCACGTCGGCCAGCAATCGCCGGTAACGCGGTTCGAAAATGTGGAGGGGCAACGGCGTGCCGGGAAAGAGCACGACCGCGAGGGGGAAAAGCGGGATCTCGCGCGGGTAATTCTCTTCCTCAGAACTTTCCATGGTTGCACGTGGCCGCGCGAAGACGCCGCGGTTAATCCCCCGTTTGTGCGTTGCGCGCGATCGCCGAACGGCCGTCCGTTGTCGGCACCGCGTCGGTATCGGTTGGCGCCGTACCATTCTCCGGCGTCGGCGCCGTCGTCATGTTCCGGATCAAGTCCAGGACCTTGTCCGCCGGTTCTCGCGCCAGCGCCAAGCGTTTCGATTCGATCACCAGTTCGGCCATCTGCGGCGCACGGCCGCGGTACCGGTTGTTTCGAAAGATCAGTTCTTCGACGATATGGAGTTCACGCACATGCCGCGGCGCGGCCAGGTCCGCGCCGGGCACGGCGTACTCGACCGGTACGCTTTGGTTACGAAGCAAAATGTGCAACGCATCTGTACGCCGCATTGCTTCATTACGAATCTTATTCAATTCCAGTAACGAGTTCTTGAATCCAAGTTGGCCGGTCAGGGTGATCTCGATCACCGGTGCGTACGGCGCGTCCGGTTCATCCATTATGCGGGTACGCGCTTCGCGCGCGAGCACATCCATAACACCGTCATAAACCGCGGCGGCATCCTTCGCGCCGGAGACGTCGAACAACAGCCGTTGAAATGGTCGCTGAGCGTAGTCGCGGATCAGGGTGGCTTGGATCTGCCTGTCAGGTCCGACTCGGACCAAAAAGGCTCCGCGTTCGTGGCGGTACTCGTCGATCGCGGCCGCCTCAAGCGATCCCGGGTTGAAAGCCCAGTTATCGAGTTGAAAACGTCGATGGGTGTGGCCCAGCGCCACATAGTCGACCAGCGGTTTTAACGTCGCCAACGTGCTTAGTTCCAATGCCGGAATATTCGAACGTTCCAACTGACCTTCGACATCGGTATGCAGCATCAAGATGTTGAAACGGTCGTCACTACGTGTCGGGCGCAACGCCTCCGCCAACATCGGGATGGCCTGATTGCTGCTCGCCCCGTACCAATCGGAACCAAAGATACGCGCCCCGGCGATATCGATATACGAACCGCTTCGCGTCGAATCGTCCCACGGCGTCAGCGCCAACTTCCCTTCCGCATCGCGCACCGGTTCCAACAAATGGAGCAACCCCCAAGTCGACAACGACCGCAGCCAACTGTAATCCGATACCGCGTCGTGCTGGTCGTGGTTGCCTTCGATTGCCACGACGGGGATATTCGCCTCGCGCAGCAGGCGCAGCCCCTCCATGGCTTGGTTCATCGCCAGCGGGTCCAGGTTCCGCCGGTCGAAAAAATCACCCGCCAGCAGCACAAAATCCACCCGTTCGGGGATCGCGTGACGGACGATTACGTCACGCCACGCGCGAAAGAAATCCTTCGTGCGTTCGTCGACGTTGTAACGCCGGCAACCCAGGTGTATGTCCGCCAGATGCAGGAACTTCATAAGGCACAAACCGTAAAACTGACGTAATTATTATATGCCAAGCAGGAAGACGATGGCGATTGTGGCGCTAAAACAACAATAGGACCTACGACGAATAAGTCCTATCTCAAGTCCAAATTAATGAAGCCCCCGCAACTCTGGGCTCGAGCCGTAGGCCCGGGGGCTTCATGCCACGCGCTGCGGGAGGGGATCCGCACTAGCGTCCGGCGTCCTGGTCTCCGGGATCGATCCGAGAGACCGCTTTTCGTTTGCAGTTTCCACCAGCCGTAAAGCTTTCGCCGTTAGGATGTTCGGCTGCGTCTTGGCCACGCGTGCCGTTCCCACGAAACTTTTTTCTCGCCAGGGACCGATCCATGACCGGTTCCATTTGCGGGCGGAAGCGAGCGGCGCAGTCGCGGCGCTTAGCGCCTGACGGCCTTTGCGGAATAACGATCCCAACCCGCGTACTGCCAACGAAAATCCAATGATCAGGTAACCCGCGGCCAAAATCGCAAAAAACAATGACTGCCCTTTGGTCATAAACCAAAGACGCCGCCGTTATTCACTTTTGCAGGCCTCGGACGGTCAAAATCGTTGCAACATCAATGCCGAACCTTGGCGATCGCAAATTCCCCCTAAATCGGCTCACGGCCCGTTCCAGCTCCGCGGAAGTGTGGCCGGTCAGCAACGCGCTCTGGCGGGGATGGTAACCGATCGTGAACAGGTGGCGCCTGGTAAACCGGGTGTGACGGTTACCGTACTCCCGGGATTGAGAAGCGCGAGCTAATCGCATAAACTCCGTCGCCATGAAAAACGAATCCGACGAACGCGGGAATCCGACCCGTCGTCAGTTTGCGCTCGGGCTGGCGGGAACGGTCGCGTTTGTGCCCTTGGCCGTATCGTTGGCTAGCGGCCAAATCACTCCGGCTCAACCGGCGCCGCAAACCAACCCGATACCGTCACCCGTCGCCGTGGCGTTGTTGGAAGTGGCGAAGGCGCGCTTTGGAGAATATCTGACGCTGGACGAGCATAAGCGGGTACTTTCGAGCCTGGATGGTTCGGTGGCGACGGCGAATCGCTTACGCGCGGTCAAATTGCAGAATTCCGACGAACCGGATCTTATCTTCAGCGCGTAAGTCAGCGCAAGAGTTATCCCAAATGGAAAGCGACACTCTATTTCGACCGATCACAGAATTGGCGCCACTGATCCGGGCCAAGAAGATCTCGCCCGTCGAGTTGACCGAGCTTTCGCTGAGTCGCCTGGAGACCATCGGACCCAAACTTGGCGCAGTGGCGCAGGTTATGCGCGAATCGGCACTGACCGAGGCCCGAGCCGCTGAAGCAGATATCCGTCAAGGAAAATATCGCGGGCCCCTGCACGGCATTCCCTACGGGGCAAAAGACCTGCTCGCCACCAAAAACGCCAAGACGACTTGGGGCGCGGCCCCGTTCAAGGATCAGCAATTCGATTTCGACGCTACGGTAATTCAAAAACTGCGCGCGGCCGGCGCGATATTGGTGGCGAAGTTGGCAATGATCGAGTTGGCGGGCGGGATGGGCTACAACCAACCGCAGGCCAGCCTGACCGGCCCCTGTCGCACGCCGTGGAATATCGACTACTGGAGCGGCGGCTCATCCTCGGGTCCCGGCGCGGCCACGGCGGCGGGGTTGGTGGCATTCAGCATCGGTTCCGAGACTTCGGGTTCGATCATCACACCGACGGCGTTCTGCGGGGTGTCGGGATTGCGACCGACCTACGGCGCGGTCTCGCGGCACGGAGCGATGGCATTGAGTTGGACCTTGGATAAACTCGGACCGCTTTGCCGAACGGTCGAGGATTGCGAGTTGGTGTTTAGCGCCATTGCGGGATACGACCCGCTGGATCCCACCTCGCGGAACCAACCGCGTCTGGCGACGTCACGGGATGGTAGTTCCGCGAAACGCCGCAAACGTATCGCCGTGGTTAAGGACTCGTACGCCAACGCGCAACCCGAAGTGCGCGCGAATTTCCTGAACTCCATCGCCGCCTTGAAGGAATTTGCCGACGTGACGATGGATATCGCTTTACCTGATTTTCCTTACGGCGCCGCGGTGGGTACGGTCGTAAACGCCGAAGGCGCCAGCGCATTTCGCGAGCAGATCGAAACCGGCCGGATGCGCGAACTCGCTTCGCCCGAGGGACGGACCTCCTGTTACTCGGCGTCGCTGGTTACGGCGGTTGATTATTTGCATGCGATGAGGTTGCGCGCCCCCATGCGTAGGGCGTGGGCCGAAATGTTCAAGAGTTACGATCTGTTGGTCGCGCCCTCGCGCGCAACAGTAGCCTATCCGATCGACAAAACTTTCGATAAAGCCTATCCCGACGTGCGCGGTGCATCGTCGCCGATCGCCCCGAGCAACCTGGTGGGCGTTCCCGCTATTTCGGTACCTAACGGATCAGGGCTAAACGGCCTTCCGACCGGTATCCAATTTATTGGACCAGCATGGGGCGAAGAAGTGCTATTCGAGGTGAGCCAAACATTCCAGCAGCAAACTGAGTGGCACATTAAAAAGCCTCTGATTTAAGGCAGCATAAGCCTCGCCCTTCCTTGCCAAACAATGACAGCGCTATTATTTTCAGCGGGAAACTGAGAGGTAGCCCAGTTCCCTGTACGTTATCGCACTCCCAGCAGACTGCATCATTCGGAGTTCAGCTCAGCCATCTAAGGTATTTACTTCCGTCAGAGCTTATTCACGTTGACCGATTTCGAACTTGGCGTATATTCGCTTTCGTTCCTTCTCGAACGTTCGCCTAGGACTAAAGGGATTATACTCATCCAGATACCACGCCGAAAGCCCATAGGTAAACAGAACGCTCGCTACGGCTAAGATGTACGTCCACACTTCCATTTTCTCCCAGCCGCGATACAAGATTATAGCGACCCACGCGGCTGCGATACCCGCTATTAGTAACAGCATTCCAAACGACCGAAACCTCGCTATTCTCTTTGCCTCTTCATCGTACATCATCATTTCGTTTTTCCGTTGAAGTTCTAAGGGCGTCCGTTCGCTCTTTTCCCCATGCACCGTCATTCCATTGGCCGCCAAGAAAAGGCGATCGTACTCATCCCGAGAAAATCGGCTTTCCCCCGCCGCTCTTCCTTGTCGCCCAACAAACGGCTCGATGCCGTCAAGCCAATCCCTAATCATTAGTTTTCCGCGCACCTCGACAGCGTATACCTCCCTTTCCCCGTCCTCTTCCATCGCGACTAATTCATCGTAGTCTTTGAGAATTTGTGGATACTCAGGGTGCGGTACTCTTCGCTTAATATTCAGAGCCTCATACTTACCATGAATTTTCCGCAATTCGCCTCTAATCTGCGACAGCAACGCCTGGTTGCTACGGCGATTCCCACCTTTAATAGTAATAATAATTGATCTCGCAGCCACATCCGCTTTAACCAGTGCGCGACTCGTATCCCACTTAAGAACAATGCCGTTTCTCCAATACAAATCACCAACCCGATAATGATACATTTTGACGATAAAACGAGTGAAGATATTCGGTAAATACGTGTCATAGTGGTATTGAAAGCCTTGACCATGCCTCCACTCCTCTTCTCTAACTTCAGCCGGTTGGCTCGTCGACAACAAGTCTGGTAGGAGGAACGTTTGATCCGGCTCTACGTCGACGCACAGCTCAAACTTTCTCATCATATTCAAAATATATTCATGCTTTTCAACCGGATATGCCTTTGGATCAAGAAGAGTCGTTAAGTATTTCCTCTTCACTATCCCCTTGAATTCATCCTTGATAATGGGATTGTCAACAATCGCATAAACAGCTTTCGTAATCCACTCCGGGTTAAAAACCATGGTGTCTGGCAGATCACTGAAGTAGATTATCGTACCGATTTCGTTCAGAAATTCAATTAGCGTGGTTTGGCTAACCTTGTCTCTGACTTGTCTTTCTAGGCAGTTTGCTATGTATTCGTCTCTAGAAATATAGGGTATCGAATGATCGTGCATTCGCTCAAGGTCTTCCTTCAACGCAAACCAATCGAGCGGAAAGGGCGTGTCAATGCCCTGGAGATTACCAATTTCATTTACTAACTCTCCCACAAATTCCTCAAACCGTTTGTTGTATTCTGCTTTCTCATTTGCATTGATGACTTTGTTGTCATACGAACATAATCCGTAAATTCCTCTAATGTTTCTATACTTGTCCTCCAATCCCCGCCGATTAATCTCGAAGTATCCAACTCCCGGTTGAGATGGATTTCGCTTATTTTGATCAATTTGATTACCAACAATGATAATTGGTGACTCACCTCCGAAACTTTCAACTCGCTTCAGCCACTCCTCAGTCTTTTCAATATCCTCGTTTTTCCGAGCATCAATGATGAGAATATAAATTGTTCGCTTGGTGAAAAAGAATTGATGAGTCGAATGCATTATTTCCTGCCCACCGAAGTCCCATACATTTAGCTGAACGTTTTGTCCATTAATTCGAACATCCTCCCACCTGTGAATTTGGATCCCATGTGTACTGATTGTCTCTTCGGACCTACCGTATACGAGTCGATTGATGAAACAAGTTTTTCCGACGTCCGCTTCGCCGATTACCACAATTTTCGCTTCGTTAAGGGGCCTTGTGTCGCTTTTATTGACATGGAGAAAATAATTAGTTATTCGTTCGGGCTTTCCTATCTCTTCTAATATCTCCGGGGGAATGCTCGCCAGCAACTGCTTGTTCCGCCGCAGGTCCAAAACCATTAATTTATTAAGCTCAAGGAGGGGCGTAATATCGCTAATCTGATTTTCAAATAGATATAGAATTTTCAATTCTTTCAAGTTACCCATTTCGAAGGGTAGCGAACTAATGTGATTACGCGGAACATGCAACTCTGCCAGCTTTGTCAGCAAACCTATTTCGGAAGGGATTTCACGGATTCTGTTATCGTATAGATTTAGTAATCGCAACTGCTTCAGCTTTCCTATTTCCGACGGGATTAAAGCAATATGGTTATGAGACAGGACCAACTGTTCCAGACCCGTTAGTTCTGTAAGCGGTTTAAGATCACTAATACGGTTATCAGACAACGAGAGCCATTTTAGGGATGTACACCGTCTGAGTGGTGCTAAATCATCTATTAAATTGTGGGTAAGATTTAGGTGAAATAAGTTAGGGATTTCGCTAATCCGCGGCGACAATTCCCCTAGGTCGGCTGATGTCAATTTATGTGACCTGGCATCACTAAAGGGAGATGACAGGTCTAGGGATTTCGCGTGAGTTCTTAACGCCTCGTCAACGGCGTGGTTTGCATCAGTTAAATTCATATTATGAGAGGCGCAAGATAAACAGTTAGAAAGCTCAAGTTAGCTGACTTCTTGCGTATCTAGCTGAATCACGTTTTCGCAGGTCCGGTCAGCACAGAGCCCCACTAGGGCTTTTGTCAAGCTCCGAATATATGCCTATTTGAGAAATTTTGTAAAGGAATGTTTTCGATCTTTGAGCCTAGGAGGCTAAGCAGCCGGCCTGGCTTAGATTGCTAAACAAGTTCATTCCTTCACGTCTCGAAGCGCGCTTAATCCTTAGAACTTAAGTCTTGCTACGCGCTGTTTGCCGATTGCGCGACGCAACATGGGTGAGTTTCGTACCGCGTAGCACGCGCCCAGCGGTTTGCCAGGCTTCCATTTATTGGTCGAGGGGGGGGGGAGAGGTGGATTCGAGGTAGGCCAGAAATTACAACTGCGAATGGATTGGCACAAGCGCCGACACGCACGAGATCCACTACACGTGGTCCTAACCCTAGAGGTCTTGATGCTCTAATGCTTGATCGCGGGGTTAGCCGAGGGTGGCTTCTCGACGGGATCCGATTGGCTGCGGAGCGGATTGGCGATGGTCAGATTGAAATCGATCGGGACGACACGTTTCACCTTGAAAATGAACTTTTTAAACCGACCGAAGACATAAACCCGGCCAGAGACCTGCCAGGTCTCTTTCGAGTTGCGCCACTCGCCCAGCGCCCCCAACATCGCGGTCGGCGTGCTGATAAAAACCTTGATCGGCGCCGGCAATTCTTTCGCCTTCTTGTTCGGGATGTCGAATTTCTGCTGGAACTCCTCGATCGAAACGCTCGAACCGTTCACCTTAATATCTTCGAAGGTCAGAAAATCGACGGTGCCGCCTTTGTCCAACGCCGCGATGGTAATGGGCACTTCAAAGGTGATGCCAAACGGCCGGATGCTTACCAGCTTCGGCTCGCCCACCTGCACCATCGCATCGGCCTCGTTATCGCCATTAGCCTCGGTTTCCGGTTTCGGTTCGGAACCGCGCTTTACGTTGACCTTAGCGTGGGCCACCTTGTAGCCGCGGATCTCGTTCGGCTCGGCGGGACGATTGCTGTCCCCACCGCTTCCCTGCGCCCAAGCGAACACCGAGAACGAGGCCAAAACGAACACGGCCGCTACCAAGCGCGTTAATCCGTACCGTCGTCGGCTCTTCTCGATGTTGTTGGTTGTTTTTGTCACGGTGTCACTGTGTCCTTAAGGACGCTTAGGACTGACGAATCGTTAGCGAGAATTTGCCGGAAAATGCGCGCGGCGCGCGCACTTGCTAACTGGATTTTCCATTGTTGGCTGCCGGGGCGCGGCCCGCCAGCAGCCGAGGAACATCGAGCACCAAGGCCACCTTGCCGTTCGGCAACTCGGCCGCGCCGCTGACCCCGAACCAATGGTCGCCGCGCCGGCCTAAATTGCGGACCAAGATCTCGCGATGCCCCTCCCACGAATCGACGCCGATCGCGACCAGTTCCTCTACTTCCTCGTCGTCCGCTATTTGAGCGCTTTGAGAGAGTCGCGCGATCACCAAATGCTGCCGCTCGTTCGCACGGCTTGGTGATTGACCTAACAATTGGCGCAATTCCTTGAAGGGTAGTGTTCGATCACGCCAGAACAATTCCGCGCCCCTCTCCGTTAGTTCGACCTTCTCGCGCTCGATATAGCCCACTTCCGCGATGTAGTTCGCGGGAAGGCAATAATGTGCACGGTCGGAATTGACCACCAACGTGGGGACGAGCGCTAAGGTGGTCGGCAGCGTCAACTCAAAGGTGGTGCCGGTTTCGAGGCTGCTGGAAAAATGGACCTCGCCGCCGACGCGCGCCACCATCGTTTCGACGACATCCAAGCCAACGCCGCGCCCTGAAAGGTCCGAGACCGTTTTCGCGGTCGAGAAACCCGGTTGAAAGATCATCCGCAGGATCTGTTGGTCGCCAAGCCCGGCCATCGCATCGCCCAAACCCCGGTCCAACGCTGTCTGGCGAATCTGCGCGACGTCCAATCCGGAACCGTCGTCGGTAATACGGATGCGCACCTGACTGCCCGCCGATTCTGCTTCCAGCCGGATCGAACCTTTCGACAGCTTGCCAGCCGCCTGCCGCGCTTCCGGTTTCTCGATCCCGTGGTCGACCGCATTGCGCACCAAATGGAGCAGCGGTTCGTAAATGCCGTCGGCCAGCGATTTGTCTATCTGCACATCGCCGCCGAGTTTGGAAAACTCGACCTCCTTGCCCGACGAACGAGCAGCGATGGCGCCGGCGCGGATCGCTCGCGAGAGGGTTTGGTCCAGACTAACCATCCGGAGCTCGATGAGACGCTCTTCCAGTCCGCTAAATCGGCGACGAATACGCGCGGCCCGTAGCTCTAGGTCATTTCGTTCCGCCCGCGGGAGGTTGGCGTTCAACGCCGACTCCAACGCCAGCGCGGTGTCCGTCGCTAGTTCATGGGCAACTGCAACCAGATCGTCCAATTCGTGCAGATCGACCCGCACCATCGAGAGTGGCGGTGGCTCGTCGGCGGGCGCTTCCGCGGCCCCACTCTCCGGGACCGCCTCTGGCGCCGCCGCGCTCAGTTCGTTGATCGTCAGCGCGGCGTACTGTTCCAACCGGCGGGAAAGATCTTCGGCGCTGGTCTTCCCGGAATAGACCAAACGAAAACAGATCTGGTCCAACGCGGCCGGATCGACGCCGGGCATGGTCGAGATCAGATCGCCGTTGGCCGCCAGTTCCGCACTCAATTCCCGGAAGCGTTCGTCGAAGGTTTCGAGCGCGAAATTTACGTTGATGATAAATAGCCGCGCGCCCTCGTTGATCGATTCACTCAACCGCACCCGCTCGTATTGACTCAGCGACCGGGCTACATCATCGGGTAAGAGGGCGATGACGTCATCCGGACTGCCGGTCGAAGCCCCGCCGCCTTCACGCGCAGCCATCCGCCGGATCCGATCGATCAATGCTTCGGGCAACTGCGGGTTATCACCACGGCGAACGCACTTGACCGACGTCGCGATCGCGGCCGCGCCGTCTTCCAGCGCCTCGATCATCGCGTCGTCGGGCGCCACGCGGCCCATGCGCGCCTCGTCCAAGAGCGATTCCATCTCGTGGGCCAATTTAACCGTGACGTCGAGGTCGAGCGCTGAAGCGGATCCCTTGATAGTGTGGATATGACGGAAAAGGCGGCCGATCAAATCGCGCCGTGCGTTCCCTTGGTCGCGACGGATACGCAACATCTGCAGATCGACCTGCAAAATTTCCAGCAGGTCATCGGTTTCATGCAGGAATTCGAGGAGCAGATCGTCCATAGGGCGTGGCGGTCGCTAACTCTCCTGGCAGCCGTGGAACGGCTTTTTCGTCGCCGCGTCGTTGTTATCGAACGGGTCCGGGAACGGAGAACGATCTTAGTCGCTGGTAGCTGCCGACGAACTTTCGTCGATATCGTTTTCGGCGGTAGCGGCTTTGGCCGCGGCATCCGCTTCCGGTTTGTCTTCGGTCGCAGCGGTCCCGGCCACCGCTTCGCCACCTGCTTGCTGGTCCAGATCGTTCTTAATAGCGTCGAGAATGCCGTTAATGAATTGCGTGGCTTCGTACGAGGAAAAACGCCGGGCGATCTCCAACGCTTCGTTGATGGCCACGGTATGGGGGGTGGGTTCGTGCAAAAACTCGTAAACCGCCAACCGCAGAATATTACGGTCGACGATCGCCATCCGCGAGATCCGCCAATGCTCGGCGCGCGAACGAATTCGCTCGTCAACTTCGGCCATGTGCGTCAACGCACCCACAGCCAACCGCGACGCGAAATCGCGCGCTTCCTCTTCCATCTCGAAATCGCTGAGTTGACCCCAGTACTCGCGCACTAGTTCGTCAGGTTGCGTTTCCGTGACATCTGCCGCAAAGAGCATTTGCAAGGCACATTCACGCGCCTTACGACGAGAACCCATAATACTTTGTTGCTGCTTACCGTCCCGAACGAAACCGCCCGGGACTTATAACCCGGCCGAAATTAATCGGCCTTATCCAAGCCTTGATACAAATTCACTAACTCGACGGCGGACATCGCCGCCTCGAAACCCTTGTTACCCGCTTTGACGCCCGCCCGATCGATGGCCTGTTCCAACGTATCGGCGGTAATAATGCCGTAGAGCACCGGCACGCCGGTCTGCATCCCGGCGCTGGCGATACCCTTCGTGACTTCGGCCGCGATGTAATCGAAGTGTGGGGTCTGGCCCCGAATGATCGTCCCCAAACAGATGACCGCATCGAATCGCTTTTGTGCGGCAAGTTTGTGGGCCAATTGCGGGATCTCGAACGAGCCCGGCACGCGAAAAACCTCCACCGCGTCGTCCGTCGCGCCCAACCGCCCTAGAGCATCCAGCGCGCCGTCAACTAGCCGGCCAGTCAGAAAATCATTCCAGCGACTGGCGATCACCGCAAAGCGGAAGCCTTCCGCATTCAATCGGCCACTATGTGTTTTCGGGTTCACAATAATCCGGTCATTCGGGAATGCGATCTAAATCATCGACCAATTCGAGTATAGGTGAATCCTACAAGGGGTTACAAGCGCGAGTTTGTTCGTGTGGCGCGTTCGTAGTCCCGGCTTCACGCGGAATGGTTCAAAAGCCACTGGTTTTAAAACATTAGGGGTGAGAATCAGAGTATTTCGCGGGAGCGATGGCTTTGGTTTTGGTCGCGTTACCGACGCCTGACTTTAGCCGTGGCTTTCAAGCCACGGAAAACGGAATTCACGCCTCGTCGCGTAGCGACGATTGAATGTGGCGTACGGCTAATCTGATGGTAGCGGACGTTACGATAATTCAAGCGTCGCTGACGCGACGCCGAGGCCTTCTCCGCCGCCGTGGGTTGAAACCCACGGCTAAAATCAACCGTCGCTGCCGCGACGAGGAACCTTCGCCGCTTCGCTTCACCTGAGCAACATGGGTTATTCGCGGTTAGTGCCCCTTACGGACCGGTTTCGGACTCGGAGGCGCCGGCGTCGCCGTCGGCGTTTTCCCGCGGCTCAATAAATTCGCGAACAATCGATACGCACCCGGCACTCCCGCCGGCAATTGCCTGAACCAGGCGAAGGCGGTGTAGATATACAGCCCTTGGCCGAGCGTCGCCACCACTTCGCCCCCGTTTTGCGGCCCTTCGCCGGGATCGTTCATTTCGACCATCGGGCGGTACTGCGGATCGAATTCCGTAAAACTGTAGAGCGTGCGTTCCTGCACCCAGCCGTTCCAATCCTCGGGCGTGATCTTGTTGGGCCAATTGAATAGTTGGTCCTCCGGCGCGAGGATCTTCACCGCGGCGGTTTCGTCGACAATTCGCGGGCTCATCTTGGCCGTGAACGGCGGTAGTTTTAACGCCGCATAATTCGGCCGCTGATACTGAACGATCAACGTGCCACCCGCGCGGGCATAATCCAGCAACCGGGCATGATGCGCGGCAAATTCGTCGCTGGCATCGGTCGCGCGCACGCCGACGACAATGGTGTCGAACCGGCTCAAGTCTCCGACAGACAGTTCGTGATCGTCCAATATGGTCACCGGAATACCCATCCGGCGGATGGCGTCGGGCACGGTATCCCCTACCCCCATCACGTAGCCGACACTCACCGGAGCAACACGGAGATTAAAAACCCGCACCGCGACCGCCGCCGGGGTATATCGCCGATGGGTCTGAATATGCGGATAGGAAATAGTTTCCATCTGCGACGTAAAGGTCCGCCCGTCCACCGCGGCCTGCGCCAAAATCTCGAATGCACCGTCGGGGCCGTCGTTGTAACGAAGTTCAAAAACGGCGGTTTGACGCTCACCTTTGCGGGTAAGGGAAAGCGGCACTTCTCCCGGTGTCGCGGTTAGGGACGGCGGTAAGCGTAAAGTAAGTTTTCCGGCCAGCGCGTGATCGGTATTGTTGGTAGCTACCACGACCAAGCGCAACTTGTCGGGCCGGTTCGAGCGTGAGATGACGATCAGGTTCTGGTCTACTTCCAACGTCAAGGCCGGAACGATATCAACTTCGCGGCGAATTTCCCCGCGGATGCCGTCGGCAAATCGATACTCCAACGGTTGTTGCAGTTGCACCACAGCGCCGCCGATCTCGAGTTCCACCTGCCCCATTGGCCGCACCGGCGAGAACGGTCGATTGAGCGGATCGTTCGGCGACCACATCTGGCGCTGGATCGGCCAGCGATAAAGGTCGCCTTGCCGGGGTTCGGTCAGCCAATAAGGCTCCGTGCGTGGGAGCGTGGAACCGGCCGTTAATTTGATATCGCTCTGGATGACGCGCGTGTTTCCCGGCGGGGGAGGGACGACGAGAGGCGCGGCCGGCGTTGCGGCCGGCGTCGCCGGCGCCGGAACGCCGGTCCAATCCGGGGGAGTCAACAATCCAATACCACGCGAAGTTACCGGAGCATCGCTCGGGTAATACGCGCGCAAATTGACGGTGCAGGAATCGCCGGTCGCCAACGTTTCCTTGTCCGCCAAGACGTCGAATTGAATACCCGCGGCACGTTTCAGTGCTTCGACAAACTCGGCTTCCTTCTTCGCCAAAATAAAATCGGCGTTCCCTCTTCCCTCCGTTTCGGGAGTAGCCCCCAGCAGTTGCCGCGCAGTGCGCAAGGACGTCAGTCCCTCCGCCAGCGCCGGTATTATCTTTTGCGGCGCCAAGGCATCGAATTCCGTTAACGCTTTTTTTGCCGCATCGGAGGCACGCTGCAACGCCTCGTTCACTTTTGTGTCGCCGACGCCGTTGTCGGTCGCGACCCCGGCCAACGACGTATCGATCGCGGTGAATAGGTCGTTATCGGTCCCCCGGTAAGTTTCAAGTCCGCTGATCAATCGCACGTAAGAGAACCGAACGCCGCGCTGTTCAATGCCCCCCTGTTCCTGGGTACGGTGCAGGGTGCGCCCCTCGCTCGCGATCTCCGCATAGCTGCGGCCCAAAAGCGGGTCGTAGGTGCCGGTTTCTAATTGCAGCGTCGGCGCGTTGTCGGCATTGCGTGGATTGGCCCGCACATAAACTTTACGCACCCGCCACGGCGCGAGACCTAGCCGGATCTGGTCGGGAAATTGCGCCGGGTCGGCCGCGGCGGCGATGGCCTTCGGAGTTATATACCCGGCGTACTGATGTTGACCGTGACCGTCTGCCGCGGTGCCGCTAAACCCGGCCACGACGACCAGCGGACGAAACAATCGTATCGCCCGCACCGCATCGGCCAGAACTTCCTGCTCGGGCCAGCGGGCCTTCGCCTCGGCCAAGGTCTTCGTAAAGCCAAAGTCGAAGGCCCGGGTGAAATACTGTTCGGCCCCGTCCAATCGACGGGCCTGTAGCAACTCTTCGGTACGGATGACACCGAGCGCTTCGGATTGCTCCGTACCCAGTTGATTCTGACCGCCGTCACCGCGCGTCAGCGAAAGATAAGCCGTCCGGGCATGGAGCCCCCGCGCCGCATACGCCAGAAAGCCGGAGTCCTCGTCATCCGGATGCGCCCCCGTGTACATCACGCTCCCGGTAGTTTGCAGCCGCAACAAAACTTGGCCCAACCCACTCGCCCCGTAATCGTAGATCGGCCGCACCTGAGCACGCGTCGCCACCGGCGTAAGCAAGGAGGAAAGCGTGGCGAGGATCAAGCACGAGATCATAGCCACGGATGATACCGAACGATTCATATATTTGCTTTTCAAATTATTAGCTCGCATCTTCGCTGAAACCTTTGCGCCCTTTGCGCCTTTGCGAGAAACTTTTGTTAGTTCCAGTTTCGTTCGATGGCAAAAGAACGATTCTCGCAAAGGCGCAAAGAGGCAAAGGGCGCAAAGAAAACTAAGTTTCTCTCAATCCGAACGGCCATTCCTTTCGAATCCCCGCCCGCACGAGATAGATTATCAACCCCACCACCAGCAACACGATCGCGTAGCGGATCTCCTTCAACGCGTTCGGCCGCTGGACCAGCACAAACACAAACCCGACCAGTGCCAGCAGGGCCGGGATCGGATAAAGCCACATCTTGAACGGCCGCTCCATTTCCGGCCGCCGAATGCGCAACACGATCACACCCACGATCTGCGCGATGAACTGAATGATGATGCGGATTACCACCAACGCCGCCACGACGTCCTTCAACCGCAGGAAACAGAACGCGATCGCGATGCCGCCCATAATGAGCAGCGAGACATAAGGAAAGCGATGTTTCTTATGCACCCGCGAGAAGATCTTGAAATAGTTCCCGTCCTTCGCCGCCGCATAGGGCACGCGTGAATAACCCAGTAGTAACGAAAAGACCGAAGCGAATGCCGTCCACATGATCAAAATCGTGGCGATCACCCCTGCCTTGTGACCATACAGCCGCTCCATGAACGTCGAGATCACGTAGCGGCGCAGGTCGTCCGATTTCGCCGTGTCGCTGAATTCGCGCCAGGGGATAACACCCAGAATGGCCGTGTTCATTACGATATAGATCAACGCCACCAATCCGATCGAGATCAGGATTGCCCTGGGGATCGTCCGGCCCGGATCCCGTGTCTCGCCCCCGAAGAACGCCACGTTGTAGTAACCCCAATAATCGTAGACCGCGATCAGCATCGCCGCACCTAAACCGGTGAAGAATTCGGGCCTTAAGGTAAAGGCGTCCGGCGGGAAATCGAACGCCACGCTCGGTTTGAAATGAATTAAAGCCGACACGATGATCCACAAGATCGTGATCATCACGCCCGCCCACAAAAATTTCGCGAACCGCTCGATCAGCGTGATCCGCCGGTAAAGCAGAATAACCGACACCACACAAACACCGATCGCGGCAAAGGTCGCGTAGCTCCCAACCAAACTCACATCGAGTGGCCCGATGAACGGTAGCGGCAGGTGGAAATTGTGCGCGAAAAATTCCGTCTTTAGACTCGAAGAGAGATACGTGGCGTATTGCGAGAACCCGATCGAACCCGATGCGATCGACAGCGGGGCGCTAAACGTCAGTTGCCAGATAAAGAGAAACGACATCAGCCGTCCCAATTTCCCGGGCCCATAGATCTCGCTCAAATACCGATATGGTCCGCCCGAGTGGGGCATGGCGGCGCCGAGTTCGGCCCAGACCAGCCCATCACAGATGACCAAAATGGCGCCGACGATCCAGCCGAGCAGCGCCTGCGGTCCGCCCATCGCCGCGATGATCAGCGGGATCGTAATGAACGGTCCGACGCCGATCATGTCGATCATGTTCAGCGTCGTGGCGCCGCCCAAGCCTACGCCGCGGATCAACTGCGGTTCGGCAGACGGGTCGGTTGAATTTACGGGGTCGGGGGGCTGCGTTTCAGCGGGCATGCCGGTGAAGATATCACAAACCGCCCGGAAGCAGGGGGGCCGAGGGTGGCGAAATCCATGCGTTAACCGCTAACGGCTCAGGCTTTTTTGGTTGTCGTGGCGGCGAACGGCGCTCACTCGCTACGGTCATTCGTCGCGGGCTGGGTGCCCGGACACCTTGTCCGTTCCGCGGGCGCGCAGCAGCTGCCAAAAAAGAACAAAAATCTTAAGGCTTTTTCGTGCGCGAAGGGCTCTTCCGACGAGGATAAATGATCGAGGTCTTCTTTAACGCGGGTTGAGGTGTGTTCGCCGCCGGTGCCGAAGCATGATCGGCCGCCAAGTCCGTGGTGGTATCGGTTACATCCGCATAGGGATCGGGCTCGGTGGTCATCGGTGTACCATCGAAACTCGCCAACCGCATTTTCGCGTCCGCGAGTTTGGCCCGCGCTTCCACGATGGCGTCGGCGGCTTCCTGAACAGCTTTCTGCGAAACTAAGCCGTCGCGCCCCAGTTCAACCATTTTCTCGTGTTGAACCGTGGCCTCGGACAGTTCGGATTCCCGAAGGGTAACCAGGTCTTGCAAACTACCGCGGTAACCGCCCGCCGGGCCGCTGGTAACAGGTTCGACGACCGGTTTCGCAACCGGCTTGGGGCTTTCTGGCGTGTTCGCTTCGGAAACGATCTCGACCGTCCGTGGTGAACTTGCTGGCGGCGCTTTCTTGCGCCGTTGCGCCGAGGCCGGAACCGAAACCGCCAACAAGATCAAAACGGAAAACGCGCCCAACGCGGCGAATCTAGCGAACGAGCCAAAAATGTTAGATCTAATCCTCACCTGATCTAATACGTATTACCGGGGCCGCCGGTTCAGCCAATCTTCGCGGAAGCCTTACGCGCCCACGATATTGGCTTCGGCATCGGCGTGTTCGGCGGCTTCGATCTCTTTCTGGACGATCGTGTGAATCCCCTCGAGTTCCACGCCCTGTTCTCGTAGCGCGGCCAAAACCGACCCGCCTTCGCTATCCAAGAACGTAATATCGGTCAGATCGAGCGTGACCGACCGTGTACCGTTTTCGAGCAATTCGGTCGAAAGTCGCCGTAAAAGTACGGCATCGGCCAATTCCACCGCGCCCTCAACCTGCAATATCGTCCGCCCGTTGGCGTCGTCGTCGATCTGCGTGATCTGCGTCGGCATAAGTCGGATGCGCCCCTTTCCGGGAAAGTTCACATTAAATTCGGGACCGAAATTAGTAGGGCGAACGCCGCGTCAAGGAAGTAACGCGGCAAACGTCCAGACTATTAACATTGATGGGCTAGGGCTTCGAATCGCTAACGGACAAAATGGGTGCCTGGTTTTTGGCTCGATGTGACGAGCCGCGTCCAAAACGGGATGAAGCGCATTCCTCCCTACTCTGGAAGGATTAACTGGAGGATGTTTTTCAAAGGTTTACCGCCGTTCAAAACCTGATCGGGTGGTTGAGCATGGTCCAAATAATCAAGCAAAATACTCGCCATCAATTTTACCCCGATAACCAAACTATCCTCGTCGATATCGTAATCGGGTGTATGCCATTGGGCGGTAATCCCCTTTTTAACATTGCCGGTGCCAAGAAAGTAGTAAAAACCGGGCACCACCTTCTGGTAATAGGAAAAGTCCTCGGCCGGCATTAGCGGGGTTTGGGGCAGAACGTTCTTCTCGCCCAGTATCCGCCGCATGACCGGAAGCGTCGCGCTGACCAGCGCCGGATCGTTGTCAGTTACGGCCGCATTTTCCAAGATCTGCAGATCGTAAGAAGCGCCGTTAGCGGCGGTGACGCCGTCCAAGGTCTGCCGCATCATGGTGATTATTTTCTGCCGGTTAGCTTCGCTGAAGGTGCGCAAGGTTCCTTCCATCTTCACTTCACCGGCGACGATATTGTTGCGGTGGCCGCCGTTGATCACGCCAATAGTCAGCACGAACGGTTCCTGCGTATCGATGCGGCGGCTATGGATCGTTTGCAGGGCCAGAATCGCTTGGGCCGAAACGACGATGGCATCCACTCCTTTGTAGGGCAGCGCCCCGTGGACACTCTGTCCCTTGACGGTAAGCAGCAACCGGTCCGACGAAGCCATCGCGGGACCGCTCATGTAGCCGATGCTCCCGACCTCGACATTCGGGTTGGTGTGCAGTCCAAAGATCGCCTGCGGGCGCGGGTTATCCATCGCCCCTTCCTTGATCATCAACTTCGCGCCGCCCTCTTCCCCGGCGGGTGGACCTTCCTCCGCCGGTTGGAAGATGAATTTGATAGTGCCGCTAATCTGGTCATTCATCTTGCTCAGGACTTCGGCTACGCCCAATTCAACCGTCGTGTGCACGTCGTGTCCGCACGCATGCTTTACCCCAGGCGTTTGCGATTTGTATGGGACATCGTTCGTTTCCGTGACCGGCAACGCGTCCATATCCGCGCGCACGGCGACGACCGGCCCCGGTTTGCCGCCGCGCAATAACGCGGTGACCCCATGCTTGGCCACGTTCACCTTGATATCTTCCAACCCCAATTCGCGCAGCCGCGCCGCGACGATGCCCGACGTCCGTACTTCGCGGTTGGACAGCTCCGGGTGCATGTGAAAATCACGGCGTTGGGCGATCAAGCGGTCGCGCATGCCTTCAGCCAAGGTCGCGATCTGCTGCTCGCGCGTCGTCGCATCGGCCCGGGCCGTCGGCCGCGCAGCCGGAACGGCCAACAACAACGCGGACATAATCAGTAGAACAGTCAGAAGTTTTCGCATAGCGTCACTCGGTCGGTAACAGATGGATGGGACGGGGCAACTTTGGATTACGCGTGCGGTTGCTGTCAACCGATGATCACGGCTTGGCTTTGCTCTGGGGTCCGCGGATCACGCCGCTGGTTGCCGCTTCCCAAGCGACCGGCAGACCAAGAAATTTGCCGTACCGTTGTAGCGCGGCGTCGCGCGAGCGTGAGCCAGGCGGTGGCGCGCCGGGAAACATCTGCGCCTTGAGCCGCACCAGGCCCTTTTCATCGATACGTTTCCAAGCGCCCACAACCTGACCATCCTTCACGATCACGGGATTGAAGATCGTGGTTCCGCGGCCGATCGGTTCTTTACTCCAGGCCGTAATCGGTAAGCGATCCGCGTAACCGACGGTGAACTCGTCATACGCGGACAGGAGATCCACCCGGGACGATCTCGCTTTTTCCGTGGGGGCCTCGTTCGGCGTCTGCCAGAAATCGATGCCCTCGGCCTCGACCAGTTCCAGTTGGTGCTTGATCAGTTCGAACCCGGTTTTCGCTTCCGCCGCCGCCAATCCCGACCACCAGATGAAGTCCGCGATCGTTGCCGGGCCGTGGCCGAGAAAATATCGATGCGCCAGTTCCGCCAAGGCCTCGTCGCCTTTCAACAATCGTGACGGTGGCAACCACTCGTCGACCAAAACGAGTGTCGGCTGTCGCCCGGCGTGCGGACCGAAGCAGATCGTGCCCTCTTGGGCCAACCACCAGAAGATATGAAGACCGCGGCTGCCCCCGGCATAAATGCCCGCCTCTTCCAGCGTTTGATAAAGTTCGGGCCGGGTCCGCCGTTCTCCGCCCTCCAGCGCGCGGACGACGACGCGCCGGATGTCCGCCATAACCTCGGTGTCCAGATCCACGTCGCGCTTAAGCCGCGCCGTATGCTGTTTGAGGATGCGCGGCGACAACAGTTGCAACATCCACCGCAAATCCTCGGCGGCGACAAAATGGAGCGTCCCGCGCATGGGCCAACTGCGCACGATCTGCCGCTTGGCGATGGCCGTATCGATCGCGGCCTGGCTCGTCCCCTCGATCCGCTGACCGATCGCCCACAAGGATCCGTAATAATCTTGCGCCTGCACCGCGCCCAGATGACGTACGATCTCGGCGGGTGATGCCGCGGGCGGGCCGATCAACCGTTGCCGGCGCATCCGCATCAAGGCAATATCGCGAAATCGAAGCTTCGCCATTTACGCACCATCTCCCGCGGGCCAATTCGGCGATAAACGTTTGATCCAAAGGCTCCCGATCAGTTGAACGAGGATAAGGCCGAGGTGCGCGACGATAAAAACCGGCGCGGGCAGCGCGACCACGAACGGCGGCACGCAGAGAACCGCGGCCGAAATTACTTCCGCGAAACTAATATGCCGTTTGGCCAGTCGATGGTGCAGCAGATGCAGCAACTGAACGATCAACAACGCGAGGTAGGTATAATTGGGATTGAGCATCAGTGGCCACACCCTTCATCGCACATCAGTTCGCCTTCATTTCGCTTTCCACCAACGCTCGCAGGTCCTGTTGGCTGAAACGAAGCAGTTCCCTGCCGTTGACGTAAAACGTCGGCGTTCTTGTGACACCCAAACTTTGGCCGTCCGCAAAGTCGCGCTGAATGTAAGCATCAAATTTATTACCTGATACCGAAGCGCGCACTAGGTTTAGGTCGAGCCCGAGTTCCGCCGCGTAGCGCTCGAACAACACCTGAAACGGTTCCTGCGGCGTGTCGGAAGGGTGCCCGTGCCGGTCGCCCCATTCCGGTTGCCGTTCAAAGGCGAGGTCCAACATCTCCCAGAATTTGCCCTGTTCACGCGCGGCTTCAAGATAACTGGCCGCACGCCGCGAATTCCCGTGAAACGGCATATACCGGACGACGATACGAAGTTTGCCACCGTACTCCCGGTACAGCTGTTTAACGAATTGGTTGTACACCCGGCAGGTTTCACATTCGGGATCCAAATATTCGACCAACGTCACCTTGGCATCGGCCGAACCCAGCACCGGACTGTCCGGCCGGACCAATCTCGGATCGGTCTTGGGCGCGGGTTTCTGATCGTTCTGGACCTTGGTTTGATAGTAAGACGAGCCGATAATGGCCGCGGCCACAACCACCACGCCGATCACCAATAGCACGATGAATTCTTTACGCATTGGATCCTTCTCCTTGCACTTTCCCGAACCAGAGACAAAGCGCAATCGCAACAAATGCCGCCAGCGCTAGCAACGGGATGGTAATGAACCCGAACCATTCGATCTGCCGCGTGGTACACGAGATCCCGCGCACACACGGCGAAAGATTTTCCGGAATAACTTTGTAATAGAGCAAGTTGTGGTACACGGATACCGCCAAACCGCCGAGGCATAAGGGCAAGGCGTAATTCCGCACCCGCCGGTCGCGCATGACGATCCCCGCGGCAATGATGATGACCAGCGGATACATCGCGATCCGCTGATACCAGCAGAGCACGCACGGCGGCAGTTGCATCACCTCGCTGAAGAAAAGGCTGCCGACGGTCGCTACCAGCGCCAATACCCAGGCCACGAGCGGCAGATAGCCCCTCAATGACCCCTTCACCGCCCCCGGCAATGGTTTCTCCATTCAGCCCTTCTCCTCGACCTACCAGGCCCTATTGGCCCAAAGTCGCTCCGTCAAAACGAAATGCTATAACTCGCGCCCGGGTTGCGCCCTCGTTCCAACACGAACCCGAACTGGTGACGCTTATACGAATAGTTGATCAGCGGATGCACGCGCACACCGTCAAACAGAATCGTCGACGTCCAACCTCCCGCCAGCCTAATATTCAACCCGCCGATCACCCGTGCACGATCTTCGAACGTGCCGTAAGCCACCCCGACGTACGGCGCGATCGGCCATCCGGTCGCCGCCTGCAGATCCTTGCTCAACGTGGCATAGAACGACTGCCCGGAGGGCGTCCCGATGCGATCCGAACTGGTGCCAACGATCAACGCCGGCCGGTCGCTCGTTTCGGTCAGCACCACCAGATTGGCCAGCGGCGACACCTTCTTGGCCAGCGGGTTGTACTCGATGCCTACGGTCATACGCGGAAGCACGCGATAGGTCAGCGTGTTGCGCCAGGTCGCGCGGTCGATCTGATGCGCAATGACCCGCAACCCGTAGGTCCACTTATATTCATCTGTTTGTCCTGTCCCGCTCACGGCGCGACCCTCGCCCGGTCAAAGCGGTCAAGACGGAACGGTCGAGGCTGGTAGCGTTTCTTCCTTCGCGGAAGCAGTCTGCTCCGGCGTCCCCAGCAATACATCGATCTGTTTCTTCAGGTCCACCGGAGCGACCACGCCGGAAATGACCTTCGCGATCCGCCCGTCGCGCCCGATGATGACCGTACCCGGCAGCGCCGCGCCCAACCCGAAACGGATCATATCGGCGCTGGTGGCGCCCATCCAGATCGGGAAGTTGAGCTTTGTCTCCTTCACGAACTGCAAAACCTTAGGGCGATCCGCGGCTTCGTCGGTCGACGCGCCGATCACCTGTATGCCGAGTGCGGCGTATTCGTTTTGGATCGCCGCGAGGTCCGGCATCTCCTTACGGCAGGGGATGCAGAACGTCGCCCAGAAATTCAGGACCACGATCCGACCCTTCAGCGAGGCTAGGTTCTGCTCCGCGCCGAACAGGTCTTTCAGTGTCAAGGGAACCTCAGTTCCGACCATCTGCGCCGCTTCGCGCTCGGCCAAACTCGGCGCCAGCACCTCTACGGCGTCCACCCGCACCGAGGCCGAACCTTTCGTCCGCTTCACCGGCCCGGTGACGGCGATCCGGCGGCCGACGTATTCAAGCCAGTCTTTACCGGGAAGCCGAAATTTCCCTTTTTCCAATCGGTAAAGGGTAAAGTCATCGCCCTCACGCACGGCGATCAGGGTCGGGTCGCCGCCCGCGATACAAGACTGGGAAGCCAACAGGTCTTCGGCCGTGCCGTATTCGACTTTGGTCCGATCCGCCTTGGCCCAACAATCGGCGCAGCAAACCACTTGGCCTTCGAGCCGGGTTGCGTTTTGAGCTAGCGCGGTGACGCCGAGCCCGAGACAGAGGAAAAATACGTAACAGAACCGTTTCATAGGGAAAACTCCGGAATAGCAGGTGACTAAGGCACACGCCGACGACGTAGCGGCGTACGCATGAGAGAACCAGCGTGAGAGAAACGGTACTAGATGCGCAGAACGGAAAGTCGATCGAGTGGTGGGCCGTGGGTCCAAAGCCTGCCAACTATACGCGTGTGAACGGGAGCAAGCGGCCGATTCGGCGCCAGGTAAACGATGGAACTGATCGATCCACTTTCCTGGCTCGGGGGCACGCGTACGACCGAGGGCCGATGGGGTAAGGTGCACGACAACGCGTTCGGAACCGAACAACAATCGTCAATCGAAGAGACCGCAAAACCGATTTCAGTGGAGTGTGCCGTGCGCTCCCGCACTTCATCCTCCGGGTGAGACGAACACGCCGAAACGCAGGCGACGAACACCAAGGCAAAACACCACGGCAAGGCGAACGCCACCACTGGTCTGATAACTGACCGGCAAAATCCCATCCCGAGCATAATAAACAAATCGCCCTTGGTCCGCCAACGCGGCTACCAGCCATGGTTAATCAAAACTCGCCCCCAGCGAACGCTGAAGCAGTCTGCCTTTCCGGGGCACCTTGCCGGCTCAATGTTATGTTCCGCTCACCTACTCTTGCACGCGTCCTATATTTGTTCCTACTCGTTCACAGCGGTAATAGAGGAGCGTTTATCTCGTTCGAACCAGCTGTAGAGCGTCGGCAGGATCAGCAACGTCAGCAGCGTCGACGTGATCAAACCACCGATCACCACCGTCGCCAGCGGCCGCTGAACCTCGGCACCGGCCGAAGTGGCGATCGCCATCGGAATAAAGCCCAGACTGGCGACCAATGCCGTCATCAGAACCGGCCGAAGCCGCGTATCCGCGCCCTCGCGCACCGCCTCCGCGACCGATCGAGCCTCTTCGCGGAGTTTGTTGATATAGCTGACCATAACGACGCCGTTCAGCACCGCGACACCGAACAGCGCGATAAAACCGACCCCGGCCGAGATCGAGAACGGCATCCCGCGCACGGCCAGCGCAAACACCCCGCCCACGATCGCGAAGGGGATTCCCGAATAGATCAGCAGGGCCTGGCGGGCCGAACCAAAGGTCGTAAACAGCAGCACGAAGATCAAAAAGAGCGCGATCGGAACGACGATCAGCAATCGATTAGTGGCCCGTTCCAAATTTTCGAACGTCCCGCCCCACTTCACGTAATAACCCGGCGGAAGTTTTACCTCCTTCTCGATCCGCTGCTTTGCTTCCTGTACAAAGCTGCTCACGTCCCGATCGCGGACATTCGTCGACACCACGATGCGGCGGCGGGTATCGTCACGCGAGATCTGCGCGGCACTGTCGACGAGCGCAACCTCCGCCACCTGTGACAACGGCACCTTCGCGCCGTTCGGCGCCGTCAAGATCAGATTCTTGACCGATTCCACCGAACGGCTTGCGCTTTCGTCCAGGCGCAACACCAGATTGAAACGCTGCTCGCCTTCGACCACCTCGCCCGCCTTTTTGCCGGCAAAGACCGATTCCACCAGATCGTTGACGTCCTCGACGTTCAAACCGTACCGCGCGATCGCGGCGCGGTCGGCCTTTACCTGGAGTTGCGGAAGACCGGTGGTGGTTTCGGCTTTCGCTTCCACCGATCCGGGAACCGAGGCGAGGATCCGCTCGATCTCTTCGCCCTTGGCCGCCAGAACATCGAGGTCGTCACCGTAAAGCTTGACCGCGACATCCCCGCGCGTGCCGGCGATCAGTTCGTTTACCCGCATCTCGATCGGCTGCATGAAACCGAAGGAAGCAACCTCGGGGACCTCGGCCTCCAACTTCTCCGCCATCGCCGCGACCAGTTCTTCTTTAGTGCGGCCGGTGGTCCAGTTCTCGGGCGGATGAAGCAACACGAAGACGTCGCACTGGTTGATGCTCATGGAATCGTTGGCCACGGCGGGAGCGCCGATCTTCGAAACCACCTGTTTCACTTCGGGAAAAGTGCGGGCCACCTTTTCCACTTGGGTGGTAGTCTTAGTCGCCTGGGTCAAGGAAACGCTTGGCAGCAAGATCGTCTCGATCAAGATATCGCCTTCATCCAGCCGCGGAATAAATTCGCCGCCCAAGAACGGAAACACCACGCCGGAGATCAATACCAGAGCCACCGCCACGGCCAACACTTTGGCCCGGTTACGCATGACCAACGCCAACGCGAGTTTGTATCCACGCTTGGCCCACCGGATCAGTAGGCTTTCTTTCTCCGACACTTGACCGCGCAAGATCAGCGTCAGCATCGCCGGGACGTAGGTTAGGGAAAGGATCAAAGACCCGAGCAAGGCAAAGATCACCGTCAGCGCCATGGGCACGAACATCTTCCCTTCGATCCCGCGCAAACTTAAGATCGGTAGATAAACGATGCCGATGATCGCGACGGCAAAAACTACCGGTCGCGCGACTTCCAAACAAGCCGTGAGGATCGTACGTTCGGGCGGTTCGGTCAGGTGTTCGTGCTGCGCTTCGGCGCGCCGGCGCACGGCGTTCTCGACCATTACTACCGCGCCGTCCACGATCAAGCCGAAGTCGAGGGCGCCCAGACTCATCAGGTTCCCCGAAACGTTGAAAACCCGCATCAGGATCGCCGCGAACAGCATTGAAAGGGGAATGATCGTCGCCACTAACAACGCACCGCGCCAGTTCCCTAACAAGACCAGCAGCACCAAAATCACCAGCGCCGCGCCTTCCAACAGATTTTTTTCCACCGTTCTGATCGCGCGTCCCACCAGTGACGTACGGTCGTAAAATGGCTCGATCACCACCCCTGGCGGCAGCGATTTGCGAATTTCGCCGATACGGTCGGAGACGCGCCCAGCCACGGCGCGGGAGTTTTCGCCCTTGAGCATTATCGCCATGCCAGTAACGACCTCGCCTTCGCCATCGGATGTGACCGCGCCCTGGCGGATTCCCTTGCCCTCGACGATTTCGCCGACGTCCTTAACGAAGATCGGCATCCCCTCCGGGCCGGTTTTGACCACTATATTGGCGATGTCTTCGGGTTTTTCGACCAGCCCCACGCCGCGTAAAAGGTACTGTTCCGCGCCCTTTTCGATGTACCCTCCGCCCACTGAAGAATTATTGCGGGTAACCGATTCATAAATGTCTCGTAGCGTCAGACCATAGGACTGCAACTTTTCCAGCGAGAGGCGCACTTCGTACTGTTTTCCAAATCCGCCATGCGCATTGACCTCGGTTACGCCGGGAACGCCCATTAGTTGGCGGCGGATATTCCAATCGTGGATCGTGCGCAGATCGGTCGCGCTGTAATTGCTCCCGGGAGCGGCCTTGACCTCGTATTGATAGATCTCTCCCAGACCCGTTGCGATCGGCCCCATCTCCGGCGATCCGATATTCGCCGGTATCTGCTCGCGCGCTTGGGACAGGCGTTCCTGGACCAATTGGCGTGCGAAATAAATGTCGGTCGAATCGGAGAAAACGATGGTGACATTCGAAATGCCGAATTTCGACACGGAGCGGATCTCTTCCACATTGGGAATGCCGCGCATCGCCACTTCGATGGGAAAGGTGATCTGGCGCTCGACCTCGAGCGGCGCCATCGAAGGCGCCGAGGTCAGCACTTGCACCTGCACGTTGGTCACGTCCGGCACCGCGTCGATCGGTAGACTGATCAGGCTGTAAGCGCCGACCGCCGCCATGATCGCGACCAAGAGCAGGACCACCAGCTTTTGCGAAATTGAGAAGCGAATTAATGCGTTTATCAATGTTCATCTCCCATCGCGCCCTTTTCAAGCTGTGTCTTGAGGGTGAAGCTGCCTTGCGTGACAACCTTTTCGCCGATCGCGAGTCCGCGGAGGATCCGGGTGTAACCCTCCGTCTCACCGCCCAGTTCCACTTCGCGGACCTCGAATGCCCCTAGTTCGTTTTCTTTGGGTAGGAAAACGATGGTGCGGCCGCCTACGCGCTGCACCGCCGCCGATTTGATCACTAACTCTTCGCCCGTAACCGAATTGACTGAGGTCTGAAACCCGATCTCGACGAACATCCCCGCTTTCAGACGCTCGCCCGGATTGGGAATTTCCATACGGACCCGGCCCGTGCGCGTCGCTTCCTCAAGAACCGGATCGATGTAGGCCACCCGGCCATTGATCGCATCCGTGCCGATAACCGCGGACCGAATTTCCGCGGGCGTGCCTTCACGCAAATTTCCCAACTGCGCCTCGGGTACATTGGCGATCACCCACATGGTCGAAATATTGGCGATGGTGAAGAGCGGTTTGCCCGCTTCGATGCCCGAGCCGGGATTGACCAGACGCTCCGTTATCTGCCCCGCCGCAGGGGCGAGAAGACGAACCAGCGAGCTGTCGTCTTTGTGGTTCTGAAGTTCGTTTTCGCGGACCGGTGCTCCGAGCGCCCGCATCTCGTCGCGAAGATGGCCGACGTCCACCCGCGCGGTTTCAACCGACGCCTGCGCTTCCTGCACTTCGCGATTTAAGGAAATGTTCGACTGAAAATCATAATCGGCCTTCGCCGTTTGATAGGCCGTATCGGCCGCGATCAGATCCTTACCCGCGCCGGCCCCGAGGTCGATCAACCGCCGAGTACGTTTCAGCGTGGTCTCCGCCTGGTTGAGCCGGGCCTTGGCCTGAAGAACGGCCACGCGATTCTCGGCCTTCAGCACCCGCGCGAGGTTTCGTTCCGCCAAAGCGAGTTGGGTTTCCGCCTCGTGCAATTTGCCGTGCGTTTGTGCGATTTGCGGGCTCGAGATCACCGCGAGAACCGTACCCGGACCGACCCGGTCGCCGAGAGCGACGTTCACTCGCTCCACCCGTCCGGACACCAAAGGTGTGGCTTGTTGCGTATGCTGCGGATTCGTTTCGACCGTTCCGGTCACCCGCAGCAAAGCCACCGAAGGCCGTTGAGTTACCCCTTCAATTTCGAGCTTCGCGGCTTCAAGGGCTTCCGGAGCGAGCTTTACTTCATGGGCCAACGCCCCTTCCACTTCGCTATGTTCCTCGGCCTGTTCCGCTGTCGCTAGGGATTTGGCCGGGGCGGATCGCCGGATTCCAAAGAACCAGACGGCTACGCCGAGCGCTATCACAGCAAGGGTGACGCCCGCGGCGATCATCACCTTACGGCTGGTTCGGCTGTTGCCGGATGAGGCAATTGTTTCATCCAACGTTACGTTTTCGCTGGTTTCAAACTCGCGCGGTTCGTCGGATGCATTCCCGGCTTTTCCGGATTCGATTTCATTCGGCATATTGTTTGTCCTTGATGCTAGGGGTTAACGGTTGCTCCCATGACGGCGTTGAGTTCGGCCAGCGCCCGGAAACTTTCGGCCAGCGCTTCGGTATATTCACGCTGTGAATCGACCAATTTGCGTTGTTCCGCGAGTAGATCGCTGATACTGAATTCGCCGAGTTCATACGCCCCGCGGACCGTGCGTACGTTCTCCTCGGAACGGCTGATGACACCCGTTTCGAACGTAGCTAGCGCCGCCTGCGCGGTTTCGTAACGCACGAAAGCCCGGTGGACCTCGGAACGAACAATGACTTCAAGAAATTCCCGGCGGGTTTTGGCCTGCGCGATCGCCGCCGCGGCCTCGGCCTGCGCGCCTTGGTTGCGGTTGAATACGGGGAGGCCGATCGAAGCGCCGAAAGTAAGCGTCTTATCGCGCTCGGGAAATGCGCCGATCGGAGGTACGTCGATCACCGAGCGAACATAGTTAAATCGGCCAAAGGCGGTGACGCTGGGCCGGGATTGAGCCCGCACCAAACTTAAACCGGCGGCCGCGGCCTCTTCCGTAAGCCGCGCGAACCGAAGATCCGGCCGCGTACGAAGTGCGATCTCGACCGCCGCCTCTAATGAAGCGGGCTGCCGCGACAACCTCGTGCCGGGCAACTGTTCGCTCAGCCTTAACGGTTCGGTTTCGGTCATGCCCGCTAGGGTTTTCAACTGCAGCAACGCCACTCGCAAACGGCCCTCGACCAAAGTTCGGCGCGACCGCAAACGGTCGACCTCGACCCGCAAAAGATTCAGTTCGATCGGCGCCGTCTCGCCTTCGTTCACCCGCGTCTGCACGAATCGGACCAGTTGAAGATTTAGCTCGTTGAGGTTCTCGGTAATTTCCAACTCACGTAGTGCGATCAAGGCTTCGGCGTACGCGGTTCGCAATTCAAGCACTAAACGCCGTTCGCGATCGGCGATATCGGCCTCGGCCGCCCGGAGTTCAACTTCAGCCAGTTCGATACGGCGGCCCCGCTGCCCGCCCAGTTCGAGGGGGACCGAAACGCCGATACTCGTTTCGGCCTCGCCCCTCGAACCGGTTAGGCGTCCGGTGGTCTGCTCGAAATCGAGCGATGGATTTGGTCTTAAACCGGCCTGACGCAAGCGGGCGCGCGCGCGGTCCGCTTCTAGTCGAGCCGCGATCAATTCCCCGTTTCCGGTCAGAGTTCGCCGCGCGAGTTCGTCGAAGGAGACTCCGGTCTGCGGATCGAAATAGAGCGCGACGGACCGAGGGTTACCGCCACGCGGGCTAACGCTAATCTCTCCGGTTGCACGTGACGCTGTCGACGCCGTGGCCGGAGGTCCCGGGACTCGCGCGCCGGCGAGTTCCCCGTCCAGCGGTTGTTGAGCGGGCGCCGGGAAAGTAATAAATGATCCAAATAGGATGGCGAAAACGGGAAGGACTTTCCTCCCGGGAGAAAACTGCATGGCAAAACCTCGCTTAGTCTAAGCGCATTCATCGATGAGCAATGCGAGTGGAGGGAACATCGCCCGCGACGATCGGCCCTAGGCAAAGATCTCCGCAACTCACAAACTCAGTTGGTTAAACGGATCGAGCGATGGACTAAACGAAGCGTGGAGGGTGATAAGGACCACCGATCGGTGGCGTGGGACCATTTGGAACGGGCAATAATAGTTGCGGCGAAGTGTGCTCTATATGAGCATCGTGTGCAATATCGCCCACCGGCAGTATGGGCGTGCCGCACAAACATTCGCACGAGCAATGGCGGCTTTCCGGCGCGTCGACCGCACTGAGCGTCGCGCCGGACGATGAAGGCGAATCGGGGCTAACGCTGGCGACCGTATTCACGACACCCACCCGCGAATGCTCCCGGACGCCATCATCGCACAGCAAGGGGCACGCAGCTTCGACTGCTAATAAAAGCAGCCAGAAGACTGCCATGCTTTTTAAAAGCGGCTTGCCCTGCGAAATGAAGCGTCCAAAAACCATTGAAGCTGTTATGCCCGTCCGATCCAGTGATTGTCAAGAGCCTGGGTCCAGGATTACCCGCCGACGAAGTATTAACAATGCAGGGATCCCGTCCAACTTGTGGTTGATCGGCTTTATCACAAACAGTGCGGGCCCGGTATTCGCGTCCGCTGATTTTTTAGCTTAGGAGATGTCTTCCGGAGTAACGACCGAAATCTCGTTGTAACGACGAAAATCGCCTCCATTTTGCGTAAGGAGGTTTTTGATCCCATGAAGGTTCATTGAGGCGACGATGCGCGCGTCGTGCACTTGGACGCCTTTGACCTCGTACTTCAAAATCAAGCGTTTCCATTCAGCGTAAGCGTCGGGCGAGTCCGGAAAATGCTTTCCAGCACAGTGGGATCCGAAGCTTGGAATTCACGTGACTTGAAGTCGCGGC